>Ga0114968_10003725_pt1 | contig 11413 bp, 12 predicted proteins | sample M_130807_EF_Meta_FD_87020 | JGI IMG/M metagenome (GOLD analysis project Ga0114968, IMG submission 87020) | Freshwater microbial communities from Lake Montjoie, Canada to study carbon cycling - M_130807_EF_MetaG | ecosystem: Environmental > Aquatic > Freshwater > Lake | place: Lake Montjoie... | reverse complement strand
TAATTAAATCTTTAATATGGAGATTATAGTGATTGTCTTCTGAAACTGCCTGAACAATAATTGGAATTCGAAGATAATTATAAAACAAATTCTTTTTATGATTATGAAAATCAAACCAATGGATATTATCACTTGGATTATCAGGATATAATCTAGCTATATCAACCTCAAAATGCGGCTCATGCGGAACACGTGACTGAAGTAAGTAGGGCTGATAAAAAAAATCCATTGTTCCTGATTTGAATTACAAAGTTGTACTTAAATAAAGGTAATCAGCATTATTTGCATTTTAAAATTTAGATACAAAATTTCCTATATTCTTAGTTTATCAGATTTCATATTGTTTTTATTAATAAACAAATCTATTTCTCTGACTGCTAATCTCGCATCTGCTAGTGTGTAAAACTTCGCAATTATTTGGCTATCGGCATATATAAGATGTGTTTTACGTCTATTTCCTGAATAAGGCTCACCTTCCACGAGACCATCTGTTACTCGAATAGAAAATTCTTTAAATTTTATATATAGGTATGGGTCGAAGAAATTGAAGAGTTTTTTTCGTATATCATTATTTCGTGCACCAAAAATATTTATACCTGAATCAATATAATTAGACTCAATCTCATTTTGAAGAGATTGTGCTTGTTCGTTAGTGAGTATGCCTCCCTCCAATTTTTGCTGAGTAATTAATCTTGAAAAGTTCTTTAATACTAAATCTGAAATTTTCGATTTCATATAGTTTTTGGATTTATTTTATTTACTGCCTCAACAAGTTGACTTTCAGAAGTTGAAATATACCTCATAGTAGAATTTATATTGGCATGACCCATCAGCTCTCTAATCACCGGTATTGGAATATTTAGTGAAGCTAAAAGCGAACCGTAGGAATGCCTTAGCGTATGCCAAGTTATTTTTCTATTTATTCCCGCAGACTTAATCCATTTTTCTAATTTTTTGTTTGTGTGAGAAGAATATATAATACCCTCAAAAACAAGTTTTTCCTGATTAATAAATTGCAAATCAATTTGTTCTATTGCAAAAGGGTTTAAAGGTACTTTAAGTTCTCTGCCACTTTTTGCTTGTACGATAATCAATCTGTATGAACCATTATCATTTTTGATATTACTATATTTGAGATTTAAGATGTCAGAAATGCGGAGACCTGTCGATACTGCAAATAATGCTGCCTTTTTTATTACCTCAATTTCGCAACTCGATTTATTCAATAATCCTATCTCATTTTCTGTTAAGTATTCATGGTTTTTCTTAGATTCCTTAATAGCTCGAATCTTTAGAGGGAAATTTTCTTTGATGTAATCATTTGCGTGCGCATCTTTCAGTGCTGATTTGAATTTCGCAAAATAAGTGGATGCTGAATTTTTGGATAGTTTATTTTTGTTTTTAGTCAAGCAGTTTTGAAGAAGATAGGAACGAAACTTCTCAGCAATCTCTAGTTTTATTTCTGAAAATTTGATATCAGTCATAAAAAATTCAGTTTTCAGAAATTCAATGAAATGGATTTTAAATGATAACCAAATTTGTTTGGTTTTTTCTTCTTTTTTTTCAATAACATTGTCTAAAAATTCATTAAATGATTGTTCTGCTTTCCTAATTTCCTTTAATTCTTTCTCTTCCAATAAAGAATATATTTCTGATTTATTTACTTCGTTATAAAATTTATCTCTCCATTGTTCAGCTACCATTGTGACTTCTTTGAATAATCTTTTTTCAATAGTTGACTTGGGATTGCATTGTCGTTTGAGTTTAAGAAAATGTCTTCTGGTTGTTTTTCCATTTAGAGCAATTTCTGGGTAAAAATCAAGGTACAAAGACTCCATTCCTTTTGCAGCAAGTTTTGTTCTAAGAGTGACATTCACCTTCCCTTTTATTCCATTTATCATAATTTGTCTGATTATTTTATAGTTTATTCATAAAAGATTACTTGGGGATTTAGAGATTATTTTATCTCATTTACATTTTCCTTGAATAGTGAATCTAATTCCAACGAAGATATTCGTAAGCATCGGACGCCAAAATTAACAGATGGAATTTTGCCTTGTGATACATACAAATAAGCACTTCTTTTCGAAATTTTCAGTATTATAGCTAATTCTTTTACAGTCAAATATTTTTGCTTTTTTAAAATCTCTATTCTTTCTAATTTTTGGGTATCGGTAATTAACTCAGATGCACCAATATGATTACCTCTTATTCTTTTCTTGTAGGCTTTTCTTGCGCAAACGACTCCACAGTATTTTGTCACAGTTTTTTTTGCGGTAAAATCTTTATTACAAAACTCGCAAACTTTTGATAAAATCATATTTGAACTCATAAATATGGTATGTTAAGTTTATTCAAATATACGATAAATGAATTTAAGTGCAAATAAGTGCATTTATGTGCAAAGAAAACTGAATTATCTTACAGAAAAAATCTAGGTACAAATTAGGTACAAAAGCATGATTAACAAAGGGTACTCAATGAGAATATGTAGAATTAATAATTAATTAAATAATATGTAACTAATTGATATAAAGAGTTTAATTATCATTCATAGTATTTTGTTAATCACTGTCATTTTCCTATACAGAACCTCCCAAATATATTTCCGAGCAAGTCATCTGTACTAATTTCACCCGTGATTTCTCCTAACCAATGTATGGCAGCACGTATGTCCATGGCCAAAAAATCACCGCTGATGCCATCCCTTAACCCTATTTCAACAGCCTCCATATTTTCTCTTACTTTCATTAAGGATTCATAGTGTCGGGCATTGGTTATAACCGTTCCATCCATATTTGCACCCTCTCCTATCGCCGTTTCCCATATTCTCGATTTCAAATGACCTATGTTCATCTCGTTTTTTGCCGAAATGGGAATCCACGATTTTGCCGACAATTTAAATCGCTCCTGGATGGCTTCATCTGGAAAATATTGGTCAAAAGTGGTGTATGGATTTAAATCCATTTTATTAGCAATCAACAATATATGCTTTCCAGTATCTACCCATTTTTCAATATCTTCCTGAACTTGCCCTGGCGAAGTCTGAATAACGTCAAATACATAAAGCAAAATGGCAGCCTGCGATACCTTTTCTAAGGTTTTTTCAATCCCAATGGCCTCTATGCTGTCTTGGGCGTCGCGAAGTCCTGCGGTATCAATAAAACGAAATCGTATGCCCTCCATCACTAACTCTTCCTCAATGGTGTCCCTGGTCGTTCCGGCGATATCACTGACAATAGCGCGCGATTCATTTAATAAAGAATTTAATAAAGTTGATTTCCCCGCATTCGGTCGACCTGCTATAACCGTATTGATCCCTTGCTTAACCGCATTTCCAAAGGAAAAACTGTCAATCAGCTTTTGAACCATAAGTTGTATTTCTGCAACCAGATTGCTCAGTGCCTTTCTGTCTGCAAAGGCTACGTCTTCTTCCCCAAAATCAAGCTCCAGTTCTATTAAACTGGCAAAATCTAGCAGCTGCTGACGCAATTTGCTTATTTCTTTGGAAATACCTCCTCTCATTTGTTGCATGGCAAATTGATGCTCACCCGCCGATGTCGAAGCAATCAAATCCCCTACTGCCTCAGCCTGACTTAAATCCAGCTTTCCATTCAAATAGGCTCTCATGGTAAATTCACCTGGCTTGGCAAATCTGGCGCCATTTCTGATCATTAACTGCAATATCTGATCTATAATATAAGGGGAACCATGACAGGAAAATTCGATAATATCTTCTCCGGTATAAGAATTTGGTCCTTTGAAAATAAAGGCTAATACTTCATCCAGTAATTGTCCGTCTTCTTTTACTATGGTTCCAAAATGTATGGTATGACTCTTTTGCAAACTCAATTTCTTACCCTTAAATACGCGTTCTGCTACCTGAAAAGTTTGTTTTCCCGATAATCTGATGACCCCAATAGCTCCAACTCCCGACGGTGTCGCAAGGGCTACAATGGTTTCTTCCATTTCAAATGTTGTTGCCAAAGCTTAATTTTTAATTCAAAGGTAAAAAAGTCAATTGGATTCCGTATTTTGGAACATTATATAAAAGCGTTAATCTACCTATTATGTTCACCTGCAAACCTATTTCAAAAGGCATTTATTGCCTCTTTTTAATTTCTGCCTTTTATCATGCCGCTCTTGCTCAAGCCGATGCATTTCAGATAAAAGCAGATAAGTTAGCCCATAAATATATTCTGACCGATGGTCATGTTGATTTACCGTATCGCTTGAAAGTGACTAATTTCAGATTGGAAAGAGAATATTTAGGTATCCCTGTTTCAACTGAAAATGGTGATTTCGACTATGAAAGAGCTAAAAAGGGTGGCCTCGATGCTCCTTTTATGAGTATTTACATTCCTTCAACCTACCAGGAAACGGAAGGGGCAGCCAAGTTATTGGCAGACACGCTAATCAATATGATTGAAGGTATTGCGAAAGCTCATCCCGATAAATTTGCCATGGCTTATAGTCCCGAGGATGTAAAAATGCAATTTAAAAAAGGCCTCATTTCGCTTCCTTTGGGTATGGAAAATGGCGCTCCGATTGGAAATGATCTTAAAAATATTACCTATTTCAAAAAAAGAGGCATCAGTTACATCACCCTTACGCATGGAAAAGACAATCTGATTAGTGATTCTTCCTACGACACTACGCGTACATGGAAAGGGCTAAGTCCTTTTGGAAATGAGGTGGTTGCCGAAATGAATAGGGTGGGTATCATGATTGATATTTCGCATGTGTCAGATCAGACGTTTTATCAGGTGATGAAATTGACTAAAGTTCCTGTCATTGCATCACATTCCTCCTGCCGAAAATTCACCCCCGGTTTTGAAAGAAATATGGATGATGACATGATAAAAGCATTAGGTAAAAATGGTGGCGTTATCCAGATTAATTTTGGCTCTACCTTTCTGGATGGAAAAGTTCAGGAATACCAGAATAAAAAGAGAGAAGAGTTGATGTTGTTATTAGAAAAACAAGGCTTAAAAAATAGGGACGAAGCAGCTAAACCTATTATTGCCGCTTTTCAAAAGGAGAATCCAAATTTATTTGCCGATGTTAAAACCGTCGCCGACCATATAGATCGCGTGGTCGCTCTCGCTGGTATAAATCATGTTGGTCTGGGTTCTGATTTTGATGGCGTGGGTGATTCTCTGCCAACAGGTTTAAAAGATGTGTCTCAATATCCAAATCTTATTGCCGAGCTTTTAAGAAGAGGCTATTCCGATGCAGATATTGCAAAAATATGTTATAAAAATGTTTTCCGCGTCTGGAAATCTGTCCAGTCGTTCGCTACAAGTAAATAATCGTTTGAATTCCAATAACCCGGCTTCTAAATTTGATAGCTGGGTTATTGGTCTGCAATGCATTAATCGATTTGCTCCAGGAAAGCATCATTCCACATCGTTCATTAAATTGTACGGTGCAAGCTGCCAGAAAAGAAAGGTGATTATTACGGAAAGAATAAAATTCAGTTACATCATATCCTGCAATATCTTTTAAAGCATAATTAAAAAGTCGCTGATAGATGAAGCCAGTCCCTACTTTAAATTTCCATTCGGTAAATTGCACTATTAAAGGTACTTCTACCTGGTTCAATCTTATTTTATGTAAAATGGCTCCAGGGGAATCGGTTAATTGTCTGCGGCTTCCTGCCTGAGAAAAAGCCATTTCCATTGCCAGAGACCAACGATCATTCAACCGACTATCCAGGTGTAATCCTCCTCGTAAACCAGGTTGATTAAATCCACTCAATAAATCGCCATCAATTTGAGCTAAAGTAAGCCCCGAAATAATGGATCCTTTGAATTGCTGCCCCTCCGATCTTCCAGAAAAAAGGAATATGCCTAAATAAATAAGAATGATGTGTTTCATGCGTTATTTTTACGAACTTTGCACGCTAAATTTAAAACCTATAGCATCAGGTTCATTGACAAAGGTATGATTAAATTCACTAAACATTTCTTGAAAAAACTGGAGGAGCTGCTTTCAGAACTTGGCTTTGTCCTTCGATACGAAAAGGGTAATTTTCAATCGGGATATTGCCTCGTTGAGCATCGAAATATTTTAGTGGTTAATAAGTTTTTTGATACGGAAAACAGGATTCAAGTCATTATTGAGATAATTCAACAATTAAATAATCTCAATGAAGGTTTATTAACGGCTAAAAATAAAACACTGCTGCATCAAATTAAAAGTGGCAAATTAGAAAATTTAACCCTTGAGGATTCGGATAACAAACAAAATGAAGAACTAATAAATTGAAATTAACGCTATTAGGAACTGGAACAAGTCAGGGGGTACCTATTTTAGGCTGTCAATGCGAGGTATGTCTTTCTGCTGATTTCAAGGATAAGCGCTTAAGAACATCTGCACTTATCTCTGATGATAACCTTAATTTAGTCATTGACTGTGGACCCGATTTCAGGCAGCAGATGCTTGCTGCTAAAGTAGGCCATCTGGAGGGCATACTCCTAACACATGAACATAATGATCATATTATAGGATTAGACGATATACGTCCCTATAATTTTAGATCAGGTAGCCCCATGAATATCTTCGGCAGTCAAATGGTTTTAAATGAACTCACCCAACGGTTCCCTTATGTATTTAATACCAAAAATAAATACCCGGGTGCACCTGAAGTTACCCAAAATATCATTCAACAGGGGACTCCTTTTAAATGGGGAGAAAAATGGATTTTACCTATCGAAGTGATGCATGGAAATCTACCCGTTCTTGCTTACCGATTTGGTAACACCGCTTATGTCACAGATGTAAATTATATTTCTCCGGATTCAATGCTTCAATTGGCTGGTTTAGATTTCTTAATATTGGGGGTATTACAACCTATGTCTCATTATTCCCATTTCAATATAGAGGAAGGCTTAAAAGTTATTGAAGCATTAAGTCCTAAACAAACTTTCCTCATCCACTGTAATCATAAAATTGGCCTGGCCGCAAATTTTAATAAATTATTGCCCGAAAATGTTCGTTTAAGCTATGATGGACAAATAATTGAAGCAAATTGGTGATATTCACTTGACTAAATTTAATTTATTTCATATATTTGATAAATACTAAATTATCCAATATGTCTAAAATCGATTATATTACCATCGCCGTTGTCGTTGTATGTATTTCCTTGCTTGGTTTAGTATTTTGGAAAGTGGCTGATTTAAATTGGACAGAGGAAAATAAATTACCAACGGAAGAACCCGTCCAGGTAAATGAGGAAGAAGAGGCAACACCTTTTTTAGACGAGAATTACGATGTTACCGATTTTGTGGGTGAAGACACCTTACCTGTTCAAATGGAAACTGCTCCTGTTGTTAATCAGGAGGAAACTAAAAAAAATAAAGAAAAACCCGTAGCTAAAGAACCATTGGTTGTGGAAAAACCAGTAGTTGTAGAAAAAACGGTGGTGAAAGAAAAACCGGTGGTGAAAGTGGAAACACCTAAACCAGTAGTTACGCAAAAAGAAGAATATCTGGTATGGGGTGGCTCGTTCTCAACCCGTGCAGGTGCAGAAGAAGAACTGGCTAAATTTAAAAAATTAGGTTACACCCAAGCCGAAGTATCCCTTTTTGATAAAGGAAAATACGCAGTGGTTATAGTAGGCCGATATCCAACACAAGCTCAGGCACAGGCATTAGTTAATGAATTAAAGGCAAAGCATCAAATTTCCGCTATTGCAAAGAAGAAAAAATTATAAATCAGGAGGGCAGATTACTTAATTTTTTAAGATCAAGAATGACAATAGTTCCTTCGCTGATATCAATATAGCCGTCGTTTTTAAACTCGGTTAACATCCTGATTACGCTCTCTTTAGCAGTTCCTACTATACGGGCCAGGTCTTCTCTTAGTACATGAAAAGACTTATTATCCTCTTTTTGGCTCAATAAAATAAGGGCATCTGCCACTCTTTTTCTTACAGAATTATAGGCAAGATTTAACAATTGTTCTTCTTTTTCGGCAATATTATTAGCCAGCATTTTAATCATTTGGGAGGAAACGTCCCTATTTGCCTGAATGAGCGCCAGAAAATCATCTTTGGGGATCATCACGATATCAGTATTCTCCATAGCGGTGGCTGTTTCAGCATACTCATTACTTTTCAGTAAATCGACATAGCCTAAAAAATCACCATCTTTAAGTAATTCTATAATATATTCTTTTCCTTGATCGTGCGTTTTAAACGTTTTGACCCTTCCTGAACGAATAAAGTATAAGAAGCGAGGATTATCACCTTCTTCAAAAATCAGATCTCTTTTTTTAAAATGCTTTACTTTTTTGTCGAGAGATAAATTTTTAAGTGTTTCAAAGCCTTTTGCTTCGTTTATAAAAGCTCTTAAACCACTTTCGGATCTATCAAATTCTTTTCTCAGTAATTTAGTTTTTCGCAATCTGGTTTCTATGACAGACAATAGCTCGTCTTTATAAAAAGGTTTAGTTATATAATCATCAGCTCCAAGATTCATACCTCTTCTAAAATCTTCTCTTTCCGCTTTAGCTGTCAAAAAAATAAAAGGAATTCCAGCAGTATCAGGTCTTTTTCCCAAGATATTGAGAACGCCAAAGCCATCGAGTTTTGGCATCATAACATCGCATAAAATGAGATCGGGCGACTGTAATTGAGCTATTTCGACACCTTGGGTTCCATCTTCCGCTGAAAGAACAGTAAAATTTGACAATTCAAGAATTTCGATTAGATTTTCTCTAACTTCTTGATTATCCTCAATGACTAATATTTTAATAGCTTGACTTGTTTGCATAACTTAAGTTTTAATTTGGTAATTTCCTCGGTAATGAAATTTGAAATCTGGTACCTACCCCTAAAGTACTTTCAAATTGAATAATACCTTCCATGAGTTCGAGGTAACGTTTTACTATATTAAGGCCTAATCCTGTTCCTTGAATATTCTCCACATTATGAGCTCTAAAAAATCGGGTAAAGAGGTACTCATGTTCCTCTGCAGGAATACCTATACCTTCATCCCGAATGGAAAAGTGAAGCATTTTATCGTCCATAAAAAATTCAAAATAAATGGATTTGTCCTGCTCTGAATATTTTATGGCGTTTGAAAACAAATTAAGTAGAATATTTTTGAGTATTTTATGGTCTAAAAATATAACCGTATTCCTATTTCCCTCCGAAGTAATAACCTTTTGTCCAGGTTTAAGTAAGGGCAAAATATCTTCCAGCAAATCGTCACAAAAATCATTTAAAATGAATTCCATTGGTTGGGAAATAACTTTACCTTCTTCCAGCTTACTTAAGGAAAGGAAATCATTGAGAATACTTGTTAAATTATTTACTGCCGAACGGATTCTTAGTATATGCTTGACCCTTTTTGCATCTTGACCCATTTCATTATAAGCCTCAATGAGCTCAGCAGAAGAAAGGATGGTGCTTAAAGGGGTTCTAAATTCATGAGAAGCCATGGAGACGAAACGAGATTTTAAATTATTCAACTCCTTTTCTCTTTCGTAAGCCTTGCGGAGCGCTTTCTCTTTCTCGCGAAGAGCATCTTCGGCACTTTTCCTTTCTTGAATTTCGAACTCCAGTTTTTTATTTATATTGAGGAGCTGATTGATCGCAGCGGCTAATTCTTCTGTTCGCCGAGAAACACGCTTCTCCAATTCAGCATTCATACTGAGAATCCTATGCTCTGCTTCCCTTAAATCAGAGATATCAATCCCAGAACAAATCATGCCTTTGACTTCCCCTTTTGTGTCTTTCAAAAGGCTGTTTTTCCATGAATATACCTTTACAACTCCATTTATCTGAATAGCGTGGGTGTCAAAAGAATCGAGTAAAGGGATATCTCCAGACATCATTTCAACCAATGCCAATTGAAGTGGTAATTGTTCACCAGGCGGAAGTATGAGATTAAACCAGTGTAATTGGCTGGCTTCCTCCTGTTTTAACCCTACAAAAGATAGTCCTTTATGATTTAGATTAATTATTTTGGCTTGCCTATCTAAAACCACATTAATCGTATTAGCTAAATCAAAATACATTTCTATTTTTTCTTTAGCAGAAATGAGTTCCCTTTCGATTTGTTTTTGTTCCGTCAAATCATGAACAATCCCAGTAAAGATTACACTCTCCGTTAATCGGACCTCACTTATACTTAAATAACATGGGAAAATGGTGTCATTTTTCCTTTTTCCTTCCACTTCCCTACCAATTCCGATTATTTTTTTCTCTCCTGTAGTATGGTAATGCTGCAAATACCCATCATGTTTTTCACTGTAATTTCGAGGCATTAACATATTGATATTCCTGCCTAATAATTCCTCTACCTGATAACCAAAAAGTTTTGAGGCCGCATCATTAACTTTAAGTATTGAGCCACGTTGATCTATGATAATGATACCATCTGTAGCTGTTTGAATTACAGCATCTAGTTGTAAAGCGGCAATATCCTGATCGTCTATTTTGTTTTCCATGTTTTTGTCAGCTTATCCTTTTGGTGAAAAATCAAGTTGATGATTGACAAATATCATTATACCATTTATCTGAATGAATGACTTTTACATCATCATCTAGACAACTAAGAAACAAAATATTATTAAGGAAAAAGCAAATAGTTAAGAATATGCCATCAAGCCACCATATAAAATTACTGGGTATCGGTGCTTCCAAAGATAAAGCCTTGCGAATACTTGTCGTACAAGCGATGAAAACATTGGATATTAATTGGCCTATTGAGGAAATCAAAGACATAAATCTTCTTATTAATTATGGTATTTCAGGCATTCCCGCTTTAATCATAGACGAAAAAATAATATTTCAGGAAAAAGTACCAACTTATGCTGAAATACTAAAGGTCTTTAAGGGATTCACCTTAAAAGAAGGTGAATCCCTCCCTTTACCCTAACAAAAACCTAACACTGGTCTGTTTATTTGAAATGTAATCTCTTTACTTACGCTTTTATGCAATAAATCACCTATAAACCCTCTGGTTGGCAAATAAAGACTTAAAATAGCAGGTTCATTGGCATCCAAAAATTGGAAAATACCATCAATAACGTTTTCATTGGAAATTTGATGGATAGTACCTAAATCCTTAAAAAATTCATTCCTTGGATGAGCTTGTTTATCTGTTTCATTGGGTGTCACCACATGAATGAACTCCACTTCACATTTTACAAAAGAAGAAAAATCTTTTAACTTTAGTAATATCTTATCTTCATTCTCCTCAAAATTTGTTGCATAAACAATTTTAAAGGAACTGCTAAATGTAGCTGCCTTAGGAATTACAAGCACAGGACATGGAGAATGTCTCAAAATCTGGGTGGTAACACTACCCAACCATTTTTCTAACTGATTGCGCTCTCCCTGAGTAGCCATGATAATAAGATCATAATTTTCAGCTAATTTATCGATTTCATAACTTAC
>Ga0114968_10003724_pt1 | contig 11416 bp, 10 predicted proteins | sample M_130807_EF_Meta_FD_87020 | JGI IMG/M metagenome (GOLD analysis project Ga0114968, IMG submission 87020) | Freshwater microbial communities from Lake Montjoie, Canada to study carbon cycling - M_130807_EF_MetaG | ecosystem: Environmental > Aquatic > Freshwater > Lake | place: Lake Montjoie... | reverse complement strand
TGGTCTCCAAAATTTGCAATGCATGTCTTAGGGTATGTCGACTAGACTTAAATTCTTTACAAAGGTCTGCTTCGGCCGGCAGTATGGAACCTACCGGCCAATCCCCTTTGTAAATATGTTGCTCTAGCTTATTGGCTAGGGATTTATAGAGAGGCAAGTGTTCAGTCAACTTAGGATAATCCGAACATTTTTTTGCCGGCAACCGGAAGTCTAGCCTTCAGGATATCCCCAGACAAAGACTCGGTAATGTATAAATCCTTGCCGTCAGGACCGCCAAAACACATATTTGCCAAATGATGGTGATGTGGATTCTCGGAGTAAATTAAATGGGTTGGCAACATATTGTTATCAAATCTCCAGATACCGACGCCTAGATGACATACCAACAATCCATTTTCAGAATCCATCTCAATACCGTCAGGCCCTGCTACTCCGCCTGTTAACTGAATAGCTACGCCAGTTTTTGAAACTGAACCGTCAGCCATCAATGGCAATCTCCAGATTTGTTGTGATCTTGTAGCGGCTACAAATACATGCTTCTCTTGAGTGTTTAATGTGATTCCATTTGGACTAGGAATATTCAATACCAAACGATCTAATTGACCGTTGGCGCGTAGTCTAAAGACACGCCCTGTCGGATCTGCAATTCCTGTTTGACCTTGGTCTGTAAAGTACAGGTCGCCATTAGATGCAAAATGCAGATCGTTAAGGCCTTTAAAGTTCTCGCTGTACATGGAGCCCAGGATCGTTTCAATTTTTCCTGTCTTCGTATCCAAGGCAAGCAAGCCCGCTTTGTAATCACAAATGAATGCGCGGCCATCTTTGTGAAACTTCAGTCCGTTTGGCCAGCCATCGTATTGGGTCACTAAATCCCAGTTGCCTTTAGTGTCGATACGAAAAACACGACCAAAGGGAATATCCACAAACCAAAGATTGCCTTCACGGTCAAAGGATGGTCCCTCTAGGAAACATTCGACTTCAGCACCCTGGCGATTAGGGTCGGACCAGCCAGTGCGGGCCTTTTTTCTGAATTTTTCCGGCATGGTGGCAAAGACTTCTGTCTTTATCTTCTCTACAGGTTGAAAAGGGTTATGCATCGTCATATTGGCTGTCTCCTAGGCTAAGTCGTCCGTATAAGTTATATTTTATTGCTTCACTATTAAAACATAATTAATGGTAATCTTATACCCATATTGAGTTTAATTAGAAAATCTCACCTTTTAACATAGCCGTATAGGTCAAAATTTATGAAATCTGTAGTTGTTATCGGCAGTGGAATTATGGCTGCGGGAATCGCCGCCGGATTCATCGCTAAAAATGTGCCTGTAGTTATTATGGCCAGAACCAAAGAAAAGGCGGATGCCTGCTTAGATAAATCAATTGCCCTGGCAAAGAAAATCGGCGTGGATGGAGACAATGCCACTAGAAACGAAGCTGACATTAAGAAGCAGCAAGTTACTGGAATCCTAGAAGAGTGGCAGGACTGGGGTAACTGCTCATGGGTTATCGAAACGGTTGCTGAAAATCTAGCAATCAAGCAAGAGCTTTTTAAGTATCTCGATAAAGTGGTTCCGCCCCATCTGCCTATCGGAAGTAATAGCTCTGGTTTCCCCATTAGCAAAATTGCAGAAGGCCTAAAGACGGCAGATCGCATGATGAACGCCCACTATTTCATGCCAGCTGAAGTTGTACCTCTGGTGGAAATTGTTATGGGGAAAAATACAGATCTGAAATACGCACAAGAAGCTTGTGACATCTACAGGGCAATTGATAAAAAGCCAGTACTCGTTAAAAAAGACATTCCAGGGTTTTTAGCAAATCGCATCCAGCATGCCTTGATGCGTGAGGCGCTCTCCTTAGTAGAGGAAGGTATAGCTACTCCTGACGATATTGATGATGCCGTTAGATATAGTTTTGGATTCCGCTATGCTGCAGTTGGCCCGATGACACAAAAAGAAATTTCGGGTTGGGATGGCATGGCAAATGCCGCAAAAGAAATCTACCCCTCTCTCTCAAACATTACTACCCTACCGCCTAAAGTAGTTCAACTAATGGCGGATGGCAAAACGGGAATGAAAGCGGGTGAGGGATTCAGAAAATGGAGTTCCGAAGAAATTAAGCAGACTTCTGAATCATATTCAAGAAGACTAAAGGCTGCTTTTGATGTACTCAATATTGATTAGCAGAGCAGCCTTTGTAAATGACGCCCTCAACCCGATTAATATCTGGAGTAACACCTGCACCTGTTTTAGGAAATTGCGAAACAGAAAAATGGTAGCTCGAGTGAGTTTCGTTTTTTCAATAAATTTAAGTCGTTAAATTACAAGAACACTTCAGGAGAGCATTGCATGAGAAAAATTATTTTGGCATTGTCGTTGGTCAGCGCCTCCTTAATGGCTTCTGCGCAAAACTACCCAACACAGCCTATCAAGCTCATCATTCCTTTTGCCGCAGGTGGTCCATCAGATGTTTTGGCGAGAGGCTTTGCCCCAAAGCTGGGTGAAAACCTAGGGCAGCCTATCATCATTGAAAATAAACCTGGGGCAGGCGCCAACTTGGCAGCAGAGTATGTTGCCAATTCAAAGCCGGATGGTTACACCTTATTTCTAATGATGGTGGGAACACAAGCTATTAATGAAACTCTATACAAAAAATTAAATTACAACCTCGTCAAAGATTTTGCGCCGGTCTCGCTCGTAGGATCATCGTCTCTCATGTTTGTGGCTACGCCAAGCGCGCCCTTTAAAACAGTTCCAGAATTAATTTCTTATGCAAAAGCCAATCCTGGAAAAGTAAATTTTGGCTCTTCTGGAACCGGCACACCACTGCACCTTGGCGGAGAGCTTTTTAATACTCAAGCCGGAACTGATATTTTGCATGTGCCATACAAAGGGGCAGCGCCTGCGCTAACCGATGTCTTGGGAGGTCAAATTCAGACTGCCATTGTCGGAACTCCTGCAGCACTGCCTTATGTCAAATCAGGCAAGTTAACAGCCTTGGGGGTAACCAGCCTCAAAAGATCACCCAACGCTCCTGAAATTCCGGCAATTTCAGAGACTATCCCTAAATTTGAGGTTGAGCTGGTTTATGCCATTGTTGCTCCAGCAGAAACTCCTAAGCCAATCATTGACAAGCTCAATGCTCAATTAATTAGCGTATTAAATAATAGTGAAATCAAGTCTCAACTTAACTCCAAAGGCTTTGAGGTAGTCACTAGCACCCCAGCACAATTGGGTGACTACATTAAGTCTGAAGTTGCTAAGTGGGGCCCTATCGTTAAAAAATCTGGCGCCACCGCTGATTAATAAAAATATTTACCAGAAAGTTCACCATGATTGAAATGTCCGAAAAACGCCTAGCAGGCCCGATTATTCGCCTACACCCTAACGACAATATTGTTGTTGCAAGAGTGGACGTTGGTATTGGCGCAGAAGTGCCCAGCGAAAATTTCACAAGTCGCAGTCAAGTTCCAGCTGGTTACAAAATTGCTACCAAAAAGATTTTGAAGGGTGAATCAATCCTCAAATACAACGTGACTGTTGGCTTTGCGAATACGGACATCGAGGCCGGCACGATGGTCCACAGCCACAACACTGAGTTCCGTGAATTTGATCGTGACTATGCATATGCCAGTGAATTCAAACCAACACAAATGCTGCCTGAATCTGAGCGAGCCACATTTCAAGGTTACGTTAGACCAAATGGCAAAGTAGGCACACGCAACTTTATTGGCATTCTCTCCACTGTCAATTGCTCAGCTACCGTAGTTAATAAGATTGCTGACTGGTTCACACCTGAAAGATTGAAAGACTATCCAAACGTGGATGGTGTGGTTGCATTTAGCCATGATATTGGCTGTGGCATGGAGATGAGTGGCGAGCCAATGGAATTACTCCGTCGCACCATGGCAGGCTATGCGCGTCATCCAAACTTAGCAGCCGCACTAATTGTTGGTTTAGGTTGCGAGCGCAATCAATTAAAAGGCTTGATGGAGCAAGAAGATCTGAAGGCGGGAATCAACCTGCATACCTTCATCATGCAAGAAACTGGTGGGACACGTAAAACGATTGAGGCTGGCATCGAAGCCGTGAAAGCGCTACTACCTGCCGCAAATGCTTGCAAAAGAGAAACTGTTTCTGCTAGCCATCTTTGCGTTGGTTTGCAATGCGGTGGATCAGATGGCTTTTCATCGATCACTGCCAACCCTGCCTTAGGAGCAGCGATTGATATTCTCTCCAGACACGGAGGCACGGGCATTCTTTCAGAGACTCCAGAGATCTATGGTGTAGAACACACCCTCACCCGTCGTGCTGCGAATCAAGCTGTAGGAGAAAAGTTAATTAAACGGATTCGCTGGTGGAAAGATGAATACTCTGTTGGTCGTGATGTACAAATCAACGGACAGGTAAGTCCTGGAAATCAGATTGGTGGACTTGCCAATATTTTTGAGAAGTCATTGGGCTCCTCTATGAAAGGTGGCACCGGCCCTCTAATGGAGGTGTACAAATACGCAGAGCCAGTGACTGCCAAAGGTTTTGTCTTTATGGATACCCCAGGTTTTGATCCTGTCTCTGCGACAGGTCAGATTGCTGGTGGCGCCAATCTCATCGCATTCACTACTGGCCGTGGCTCCATGTTTGGCTCCAAGCCAGCCCCCTGCATTAAGCTTGCGACGAATACCCCCATGTATCAACGACTTACGGAAGACATGGACATTAATTGCGGTGAAATCCTAGATGGAACCGTTTCTGTTCAAGAAATGGGTCAAAGAATCTTTGAGCTTTTCCTCAGAACAGCTTCTGGAGAATCTTCTAAGAGCGAACTACTTGGCCTGGGTGATTATGAATTCGTGCCCTGGCAAATTGGGGTGATGAGTTAATAGGACTGTAGAATTGATCATTAGCTCAATCAGGATTTAATTAGGCTTATGAAATTCAGGGATTATTACGAAACTCTTGGGGTGGCACGCGGTGCCACCGAAGCAGAAATCAAGTCAGCGTATCGTAAGCTGGCGCGCAAATACCACCCAGACGTCAATAAAGAGGCTGGTGCTGAAGAGCAGTTTAAGCAAATCGGCGAAGCCTATGCCGTCTTAAAAGATACTGAGAAACGCGCCGCTTACGACCGTTTCGGAGAGAACTGGAAAAACGGTCAAGACTTCACTCCTCCCCCTAACTGGAATGATGGTTTTGAGTATTCTGATGCCGGTTTTGGTGGCGGACACCCTGGCTATGGCGGCGGTTTTGAAGGTGATCAAAGCGAATTCTTTGAATCTCTTTTTGGTAGAGGCAAACATCGCCAAGGAGGCCGCGGCGGGCAGTCTCGTCAAGGCATGAACTTCAAAGGCCAAGATCACCATGCCAAAGTATTTATTGATTTGGCTGATGCGTATAACGGTGCTAAACGCACTATTGCTTTACATATGCCAGTACAAGACCCAAGCGGTCATGTCAGTACACAAGAGCGCAAACTTGATGTGAGTATTCCAAAAGGAATCAAGACCGGACAAAACCTCAGGCTTTCAGGTCAAGGTGGCCCAGGTGTTGGTGAAGGTCCTGCCGGAGATCTCTATCTAGAAATTGAATTTCATCCTAATGCCATCTATCGCGTTGAAGGCAAAGATGTGTATATCGATATTCCATTAGCACCATGGGAGGCAGCGTTAGGCGCTACAGTCAATGTACCCACACCAGCAGGTTCTACTTTAGAGCTGAAGATCCCTGTAGGCACGGCAACTGGACGCAAGATGCGCCTCAAGGGTAAAGGCATTCCAAGCACAGAACCCGGCGATCTATACGTAGTCCCAATGATTGTGACCCCACCGGCGGACACAGATACACAAAAAGAAGCCTATCAAGCATTTCAAAAAGCATTTGATTTCAACCCGAGAACTCATTTGAAGGGATGATGAATATGACCCAAACGAATATCACCTGGATTGAAGGTGCGGTAGTCGAGAATGAAGTTCATATGACTATTGTTGAACTCTCTCATGCATCACGCACACCAGAAGAACTCATCATGACCTGGGTATCCGAAGGGGTCTTAAGCCCTGCCGGTTCATCACCACAAGATTGGCGCTTTGGTGGCGACTCTCTAAGAAGAGCAAAAACCGCAGCGCACCTCACTCATGATTTAGAGCTCAATGTTCCTGGCGTTGCCTTGGCACTTGATCTCTTAGAAGAAATTGCCGAGCTTCGTGCCCGTCTACCAAGATAACTGTGAGCTAGGACTCCGAACGACTTAAAAGCTGCTCCCAACGTTGCAGCTTTTGATCTAAATCTGCAGTAATCTCACTCAAACGCGCTTGCATACTTGCTGCTAACTCTGGCTCATTCTTGTAGAGATCAGGATTGCTCATTGCAATACCAATCTCAGTCTGCTCGGTTTCTAACGCTTCAATCTGCAACGGAAGTGCCTCTAACTCTTGGCGCTCTTTGCCATTGAGTTTTTGTACTCCACTTTTGGCTGCTGGCTTATCCTCAACTTTTTCAGCTTTAACTTCGGGCTTAGCCTCTACCTTTTCGATAGATTTTGTATTCGATGCACGAATCTTATCTGAACGGGCTTTTTGTATCTTCCAGTCTTCGTAGCCACCTTCGTACTCACGCCAGAAGCCATCTCCCTCATTGGCAATGATGCTTGTTACTACGTTATCCAAGAAGTAGCGATCATGACTTACCAAAAAGACGGTGCCTTTGTAGTCTTGCAAAAGCTGCTCAAGCAAATCTAAGGTATCAATATCCAAATCATTCGTTGGCTCATCTAACACCAATACATTGGCCGGTCTTGCAAACAGGCGTGCAAGTAGCAAACGATTACGCTCACCACCAGACAAAGTGCTTACCGGAGAATTAGTACGTTCTGGCGCAAATAAGAAATCACTTAAGTAGCTCTTCACGTGCTTTTTATTGCCATTGATCTCAATCCACTCGCTACCAGGGCTTATGTAATCTTCAAGCGAAGCATTGAGGTCTAGACCTTCGCGCATTTGATCAAAGTAAGCCACTTCGATGCGCGTTCCCATCGTTGCTGTACCAGAATCAGGCGCGATAGTGCCTAAAATCAGCTTGAGTAAGGTAGTTTTGCCAGCGCCATTTGGGCCAAGAAGACCGACCTTGTCACCTCGTAATATCGTAGCCGTAAAGTCTTTGACGATAGGGCGATCATATGACTTACTCACGTTTTGTAAATCTGCCACGATCTTGCCACTGCGATCGCCAGCAGATACAGCCAACTTCACCTGCCCCATGGCGTCTCTGCGCTCTGCTCGGCTAGTGCGTAACTTTTCTAAGCGAGCAATGCGGGCAACACTGCGTGTGCGGCGAGCCTCTACGCCCTTGCGAATCCAGACTTCTTCTTGGGCCAATAACTTATCGGCCCTGGCATTAGCTAATGACTCCGAATTAAGCTCTTGCTCCTTCAGCACTTCATATTGCGTGAAATTACCAGGGTAACTGCGCAAGATTCCGCGATCGAGCTCGACGATTTGTGTACACACATTATCTAAAAACGCACGATCATGGGTAATTAAGATGACAGAACCTTGATATTCCTTCAACAGCTCTTCTAACCATGCAATGGAATCTAAATCCAAATGGTTAGTTGGCTCATCCAGGAGTAATACATCCGGCATTTCTACCAAGGCACGTGCCAAAGCCACACGTTTTTTTGTACCACCCGAAAGAGTGTTAATTTTGAGATCGGCCTCTAGATGCAAACGATCCAAAGTTTCATGAACACGTTGCTCCCAATTCCAGCCGCTAAGTGCCTCTAACTGCGATTGCACTTCATCAAGTCGATGATGGGATGCGTCATCCCATTCGCCAACGCTGAGCGCCTCATACTCTTCACGCAAGGCTTTTGCCTTAGACACTCCTTTAGAGACTGCATCAAAAACCGTTTCCTCAGCTTCAAAGATCGGTTCTTGCGGAACATAGGCGATACGTAAGCCTTGCTGATACTGCAAGAGTCCGTCATCCATTTTTTCTATGCCCGCCAAAATCTTCAACAAGGAAGATTTGCCCGTTCCATTACGTCCGATTAAGCCAACACGTTCACCAGATTCTAGTGAAAAAGCAGTGTTTGCAAGGAGGTCAACATGGCCAAAAGCCAGTTTTGCATCTGTAAGTACGATTAAAGCCATGCCGACATTATCGTCGCATACCTAAAAGTCGAGATATTTCCCGTCATTTCTGCGAGACTAGACCCATATGATCTGTAAATTGACTCCTTCAGCCCCTCGTCTCATTCTGTTTGCAGGCCATGCTGGGACCGGCAAATCCACTCTAGCAAAGAGAGCCCTGCCCTTGATGATCGAAAAGACGGGCGAGGATTTTTTCTTTCTAGACAAGGATACGGCTTATGGGGCATTTAGCGCCCATATGATGGAGCTCACGACACAAAACCCCAATGATCGCGATAGCCCCTACTATCTTGAGCATCTGCGCGACTGGGAATACAAAGGCCTCATAGATATCGCGAGAGAAAATCTACTCTTGGGTGTCAATGTCATCCTAGTTGGGCCGTTTTCTAGGGAAATTCAGAGTGGCAAGATGTTTGATCCAGCTGCACTAGGTGTGCCGCCGCAAACCAGCATTCAAATTGCTTGGATTGACTTGGGAGAAGAGGAAGCAAGGAGTCGTATGCAATTGCGCGCAGACCCCCGAGATGAATGGAAGCTTGCGCACTGGGAGCAATACGCCAAACGTAGAACTGAACCTCCTACCCACTCCTTAATACATCGCTTTGATAATCTTCATTTTAATGAAGAACAATTCAATCAACTGATTGATGAATTGGTTAAATAAACTCAAGACCAAAAAATAGAGCCCCTGAAGGGCTCTATCTAAGAACCAAGAACTGAGTTCTTAGAACTTGTAAGTCACGCCTACTGCTGGCATCCATGGGTTCAATGTGAGCTTACCGATATTACCCACACCGGCTAAACCATTTTGACCATTTACATTGGTGCTCATTGTTGCGTATTTCAAATCAAAGTTGGCACCCCAGTTTTTGTCGAACATATAGTCAGCACCAACCTGACCAACAAAGCCAACGCTATTTTGATCAACGGTAAGAGAGTTATTTAAACCAGATACAGAGAAATTGTTTCTATTGCCAAAGATGGTGTAGTTGATACCGGCACCAATATATGGCTTTAGAGCACCTATATCAGTGAAGTGGTATTGCAGTAAGAGCGATGGAGGTAGTGCTGTAATAGTTCCTGTTGGACCAGGAGTTAGATTGGAATAAATATTTACTTTTTGTGGGTAAGTCAAAACTAACTCAGCAGCAATATTCTTAGTAAAAAAGTAGGAAACATCTACCTCTGGAATCCATTCGCTTTTTGCACGCACGTTATTTGTCTGAACTCCTACGCCTGAATTTCCGCTATTAGACTGGCCATTTTGGAAAAGAACGTCAACTGCACGTACACGAACCATCCATGGATTCTCTTCTACTGCTTGCGCTTGCGCGGCAACCGGGGCTAATGATGCAACTGCAGCCATGGCTGCAACAAGTGTCTTAATACGCATGATGTTTCCCTTTTTATTATCAATTTCGATGAGTTCATTTTCGAATTGATATCAGGAGCACCATTTGATCTGCATCAAAGAATGATTGGCTCTGGAATTTTTAAGGGTCAAAAAGCAACACTGTTTTCTTGCTTTTTTGATCTAGGTCAAATGCATCCGCATTAACCCTAATAAAGATGCTGGGATGATCTAGAGAACCTTAGAGTAACTTCCTTTTGCCTGAGATTCTCTGAGGTGCCTATCAAATGTCATAGCCACTCTTCTTGCTAAGAGGCGGCCCTTCATTGGTACTATAAGGTTAGCGCCCTGCCACTCCATGAGCCCTGCATCCTCTAGCCCCTTTAAGTCTTCGATCTCTGTTTGGAAGTAGTGAGCAAAATCCAGCTGATGTTCTTTGGCAAATTGATTGGTATCTAAAGAAAATTGGCACATCAACTCACCAATAAGCTCTCTTCGTAAAAGATCATCTTGATCCAACCGCATTCCACGAAGTACCGGTAGACAATTATTATCCAAAGCTTCGTAATACTCATCTAAAGTACGCACGTTTTGGGAATAGCAATCATCAACCTTACCGATAGATGAAATGCCGAAGGCTAGAAGATCACACTCCGCTTGTGTTGAGTAGCCCTGGAAATTACGATGCAACCTCGCTTCTTTTTGGGCAATGGCCAATTCATCATCAGGCTTAGCAAAGTGATCCATGCCGATAAATACATATCCAGCCTCACCCAATCTACTAATCGTATTGGACAAAATATCTAACTTATCTGCCGCTGAAGGTAAATCAGCTTCTGCGATACGCCGTTGAGGCTTAAAGATATGCGGCAAATGGGCATAGTTATAAACAGAAAGTCGATCGGGGTTCATCGTCAACACCACATCAACTGTTTCTTTAAATGTGTTGGGAGTTTGCTTTGGAAGTCCGTAAATCAAATCTACACTTCTGGATTTAAAGCCATACTTTCTGGACCATTCCATTACCGCCTGAGTTTCTTCTATCGTTTGAACACGATGCACAGCCTCTTGAACGGCCAAGTTGAAATCCTGGACACCCAGGCTAATGCGGTTAAAACCAAGCTCTGCAAGCAGTGCGATATCTTGCTCTGCAACACGGCGAGGATCAATTTCAATGGAGTACTCGCCGTCAGGTAATAAATCAAAATGCTCACGTGTGTGATGCATCAACTCAGTCATCTCTTCATGCGATAAAAATGTGGGTGTTCCACCGCCCCAATGCAACTGGGTGATAGGAATCTTTGTCTGAGCGCCCATCGCCGCACAAACCATTGCCATTTCTTTGGCTAAGTACTTAATGTACTTTGCACTACGTCCATGATCTTTAGTGATGATCTTATTGCAGCCACAGTAATAACAAATATTGGGGCAAAACGGTAAATGAAAATAAAGCGATAGGGGTTCATTTACTTTGGCAACTCTCTGCAGGGCACCTAGATAGTCGGCCTCATTAAATTCATTATGAAATCGGTCAGCACTTGGGTAAGAAGTGTAGCGTGGGCCATTGATATCAAATTTTTGCAGAAGCTCCGGATGAAATAACACTTCTTTCTCATCCACTATCGTTCTTGATGTCAAATTATTCCCTACTGAGCTCATCAGGGAATTGTAATGCGGCAGTATTACTTGACTAAATAGCTCAAGGCTACCGCTTCTGCTACCTTAATTCCATCCACCCCTGCAGACAAAATGCCGCCAGCATAGCCCGCGCCCTCACCTGCTGGATACAAGCCTTTGATATTCAGACTTTGAAAATTCGGGCCTCGTGTAATACGTAATGGCGATGATGTTCTAGTCTCTACTCCTGTCAAAACAGCATCTTTCATAGAAAAGCCCTTGATTTGCTTTTCAAATGCAGG
>Ga0114968_10003723_pt1 | contig 11417 bp, 10 predicted proteins | sample M_130807_EF_Meta_FD_87020 | JGI IMG/M metagenome (GOLD analysis project Ga0114968, IMG submission 87020) | Freshwater microbial communities from Lake Montjoie, Canada to study carbon cycling - M_130807_EF_MetaG | ecosystem: Environmental > Aquatic > Freshwater > Lake | place: Lake Montjoie... | reverse complement strand
CCATGGCCTTTGCGCACGGGGTTGTAGGAGCGCATTTCCACGGCGCTGGGGTAACCAGCGTAGGGAACTTTCTTGAATGAAACGTCCTTCGGAATATCCACCACCACCGGCCCAGGGCGACCACTGCGGGCGATGTGGAAGGCTTTTTTCATGGTCTCAGCCAAGTCACGCGCGTCCTTGACCAAGAAATTGTGTTTGACGATAGGGCGCGTGATACCCACGGTATCGCACTCCTGGAAGGCATCCAGGCCAATGGCGTGGGTCGGCACCTGTCCGGTAATGATCACCATCGGAATGCTGTCCATGTAGGCGGTCGCAATACCGGTCACGGCATTGGTCACACCGGGACCAGAGGTTACCAAGGCCACGCCCACATCTCCGGTGGCGCGCGCATAGCCGTCGGCAGCATGCACCGCCGCTTGTTCGTGGCGGACCAACACGTGTTGAATGGTGTTTTGCTTGAAGAACGCGTCGTAAATATGCAGAACGGCGCCGCCGGGGTAGCCCCAGATGTACTTGACGTTCTCGGCCTGCAGGGCCTTGACCAGAATTTCTGCTCCGCGGAGCTCGGGGGTTGCAGCGGCGTCGGCAGCAGCGGCGGACGCCATTTCAGCTTTTGATAATTCCATGTTGAACCTTTGTGAATTTCTCTAACGAAAGACCTTGGGTGCCCCTTGGCAGACACTTGTGGCATCGCCGCGGGACTTGAGGTCAAGGCCATGGACGCATTGAATGCTGCGCCGAACCGAGACCCGTTTGCGTTTGAGTTGCAAGGCGCATTATCGCATTCCCGGCAACAGACGCTTGCAAGCTTGGCGCGGGTGCAATAATCTCCCGCTGCAAAGTCGACTGGAAAACCGCAATTAATGGTGAAAACCCCGCCTTCTAACCGTTTGGTGAACGCCCTTGGCTTCTGAAAAAGAGCTGGACACGTTCCTGCGAGGCGTCGAAAAGCGGGCGTTTAAGCGATCGCTCTACCACGTCCGGAACCAGGAGTCGGCACTTGACATCGTGCAAGACAGCATGATGAAGCTGGCCCAGCACTATGGGCACAAGCCGGTGGAAGAGCTTCCCATGCTTTTCCAGCGCATTTTGACCAACAGCACGCTAGACTGGTTTCGGCGGCAAAAGACCCAGAACGCGCTGTTTACCCACCTGGGCGACTTTGAATCCGCCGAAGATGGGGGCGAATTTGACTTGCTGGAAACCTTGTTGCAAGACGATGAAGCCAATATCGCGGATAACCCAGAAAACCAGGCCGATCGGGCACAAACTTTGCGTACCATTGAAAGCGAGATTCAGGAGCTTCCGGCACGTCAACGAGAAGCCTTCCTGATGCGTTACTGGGAAGAATTGGACGTTGCGGAAACCGCGTCCGCTATGGGGTGTTCGCAAGGAAGCGTTAAAACGCACTGTTCCCGGGCGGTCGCCGCCTTGTCAAAAGCATTGAGAGCCAGAGGAATATTTTTATGAACCGTCAAAACCTGCCATTTGCCGCTCCACACCGCCTGATGGACCAATTTGGTGCGCGCATTGCAAGGCAGCTTGACCTTGGCGCGCAACAGCTGCCCCATGATGTGCTGGAGAGGCTGCGCGCCTCCCGGTCCCAGGCGCTGGCGCACCGTCGGGTCGCCGCAACGGTGGCAGCGCCTGCGGTACTAGCGCAGGGGGCAACGGCTGCCTTGGGTGGGGGGTTTGGTTTTTGGAGTCGCGCGGCCAGTTGGCTACCCCTGGTGGCGCTCGCCGTGGGCTTGATGGGGATCGGCAGCTTGCAAGAGCAAATGCGCGCCTCAGAGATTGCCGAGGTCGATGCCGAATTGTTGACCGGAGAGTTGCCTCCCACCGCCTACACCGATCCCGGCTTTACCCAGTACCTCAAATTGGGAGCGCAAGACTGATGAGCCTTGACGGCCAGGACGGTAACGGCGCCTAGATGAGATTTATTCCGATGCGAATGTTGCCGGGGTGGTTGGTTATGCTGGGCGCGGTGCTCGGCACGGCGTCGGGGGCAATAGCGCAGTCCGACCCCGCGCCCCCTCCCCCCAAGGCGACCACGCCGGTCATTGCGCCGCTGTCGAGCAGCGCCGCCCCTGGATTGCCTTGGGAGACCCTGAGCCCCGCGCAGAGGGAAGCGCTATCGCCGCTCAGCGCTATTTGGCCGATGCTCTCGCTGGCGCACCAAAACAAGTGGCGGGCCTTGGTGCAAAAATACCCCGAAATGGCCGAAGCCGACAAGGTCCGCCTGCACAGTCGGATGGTCGACTGGGCCGCGCTCAGCCCCAAAGACCGTGAACTGGCGCGCCTGAATTTCGCGGAGACGAAAAAACTATCGACCGATGCGCGCGTGGCGAATTGGGAGGCTTATCAAGCTTTGCCCGACAGCAAAAAACAACAATTGCTCGATGCAGCCCAAAAGAGACCGGTCGGGGCCGCCGTGGCCATCAAGCCCGTGCCGGCCAGCAAGCTGGCGGAAGTTCCTGTGACCCGCAAAACCCCAGAGCCGGTGCGCGCTGCGGTCGGCCAGCGTGCCATGGTCGACCGGTACACCCTGCTGCCTCAAAACCCGAACACCAAAGACAGCCTGCCGGCGCCGACCCCGCAGGTCAAATAACGCTGCCCTGTGGCTTTCAATAGTCCAGAGCTTTGCCGCGACAATGGATGCACGCTCCCTCTGCCCTCCCTGCCATGACCCCGATTGATTTCACCACGCCCAGCCTGATGCGGCGCATGGCCTGCTGGCTGTATGAAGGCATGCTGCTATTCGGCGTGGTGTTCATCGCCGGCTATTTGTTTGGCACCTTGAGCCAAACGCGTAACGCCATGGACAACCGCCATGGTCTGCAGGCATTCCTGTTTTTGGTGTTTGGGATTTACTTTGTCTGGTTCTGGTCCAAAGGACAAACGCTGGCCATGAAGACTTGGCATATCCGGGTGGTCGACGCGGCCGGACTGCCGCTCACCCAGCATCGTGCCTTTGGCCGCTATGTGCTGGCCTGGGTTTGGATTTTGCCGCCGCTCGCTGTTCTGTGGCCCTTGGGCCTGAGCGGCGGGGAGACGAGCGTGTTGTTTCTAGGCTGGGTGGCTGTTTGGGCCATTCTCAGCCGCTTCCAACGCGACGGCCAGTTCTGGCACGACGTCTGGGCCGGCACGCGGCTGGTGGACTCCGAGCCACTGAGCCGGTAACAGCCGAGCCGATTTAAACCGCAGATTCGTCCTGCTCGCCGGTTCGGATGCGCACCACGCGCTCGACGCTGGTGACAAAAATCTTGCCATCGCCAATCTTGCCGGTATGCGCCGCCTTGATGATGGCATCCACGCAGCGGTCTACGTCTGTGCTTTTGACCACCACTTCCACCTTGACCTTGGGCAGGAAATCGACCACATATTCCGCACCGCGGTACAACTCGGTGTGGCCTTTTTTGCTACCAAACCCCTTAACTTCGGTCACCGTCAGGCCGGTGGCGACACATTCGTCCAAAACCTCACGCACTTCTTCGGGCTTGAACGGTTTGATGATGGCGGTGATTTGTTTCATAGCGAAATCCAGAGTAGTGATGGGACGGCTCAGGCGCGGAACCGGTTGGTAATAGGATAACGCCAATCCTTGCCAAAGCTTCGGTGGCTTACCCGAACCCCGATCGGTGACTGTCGGCGCTTGTACTCATTTATCTGAATAAGGCGCGTCACCTTTTCCACATCGGCCGGGGCGAAACCTTCAGCCACCAACTCCGCAATGCTGGCGTCGTTTTCCATATAACGCTCAATGATGCCGTCGAGCACCTCGTAGGGCGGCAAGCTGTCCTGATCGGTCTGGTCGGCCCGCAATTCGGCGCTGGGCGGTCGGGTGATGATGCGATCGGGTATCGGCTGGTTACAAGTGCCGTAAGGATTGTTCGCGTTGCGCCAAAGCGCCATCGAAAATACGCGGGTCTTGAGGAGGTCTTTAATGACCGCAAAGCCGCCTGCCATGTCGCCGTAAAGCGTGCAATAGCCGGTGGCCATTTCTGACTTGTTACCCGTGGTTAGCACAATACTGCCAAATTTATTGCTCAGCGCCATCAGCAGCGTGCCTCGAATGCGGGCCTGGATATTTTCCTCAGTGGTGTCCTCCGGCCGACCCGCAAAGTCAAACGCCAAGGACGCCTTGAAGGCCTCAAACTCAGGCTCAATCGAAATTTCGTCGTAACGAACGCCCATGCGCTGCGCCATTTCACGGGCGTCCAGCCAGCTAATATCTGCTGTGTACGGTGAAGGCATCATCACGGTACGCACCTTGTCCGCCCCCAGTGCGTCCACAGCAATTGCCAGCACCAGGGCCGAATCGATTCCGCCCGACAGGCCCAAAAGCGCACCGGGGAAGCGATTTTTTCCTAAGTAGTCGCGCACCCCAAGCACCAGGGCGTCCCATAAGTCGGCCTCTTCTGAACGCTCGGGTTCCACCGCACCGGTCCAATTGGCTGCTGTCGCCTGCCCTTGTAACGCCACTTCAAACAGCGCCTCCTGAAAGCTGGGTGCACGTGCGGCCACTGCGCCATCGGCGTTGAGAGCAAAAGAGTGGCCCTCAAAAACCAGTTCGTCCTGCCCACCGACCAGGTGGGCGTACACCAGCGGCAGACCCGTAGCCCGGGCGCGCTCCGCCATCACGGCCTCGCGCTGGTAGCCCTTGCCCACGTGAAAAGGCGACGCATTGATCACCGCCAGCACCTGCGCGCCGGCCGCCCGGGCCAGCTGCGCCGGCTGTTCGAACCAGGCGTCCTCGCAAATCAGCAGCCCCACTTGAACCCGTGCGCCCTCCTCGCCCGCCTCAAAAACGCAGACCTCATTTCCCGGCACGAAGTACCGGCGCTCATCAAACACCTGGTAATTGGGCAGCTCGCGCTTGGCGTAGGTGGCCAGCACCTGGCCCTCGCGCAGCACGCTGGCACAATTAAACCGCTCGGGTATCGCCACCGAGGGCGTCCGGCGCTCGCTGCCCTGCGGATGGCCTACCACCACCGTCATGTCTTTTAACCCGGCAAGCTGCTGGGTGAGGGCTTTCAGGGCATCATCACAGGCCCGCATGAAGGCCGGGCGCAAGTACAGGTCTTCGGCCGCGTAGCCACACAGGGACAATTCTGGGGTGAGCAACAAGCGTGCGCCTTGGGCGTGAGCTTGGTGGGCCGCCACCACAATCTTTTGGACGTTGCCCGCAAAGTCCCCGACCGTGAAGTTGAGTTGGGCGACGCAAATTTTGAGAGTCATGAGCCAGAAACCATGGGAAAAAATATAAATCCAAACGCTGCAATTGATTATGTCACCCGGGTTCTACCCTCCATGGGCGACATTGCGGCCCCGGTGTGGGACGCATTGCTCCTGAATCAGGGGGATGCCAGCCCCTTTATGCAACACGCCTACCTGCACGCGCTCGAGACCAGCGGCAGCGCCACACCGGCCACAGGTTGGTTGCCGCAAATCATCACCCTGGAGCGCGACGGTCAGTTGGCCGCCGCCTGTGCCCTGTATATGAAAGACCACTCCTATGGGGAATACGTCTTTGACTGGGCCTGGGCGCGGGCCTACCAGCAGCACGGGCTCCCCTACTACCCCAAGGCAGTGGTGGCGGTTCCGTTTACCCCGGTGCCCGGCGCGCGGCTGTTAGCGGTGGATGCCCACGCCCGGAGCGCCTTGGTCCAGGCACTGGTCGCTTGGTGCACGGCGCAGAAGCTGTCGTCCCTGCACTTGCTATTCGCGGGCGAAGCGGATTTACAGGCCTGCGAGGCGGCAGGCCTGATGGTGCGCCACACCGTGCAATTTCATTGGACCAACAGCACACCGGCCTACCCGGACTTTGATGCTTTTTTATCGCAACTGGCCCAGGACAAGCGCAAAAAGATCCGGCAGGAGCGACGCAAGGTCGCAGACGCCAGGGTCCAATTCCGCTGGAGCCAGGGCGCGGACATCAGTGACGCAGATTGGGATTTTTTCTACCGCTGCTATGAACGGACCTACCTTGAACACGGAAACGCGCCCTATTTAAGTCGTGACTTTTTTACCAGCATGCAAAGGGACATGGCGGCCAACTGGCTGATGTTTGTGGGTGAGCGGGGCGGGCGGCCGCTCGCCAGCAGCCTGATTGCCTTGAGCGGCGACACACCAAGTGCTGCCGCAAGTCAGCCCAAAGTGGCCTACGGACGCTACTGGGGCGCATTGGAGCGGGTGGACTGTCTGCATTTCGAGGCTTGCTACTACCAACCGCTGGCATGGTGCATTGCGCAGGGCTACCAGCGGTTCGAGGGCGGCGCGCAGGGAGAACACAAAATGGCACGCGCCCTGCTGCCCATCAAAACCAGCAGCGCGCACTGGTTGGCCCATCCCAGCTTTGCGGACGCAGTGGCCCGGTTTTTAGAGCGCGAAGGCGAAGGAATCGCCGACTATCTCGGCGACCTCCAGCAGCGCTCGCCCCTAAGGTTGGGAAAACCGACCGACTAAGCTCAGGCGGTTAACCCGCGGCCTGCTCTTTTTCGTAGTTGGCGATGCCGTCCAGGATTTCCTGCTGTGCGGACTCGGGGCCTTCCCAGCCCAAAATTTTGACCCACTTGCCTTGCTCCAGGTCTTTGTAGTGCTCAAAGAAGTGGGCAATGGTCTTGAGGCGCAGGGGGTTCAGGTCTTCGGGTTTTTGCCATTGGGTGTACAGCGACAAAATTTTGTCGATGGGAACGGCCAACACTTTGCCGTCCTGGCCGGCTTCGTCTTCCATTTTCAGGATACCGATGGCACGGCATGGCACCACCACACCAGGAATCAGCGGCACCGGGGTGATCACCAGCACGTCGACAGGGTCGCCGTCACCGGAAATGGTTTTGGGCACGTACCCGTAGTTGGTCGGGTAGTGCATCGCGGTGCTCATAAAGCGATCCACAAAAATGGCGCCGGTTTCCTTGTCCACTTCGTACTTTACGGGGTCAGCGTTCATTGGAATTTCAATGATCACGTTGAAAGCATGGGGCGCGTTTTTACCGGGGGTTACTTTGTCTAGGGACATGAAATACTCGTCGTAGGGTTAGGGGAAGCGAGACTAGGATTAACCCTGAGTTTACTGACTTGGCACTTGCGAATCAGTGGCAAAGCACGTTTTTGGGGCTACATTGGGGTGTTGGCCAATCTATTCCCCTGGTCTTGTAGTTCGGGAAGATGAGGAAGCAACGTAGCGGGGGCCCCGCTTGCGTTGCCCCCTCCTTCGAACAACATGCTAGTAGGAGTATTTTTATGACTGGTAACTCAGCGCTGATTCTGGCGCTTGGCTGTGGTTTGGTCGCTGTCTTGTACGGCGTCTGGGCGCGCAGTTGGATTCTTTCGCAAGACGCGGGCAATGCCCGCATGCAAGAAATTGCGGCCGCCATTCAAACCGGGGCTGCGGCTTACCTGTCACGCCAATACCGCACGATTGCCATGGTCGGCGTGGTGCTGGCCAGCTTGATCGCGGTTGTACTCGATCCCTTGAGCGCCGTCGGCTTCGTTCTGGGCGCGGTGTTGTCGGGCGCCTGCGGCTTCATCGGCATGAACGTGTCGGTGCGCGCCAATGTGCGGACGGCGCAGGCCGCAACGCGCGGCATTGGCCCGGCCTTGGACGTCGCGTTTCGGGGCGGCGCCATTACTGGAATGCTGGTGGTGGGCCTGGGCCTGTTGGGCGTCACCGGCTTCTACTGGTACCTCACCAGCGGCGGCGTGCCGGCCGATGGCAAAGCGTTTGCCGGTTTGCTCAACCCGCTGGTGGGTTTTGCCTTCGGCTCTTCGCTGATTTCCATCTTCGCCCGCCTGGGCGGCGGGATTTTTACCAAGGGCGCAGACGTGGGCGCGGACCTGGTGGGCAAGGTCGAGGCCGGCATCCCGGAAGACGACCCACGCAACCCGGCCGTGATTGCCGATAACGTGGGCGACAACGTGGGCGACTGCGCCGGCATGGCAGCCGACTTGTTCGAAACCTATGCGGTGACCCTGATCGCCACCATGGTCCTGGGTGCCCTGCTCGCGGGGGCCGGCGGTCAAAATGCAGTGCTTTACCCGCTGGCGCTGGGCGGCGTGTCGATCATCGCCTCGATCATCGGCTGCTTCTTTGTAAAAGCCAGCCCCGGCATGACCAATGTGATGCCGGCACTGTACAAAGGTCTGGCGGTGTCCGGCGTGTTGTCCCTGATCGCCTTCTACTTTGTGACGCAGTCCCTGTTCCCTGCCGCCGTGACTTTGCCGGACGGCGCAGTATTGAGCAGCGAGGGGCTGTTTGGCGCCTGCGCCATCGGCCTGATTTTGACCGGGGCCTTGGTCTGGATCACCGAGTACTACACCGGCACGCAGTACGCCCCGGTGCAACACATTGCCCAAGCGTCGACCACCGGCCACGGCACCAACATCATCGCGGGGCTGGGCGTTTCCATGCGCTCCACGGCGTGGCCCGTGCTCTTTGTCTGCGCCGCAATTTACAGCGCCTACAGCTTGGGCGGTTTGTACGGGGTGGCGATTGCCGCCACCTCCATGCTCAGCATGGCAGGCATCGTGGTGGCACTGGACGCCTACGGCCCGATCACCGACAACGCCGGAGGCATTGCCGAAATGGCCGAGCTGCCCGCCAGCGTACGCGACATCACCGATCCGCTGGACGCGGTGGGCAACACGACCAAGGCCGTGACCAAGGGCTACGCCATCGGCTCGGCAGGCCTTGCCGCGCTGGTGCTGTTTGCCGACTACACGCACAAGCTCGAAGGCCTGGGCGCGCACGTCAAGTTTGATTTGAGCGACCCCAAGGTCATCATCGGCCTGTTCATCGGCGGCTTGATCCCCTACCTCTTTGGTGCCATGGCCATGGAAGCCGTCGGCCGGGCCGCCGGTGCCGTGGTCGTGGAAGTTCGCCGCCAGTTCAAAGAAATCAAGGGCATCATGGACGGCACCGGCAAGCCGGAGTACGACACGGCAGTGGACATGCTGACCACCGCGGCGATCAAAGAAATGATGGTCCCCAGCCTCTTGCCAGTCGTCGCGCCCATTGTGGTGGGCCTGGCACTTGGCCCTGCTGCCCTGGGTGGCTTGCTGATGGGCACCATCGTCACCGGCCTGTTTGTGGCGATCTCGATGTGTACGGGCGGCGGCGCATGGGACAACGCCAAAAAGTACATCGAAGACGGCCACCACGGCGGCAAAGGATCTGAAACCCACAAAGCCGCCGTGACCGGTGACACCGTAGGCGACCCCTACAAAGACACCGCCGGCCCAGCCGTCAACCCGCTGATCAAGATCATCAACATCGTGGCGCTCCTGATCGTGCCGGTGATGATGAAGATTCACGGGGGTTGATAAATCAGGGCCGACACAGCGTCGGCCATTGAACACGCCACCTTTTAAAAACCCGCAGTCGTCATGTCTGCGGGCTTTTTTGCGGCGATTTTTGAAAATTTTGGCAGCAATCCCTGGCAAGTCGTCTGTCCATCGCTCTTGAACAGCCGCAAGGCCGCAACGCCTACCGAACGGTGCAGCCCAATAGCCCGATACAAGATGGGCTTCCCCGGTGATGAGAATTGCCATCCCAATCTCGCGGCATACCGCCATTGGAGCCACAATGGAGCCCATGACAAACCGCTCTTCGTACCGCACCATCCCGGTGCTCGACCAACGCGCCGGCTCCCTGCCCCTGCCCCTGCCCGACCGCGCCGACCGGTCTCTATCGCAAGGACTTGCCAACGGCACCACCGCTGACACCTTGGGCCGCCCGCTCCGCGACCTGCGCATCAGCGTCACCGACCGCTGCAACTTTCGCTGCAGTTATTGCATGCCCAAAGAGGTGTTTGATAAGGACTATGCCTATCTGCCCCACAGCGCCCTGCTGTCGTTTGAGGAGATCACGCGGATTGCGCGGCAATTTGTAGCCCATGGGGTGCAAAAAATCCGCCTCACCGGGGGGGAGCCGCTGCTTCGTAAGAACCTAGAGGCGCTGATCGCCCAACTTGCCGCGCTGCGCACCACCGAAGGAGCGCCGCTGGACATTACCCTGACCACCAATGGTTCGCTGCTCGCGCTCAAGGCGAAGGCACTCAAAGCGGCCGGTTTGCAGCGTGTGACCGTGAGTCTGGACGGGCTAGATGATGCGGTGTTCAAAAAAATGAACGACGTGGAGTTCCCGGTCAGCGATGTGTTGGAAGGGATTCAGGCGGCGCAGGCAGCGGGCCTAGGTCCAATCAAGGTCAACATGGTGGTCAAGCGTGGCACCAACGACCACGAAATCGTGCCCATGGCGCGCTACTTTCAGGGAACCGGGGTGGTGTTGCGCTTTATTGAGTACATGGATGTTGGCGCAACCAACGGTTGGCGCATGGACGAAGTGCTTCCCTCGGCGGACGTGATTAAGCGCCTGCAATTGGTAATGCCGGTGGTGGCGCTAGAGGCCTCAGCACCCGGAGAAACGGCGCAACGCTGGGGCTACGCCAACGCCCGAGGCCAATACGATCCCTGCTTGGGTGAGGTGGGTGTTATCAGCAGCGTTACGCAGGCCTTTTGTGCCGATTGCAATCGCGCGCGCTTGTCGACGGAGGGACAGCTTTACCTCTGCCTGTTCGCCAGCCAGGGCTACGACCTGCGCACCTTGGTGCGTGGCAACCACAGCGACACCGATGACACCGCACTCGCTCAGGCGATTGGCACCATCTGGCAGGGCCGAGGCGATCGCTATTCCTTGTTGCGGGCATCGCTCCCCAAAGACGAGGCGACCAGTGGCCCACGACGGGTCGAGATGAGCTACATCGGCGGTTAGTCACCCATGCCGACCGTGGACCCAAGCAGCGTCTGTGCCGTGGTGCTTGCCGGGGGCATGGGCAGCCGCATGGGCGGCGTGGACAAGGGCTTGCAGTTGTTGGCAGGACAGCCCTTGGCGCTCCATTGCGTTCAACGCCTGCGCGCCCAGAGCACGGGCGCCCCAGGCCTGATTGCCATCAACGCCAACCGCAACCCTGACCGTTACGCGTCTTGGGAATTGTCTGTTTGGGGTGATGCGATCGAAGGTTTTGCGGGGCCATTGGCCGGGTTTCACACGGCGTTGGAACACTGTGCGCCTGAAACCAGTTCAAACAATCTGACGAAAGGCGGCTACCGCTACCTGCTGACGGTGGCCTGCGATACGCCACGGTTTCCGCTCGACCTCCTTGAGCGGCTGGCCCGGTCCCTGCACGATGCAGATGCTGAAATTGCCATGGCCAGCGCCCTCGAAACCTCCACCAACGGCACCCAATTGCTTCGCACGCAGCCAGTTTTTTGCCTGATGCGGACCACCTTGCGGGACAGCCTGCACTCGTTTTTGGCCAATGGTGGGCGCAAAGTGGATGCCTGGACCGCGCAACACCGAACTGTGAAGGTGGCGTTTGACCAGGCGCACGACGATGCCTTGGCATTTTTTAATG
>Ga0114968_10003716_pt1 | contig 11421 bp, 9 predicted proteins | sample M_130807_EF_Meta_FD_87020 | JGI IMG/M metagenome (GOLD analysis project Ga0114968, IMG submission 87020) | Freshwater microbial communities from Lake Montjoie, Canada to study carbon cycling - M_130807_EF_MetaG | ecosystem: Environmental > Aquatic > Freshwater > Lake | place: Lake Montjoie... | reverse complement strand
TGATATTCAGAGCACAGATACAGAAGTCGAAGGAGACACTCGCCTGGGCGTTATTGGAACCACTGGTCGATGGTTAATGCCTCGCCTGCTTCCCGCCTTGAAGCGCGATCATCCAAAAGTTCGCGCAATCATTCATGAAGGAAGTTCATCAACATTGTTGCCACGATTACTCGCAGGCGACCTAGATGCTGCAATTGTTCACTTCCCTATTGACAATCCAGAACTCGATTTAGTTGAACTCTTCTCTGAAGATCTGTTGTTATTAGTCCATTCCAATCATCACTGGGCGAAAAAGCAATCCATCACACTTGCCGAACTTGCAACCGAACCGTTGTTGCTTCCACCACGCAACACGTCGATGCGGCGCGTAATAGATCGAGCAGCAGGTTCACAACGACTTGCTCTTACGGCACAGGCCGAAATTGACGGAGTGCGTTTGCTCGCATCTTTGGCATTCGAAGGGTTCGGTACGGCAATTGTTCCCGCTACTGCAATTCCTGGCTGGCTAAAAGGTGAATACTCACGTGTCGCGATACCCGAGCTCCCCCCACGAATCGTGGGCTGGGCTTCGCGAAAGCGTCCTCTCCCGAACAAACCCACACGCGCTGCGCTTGACATCACTAAAGCAGTCATCGCCAAGTCGGGCGAACGCCAACCAGGTGTGAGCACTAATCTCTAGACGTGTCGACCGTGTCTCCTCTTTCATCCGGCGTGCAATTACAGCATGCGGTGAAAGGTGCGGCATCTGCAGAAGTTCGCTTTCTCGAAAACGCTGGCCGGAATGTGGTGTGGGTTGACATCGACGCCGAGTACCACCGAGGCGCGCTTTCAGCTGAAGCTTCGGGAGTAATTGCCAACGCCGCCGCAATTGCGTTGAATCAAAGAATCCCACTTGTCCTCGCAATGGCGTCTTCTGGGGCAGACATTCTTGAAGGAATTGCAGCACTCCACGGCTGGGGTCAAGCGGCACGCGCAATCGCCAATTGCTCCGGTGTCATTCCTACCTTCACCATTGTCACCGGGCCTGCAGTTTCAGGACCAGCGCTGCTCATTGGCCTCAGTGACTTCGTCATCATGACGGCAGATTCGTACGCATTCGTTTCTGGCCCGACCATGGTTGCAGAGTTCACCGGAATTGCAATTAGCAATGAAGACTTGGGAGGCACTGATGCACACGCGAAACAAAGCGGCGTTGCCAGTTTGGTGGTTTCCGATATTGCCGCAGCAGTTGAAGAGCTAGAACAATTGCTCACCTTTATTCCAAACAATGTTGACGAACTTGCACCACATGTTGAAACCGGAGACCCATCCGACCGTTTAACACCAGAAGCCGGTGCACTCATTCCCGAGTCGACGACGGGAAGTTACGACGTGCGCAAGGTCATTCGATCAATTGCCGATGATGATTACCTTTTCGAAGTTCGTGAACGATGGGCAGCAAATGTCATCACCGCGTTCATCACCATTGACGGCGAATCGGTTGGCGTAGTTGCCAATCAGCCAATGGTGCTCGCGGGCACGCTTGACATTCCTGCATCGCAAAAAGCAGCTCGTTTTGTTTCATTCTGCGATGCATTCAATATTCCATTGCTCACACTTGTTGATACGCCTGGCTTCTATCCGGGTAAAGACTTGGAGTGGCGGGGCATGATCCGTCACGGCGGACAATTGGTGTTTGCTTATGCACGCGCAACAGTTCCACGAGTGTGCATTATTTTGCGTAAGAGCTATGGCGGCGCCTACATCGTGATGGATTCCAAGACCATGGGAAATGACTTATGTCTCGCTTGGCCAACAGCAGAACTGGCCGTGATGGGCGCCGGCCAAGCCGCAGCCATTTTGCAACGCCGAGCCACCCCCGAAGAACGTGCCGCCTTCGAATCCGACTACGCCGAACGCCTGCTAAATCCATACATTGCAGCCGAGCGTGGCTACGTTGACTCTGTCATTAACCCAGAGGAAACACGACGTGAAATTTCCTCTGCTTTTGCCATGTTGCGCGACAAACGCGAGCGTCTTATCCCTCGCAAACACGACAACACACCTTTGTAAACCCTGCCCCCTCTACACTTGACGACAGGGAGAGGAAGCTCCCTAACACGATAAGAAGGGAATCACGATGGCTGAAACAATCACCATCATTGATGACCGAACAGGCAAGAAAGTTACTGTTCCGGTTACTGACTCGGTATTCGCGTCGTCTGCGCTACGCGAACTAGACCCCGATTTGCGGATGTATGACCCCGCGTTTTTGTCAACGGCAGCATGTCAATCCGCAATCACTTACCTCGATGGCGAGAAGGGAATCTTGCGCTATCGCGGATACCCGATTGAAGAACTTGCAGCCAAGTCGACCTTTACTGAAGTTGCGTATTTACTGCTCAACGGAGAGCTTCCAAACTCAGAAGAACTCGCGCAATGGAATTACGACATCACTCATCACACCATGATTCACGAGAACATGCGCAAGCGTTTCGTGGATGGATTTCATTACGACGCTCACCCAATGGGAATGTTTATTTCGGCTGTTGCAGCGCTTGGGACTTTCTACGATGATGCGCGCGATATTTTCAATCCTGAAACCTTAAACAAGCAGATTCTTCGACTCATTGCCAAGGTGCCAACCATTGCGGCAATGACATACCGATTCTCTGCCGGTTTGCCATTTGTGCTTCCGAACAACTCATTGTCGTACGCACACAACTTCCTGAACATGATGTATCGCATTGGCGATGACTATGAAGTCAACCCAACGCTTGCCCGTGCAATGGACGTGTTGTTCATTCTGCATGCAGATCACGAGCAGAACTGTGGCACCACCACCATGCGTGTTGTTGCAAGCGCAAACTCCGACCCGTACTCAGCAACGTCTGCTGCTGCCGCTGCTCTCTTTGGACCACTTCATGGTGGCGCGAATGAAGCCGTTATTCATATGCTCACCGAAATTGGCAGCGTGGCCAATGTTCCGGCATTCATCGAACGTGTGAAAAAGGGCGAAGAGAAGCTCATGGGCTTCGGTCACCGTGTGTACAAAAACTTTGATCCACGCGCTGTCATCATCAAAAAGACAGCGTACGAAGTGTTTGAAGTTACGGGAATGAACCCGCTACTTGACATCGCACTCAAGCTTGAAGAAACTGCGCTGAAAGATGAGTACTTCATCTCGCGCAAGCTGTACCCGAACGTTGACTTCTACTCTGGTCTCATCTATCAAGCCCTTGGTTTCCCTGAGGAAATGTTCACGGTTCTGTTCGCCATTCCACGCACTGTGGGCTGGCTTGCACACATGGTTGAGCTGCTCGGTGACAAGGAACAAAAGATCAGTCGTCCTCGCCAGTGGTACACCGGCCAAGACGAGCGTTCGTACACCGACCTACAAAAGCGTTAAATCGCCTGCGCTTTACGCGCCAATATCGATAACGATTTTGCCTGTATTTGCGTTTGCGCCCATGTGCACATGAGCGTGCGCCATGTCTGCAAATGAATACCTACAGTCAATCACTGGCTTCAATCGCCCCGATTCAAACATCGGAATAACCTCTGCAGCAAATCGCTGACTGATCGCGATTTTTTCTTCAATAGGACGCGCCCGCAGCACCGTACCTGAAAGCTTTGCGCGCTTTGGCATGAGTCCTGCAAGGTTGAACGCCATATTGCCGCCGCCCATGACACCGACTTGAACAATGTGCCCCTTTTGTGCAAGCGACGCAACGTTGCGATCGAGATATTCGCCACCAATGACACACAACACCACGTCTACCCCACGGCCACCAGTTGCAGACTTCACCACTTCGACAAAATCTTCAGATGAGTAGTCAACAACGACATCAGCACCTAGCGCCTGCACGGCAGCAACCTTGCCTGCTGAACATGTTGCAATTACATGAGCGCCAATTGCTTTGCAAATTTGCACAGCGGCAGTTCCAACACCGGACGCACCAGCATGCACGAGCGCCCAACACCCGCTCGTAAGGCCACCTTGAACTACCAATGCGTCCCAAGCTGTAATAAACACTTCGGGAATTGCAGCGGCATCTGCAAGAGATACACCGCGTGGAATTCGCATGGCCTGTCGTTCATGCACAACGAGCTGCTCTGCATAAGCACCGCCACTCACTATGCCCATCACTTCGTCACCAACACGCCATGATCGCACTCGCGACCCCAGGGCGTGAACACTGCCGGAAAATTCCATTCCCGGCACTTCATGCTCACCAGGAAAAGGATCCGGATAGAAACCCATGCGTTGCAACAGATCGGCACGATTCAGACTTGTTGCACGAACCTGCACCACAATTTCTTCAGGACCAGGTTGAGGAGCCGCAATATCGGCAAATGTTAAAACTTCTGGACCACCATGACCGTTAAGAACTATTGCGCGCATGTCTCTACTCTGCCAGAGTCAGGCGAGCGAGAACGCAACGTAACCAGGAAACTTTTCTTCCACCCACTTCACTCCAGGTTCGCCCATGACGAATCCTGTTGTTGCTAACGCATCTGCCCACATCAACTGCGGCCCAATGACCGTAAATGAAGCAACTGGTGACACCAAAGCATTCGTCGTGCCATCCCAGATGTGCATTCCACGTGCAGAGGTTCCTGAAGTTGCAATGGCGTAGTCGACAGGAATGTCCACCGTGCAACGCACACGCGATTCATCATGCGGGTCAACCACACCCACTGTCCACTTGTCTCCAGAGATCTGCGTTCCGCAGGTTTGAATGTCGCCTCCCGCGCCCAAATACCAATTGTTCAAACCAGCATCACGTAATTTTTGAGCGGCGCGTTCCACCGCCCAACCCTTCACGAACCCTGCTGGATCAAGCGAACCGTCAGGACGTCGTGCGCGAAACACGCCTCGACTCAAGTGCTCTAGCCATGTGCATGCATCAAGCACTTCAACGACTTCTTGCGCGGCATCGAGCAGATGCAGTTCGCCCCGATTAATTCGAGAAACTTCGCTGCTAGGCCTAAATGTTGAAAACATTTGCTCACAACGTTCAATTTCTGCGAGCGCGATCTGCCAAGCATCTTTGGCCAATTGCTCGTTTTCGCAATCAATATGCCAACTAACAGCCGTGCCCATTGCTTGGGCGGCAAACCTTTGCGGAGAAATGGAAACTGTTTGCATCATTTTGGTCGAGCGTCGAGCACTGCTTGCAAAGCGGACGAATATGCACGCCACGACAGAGTTGCGCCAGAAATTGCGCGGACATTGGCGCTATGTGAAGCAAGTGATTCTTGTATGTAGATCGGCAACGAATATTGATTAATACTGATTGATGTTCCACGGTCGCTTGGATATTGCAGCACTTGAATATCGCACAGCACATTGCCTGGCGTGAACGTTGTTTGCAATTGAATAGTTCCCCATCTGAAGTTGGCAGGAGGGCTCTTCACCACGTCGCCAGTGCATGATGTGGTATCAACGACGGGCGCTGCAGTTGCCGGTGCAGCAGTTGCTGGCGTCGCGACTACACCACTAGCTGGAGCCACTGTTGCTTGAGGAGCCGGAGCACCAGTTGCCGGGTCAACAACCGTTGTGTCTGTGGACCCACCAATGGCTAGCCCGCCCGATGCGAGTTGACTTGCAGGATTATCGAGTTGGGAAACGAAACCAATCCCCAAAGCCGACAATGCGACTGCTGGAAACATTTGTCGCATCAATGAATGCTGACCGCTTTGATGCTTGTCTTTTTTACTCACCACGATTTACCACCATGCTCTTTCGGCGTGAATTCGATCTGTAGGAACACCAGACTTACGCGCTCCTTTTTGAACAGCTTTAATTAATGATTCTGGACCCGCGACAATGACCACTCGGTCCGCAATGTCGGGGACGCTCTTGCGAAGTACTTCAGCAGCGAATGGATCGCTCACCTTTAGCGCTGAACGAGGTCCTATTACCGTAAACAATTGGCCGCCCAGTTTTTTCATGAGAGCATCAATCTCTTCGACATGCACCATCTCTTTTTGTGAATGAGCTCGATACACAATGATTGGCTTGTGATGCGGTGAAAGATTCTCAGCGAGCGAAACTATTGGACCAATGCCCACTCCGCCGGCAACCATGAGTACCGGTTCGTTGCCAATTATTTCGGGTGTGCACACACCGTACGGCCCTTCGATGGCGACCCTTGTTCCGACGCGAATCTTCGTCATCGCATCACTTGCTTCACCGCGAGACTTGATCGTGAAACGTAGCCCTGCGCTACTCGGAACCGAAGACAGTGAAAATGGATTTGTCTTCCACCAGCGACCTGGAGCCAACTGTCGCAACATATAGAACTGGCCAGCATGAGCCCGATGGCGTGAAATGGCTGGACTATTCAGCGTTACTGCAATGAGGCCAGGAGCCGGGTGCGAAACAGCAGAAACTTTGTATGGATGCAGAATCGACAAAATCAACGTGCGCCAACGCGACCACATGATCCACAGCACCACAGCAACATGCGCTCCAACCCACGTCCAACGCGCCAACTTGTCGGTCGCGAAGTCTGCGCCAAGAGTTATTTGGTGGGAGAACGAAATAGCTAGCCCGATATAGGCAACAAGATGAATGAAGTACCACATCTCATAAGTCATCGAATTTCGAATTGAGCGGATTGACGTGATGGTTACGACGCCAACAAGCACTGCGCCAACACTGGCCATTGCCATGTAGGGCTCCCCGCCAGTGAGCGACTTCACTGCAGCGAACAAACCACCAGGCGTTGACCACGCCCACACACTGAAGATCACGTGCAACAGAAGGAACACCGACATTGAGGCACCCAACACTCGGTGCCAGTTAAACATTCGGTCCAGTCCGTAGCGACGCTCCAACATTGGCGTGCGTGTAATCAGAATGAGGCCGAGAATTCCTGATTCACTGGCCAACAAACCCGTAATTTGGTCAAGGGACGTCGCGGTATCGGTGGTGGAAAGACCAAGGTTGTTGAATCCACCATGATGTGCCCAGATGCCAACAACCACGACAGTAAGAAACGCCAAAAAGGCACCAACATCGGTATCGAGTAATCGACTTTGGTCCGGCTCACCCAAAACACGGGTTTTGGATGTTCGCTTGTTCATCTCTTTAGTGTTCCCTACCTGAGTAAGAAACGTTCAAGAAACGGGCTATTTGGCCATCTTTTCTTGCAAACGGCGATCCAAAGTTTCGAGATATTGCTCGGTGGTCTGCCATGGTGCCTTTTCGCCACCCACAAGCAATGACAAGTCCTTTGTCATCTCGCCACCCTCAACTGCCTCCACACACACCTGCTCAACCTTGCGTGCAAAGTCGATCAGTGCTGGTGTGTTATCAAGTTTTCCACGATGTTCAAGGCCACGCGTCCAGGCATAGATAGATGCGATTGGGTTGGTCGACGTTTTTTTGCCAGCTTGATGATCGCGATAGTGACGTGTCACTGTTCCGTGTGCAGCTTCGGACTCCAACACTCGCCCATCTGGCGTTGCCAACACTGATGTCATCAATCCGAGTGAACCAAACCCTTGAGCGACGATGTCGGACTGCACGTCACCGTCGTAGTTCTTGCATGCCCACACGTAACCGCCTTCCCAGCGCAACATGCATGCCACCATGTCGTCAATGAGTCGGTGCTCGTAGGTGAGCCCCTGCTTGTCGAAATGTGCTTTGAACTCGGCATTGAATACTTCCTCAAACAAGTCTTTGAAGCGTCCGTCGTAAGCCTTCAAGATGGTGTTCTTCGTGCTGAGAAATAGCGGGTAATTGCGCTGCAACGAATAGTTCATGGTTGCACGTGCGAAATTGCGAATTGACTCATCGAAGTTGTACATACCCATCACCACGCCAGAACCAGTGAAGTCAGCAACTTTCATTTCAATTGGCTTGCTTCCATCTTTTGGAACGTATGTCATGGTGACCGTTCCTTCACCAGGAACGCGGAAATCGGTTGCCTTGTACTGATCACCGTGCGCATGGCGTCCGATCACAATTGGCTTTGTCCAACCTGGAACCAACTTCGGAATGTTTTGGCAAATAATTGGCTCGCGAAATACCACGCCGTCCAAAATGTTGCGAATAGTGCCGTTTGGTGACTTCCACATTTGCTTCAAATTGAATTCTTTTACACGAGCTTCATCTGGCGTGATCGTTGCGCACTTCACACCAACGCCGTGCTTCAAAATTGCATGTGCTGAGTCAACCGTTACTTGATCGTTTGTGGCATCACGATTTTCGATGCTCAGGTCGTAGTACTCAAGATTGATGTCGAGGTACGGCAAGATGAGTCGGTCCTTAATGAACTGCCACATGATGCGAGTCATCTCATCGCCATCGAGTTCGACTACAGGGTTTACGACTTTGATTTTGTTTGCCATTGTTGAGCTCCGATGCTGCGTTTGACCAACTTGTATCTGACTTGTACACAATAGCCCACGAGCCAATTCCGGCGCTCGCCACGGGCCGAACTGGCTCTACCCCGTACCATCTGTCTGTGGATTTTGACTGGTCGCCAGAGCACATTGCGCTTCGTACCAAGGCGCGCACCGTTGCCCATGATGCCGTTGCTCGCTACGGGCGCTTCAACGACACGTGGATGAATGGCTATTCCAAAGAGTTCTCACAAGAACTCGCTGCTCTTGGCTGGATCGGCATGACGTGGCCAAGTGAATTCGGAGGCGGTGGCCGTCCAGGAATCGAGCGATTGATCGTTGCCGAAGAAATGATTTCTGCTGGCGCACCCATTGCCGCTTCGTGGTTTGCAGATCGGCAAATGGGGCCAGCGCTCATTGCGTATGGAACCAAGGCTCAACAAGATGCATTCCTTCCCGACATGCTCGCCGGCAAAACCACATGGTGCATAGGCATGAGCGAGCCCAATGCAGGTAGCGACCTTGCATCGCTAAAAACATTTGCGCAACTCGATGGTGATGAATGGGTCATTAACGGTCAAAAGATCTGGACAAGTTTTGGCGAAGTTGCCGACTACTGCTACCTCATCTGCAGAACCAGCAATGACGGCCCGCCACATGCTGGTATCAGCGAAATCATCGTGCCCATGAATACGTCCGGCATTGATGTTCGCCCAATTCAAGACATGACGACCAACCGTCACTTCTGTGAAGTGTTCTATACCGATGTTCGAGTACCCAAAGACAATCTCGTTGGACAGCAAGGCGGAGCATTTGCGCAAACCATGCGCCAGCTGGAGCACGAACGCGGAGGCATTGATCGATTGGTGTCGAACAAGGCGTTGTATGACATGGCCCTCAAGAAAGCAGACACCACCGACGCACGTGTGCGTCAAGAAATTGCTGATATTGAAATCGGATACCGCGTCGGACGCATTTTGGTGATTCGCGAAACACTCAGGCAAGCACCAGCAGGTTTTTCTGCTGCGACAAAATGTTTCTGCACCGAATTAGAAACCAAAATTGCCAACTTCGTATTTTCAGTATTCGGCGCAGAGGCAATGTTGTGGGACGAAGTGACCCAGGGTCTCGCATATGCATCGGGCTACACCATCATGGGCGGCACTTCGAACGTGATGCGCAATATTCTCGGCGAACGCGTGCTGGGATTACCGAAAGAACCTTCAGCCAAAAAATAGGCTTCTCTTTGGAATAAGGTGCAGTCATGCACCCAATAGAACTTTCCACCAAAGTCATTGATTCGGGAATCGTTGATCAACCGCTGAATCGGGTCACCAACGACATCACTGAATTAGCCGACAAATTGGCAATCGTTGAAAGTTTTAGCCACAGCGTGGTGTGGGATACGGGCGATGGGCTGATGTGTTTCGATGCATCTGGCGCAGGAAGCGGCATTGCGGTAGTTGACTCCATTCGAACCTGGAGAAAATCCCCGATTAGTCACTTGATTTACACACACGGTCACGCCGACCATGTGGGCGGAAGTTTCGCATTTGCAAAAGATGCAGAGAAGTCAGGTACACCGAAACCTCACGTCATTGGGCATGAAAATGTTGATGTACGAATTGACCGTTACAACACGACGAACGGTTGGAACGTGGCAATTAATCAGCGCCAATTTGGAGGAACTCGTTCGGAGATGGGGCTGAACATTGGCGAAAACCTGCAACGGTTCTTGCCTCGAGCCACCATGCGAACTGACGAATCGTTCCGCGAGCAACTCACTATTAATGCCGGTGGAACACAGGTGGAATTTCATCACGCACGTGGCGAGACCGACGACCACCTGTGGGGTTGGATTCCCGAAAAGAAGTGGATCTTCACGGGTGACTTTGTTATTTGGAATTATCCAAATGCAGGTAACCCGCAGAAGGTGCAGCGCTACGCGTTGGAATGGGCTCAGGCATTGCGCCGCATGATCGCTCAAGGCCCAGAACTATTACTCCCAGCACACGGTTTGCCAATTGAAGGCAAGGCGCGCATCGCCATGGTGCTCGACGACATCGCCTCATCACTTGAATCATTGGTCATGCAAGTGATCGACATGATGAACGCGGGAGAAACGCTGAACACCATCATCCACACTGTGAAAGTTCCGCAAAGTGTTTTGGATAAGCCATACATGCGTCCGTTTTACGATGAACCAGAATTCGTTGTGCGCAATATTTGGCGCTTGTACGGAGGCTGGTGGGACGGAGCCGCTTCGCGATTGAAGCCAGCACCCGATTCGGTAGTTGCTCAAGAACTTGCCGCACTTGCAGGAGGCGCCTCTGTGCTGATGAAGCGCGCTCTCGACGTAGCAAGCAACGACCTTCGACTCGCCTGCCATTTGGCCGACCTTGCCGGATGGGCGGCACCAGAAGACGGCGCGATTCACGCAAACCGCGCCGCAATATACGACATGCGACGTCGAGCAGAAGTTTCGTTAATGAGTAAGGGAATTTTTAAAGCAGCGGCCCGCGAGTCAGAAGAAGTTGTTGCTCGAAATAATCACGAATAAATAAGGGTTGTGTCTGCCCGTCGAGCCTTTGGCGTCTCACCGACTACACCCATAATTCGAATCTTATATTTCCCACGAATATGCAAGGTTCCTAAAAACTGCTTCACCGCAATTGCCCTGCGAGTAGACAGCGGAACAATGTTGCTCGTGTTGGCTGAATCTTGAACCGAACCATTGATTTCAATTTCCAAAGTTCCATTCTTAGGAATTTTCGAAACTGCAAATTTAAGTGTGTTTTTGGCTTGAGGGGTTAAAACCGAAGAACGCAGGCCAAAGAACACTCGTGCTGATACTCGAGTTTTAAATACCGTTACCGCGGAGCCTCGAGTTGGCAAAACGATTGGTGGTGCAGGACTGACAGTCGAAGGCGCCACCACCGAAGGTGCTGGCGAACTCTCAGTAGTGGACGTTGTTTTCCCCGCTGGCGCTTCACTCGTAGTCGTAGGCGCAACCGTCGTCGTAGTCGTAGGCGCAACCGTCGTCGTAGTCGTAGGCGCAACCGTCGTCGTAGTCGTAGGCGCAAC
>Ga0114968_10003712_pt1 | contig 11424 bp, 8 predicted proteins | sample M_130807_EF_Meta_FD_87020 | JGI IMG/M metagenome (GOLD analysis project Ga0114968, IMG submission 87020) | Freshwater microbial communities from Lake Montjoie, Canada to study carbon cycling - M_130807_EF_MetaG | ecosystem: Environmental > Aquatic > Freshwater > Lake | place: Lake Montjoie... | reverse complement strand
ATACCATCAGCACCAAAGCCAATCGCGCGCAATTCTTTTGCAGCGAAAATTGGTCCACCCAACAAAACAGCTGCGCGCGGATTTTGAGATGTACATTTAAATTGATCTATCAATTCAGCTAAATTCGTAAGTTGTTCCTCAACGCTGATGGACAATCCGATCACATCAAACCATTCACTTCGCACGGTCTGAACCAGTTCATTCGAGGAAGATGAAATTGCAACTTCAACTTGCCATCCTTTTTGGCGAAAAAAATCAGCCACGATAGTCGCGCCAAGCATATGCAAAGACCCAGGTGCAGTAGCTATTAGCACTTTATTGATTTTAGCTTTGGCAGACAGACTCTCTTTAAAAGCAAATCTAAATTCATTTGTAATCGCATGAAGTCGCACAAATCCCAAACTCACTTGAGAAAAATCCATACGGTCATCATCCCATTGCGAACCTAAGTACCGAGCTGCAGGGGCAATCAGCTCTAAGAGGACATCCTCCTTGTGCAAGCCTTTATCAAGAAAATGGTTGACAAAAGTTTGCGATACTTTCTGATCTTTTGATATACAAAGATCTACAAATAACGCTATTTCTTTTTGAGTTGGCAATGCAGGCGATGAAGGGACCAAACTCAGATGCCGTTTTTTAACCCGATCAGCTATCAGCAAACGGGGAATTACCTGCGATTCGACGATTGAAAAGATAGAGGATCGGTAATCGGAATGAGCATTCCCATGAGTCATAAAAATTTTTTGTTTAGAACCTGTTGAATTTTTTGCGAACATGGACTTTCCTGTCTCTAAGAAAATTTATATTTATCGATCAACTCTTCAGTGCCGTTAATTTCTAGTGCAGTCGCAAAGTTGAAATTTCCTGCCTGATTTGCCAAGGAAAAATTCTCTTTTCACTGCTTGTGAGATCAATTTAAGACTTTTACCAAGGACAAAACAGGGGGGACAAATGTTTCTTTTTTTGTTACCCTGACTGGATATGCCAGAAAATACCTTTGTCTTACAGTCGGAAATCGAGCTTAGAACAGGCTTTGGCGTTGAACAACTCCGAAAGTGGCGCCAACGATTTGGCTTTCCACCTGCACAATATGATGTAAATGGCAAGGCCATTTATTCACGCGAATCTGTCGATAGGCTCCTGGTGATCAAACGCCTGCTAGAAGCAGGGCTTCGTCCTGGTCAAGTCGTAGCTCAGTCAGCAGCCGAAAATTTAAGACTTACCGCTGACCTGAACCTATTGAAACCTGAGGTAGAACGCTCACACTCCACAAATGCTTTGATCAGCCTGCTCAGTCACCCTGACAGCGAGGCATTTAAGGCCTTGCTTGTCAAACAGCGCGCTGAGCGCACCATGTTGGACTTTGTCCAACATACGATCACGCCATTGATGATTGGTATTGGAGATGCCTGGGCTAACGGTGAAATTGATGTGTATCACGAACACCTTTGCTCCTCAATGATCGAGCGTTATTTAATTTCACAAACACTTAAATCGAAACCCAAACGTGCTTTCCCCGTTTTTTTATTTGCCTTGCCCCCCGGGGAACGCCATGAGCTTGGCTTGCTCATGGTTGAGGCCGTAATGGCAGAGGCGGGTGCTTACATCGTGAACGTTGGAACCGATATTCCATTGAACAGTTTGAGGCTGGCAGCTGCAGATTGCAAAGCCGATGTTGTGGTGCTGACATTCAGTTTTTCTTATCCCTTGCGGGATGTTGTGCCAACGCTGGCGCATTTGAGGCGTTTGCTACCTCAGAGTACGCAGATCTGGGCAGGAGGGGCTGGTTTGTTGCAGGTCAAGCGAGCACCTAAGGGGGTGCGAATAATGTACAACTTTGAAGAAGCAATTACTGGGCTTGGTAAGCTGGTCAAGACTGAACAACTCCAGGTTGAACAACTTCAATGATCCCTTGATGCTAAAAACCTGTTGCGCTTCGAACTTGAATCCGCCGATGGAAAATAATTGGCATTTTTTCCGCAAGCGATGCTTTACCCAAAGAAATAGATGCGGCTATGACGATGACGCAATTTCACCAACAAATCAATGAGAGGGCGTGAAATCCTCAAACTAGGCAACGTCCGTTTATTGCGAATAGCTGAGCTTATCGCAGCATTTGATACACCCGGATTAAATTCACCGATTGCTTAAGTGCGCGAGACCATGGCTGCACACAGGGTTAATCCTTTGGGGTAGCTCATCCGTCCCTTCTTGATCATACGCAAGGTCTCTATCTCAGCATTGATGCTTCGAGCACACCAAAACGATTTTTGTCGATGGTGATCTTCTCGGGCACGCTTTGCAGGTTGATAGCTTGTTCTAGAAAGCGACGGGTCGTAGACCTATCCCGCATGAACGCCATCCGTCGATGGATCAAATGGATCAACGAGTCAGGCCTAACATGCAACGTAGAATGGCCAGTTCATTGTGAATTAAATAAAAAAAGGATCCGTGATGGGTGATTACACAAACATGTCGGGTTATTACGACTTGATCATGACTTCTGGCTATTACGATTACAAAAAAATTGTCGATGGGTTGTTGGCGCATGGCCCAGTTCACGATGTGCTTGAAATTGGATGTGGCACGGGCTTGATATTAGAAGAATTAGCCAAAAGACAACACAATATTTCAATTACGGGAATTGATTTGACACCGGCGATGCTTGATATTGCGCATCAAAGACTGCAAACTTTTAAAAGCGTTCAGTTGCAGCAACAAAATTTAACGCAATTGAATTTGAATCAACAATTTGATTTTTCATTTTCTTATGGTGGCGTTTGGTATTTTGTGATTGACGGCGATAAGGAGCCTTTTTTGGTTAGTCATATTTCTGATCATGCGGCCAATGTGACGGGATTTGCAAAACTAGCAAATCACATGAGCGGTGGTTCCAAATTATTGTTGGGTATACAAGGCCCACACTTTGATTATGCAAAACTAATTTCAAATGGTTTTTTATATTCGCAAAAAATTGAACCGAATGACCATGGATTTACCAAACACTATTATTTGGACGATGCCGACAAGCGGTTAATGTCGCAAACCATTGATTACAGGACCTACAACTTCAAAGAGGCGTGTCAGATGTTGGGTGTGAATGGGTTTGAGTATCAACACAAACCTGCATCCGATCGGCAATTTTTGGTGTTTCATAAAAAATGATGAAGCAAAAAATTTTCTTTGTCGGCTTAGGTAATATGGGTAACCCCATGGCGGCCAATCTCATCAAGGCAGGATATCCCGTTCAGTTGTTTGACTTGGTGAGAGAGAAGGCTGACAATTTAATTTCGATGGGCGCCACATGGGCGGGTGATATCGCGCATGGTTCGCATCAAGCAGACCTTGTGATTGCTTCTTTACCTGGCCCGCCGCAAGTCAAAGATGTGATGCTGGGAAATCAAGGTGTGATTGCCAACATGAAAGCGGGCACTTGTGTGATTGATACATCCACTAGCGCAGTTGATTTGGTTAAACAATTATTCAACGAAAGTTTAGCCAAGCAAGTTGATTTTTTAGAAGCGCCTGTGACAAACGCAGTTGATATGGCAGTTTTGGGTCGTTTATCGATTTTTGTTGGAGGCTCAGAGAAATGTTTTCAACAACACAAGCCCATCTTTGATGTGTTGGGTGAAAAGATTTTTTATGTCGGTGTTCCTGGTAATGGTGCAACAGTGAAGCTGTTAACCAACTTGCTTTGGTTTGTTACAGCGGCGACCATGGGTGAGGCTTTGATGTTGGGTGCAAAAGCGGGCATTCCACTCGACATCGTTTCTGAAGCAATTCAATCGAGTGCAGGCAACAGTTGGGTGGCCAAGCACGATATTCCATCTATTTTTGCAGGACATTACGACCCTAGTTTTTCTTTGGCTTTGTGTTGCAAAGATTTGGGATTGATCAACGGAATTGCGCGTCAACAAGGGTATGAGCTCACCATGGGTGCATTAGCCCAATCTGTTTTTGAAAAAGCCAGAGCGCAATACGGCGATTCTGCCGCAGAGCTGCATGTCGTTCGTTTGATTGAAGAAAAAGCAGGTTTGCTGCTAAGACCCCCACACGGTATTGCTTGGGATACCTCACATTAATCTACTCACACTTCTTCAAGGACGCAGCGATGACGGTAAGCCGACAATCCCAATTAATGAAAGAGGCGTTGCATCACATGCCTCAAGGTGTTGCCGAAAATTATCGTTATTGGGGTGAAGATCGAACGGTGTTTGTCGCGCACAGCAAAGGCTGTGAAATCACCGATTGCGATGGTAAAAAATACATCGATTTTCGATTGGGCTATGGACCGATTATCTTGGGTTATCGCGATGAGCGAGTCGATAGGCAAGTGATTGCACAAATTAGCGAACAAGGAACGCTATCGGGATTTTCAACAGAATTAGATGCTCAAGTGGTACAGCAAGTGAAAGACCTGTGTCCACAAATTCAAAAAATGCGTTTTGCTAATTCAGGTACTGAAGCTGTGATGGGTGCTGTGCGAACAGCAAGAGGTTTTACAAAACGTGACCGCATCGCCATTGTCGAAGGTAGCTTTCACGGTTTGTTTGATGAAATGATGTGGAAGTCAGATTTAGAAAATTGGAATCCGAAAGGATCGGTTGAACCCGAAGTGATTTCTTTTGGCGCTGGTGTTCCAGAGCGAACGCGCTCGTTGGTTGATTTCATTCGACTCAATGATTTTGAGGGCTTGGAAAATTTATTTAGAAATAGACAAGACAGTTTGGCTTGTGTTTTGCTCGAACCCATCATTGGAAATGCAGGCAGTATTTCTGCAACGCCTCAATGGCTTCAACGATTAAGAGATTTGTGTACGCAAAACGGTACTTTGCTTTTGCTTGATGAAGTCAAAACCGGATTTCGTGTGGCCAAGGGTGGGGCGCAATCACTTTATGGTGTTTACGCTGATCTCACAACATTTGCAAAAGCCATGGGCAATGGTTATCCCGTTGCCGCGTTTGGTGGTCGTGCCGATGTGATGGATGTGGTGGGTTCGCACAAAGGTGGCGTGGTTCATGGCGGCACGTACACGGCCAATTTGATTGCGGTGCGTGCAGCCCATGCAACGCTTCAAATTTTGTCGGAAACGTCTGCATTGCAAACCGTTGATCGTGTGGGTCAACAAGTCAAAGAATTATTGGGTCGTGTGTTTATAAAAGCAGGCATAGAGCACGCATTTGCAGGACCTCCTGCGATGTTGGGTATACATTTCACGCCCGATGTGCCCACCAACTATCGCGATTGGCGTGTAACCAACAGCAGCTTGTATCAAAAGTTTGCTTGGCAACTCATTGATCGCGGTGTGATGCTCGAACCTGATTCGCGAGAGCCTTGGTTTTTTTGTGAAGCGCATCAAGCCATGGATTTGTCTTGGTTGGAAGATGTGGCAACACAATCGATTCAAGCGGCCAAAGCCCTTGTTTAAACTTTGAGTTTTGGCTCCTCGATCTGAATTGATCTACAGAAATCCTGATTAACAGAAAGCCAGTCTTGTAAAAAACCTAAAAAAACAATGGGTTACACATGAAAATGGGGAAAAATGTGATGTTTCGTGTGATGGACCAAAAACTGTAAATTAAATATTCCCAGAACTCGCCTAGATTTTGAAATCAGCGCTGTCACCGAACACGCGAAAAAGTTAGACGCTTGGTTTGAGGCTCGAATCGATTGTGGCAAAAGTTCGACGCCATGGGCGGACACAGAACTAGACATGTTGAGCTGCATCGGCATTGAAAACCGTGCTATGCGTCGTGCAATGATTCGCACTTCCTAGTTTGTTGCCCAACCACCTCTATCTTTCTTGGTGGGCCCCGGAGCAATGGACGCCAGACCCTTCGAGCGCATCAGGCGTAGTGCCCGCTCGCGGTGTCATTGTGTTAAATTTAGAAGCGTTGTGGTACCGGATGAATAACTGCGGCGCGGGCACGACGCACTCCGACGCTCAAGGGATGCAGACACTCACCGCAAACAGGAAAATCTTGACATGCCGATACTCGCCGACGACCAGCAGGTGGCCCAACGTGTGCTGGACCACATGGCCCAGGGCACAACCGACCTTGCGCCCGCGGTGTGGCGCGAGCCGGTTGTAAATTACCGGTCCCTTGCCGTGCTAGACACCGAGATCCGCCAGGTGATGCGCCGCACGCCCACAGCGTTTTGCCCGTCGGCGGCTCTGTCTCAGCCCGGTGACTACGTGGCACGCGATGCCGCCGGCACGTCGCTGCTGGCCGTGCGCGGCAAGGACGGCGTGGTGCGGGCCTTCCGCAATGCTTGTCGTCACCGCGGCATGCAGGTCGCAAGTGGCATCGGCAACGCACCGGCATTTGCCTGTCCCTACCACGGCTGGACCTACGCTCTGGACGGTCAACTGCGCCAGGTGCCCGATCAGCAGGGCTTCCCCGGCCTGGACAAGGGCTGCCATGGCTTGGTGCCGGTACAGGTTCAGGAGCGCTTGGGCCTGGTGTTCATCATCCAGGACGCTGCGCTGGTCAGTGACGATTCACTCGACGATGTTCATCCCTTGCTGCCACCTGAATACGAGTTGCTGGCCACGCGTGAGCGCATCGTCGACGCCAACTGGAAGGTGATGCTCGAAGGCTTCATTGAGGGCTACCACATCCGGTCGACGCACCGCGAAAGCTTCTACCCCTACGGCTTTGACAACCTCAACCTGATCGAGCCCTTCGGGCGTCACTGCCGAGTGACTTACCCTTTTCGGCGGATCCGCAAGCTGGCAGACGTTCCGCCGGCCGAGCGCCGCGTGGACGGCCTGCTGACCTATGTGTACCACCTGTTCCCGAACGTGCTTGTCACGATGCTGTCGCGTCACACCAACCTAGTGGTGCTCGAACCCATGGGCGTGGACCGAACGCTGGAGATCAGCTACACGCTGGCCGATGTGCGCGGTGCAGATGACCAGGCCAGAGCGGCCGCTCTGCGTGATGCCGACTTCGTTCGCGAGGTCGGTGCCGCTGAAGACCGCGAGGTGATCTGCGCGATTCAGAAAGGCCTGGCCAGCCAGGCCAACGAACACTTCACCTTCGGGCTGTATGAAGGGGCGATATCGCATTTCCATCAAACCCTGGCTGCCGCGCGCAGCGCTGCGGTTGCGATCTGACCGCACACGCCCATCGCATCGACTTCGACGCAGTCGGCGCTGGTGCAAGGGCAGCCAGAGGTATTCCAGAAGTATCATGACTCCTCAACCCGGGCTTGAACCAATGAACCCCTGACTACAGAAAGCCAGGCTTCGAAAAGAATAATTAATCAATGATTTACAGGAAAATACGCAGCGAGTAACAGCTCTTTTAATCGGTTCGAAGTTCGTATGCAATCGCCAGCGAGTCATCAACGGTGGGCATGCGTCCCCAATAGATTTGTTTTAAATCATAAAGGTTGGATGTCAGCTTCTTTCACAATTTTTTGGTAGATATTTATTTCTTCTCTTACGAATTTTGCAAATTCATTGGGTTTCATGGGATTTGGATTGATTCCTAGTCTGGCGAATTGGTCTTTGACCTCTTGTATCTGGAGAACAGCAGCTATTTGAGCGTTAATTTTTTCAACGATAGCGGGCGGAGTAGCAGCAGGAGCCCAAACACCAAACCACAAAGTCATGTTGAAGTTGCCAAGTCCTTGTTCTGCAAGGGTGGGAGTTTCAGGTAAAACTTCAGCCCGCTTGATGGTGCTCACACCTAATGCAGTGAGTTTTCCTTCTTTCATTTGGCCAATGACTGTATTGATAGGCGCCATGTAAAACGCTGTACGACCAGAAATAGTATCTTGAATAGCCTCAGGTGATCCTTTGTAGGGTATGTGTAGCATCTTGAGGCCAGCATTTTGTGCAAAATATTCTGCAACCAGGTGGGTAGAAGTGCCAACACCTGCTGAGGCAAATGGAATGTTACCTGGCTTGGCTTTCGCAGTATCTATCAAAGCTTTTAAGTTGCTGTATTCACCACCTTTTGCTGTCACCATCAAATAAGGTGTGACACCTAATATAGACACATCTACTAATTCTTTCAGCGGGTCGTAAGGCAATTTTTTATAGATGGCAGGGTTAGCAGCATGCGATGCAGATTGCACCAATAAAGTGTATCCATCTGGCTCTGAACGAATGACCGCTTGCGTACCTATTTGCCCACCTGCTCCTGGTCGGTTTTCAACCACGATGGGTTGTTTCCAAATATCTGTGAGGTGTTTGGCAACTATTCGACCCGCTATATCGGCTCCAGAGCCAGGAGTAAGCGGAATAATGAATTTAATGGGTTTGTTAGGAAAGTCTTGTGCCATTGCGAATTGCAAGCAAAACGTGACGACAAAAACTAAAGCTATCTTGGCATTGGAGATCATGGTAAAAACTTTCAGATCAGAAATAAAATTCAAAGAAGATCGTCTACGCGGTCAATAAATCTTCTTAAGTTTTGGTTAAAAGCTTGGGGTTGTTCAATGTTAGAGAGATGCGCTGCATTATCAAGGACCACCATTTCAGACCCTTCGATCATTCGATGTAAAACGGTCGATTGCTCAACTGTGCAGGCTGGATCTTGGCGTCCTGTCATGATTAAAGCGGGTGATTTAATTTTTAACAGCATGGTGGTTTGTGCCATGTCGCGAATTCCGCTTGCGCAACTTATGTATCCTTCAGCCTTGGTACCTAAAATAAATGCGCGTACCTTTTCAATTTCTTGAGGCGCGCGCGCTATAAATTCAGGCGTAAACCATCTTTTGATGGTGCCGTCTACCAAGCCAGGAATCCCTGTGGTAGATGCAATTTCTATCCGCTCTCCCCACATATCTCTGGGTGGCATTTCACTTGCGGTATCGCAAAGCCCGAGTGAAAGTACTTGGTGCGGTAATTTAGCACCCATTTGTTGGGCAATCATGCCGCCCATTGAAAGTCCAACAATGTGCGCCTTTGGAATTTTTAATGCTTCTAGCAGGGCGGATAAGTCTTGGGCTAACAGTTCAATGGTGTAAGGTCCAGGGGGAATACCTGATCGACCATGACCACGGGTGTCGTAGCGCAGTACGCGGTAGCGATCAGACAATGCAGGTACTGTCCAATCCCACATGTCATAGTTGGACATGAGGCTGTTACTGAGCACAACGACTCGACCATTTTCTGGACCATCAAAGCGGTATGCAGTTGAAAATCCATTGATTGTGACGAAAGAGGCCGACATATTTCAGTTTAGAAGTTTTAATAGTTCTATGCTACAGAGCAAATACGAGTCTGTATATGCGGCCCTCATGAAAATCCTAGGTAAAAAGAGATTCGTTTATGAAAGGCGGATCAAGGTCGTTTATTTCTTTTATTTGGGAAAGCCCAGACAGGCTGCTTTGAAATCCGTACTGAGCTCCTGGGAAGCAACGCATGTCCTGCGCGTTCTTGTACTTCTGTATTGACAACTTGAGTGCGGCCATTGATATGTGCCCGAACTGATGCTTGGTTAGGCAAAAGTTTGACACCATGATTTGGCATCGAGCTGAATTTTCAATCGCTGGTCTGGTCGGGTAATTACTTATAGATAATATTATCAATAATTGATTGAATCACCCATCGAACGTCTCATAACAGCAAAGTGAGCCTAAGTAGATTCTTAGCGTTTCCTAAGCAAGTTGAAACTTGGAGTGAGAATTGACATGACAATCGCAATCGTATTGGTGTTGCTGGTACTTGGATCATTGATCTTCCATTACCTGAGTCCCTGGTATTTCACACCCATCGCTTCCAACTGGAAGGGCATGGACGATACGATTGAGCTGACCTTTGCGATTACCGGACTGGCTTTTGTCGCTGTCAATCTTTTCGTGGCCTATTGCATTGTCAAGTTTCGAGCTAAGCAGGGTGTGCGGGCTGCTTACCAGCCTGAAAACAAAAAGTTAGAGTGGTGGTTAATCGGTATCACAACTGTAGGCGTAGCCGCAATGTTGGCACCGGGTTTGATCATCTGGGGCAATTTTGTTTCGGTACCTGCAGATGCCCATTTGGTTGAGGCAGTTGGACAGCAATGGCATTGGCAATACCGACTACCAGGTAAAGACGGCAAGCTTGGCGTCGTGAATGCCAAGCACATCAATGATGCTAATCCGTTTGGAATGGATCAGACGGACGCAAATGGGCGTGACGATATTTTGATCTCAAGCCAGGAACTGCATTTGCAAATCGGCAAGCCTGTCAAGATCTTGTTGCGCTCGATTGACGTCTTGCACAACTTCGCGGTACCCCAGTTCCGCGCCAAAATGGATTTGGTGCCGGGTATGGTTACCTATGTCTGGCTAACCCCCACCCGAGCAGGTAAGTTTGATCTCTTGTGCAATGAGTTGTGCGGTGTTGGCCACTTTGTCATGCGCGGTGTCGTTGTGGTGGAAGAAGAGGCTGCTTATCAGGCTTGGCTGGGTCGACAGAGCACCTTTGCCGACAACTTGGCTAAACCCAGTGGGGACAAAATCCTTGGCAAAACCCTCTATGCCGCTTGTGCTGCTTGCCACGGTGCCCAGGGGGAAGGTAATCCATTGCTTCATGCGCCGAAGTTGGCTGGCCAGGGCGATTGGTATCTGCAAAGGCAACTGGGTTATTTCAAACATGGCATACGCGGAAGCAATGACCGGGATGAATTTGGCAAGTTGATGGCACCGATGGCATCCATGCTGGTAGACGATGCAGCCATCGCAAACGTCAGCGCACACATCATGTCGCTGCCTGATACGGTTGCACCGACTACTGTCAAGGGCAATGCCAACAATGGAAAGACCTTGTATGTCTCAACCTGTGCAGCATGTCACGGTCAGTCCGGACAAGGTGTTCGGTTGATGCAGGCACCCAAACTCAAGGGCGTGAGCGATTGGTATTTGGCAACCCAGTTGAAAAATTTCAAACAAGGTGCTCGCGGTGGTCATCCAATGGATGAATACGGATCGCAAATGGCTTTAATGGCCTCCATTTTGAAAGATGAGCAAGCGATCAACGATTTGGTGGCTTATATCAATGTGCTGCCCTGAACGGGCTTTGACATGACAGTGAGACGAATCTCAAAAAAGGATATCTGATGGAACACATGGCACATGATGAGTCCGCTGACGTTGGACCGTTAGAGGTTGCGGAGATGGAGCTCTACCATCCCAAAACGTTTTTAGGCAAGTACATCTGGAGCCAAGACGCTAAGGTGATTGCGATCCAATACGCTGTCACGGCTATTTCTATTGGGCTGGTCGCCTTGGTCTTGTCTTGGATGATGAGGCTTCAACTGGCCTTTCCCAACAGTTTCTCGTTTATAGACCCCAGCAACTACCTTCAGGCCGTCACCATGCACGGCATGATCATGGTTGTTTATTTATTGACCGCTTTGTTTCTGGGTGGTTTTGGCAACTACCTGATTCCTTTGATGGTGGGTGCGCGAGACATGGTCTTTCCGT
>Ga0114968_10003711_pt1 | contig 11424 bp, 6 predicted proteins | sample M_130807_EF_Meta_FD_87020 | JGI IMG/M metagenome (GOLD analysis project Ga0114968, IMG submission 87020) | Freshwater microbial communities from Lake Montjoie, Canada to study carbon cycling - M_130807_EF_MetaG | ecosystem: Environmental > Aquatic > Freshwater > Lake | place: Lake Montjoie... | reverse complement strand
TTGTGTATTTCTTATTATCATTTCCACCAATTTGAACATCAGCAACGTTTGCTTGATCCCAAACTGCTGACCAAGTGTCAACTGGAACATTTGTGTAAGAATTGCTAAATAATGAAATTACATCAGCAGCATTTCTTACCGGAGGTTGAGGAGCTGCTGTAGCTGGAGGAGCGAAATCAACATTCAATACTGCTGTAGTAGAACCAGCCAACCAAGGACCCGCTGCTGCTTGACTTGCAGTGATTGTTGCTGTACCTGCGCCTGTAATAGTTACGACATTACCAGAAACAGTTGCAACAGCAGCATTGTTACTGCTGTAAGTAAATGCACCTGTACTGTTACTTGTTGGTGTTGGTAAAGCAAATGCAGGATCACCTGTGTATTTACCTGAAATTGAGAAGTTGGTAATGGTTGGAACATTATTAGGTTTCCAGAAATAAATATTATCTAAGTAAACAGTCGTTCCACCAAATGGTGTACTTTGTAATTTGAATTGACCGATATTTTGCAAATCAATTCCTTGACTTGAGTAGTCAGTTAATGCAATATCGTAACTCTGCCATCCAGCGAAAGGCGGTGTCAAGGTTACTTTTTTCTCTAAACCAGTTGTAGTGTTGTTGATCAAATACAAATCAAAAGCAGTACAATTTGGAGTCCAGATATCAACGTGTAATTTAGTCATACCTGAAGCGTCAATCACATCAGAAAACTGTACACCATGATAATTTAAGTTAGGATATTTGTGAGTAAGATTTCCTGCAATAGTAGTGTCTTCGCAGAACGCATTCTGACCCCAGTAAGGGAACCAGTCTATACCAGTTAAATTTGTATAAGCACCACTAAACAAAGAAATCACATCAGTAGATACTCTTGTAGGAGGATTTGGAGCAGCTGTTAATGGAGCAGCAGGACCCGTTACTACAAAATTAGCCGTAGTATTTCCAGAACCCAAAGAACCTGCAGCAGCTTGTGTAGCTGTGATTACAGAAGTTCCCGCACCTCTTATAGTTACAGTTGAACCACTAATAGTTGCCACATTGGTATTGCTACTTGTGTAAGTGAAAGCACCTGTACTGTTACTTGTAGGAGCTGTCAATGCAAATGCAGCTGCACCAAGAGCTTTGGTTGGAACTGTAAATGCACCAAAAGTTGGAGCCGGAGCTGATCTCCAGAAATAAATATTGTCTACATAAACAGTAGAAACAGAAGAAACTAAAATCATTTGAGCCAAATGACCTTTGGTAACCAATCCTGTAAAATCAGACAATGCAATATCATAGCTTACCCACTGACTTAAAGCCGGTGTATAACCCAACTCTTGTTCAGCATCATCACCACCGCCGTATGCGCCATCTGCACCAAAATCAACTAATTTAATTTTAAATGTAGTTGCATCTGGAGTCCAGATATCAATATGGAATTTTTCCATATTTGTTGCGTTTATCGTACTTGAAGTGAATTCAACACCAGCAAAGTTTAAATTGGTATATAATTTAGTAGCATTAGTAGCAACAGTTACATCAGCCACATCAGCTTGATCCCAAACTGCTGACCATGTGTCCACTGTTACATTAGTATAAGCATTGCTAAACAAAGAAATTACATTACCTGCACTTCTTACTGGAGGCGTTGGCGCTGCAGTAGCAGGAGGAGGCGAAGTAACTACTAAAGTAGAAGTAATTGAACCCGAACCATAAGCACCTGCAGCCGCTTGAGTAGCTGTAATAATTGAAGAACCTACGCCAGTTAGTGTTACTGTACTTCCGCTGATTGTTGCTACACTTGTATTGCTACTTGTGTAAGTAAATGCGCCAGTACTGTTACTTGTTGGAGCTGTTAATGTAAATGCAGCATTTCCAAACACTTTAGCTGGAACTGAGAAATTTGATAAAGATGGTGTATTTGCTGCTTTCCAGAAGTACAGGTTATCCATATAGAAACTACCCGATCCTGTAAACATCATTTGGCCGATATTATTCAGCGCGATGGTGCCATAGTTTGATAAAGCGATATCAACACTATACCATCCACCTGAAGTTGGTGAAACTGTATAGCTCTGTTGAACTGTAGCAGGACTTGTGTTGATTAAAAACACATTTAAAGCTGTTACATCAGTTGTCCAAATGTCCAAATGCAAATTTTGCATGGTACTTACATCTAAAGAAGATGACAATTGCAAGCCTTGGTAATCCAAACCTGCATACAATTTTGTTGCATTTCCAGCAACAGTTACATCAGATACTGTTGTACCCTGTCCCCAATTTGGGAAAAAATCCGCACCAGAAATGTTGGAATAGGCATCACTGAAAAGAGATACCACATTACCCGCAATCCTTGTTGGAGGAGTTGGTGCCGCTGCCGATGGCTGAGCAAACCCCTTCAAAATCATCATCGCCGAAATGATCAAAAGGAAAAAATGTTTTTTCATTTGTTTGTTTTTTAATGAATAAATAAAATTTGGCAAGTTTTCAATCTTCTAAGGCTAGGATGTAGTTTGTATAGAGCGCGGACTTATTGTAAAAATAAGGAAACAAATGTAAGTACCACCACATCATTTTCAATAAATAATATCACATCATTACTACATCATTATTGAATTATTTGAAATTTTACGCTATTTTTGACCACATCATTACTACATCATTTGAATATGTAGAGTTTCTCATATGAAATAAAGACAAAATGATAAACAGAATTTTATTGCTTATTCTTATACCTTTTTGGTCGTTCGGACAGAACACGATCGGACTTCCCAATATTTCAAATTTTTATAAAGGGGCGTATAATGCTGGTATCCAAAACTGGGATATTAAGCAAGATAAAAATGGTATCATCTACTTTGCCAACAATGAAGGATTACTTTCTTATGATGGAAAATACTGGAACCTTTATCCCCTTCCTAATAAAACAATTGTGAGGTCGCTTTACATTGGTGATGACAATAATATATATGTAGGCGGTCAAGATGAAGTTGGTTACTTCAAACCGGAAAGCAACGGAAAACTTATTTACCATTCTCTTACTGCTGCAATTCCATCTAAAGACCGGTCCTTTGGAGACATTTGGGATATCACTTCCTTAAAAGAAAATATTTTTTTCAGGGCGGCCAATAAAATTTTTAAAATTTCAAACCTAATCGAAGCCTCTGTTTATAAAGCTCCCTCAGAATGGTCGTATATGGGCAAATGCAACAACATGATTTTTGCCGGCGATTATCAATCTGGACTATTGAAATACGAAAATAATACTTGGACTCCCGTTAAAATAGATATCCCTCTGTCTCAAACTGATCCCTTAACTTCTATTTTCTCAATGGGCAATGAGACCTTTTTAACTACTTTGAAAAATGGCTTATTTACGTTAACGAACGGACACCTAGAAAAAATCACCTCCCCTGTTTTAGATCAAATTCAAAAATCAAGAATTTACGCTGCTCAACCGATTAACAATAATTGGATTGCCATTGCCACAAACAATAATGGTGTATACATTATAGACAAATCAGGCAAGCTAATCCAACAGTTTTCCAAAAAAGAAGGATTACAAAATAATAATGTACTAAGTCTGTTGCTCGACAATCAATCTAATTTATGGCTAGGGTTAGATAATGGCATCGACTGTATTTCCTATAACAGTGCTATAAAGCACATTTCAACTGGTGAACAAAATGCGTCAGGTTACACTTCGATTATTTTCAATAATAAATTGTACATCGGTACTTCCAGTGGTTTATTTCAAACTGACCTACAGGCCGAAAAAGATTTAAGCTTTAGCAAAGGCAAATTTGAAGAAGTCGCCAATTCATCAGGTCAAACCTGGTCGCTGGCCGAAATCAATGGTAAATTGCTCATGGGCCACCATGAAGGTGCATTTGTAATTGAAAACAATATTGCCAAACAAATATCCTCCATACCTGGCTTTTGGAATTTCACTCCATTGTCAAGTGTTTTTCCTTCTTCCAAAATTGTAGCCGGAAATTACAAAGGGTTGCAATTTTTCAATTACCAAAATAACAATTTCTCAGAAGCTGAAGTGATAAAGGATTTTGAAGAATCATCGAGATACGTTGCCATTGATAAAAACGATGTCATTTGGGTATCACATCCTTATCATGGTGTTTACAAGATTCATGAAAACAATAAGGGTGAATTCAGCTCAAAATTATATACCAACAAAGATGGACTTCCTTTTACCTTAAATAACCAGGTTTACAAGATCAAAAATCAACTAATCGTTGCTACTGAAAAAGGTATATATACATATAATCAAGAAAAAGACAGATTTGAACCTTCAGATTATTATAAAAAAATTCTCGGTGAGCAAAGCATCAGGTACCTCAAAGATGATAATGAAGGAAACATTTGGTTTATCCATGAAAAAAATCTTGGCGTCATAGACCTCACCAATAAAGAACCGACTGTTACTTATATACCTGAGCTGAATAACAAAATGCTTAGTGGTTTCGAATTTATTTACCCAGTTAATGCTGAAAATATCTTTTTAGGCGGCGAATCCGGATTCTATCATATCAATTATGATAAGTACAAACAAAACAAATCCAATTTGACCGTAAGAATAAGAAACGTCAAAATTGTAAACCAAAAAGACAGCACTTTATTTGGAGGTTATTTTTCCGCTATAAATCAACCGCAATTACAAGAGAAATCAGCAATCCCTTCTATTAATTATCAATGGAAAAATATTCATTTTGAATTTACAGTGCCATTATTCGGACAAGAGACAAACATTGTTTACAGTTATAAGCTTAAAGGTTTTGATAAGGAATGGTCTGAATGGAACAATAAAACAGAAAAAGATTACACCAACCTCCCACCCGGCAGCTATACTTTTGAAATCAAAGCAAAAAATAATTTAGGTACCGAGTCAGTACCCGCAGTTTATAGTTTTAAAATCGCTCCACCCTGGTACAGAAACAATTGGGCATATACATTATACCTGTTATTAACCATCGTAAGTGTATATTATTTGTATTCATGGCAAAGAAAAAAGTTCTTTTTACAACAAGAGAAATACGAAGAAGAACAAAAAAGACTCCATTACCTCCACCAACTAGAAATCAACAAAGCAGAAACTGAATTGTTTTCATTAAGAAATGGAAAATTGCAAAGTGAAATAGACTTTAAGAATTCCGAACTGGCTACCAACGCCATGCATTTGGTACAAAAAGGAGAATTACTTGCTAAAATCAAAACCGAGCTCAATCATTTAATGAAAGCTATTGGCAACGAAAAAACTGCCAGTGAATTAAAAAAGATGATTAAGGTTTTGGGTGAAGATGAAAAGATGGACAAAGATTGGGAACATTTTGCCCAACACTTTGATAAAGTTCATAGCGACTTTATGGTTGTGTTAAAAGAGAAACACAATAACATTACACCCAATGAATTGAAATTATGTACTTATTTACGTATGAATTTGTCTACAAAAGAAATTGCTCAATTGATGAATATCTCAGTAAGAGGAATTGAAATCAGTCGTTATAGGTTGAGGAAAAAACTGGGTATCACAACAGAAATAAGTTTATTCGATTATCTCATTAACTTGAGTAGCAAATCGAATCAATCATGAGTTTAAGATCTCGAACTCATTACCTCGTAAACCTTTTTCGAAATTTCAGCTGACACCGAAGGCAGAGATTTCATATCTCTTCCTTTGGTCATAATGGTAATTATGTAAGGTATTTTTCCACAATAGACTATAGCCGCTTCACTGAAGTTAGGCTCTGAACTTGAACCCCCTTCTCCAAATTTGTGAGAAACCATGCAATTTGAAGGTAATCCACTAATCAAACCCTCTTTAAATTCCGTTTTGCTTAAAATTGAAAGACATTCTTCTGAATTTTTGAAACTTAAATAAGAACCATTGTATAACTCTTTTAAGAAAATTGAATAATCAGTTACATTCATTTTATAATCACTGGATGAATAATCAGGCTCCTTTAGCCCAATGTCTGTAAACACCTTAGAAAATACCGATTTATCGATCAAAGCATTTAACATCATGGTTGCATCATTATCTGAATATACAATCATGTAATTAATTAATTCCCTAATAGTATACTTATTGCCAAGCTTAATATGATTGGATTCAAAATTGATAACCCTATTTGATTTAGTTTCTCTTACATTTTTATATTCTACTATCTTATCTAAAAAGCCTGGTTGTCTTTCATTCATTTTGTAAAGTGCCATTAACTCAGGTACTTTTAAAAGTGATCCAGGGCTGTATAAATCTGAAGGATTAATTGAAGTCCATTGTGCTTGTGTAAACTCTCTAATATAAACAGAAGCTGAAGTGATTTTTCCGTTGGCCTTGTTGGCATTGATGATTTGAGAGATTTGATTTTTGCAATCAGCTAATTCCACTGATTCGCATTGAGGCTCTGCATACAACAAAGGATGAATGTATTGATACCCTTTAAGCCTGCTGATATTTAAATTACAAAATGAAGAATGAGCAGGATTTATGGAGTTGTCCAATTCAACAACTTCATCTTGGGAATTGGATTTTAAGTAACTAAAACCTAAAATTGAAATAATTGAGGAAACTAAAAATGTAAGGATTAGAAAATAAAAGGGCACCTTTTTGGAAAACATAATTACTTTTTTCTTTAAGAGTCCGCAAGTTAAACAAACGAAGCCTTACTAACGTTAACGATTAGGTTTTTCTTTAGTTTCTATCATTAAAAGTCAAAAGTAAAAGACAAATTAAAACAAATTGATTTTTTACTCCCTTTACATTTAACATTAACCTTAAATCTAAATATGCTTTTATGTAATTCAACATTATTATTAGATATTTTTAAAAATACAAAGTGAAAAACCTCGCCAAACCAATGTTTTTTTCTGTAGTGAAGTGCGTTTTTTAACGTTATTGATTACATTTATCAATTGAAAAATGAAAATCCTTTCATTTTTCGTTGAACCTTAAATGATTTCTTCTAAAAAAATAAAAGTTCTATTTATGAAAAAACTCAACACCTTATTAATCGCTTTTTTTTCGCTGACTGTACTTTCCTACACTTCATGTCAAAAAGCGAATTTACCTGTTGATGCCAACACAACAGTTGATATATCAAACTACAACATAAACAAATCTGTAACCAACTTTCCTGAAACTTTTGAAGCGGGTACAAAAACGACTTATACAACAGCCAATTTAACTTTCACCTCCGGTTCTTGGAATTTAAATGATGCATTAATTGGCACTTCTTCAAGCGACAGAAAAAGTGGTACTAAAAGTGTCAGAATTCAAAACGTAGGAATATTGTCTATGAATTTTGACATCATTACTGGCGTTTCGGCCATTAGTTTCAATTATGCAAAGTATAGCACTGAAGCTAACAGTACTTTTGAATTGTGGGCATCAATTAATTCAGGCACCACATGGCAAAAAGTTGGATCTACATTAACTGCTTCAACTACTACATTGACCAAAGCTAGTTTTACAGCAACATATACTTCAGCTGTAAGATTTCAAATTAGAAAAATATCTGGAGGCAGATTGAACATTGACGACTTCGATGTTCAAGATATTCCAAGCGGACCTACAAGAGATGACAACATGGGCATGGGTAACCCAAGTAATGCGACAACAAATACAACTTTGCCAAATAATTACTTGATGGTAAAATCTCAATATACTATGTCATACAACAATTCCAAAGGCGAAGCCAATTGGGTTAGTTGGCATTTAAGTCCGGCCTGGAAAGGTGCCGCTGCCAGATGCGATTGTTTTGGTGTTGACAATGCATTACCAACCGGATTTTACAAAGCTCCTACAACAAGTTATTCTTTAACAGGTTTCGATAGAGGTCATGTTTGTCCATCAGAAGATAGAGATTCTACAACTGCTGATAATACGGCTACTTTCTTAATGTCCAACATGATTCCTCAATCACCTAATCTGAATCGTGTTACTTGGGTGGCTCTGGAAAACTATTGCAGAACATTGATGGACGCAGGAAATGAGCTTTACATTATTTCAGGTGGATATGGAAGCGGCGGCACAGGATCTAATGGCGGCGTTACTACAACTATCGCTTCAGGAAGTATTACTGTTCCTGCAAGATGCTGGAAAGTAATTGTTGTAATACCAACCGGAATAAACGATGCATCAAGAGTATCTAACACAACAAGAGTTATCGCTGTAGATATGCCTAATACACAAACAGTAAACAGTTTACCATGGGGCTCCTATCGTGTATCTATAGACGCACTTGAAACTATTTTAGGTTACGATTTTTTAAACAACGTTCCTGCAACAATACAATCAGTTATTGAAGCAGTTGTTGATAATGGACCAACTTCTTAATAATTTTAAACCCCAATAAATCAAAAGAGAGTCTTTATCAGACTCTCTTTTTTTATGTTTCAACAGAAATTGTTTTTAATAAAGTAAATGATCCATTTTTAAGTTCCAGAATTATGAAAACCCCCACTTCTATTTTGCCGCATTTCAACACTAACGAAGACGTACATGCTTGAATTATGAATTGATATAAATCCTTGTATTTTCTCGCGAATGATTTAGAAAGTTCATCTTCAGAGGTTTCAAAATTGTTGATTATTCTATTGAAAAAATCTGTTGTTTCAATTCTTATAAGTTTTGACTCTGGTTCGTATTTTGATAAAATATTTTTCTCGATTTGACTGAAATCCTTTTCATGCAATTCTTCAATTGTGAAAGGATATTCTGATTCACTCATAAAATACAAATCAGAAACCAATTTTGTTAATTGCAACTTTATATTTTCATCCATAATTTATTTACCTTTTTTCATTAACAAATTACATTAGAAATATCAATTGCTCAATAAATATTTATGTAAGTTGATGTCAACAAAAAAGCCAACTCGATTGATGAGGTGGCTTTACATAAAAATGATTAAGTTTATTTAACCTATTATCTTTTTAATAAAGGAAACAGGCTGATTCATTTCGATTACTTTAATTTCAGAAAGTTGTGCTTCCATTTGAGCAAATATTTGTTGTTGTATACTAACATCCTTTATACCAGCAATAGCACATGCTTTTGAAAAATCAGTATGCATCCCGTACCCTTCTAACACATCACAAAGATTATCGCCAAATTCTTTGAATTGAATATATCTTTTCACAAAGTAGTACTTGCGATTTTCAATCGTTTTGAAATAAGTTTCGTAGCTGTAGTTCATAGTTTTCTAGGGTTTATGTAAATGATATAAATAAAGTAATCTGATTTTAAAATTTTGGAGGATTTGGGATTAACAGAGAAGCTAACTATCATTTAAAGTTAATCATGTGTTTTCTTAAATGCAAGTAAACCCAATGATTATTTACAATTAGATCGTTTGCTTTTGTTTCAATTAACATAACGATAAATGAGAACTAATATTGTTTATGAACTTATGAAATACAATGAGTTATCTTATTTATCAACGCTGCAAAAAAAAAGTTTTTTAAAAAATATTAGACCTCTTACACAACTTTGGCACCATTTTAGTCGTTATAGTGTCCAATCTAATATCATTTAAAACCAAATTTTTAAAACCCCCAATTTTTTTATCATGAAAACAATCCAAACCAACGAAATTCCAATGGAAATCAAAGCAGAGAAAAAACACAACATGTCTGTTTATGTTGCTATGTCTCTAATTCTATTATGCTTAGGTATCATCTTTGCATACGACAAATCAAATTCAATTAAAACAATTGACAATCAAAAATTACAGATTGAAAAAGTAACTGCACAAAAAAGCGACTTGCAATCTAGTTTTGATGCTTCACTTGTAAAGATTGAATCCATGAAAGCTACTGCAACTGAAATGAGTGTTCAACTCGATGACAAGAACGCAGAAATCGAAAAAACTAAAACTGAAATCCGCAGCATTCTTAACAAAAAACATGTTACTGAATCTGAGTTGGTAAAAGCTAAAACCATGATTGCTGGCCTTAACAATAAGATTGGCGATATGGAAAAAACAATTGCTAAGTTAACCGAAGACAATAAAGTTTTAGGTGAACAAAACACGGCTTTAACAACAGACAAAGAAAATCTTACAAAAGATTTAAGTGCTACAGTTGCTGTTAAACAAGAATTAGAACAAAAAGTAGATGTGGCTTCTACATTGAATGCTTCAAACATTTCTATCGTTCCACTTAACATCAAAAAAAGTGGCAAAGAAAAATCAACTGTAACTGCAAAGAAAGTAGATAAAATGATGGTAAAATTTGACTTGTCAAATAGAATCATAAAATCAGGTTCTACGGATCTTTATGTATTGGTTATCGGTCCTGATGGCAAGCCGGTTAGTAGTGGAAATAATTTCTCTGGAGTTTTCAAAACTAGGGAAGATGGTGATAAATTTTTTACCGCTAAATTTCCTGTAGCCTTAGAAACTGCAAAATCAAAAAGCGTTAGTTTTTCATTTGTACCTGAAACAGAAAGTTTTGTACAGGGCTATTATAAAATAGAAATTTATCAGAATGGCTTTTTAATTGGCCAAGGAATGAGTTCTCTTAAAAAAGGAGGATTGTTCAGCTAATTAATGGTTTATTGTTTAAAAAAAGAGGCGCTCATTGTAGCGCCTCTTTAATTTTTTAACCATACCAGCAAACTATGGATTATTATTTTTCAACCCCATTTTATCTTTTATAAAACGAATAGTTTCTTTTTCAACAGTCATAATATCTTTCGACAAAATTGGAGAACCCAGAACATGGTGACCTGCATTGGGTATTGCCATTTCTTCTTTCATATTCGAAGGCGTAGATAATGATACAAACATTTTTTTCATGGCATCTACCCTAACTACATTGTCTTGATGGAGTTCATCCTTGAAATAATACAACATAAGTACAGGTTGTTTAACTGCATTTAATGTTTCTTTGGTTACTGAAGTTTCGATCATTTCTTCAAGGTTAACAACGGCTTCCAAACGATAAGGCCTATTCCAGTAAGCACTGTAAATCGGTCGTGTATCTGCTGGATAATTTAATTTGCCACCTTTAACCAATCTAGCTATTTGCAAACCCCAAGGATTATTTAATAAATACGCATTAGGATCATTGATTTCAATATTTGGCGAATATAAAATAATAGCAGCAACATCATTTGGGTAAGCAGCTGCTAATTGTAAAGCCTGTGTACCACCTGTACTGGTTCCCATCAGGATAACTTTTTTTCCTAATTTCTTTCCAATAAACAAAGCTTCTTTCGCCGACTCCCAATAATTATCTGAAGTTAAATTTATCAATTGATCTGTAGTATCAATACCGTGTTCAGCTAATCTTGACAAGTAAAGATTACAACCAAAATACTTTGCTACGTTTCGATGTACCGGATTCCCTTCTTCCTGAGAAGCAGAAAAACCATGCAGGTAAACAATTGCATATTCAGTCATTGATTTCAATGAATCATTGG
>Ga0114968_10003710_pt1 | contig 11425 bp, 12 predicted proteins | sample M_130807_EF_Meta_FD_87020 | JGI IMG/M metagenome (GOLD analysis project Ga0114968, IMG submission 87020) | Freshwater microbial communities from Lake Montjoie, Canada to study carbon cycling - M_130807_EF_MetaG | ecosystem: Environmental > Aquatic > Freshwater > Lake | place: Lake Montjoie... | reverse complement strand
CCCCAATGAACGCAAGGGCGACCCAAGCATTAATACCCGAAGTGAGAACAATCCAGAGCTATACAATGCCATATTTCAGGATTTGATGCGAGTGTATAAGGATGAGGTTCAAAATGCCGATTGCATACCGATGCCCGAAGATTGCTTGAAGCACACCCAGGTCTATCTCGATGACAACGATAGGATTAAGGCTTGGTTCGATGAACGCCTTGTGAAAGATGACAAGGGTCGCATTAAGAGCTCGAATCTCTTCAAGGATTACGTAGCTTGGGCTACACTTAATGACCCCACAAGGAAAATGGACAACAAGAAGTTTGCTCAAACGTTGCGAGCTAAGTTTAGCATGGAGTCCAGTAAGCTTGGTGGTATTATGACCTACAAGGGGTACCGACTTGCGAACACGACAACCGAGTGCGATGATTAAATAATAAATACCTATATGTAAAAAAAAAACAAAGGGGGTTTTACTTCTTACCCTTTTTCTTCTTATTTGCTCCCCCTATAATCTTTATTTGCCCCTGTGCCTTGTCCTTAGTAGTGTGCTTGCTCAAAACATGTCCATTTGGCGAAGTCACTTTGTAGCCCCCCTTTACTTTTGTGATTTTGAAACCACCAGCCATTATTATACAAATAACCCGAGAAAAAAAATATTAATTACGTGCACAATGCTTGCTTCATTTGCTCCATGAGCTCGGCATGCATCCAATCCATCTGGACTTGCTTGTAACACGATGCATGGTACAAACGAGATGACCAATCAAAGGCCTTGCACCTCAGCTTCTTTCCGCATTTCTTGCAGCAGCCCATTCTACACTTGCATTAGAAAATAATTCTGTACCAAAAAATGGGGTTCGATGGTTCAAATAATTATCTCAAGTGAATGTAAATGTCCAGAACATACTACGAATCAAAGAAACATGATATCCAACGAAGGCGATTGATAACAGCCTTGGACAAGCTCGCAAAAAATCCCCTTGTCGGTCGCAAGCCTTCGCTCAAAACACTTGAAAAATACGGCCTGTACGATCCCAAAACCCACAAGGTTACCATTCCTACCCACCTTAAGCCACCGGAGATTGACTATAGCTCCATCCCCGAGCCCGTAGAACAACCTGTCATTCAAGTTGTCCGAACTTACGACACAAATCAAGTAGAAAAATTTGATATCAGCAAAGCCGAAGTAAATGGAAAATCAATTCGAGACTGGATCTACACCGACCTCTCATCGGTCGCCATGAAGACTATGAAAGTGCGAGGCAAGCAAACCTTAGCTCTTTATGCCAAAGTTCCCGAGAACTTATGCAAAATCCGCAACGTCCCTTACAATGATGAAGAAAACGTTTTTAAATACTTCAACGACCCCACTGTAACCATCGAAAGGACTTATCAAAATCCTCAGTGGCCTGCAGCAGGAACAAGGGCTAAGTTTTTAAGTGGTGTATTGTTCTTGAGCGAAAACTATCCAAAGTTGAAAGGCTTCATTAGCCGAGACGTTTTGGATACTTATGATGCCGAGTATAAAAAGCTAGTGAATCTATCCAAGGCCGAGCAGAATATAGCAAATGCAAATAAAATTTATTACACATGGGATGTGATCAAAGACGAAGTTTTAAATCATTATGGCTACAAAGCAGGGCATGCCTCATATGAAGCCCTTCTCATTCTACTATTTAATGCAGTTCATGGTCGAGATGACTTTGGGGCTAAGCTCGTGTATAAGCCAGAAGATGTCAAAACTGGGCTAGAAGAGGATGTTAACTACCTCTATCTAGATCGCAAGGCGAGGCTGTGCCGATTATATATGAACTCTTATAAAACGTCTGGGTCGTACAAAAATCAAGTAATCACTCTTGACAAGAAGATTAGCGATTTAATTATAAAGCTGCATCCAGATGACACATCTACAACACTATTCCCTCCAAGCATAGGCAAGGATGCAAGAAAGATAGGCTCTTTTCTCATTAAAACCATGAAAGCCATCCCTTTGTTCGAAAAGGAAGGCATAAACATCAAATACCTGCGACATTCAATCGTTTCAACTGCTTTGCTGCACATTCGCTCGGATGATCCCGATAAAGCCAAAAAGCTGACTGATTTGGCTGAAAAGACATTCCACTCTGTCAAAATGCAGCAAGATACATATAAGAGTCGCCTAAAAGATAAAGAAGGCAATGAGATTTTTATTCCGAAAAGCATTCAAAAGGAATATGACCACATCACGACCGTTATGCTTGGCGACGACGGAACTGTGGAGGAAGGAGAGGAAGTTACCACGAAGTCAAACAAAAAAGATGTGAAGCCTAAAGCCAAACGCATCACGAAAGCAAAAGTTAAAGCAAAAATACTTAAGGCTATAGAAGAGGATGCTGAAAGTGGGGGTGACACGGAGGAAATTATTAAGCCCAAATCCATTAAAAAGATGTCTCGTAAGGAATCTTTGATGGATTTTGCCGAAACTTCCGCTAAACCCCCTGTAAATAAGCAAAAAGATAGCTTAAGGCGATCAGCGAGGACTCGCAACCCCCCAAAAAGGCTTTAAGAAACCCTAAGAGACCCGAGAAAATAGGGTCGATTCTAACAAAAATAACGTGCATGGGTCACGTGGGTTTCTTAAATGACAGTCTTTTTCTCAGGTAAGAAAACGTAAGAAAAAATAAAATTAAATGAAAACCATTTAAGCGCCACGAAAAAAATTAAGCACTTTTCATTTAAAACCGGGAAAAAGATTAATGGAACAAATCATTTAAAGATTCTTTATTTTAATGTTTAGATGATTTATCCTTTGGAGGGGGTTTCAATGAAGAGTTATAGAGCCGATTTCGCCTACGGTCAAGTGCTTTATGGAATTCCTTTGTGGTAAACCTTTGCATGTAGTCCAAGGTTACGACCTCGATAGTGGCTAAGTATGATGTAAGCATCGGCTATTATATTCAAAGATAAAAATATTTCAAATAGTGACTTGATAAGCGATTTCAAAGTCTCGCTTCTCTTCAAGTGTTTCAAACGGGTACACTCGTGCCTTGTATCTAGCGTTATACTCTCTCCTTTTTTTGCTGTAAACGCCTTCACGTTTCGTTCTCTCCACCCATCGCTTGAATGCCTCTCGCTTGCGTTGTATCAAGTCATTAATTCTGTCGCAGGCATCCATTTACTATTATGTAAACATAATTATATAATGCAAGATGAAATTATGTACAGCCGATGTAAGCGTTGCAATAAGTTAATCGACGTAAAAGGCTCCAACTTTAGAGTCGAATGGTTGAAAAATGAGTGGCATTTCAAATGTTGGCAAGCTCGCTACGACGAATACATTAAATTATTGAAGAGATCAACCTTCGATTAGCTTTATGACCTGCATCTCATATCCTTGCTGCTTGTACGCCCTTGATTGTTTGATGACGTCCTCCATATCCACACATGTGACTATTATCGGATTGGTGTAACTCCCCTGGATTATGCATTTGAAGATAACTTCATACATTTATTTGTAATAACCCAACAAAAAAATCTGGAGTAAATATATAGAATGCCGGCCAAGGACACCAAAGTGACAGACCCAAAATACTTGGAAGTGCTTGAGAAGGCACGAGCGAAGGCTCTTGAAGTTCGCCGAAAGAAGGCGGATGAAGAGCGACAAATTCGGCTTGCTGAACAACTTGAGCACAATGAAAAGCTAAAAGCTGCTCAGGCAAAACTTGGTGGAAAGGAAGCTGTTAAGGCTCCACGCTCATTAGACATAGGTGATCTCGACGAGGAACCAAGGGCCGCACCAATATTGAAAAAACCCATTGTAAAGCCACCAAAGACCAAGCCTGTTGAAGTCGAGCAAGATGAAGAAGAGGACGAAGAAGAAGACACTGCATCTAGTGCTCCACCACCAACACCACCGAAGCGACCGATGGTCCGAGCACCTCCCGCTACCGAAGCTCCTCAACAAGGACGTGGCCAACTATCACGAGAGGAAATTCGGGCTATGCAGTTTAGACGAATCCAAGCCAGCCTATTTGGGTGGTAAAATATATGTTCGTCATATGTAACGATGAAGACTAAGGCTATTAGTACGATGCCAATCATTATTCCCAAAGGAAACACAGGAAGTAAAATAGATACACCTGATGACTTTCCAGCCCTCCATGGGGTTTTTGTGTGTACAGGACGTCGTGGGTCTGGGAAAAGCTATGCAGCTGTGTCGCTCATCAAACATTATATGGACGCAAAGTGTATTGACCGAGTCTTTTGTATAAGCCCCACAATTCACTCAAACAAAGCTCTTTTGGACTTGATAAAAATTGAACCCGAAGATTTTTATGATGAACCTACTAAAGATGCCTTGGATGATGTGCTTGCCAAAGTAGAGGCCGAAGCCCATGATTATGAGGACTTCCACAGGAAATTGTCACTGTACAAGAGGTATGAAAAGTACATGCGGACTGGAAGAGGGCTTTCGGCTATGGATGAAACGGATTTGATTGATCTCTTCGATGGAGATACAATAAACCCCCCTGAACATAAATACAATGGTAAGCGACCAGGTTTAGTTTTGCTCATAGATGATGCTCAAGGCTCTCCTTTGATGATGCCTCGTTCCAGGCTCATGCAGTTTATTATCAAGCACAGGCATCACGGGACGTTCAAAGAGATCCAAGGAGCTTTGGGCATATCTGTTGTTTTCTGCATGCAGTCCCTTAAAGCAGCTGGTGGAGGCCTTCCACGAGCAATTAGAGGGAATTGCACAGGGTTTATTTTATTCAAAACAAAGGACGAAAATGAACTTAATGAAGCAGCTACCGAATGTGCTGGAGAGGTCGGGGTGGAAACGTTCCTACAAGTGTATGAGGAGGCCATGAAAGAAGACCACGGGTTTTTATTTGTAGATTTCAACAAGAAGCCTAACCACCCATCAATGTTTAGAAGCAAGTTTTCAAAATTTATTATTCCTGAAGAACTGGTTTTGTCGGAGAAAATAAAATCTAAGGACAAAATAGAAGATGGACGAACTGAACACAACCCACCACAGCCCCGAAGAAAGCAGCGAAGAAAGCGAACCAAGCCTCCCACCGACGAAGGAGATGAGTGAGACCGACAAGAAAAAGCTCGAGTGGTTTAATGCCCTTGTCAAAGATTACCCTCAAGCTGACCCTTTAGCAACAAAGGCTCTCATAGACCTCTATTTTGACGATCCAAAGCAAATCGATGACATAGCCGAGGGCAAGGTGGAAGTTCCCCAACCGATTTCCCGAAACAATATGGACACCTATGTGGGTTTAGAAGTGGTAAATGATTCGGCAGCTTTGGATGAGGCCAAGAGGACATTAGAGAAGATATATCCAACTGAAAATTAATATATACCAATAATAGTAAACATGGAAGCTGGTGAAGTCGTTCTAACTCGTGATGTTTTCATTAACACTGAGGCGAGCCAAAACAATGGTGACCTTTACAATATTGTGATGCCTACCAATGCATTTTCTTGCAAAAACAATCAAAAAATGAGGCTGACCCTGACGAGCTTTGAGATGCGAAAAAACTGGTATGAAATAAACAACACTAACAACACATTTTTTCTGTATGTGAAGTCCGTGGTCTCAACACCTTTTTCAATAGTAAACGTAAATATTGTAAACAAAACATTGACGGTGAATGGTCGAGTAGCCATTGGTGACATGTTTACAATCAATGGTGCCATACCTAATGTGACATTCCCTACATCAGCATTTTACTTTGTTAGTACATTTTCATCCTTTGCTAATAATCAGTCGACGTTCCAGTTCTCAAATGTTCAAAACGGACAACCAATCACTATGGTTGGCACAACCGGAGCAGTAAATGTACCATTTTCTCAAATTCAATCAACCGTTTCGCTTGCCCCATGTATTATACCACCTGGGACTTATAGGTCTTTTGCACCACCTGTGGCATCAGGAACGGCAATCTCAACTGTCCCCCCTGTGGCAAGCTCGCCTCCAAGCGTTTATCCTTACAGCAAATCTGACCTTGCCACTGCTATTAAGTTCGCTGTTGATAAAGCTTTATCAGCCCTTCAAAAGGGGGGCACTCTTACAGATTGGGCGAATCAAAACGCTTCGAACATTAATTATACAGCGAAATCGTATTGGGCGACTGGATCCAATGGCATGGGAGATGTCAATTGGGGTTGTTCGGTAACGTGGAACACTGTCACTCGCCAATTTTCTATCGCATTGCCTACCACAGCGACACCAGCAGCGAACGAAACGTTCTCATTTGCTTTCATATTCCCACAACTCAAAACACAGTTTTCAAACATTACCCCCCAGGTATCCATGTATTTTAGCAATACCAACCCATCTGTTTATGGAGATTGGACTTTTCAAGATAGTCATCAAGTATTAGGAGCACGCCCTGCCTTAGATTCTAGTGTCAACGTGGATCCATCGCTTCCTCCTCAAGCTATCGCCATGAATCAGTTCAATGGTCTGCAAGGCTTGACGCCCACCTTTGCTAACTCGACATATGTGTCACCATATGTGGGACAGCTTAACACCATTGCTGCTTTGTACCTTCGTATATTCGGAATTCAAACAGCCAACTATCAAGCACCAACGATAGACAGGAACATGCTCAATTTGGGACAAGTAGAACCAACCCCTATCTTTGCTCGCATACCTCTTGTTTCAACTGTTTATGATGATCTTAATGAGATGATATCATGGACTGATAGCTCGGTGCGCGAACATCGGGTTGACATCGATGCCACTCAGATGTCAACTCTTCAGTTTACACTCACAGATGATAAGAGCCGACCGATTCCGAGGGTTTCGGCCAACCAAGGTATCGATGGAATGCAACATTATCGCTTTACCTTGAAGTTTGAAATCATCCAAAAGGACGAGAAAGCTAATATAATCCCATCATCGATAGATGTCATCAAATCAGTCACTCCTGTGGGTTATACAGGAGCTATATCAGACGACCGCACTATTACTGATAGGGACATAAAATGGAATTCCAAAGTAGCAGGTGAATTTTTTAAGCCAACTATTTCAGGACACAGGCAAAAGCCTGCCATGTAATTATTATCCGTTTCAATATTTTTTTTTATGTTTTACATTATATAGAACAATGTCTATGCCAAGTGTCTACCCAAAGAACCTCGGCTACGTCGTCCATCGCCTCGTTGGCTACCATCGCAACCAGATTCAGATTATTCCATCGACCTCTTCGGCTCAGGTTGCCCCTAATGGAGTTATCATGGTAAACCTGCCTGAGAATACCATTCTTGACCTTGCTACTTTTCGCCTAGTTATCCCAGAACTTCTATCTTCGGCTGGTCTTGCTGCTTCTGTAGGTGGAGAGCCAGGTGTTAAATCGTGTCTTCCTTTCGCTCAAGCAATGATTCAGCGTGTTGACATTAGCATTAATGGCACAATGATTACCAACGGCTTGTCTGAGTATAACACTGCTTTCCGACTCATGCGCAATGTTCGTGTGACAGGTGATAAAAACGCTACCATTGATTGTGCACTTCAAAATAGCTTTCCCGACATTAGTAATGACACTGTGACCACCATTACTAACTGGAATGGTGCTGCTAACCAGGTGGCTGTCAGCAACAACCTCGTCAATGGTGGTGCTGTTGCCCAGAACATTCCTGTTATCATTTGCGATTGGCTTGGATTCCTTGACAAGAGTGGATGCTCAGTTCGCTTTCTCGACACTGGTCTTGTTGGGCAAATCACTATTAAAATCACTCTTGCAGACACAAACGTCCTAATGAACAAGGTAAACCTTGCCGCACTTGGAAATGTCAATGGCTCTCTTCCAACCTTTTCAGCCACTCAAGCCGCACTCGCAGCCACCAACAACTACCTCCTAAAGAATGTGTACGCAACCATCAACGCTGTTTCTATCAATGATGGTGTGTACGACATGGCACTTCGCAAGACCCTCGAAGCAGGTCGCACTCTTGAGCTGAACTTCGACGAGTTTTACAACTTTGTTCAGCCAGGTCTTACAAGTGGACAGCAGAGCATCCGTTTCGCCCTTTCTTCGCAGTCTATCAACAAGATTTATGGCACTTTCCGTCATGACTCCTACATTTCACGTGGTATGCCTGCTGTGAAGTATGATCCGAGCTCTCTATATAATGAGGGCTTTCAGCCATCGTACTTCAATTTCCGCTCTTTTGCCACTGATGGTTCTTTCCGTTGGCAATATAGCGTGAACTCGGTCAATCGCCCTAACTACTTGGCAGCTGAGATTGAGGCTTTGGGAGGCGTACTTAACTCTGAAAACAAGCTTGGTACGGAGGCAGTTACTGGCAACCAGATCTTTTCCTTCCAGGAGTTCCGCAATAACAAGTTTGCCGCAGGTATTCGCCTCAATCATCCGATTGATGGTGAGAACCGCACTAACTGGGTTAGTGGATTTGACTCGAGGGGGGTTTCTGCACAGATGTTGTGGAACGTCCAGGGTATGACCGTGCCTTCCATCACTCCACCAGGTGGTTCTGCAATTACCACCGCATGTGCTTACGTCCTTGTCAACACCACCTCTACGCTTAAGATTGGTGCTGGTCGTCAGCTTATGATTATTAATTAAATAATAATTACAATACTACCAATCTTTTTTTTTAGTTCTATTATATAGTATAGACAACACCATGGGAACGATTGGAGCAACCCCATATGATTTATCTCAGAGCAAAGAGAAAGGCACGGCAAGCACTTGGGTAAGCCATCTTCACTTCCATCTTGAAACACCATTCACTTCTGAAAACATTCAGGTCGGAAATGTGAAACAAAACATATCGGGCATCCGAGATGCTCCCGGTGTCATTGCTTGCGATGTGTATAGGCCACAAATGCTTCAATCACTTGCATGCAAAGACTTGAATCAACTCTATGCTGGAGACCAACGCATCCACGGACAATACAATAGCCACTTGCCAAATCAGTTGGTTACAGGGAATCAACGTGGTGACGATAAAGGATTGGCTTATGACCCCATTCATCCAGTGAACACCCCATTGGAGAAAACTCCGAATACATTTTATCCATGGATGGATAGCCCACTATCTTTTTCTCGGTAGATTTTTTGTTTTACATAGTATAGGTGATTATGAGCGAGGTGTCCTTTTTGAAAAATTACGATGCTCAAATTAAGAACTGCTTTGATTGCGGACTTCCTCGTTGGGGAACGAAAGAATACTCACAAGTGTTTTCAAGTAACCGAATTAGGCCTAATGAAGCAAATTATGTGCGTTTGATGATGAAAAAGAAGGCGAAGAAACACATGCATGATAAACATCATGGGACGTATTTTGATTATATTGGCAACCCGCATCGTGGTAGCGGTCATAATCCTCAACATCACCCCGGCACACCAGCTGATCGCAGAATTCACATATCAATGGATTCCCCTTTCATTCGAAGGACGCGAGAAGAGGAGCCGGAACCCATGGACACCTCAGAAGGCGTGCGAACGGCGAGCCGTCTTTTGACTTTTGGAGATTATGGTGACTTTGATGGATCATACATGGTGGAGGAGGGGTTTCTACAAGATTTTGGAATGACACAAGATGATTACATGAATGCAACTGGTTTGGGTGTTTATGATAACGCATTGTATAATTTCGTACCAGAAACCGACGATGATGAAGCGGACTATAACAGCGGCGGTTTGCCACCAATGTATACACCTTTTAGACATCAAGAGCCTGAGGAAAGCTCATCAAGAAGTCCACTTTTGCCAGTTCCAAATGATGCTTCGGATGAAATATCTTATGAACAGTTGCGTCGTTCACCATTGTTCTTTCCACAGGGTGCATATGACGATGTGGCTCCATAAAAAAATAAACCCATAATATAAATGGATCGACGTCACAACCATCATCACCACAGGCATCGCCGTTTCGAAGACGATTATTTGACAGCAAATAGCTTTGCGGATAGATACGGAGACGATTATGCAGATTATCTTCAGAGTTTTAGTATCACCCAACATGGAGGCATGCTTACGAGTGAGGAGACTGGAAGTAGTACACAAATAGTGGTTCCAAGAGATTCTTTTGGGGATAACAACCTCAACACGACCAGTAACCGGGAGGCCAATTTTGAGAAGGCGAAAAAAGACCCAGGGATCCATGCCATGCTCGGTTTGACTGCAGCAAGCATAGTCGGTTATAATTTATATGCAGCATATTCCGAGCACACTGACCCGTTTAGTGGGTTTAATTATGAATCCAATCGATTCGGGGATGGTTCGTCGCTATTAGATTATAAACCATACTCAGACAATTTGCATGACATGCTTAATAATCGGGCAAATGATGGAGTACGCACATTCCCGGATTTTGAAGACACGCCAGAAGTACAAAATGTTAACAACGAGTTTCCAGAGTTTGACCAGGGGGCCCAGGACCCCGTACCACCCCCTGGTGGAAGGGGCGCACGAGGCGGACTTGGTGAAAGGGCTACAAATGCTGCTGAAGAAGAAGCGGAGGTCACAGGGGATGGTGAATTTTACGATATCCCGTTGGAGGACGATGAGGCAATATTAAGTGTCACAGAGGAGGGAGGACTTGTTGGAGAGGAAATCGGAATTGCTGGTGGTGAGGGATTAATGGCAAGTGAGGCAGCCACTTTAGGGGGCATAGCTGAAGGGGTCGTAGGTGTGGCAGGGATGTTAGCTGCCAACCTCGTGGCCACGCAATTCCTAAACACGAATGAGGATGGATCATCAAACTTTGATAACATGAACACATCTGTAAGTGAGGCGACGAAAGATCTGGCAAGTTCCGAGCCAGTGTCATCAGCAGCTGGAGCAGTCACATCGGGGATGAATGCAGCTGCTAATGCAGTTGCCCCAGTAACCAATGCAGCCTCATCAGTTGGAAGCTCAATATTGGATTTCCTATTTGGTTCTTCTCCTTAATTTATTATTATTTTTAATGTAATATGTAGAAATATGTAAAAACATATTGTATAGTTGAGGAGAGGGATGGGGAGGGTAAAACCCAACTTTCCCCTAAGAGGAGGGGAAAACCAAAAGTTAGGAATCTCCCTCCTCATCCTTCCCATTTTTTTTTAAATGTCTATATATTATAGTTACATGGTTTGGCTGGGATCAAGTGTGGAGTGTGCCGACATCAAATTAGCAACGATCAATGGTGTCGTTCCATCAGGTGCCAGTACTCCGCCTGCCACGTCAATTTCTACTGGAGTGGTTAAAATTTTAAATGATGGCACGCTTCCATCAACGGCGGATGGTCTAACAGTCCCCACTGTTGCAGCAGTAAAAGCATATGTCAATGCAAATGGGGGAGGCGGAAGTGGTCAAGTAATTAATAATGCCGAATATAGTATTAATGGCAATACATCAAGTGATACAATTCCTCCTTCAACTCTAGCAATGAAGAATGCAATTGTTGGCAATGTAATAACAT
>Ga0114968_10003707_pt1 | contig 11433 bp, 9 predicted proteins | sample M_130807_EF_Meta_FD_87020 | JGI IMG/M metagenome (GOLD analysis project Ga0114968, IMG submission 87020) | Freshwater microbial communities from Lake Montjoie, Canada to study carbon cycling - M_130807_EF_MetaG | ecosystem: Environmental > Aquatic > Freshwater > Lake | place: Lake Montjoie... | reverse complement strand
AGGAACATTATATAGTTATGATTTAACATCCAATACATTAACTACTTTGTATTCTTTTACTGGAACAGACAGTCAAAAACCTAATGCTTCTGTGATTTATGAAAGTGGAATATTATATGGAACTACAAGTGGTGGTATTAGTGCTAGAGGAACAATATTTAGTTATAACTTGTCAACCAGTACGTTAACTACTTTACACACGTTTACTGGACCACCAACTGGCGGAACAAATCCTTTTGCTTCTGTGATTTATGAAAGTGGAATATTATACGGAACTACATATACCGGCGGTAGTAGTAATAGGGGAACATTATATAGTTATAACTTGTCAACCAGTACGTTCAGTATTTTACACTCTTTTACTGGAACTGGTGTCGATGGGTCACAGCCGTCTGCTTCGGTGATGTATCAGGGTGGAATATTATACGGAACTACAAGTTATGGGGGTAGTAGTAGTGCTGGAACATTATATAGTTATAATTTAACAACCAATACGTATGCTACTTTATATTCTATGACTGGTTATCCTCGTTATGGTGTGATTTATGAAAGTGGAATATTATATGGAACTACATATTTAGGAGGTACTAGTAATTTTGGATCATTGTTTAGTTATAACTTAGCATCCAATACTTTTTCAAATTTTCATTCTTTTACCGGAGATTCTAATGGTGGAGTTACTAGTAGAGTTTTTTATGTAAATGGAATATTATATGGAGTTACAAAGTATGGAGGTAATAGTAATAATAATGGAACAATATATAGTTATAACTTGTCATCCAATACATTGACTACGTTGTATACTTTTAATGGACAACCAACCGATGGATCAAGTGCAAATGATGTGATTTATGAAAATGGAGTATTCTATGGAACAACATCTGCTGGTGGTAGTAGTAATAAAGGAATAATATTTAGCTTTACAATTTCATCTGTGACGCCTACATCTAATATTTGTTTTCCTGCAAAGACACCCATTCAAACAGATCAAGGACAAATCAATATTGATGAATTAGACAATCAAACTATACAAGGTAAATCATTTATTGTTACAAAAACAATATCTACCGAACCATATTTAATTTGTTTTGAAAAACATGCATTGTCATTTAATTATCCAAATCAAAGAACCATCATGTCTCCTGAACATCACGTGTTATTCAAACGTCAGTTTGTAAAAGCAAAAGATTTGTTACATTTGAAAATGGTAAAAAAAGTACCTTATTATGGTGAAGTATTGTATAATATTTTATTTAAAACGTATCGTACTGTTACGGTAAACAACCTGGTATGTGAATCGTTACATCCAAAATCAAGAGTTGCTGCGTTGTATCAAGGTGAACCGATTGAAGTAACACCTGAAATGTTTCGCCCCCTACATGTAATGAACTATACTAAATCTTTACGATGAACGGTTCGTAGAAGGGTGCCCTCTCCGATTCAGATACGTCTTCTAGACCATCCACGATATCTTTTTCCATTGCAACATCAAATCCATATTCGAGCCCAGTCAAGAGTGCATGAAATTTGGCAGTCATACGATGATGATTGAGCATGGTTTCCTTTCTATCAAATACTTGCGTTGACTTTGTAACCGCTGCAATGGCCGGAAAGTGAACGTCCCCGTTTTCACCCTCTTGAAAAGTAAACGAGTACTCTTTGAATGTTGCCGGTGCTGCTTCATAAACGCGTCGTCCGATCAGTGAAAGGGTTGGCATCGTCAACGAATGGTTCAGCAACATCCAGCAAGATACAGAGTTATCCTTGTCGATCATGTCTTGGAAAATCCTATCAATACAGATGGGGTGCAAAGGTGAAGACGTTACTTCGCCGAGAAGACACGCCTTGACCATGTAGTTTCGAAGCTGAACATAAATCGATGGAATCTTTACGGTAAGTGAGTCCATAGGACCAACATTATTCAGGACTTCCACGTCTTCCTGAACAACGTCCGCCTTACATTTTACCGTAAAGGATGTATTCATTTTACTTCGGATCAATCGCGAACATTCTTCGCCACTCCACTGGTTAAATGGTGCTGGAAAGAGATTCTTGTGTTCCGTCATGGCATCCGGGTAACAGGTTGTCCCAATGTCACCTTGTATGTGGAAGATGACGTTTCCTTGAACGCCGCTTACGTACTCTACTGCATGTTTCGTCATGGGTCCAAGAAGAAATACGTGAGTAGCGGTACCGTAGTCAATGGGTAGTTGGGATCGGTCAAAGGATCCTTCCATCACGATGGTGGATAGACCAGAGACCATTTTCGAAGGTCTCACTGCATCATTGTATTTGGTGGGTACATAATGAAAAGATTCGTTGAATGTATCATCCGGCAACAATGCAATACCGGCAAGGTATCCGTCGAAAATGGGTTCTTTAGATTTACCGGCAGAATCATAGGCGAATGCGTAGTCGCCAATGATAGTTCTGGGACGATCGCGTATCGTCTGAAATACATTTTTAATGTTATCCATGCGAAGTTCCTTGGAACCGGTGCATTTGGAATCGTAGTGAATAGAAATCTTCATGGTGATGCACATCAAGAGGAAAATAGGTTTCAATTTTTATTTTATTTACTCCTCATTAGTTATATCTAAACCTATTAAAGATAAAATTGATTATTCTAGTTGTGTTATGCCTTTACAAATGGATCCCTGGGATGCAATTCGTTCCTACTTTGAAGATGCGCATCTGGAACGCCTCGTCCAACATCAAGTTGAATCCTACAATGAGTTTGTTACGCAACAGATACAACAAACCATTGAACAGTTTAATCCCGTAGTGGTTCATTCCGATCAATATTTTGATCCGAAATCCAAAAAGTATAAATTAGAAGTATGGATTCGATTTACTAATTTTCAAATGAATTTACCTCAAATCAATGAAAACAATGGATCTACAAAAGTGATGTTTCCACAAGAAGCACGGCTACGTAACTTTACGTATGCTTCTACGACTACCATTGATTTGAACATTCAATATTTTGTGCGAAATGGACCTAACTTGGAAGAAACACAATGTTTCAACCATGTGATTAAACAAATTCATATTGGTAAAATTCCAATCATGTTGAAATCCGCAGCATGTGTCCTCACCCATTATTCTCACCTTGATCACCATTCTACGGGCGAATGTAGATATGATCCTGGCGGATATTTTATCATCAATGGTTCGGAAAAGACCGTACTCGGTCAAGAAAGAACGGCTGAAAATAAAATTTATTGTTTTCCTGCAAGTAATTCGCACAAACATCTCTTTCAAGCTGAAATGAAATGTACGCCTGATACGAAACGTATTTCACCCAAACAAATTAATGTGTACCTCCTCAAGTCCGCCAACGGGGATGTTATTCAAGTAAATCTTCCAAGGGTTCGTAAATACATTCCGATTGGTATCTTATTTCGTGCACTGGGTATTCTTAGTGATAAACAAATTTGTAAATTTATTACGATGAATCAAATGGATCCTGAATTCTTGGATATGTTGTATCCTTCCTTGTTGGAATCGTCTACTTGCTTGACGGAAGAAGATGCTGTGCAGTACATTTCATCACAAATCATGTACAATACATTTGATAAAAATGGTAAAAAAGATTTGGTAGTTGACGTGTTGAACGTAGATCTCTTTTCACATTGTAAAACAAAGGAACAAAAGATTTACATGCTTGGATACATGACGAATAAATTGATTCAATGTTCATTGGGACGTATTCCTTGTGACGATCGTGATTCTTATTTGAATAAACGTATCGGGTTGACAGGAAGTCTACTCAATGATCTTTACAGGAATTACTTCAATAAAGTAGTGAAGGACATGCAAAAACAAATTATTCGAGAAATGAATACGGGGTCGTGGAAATCACGTGAAGACTATAAAGGTATGATTAATCATACAAACGTATACAAGTTGATTCGATCTACGACGATTGAAAATGGATTGAAGCGTGCGCTTTCTACGGGTGATTTTGGAATCAAACAAATGAATACGAATAAAGTAGGTGTAGCTCAAGTGTTGAATCGGTTGACGTATGCGTCAAGTTTGAGTCATTTGAGACGAATCAATACGCCCGTTGCAGCAAGTGGAAAGTTAGTGGCACCTCGTAAATTATCGAATAGTACATGGGGTTTCTTGTGTCCGGCCGAGACACCAGAAGGTCAATCTGTTGGTCTAGTGAAAAATATGGCTTACATGACACACATTACGGTTCGATCCGATAGTAGTTCCTTGTACAAGCAAGTCGGTGATTTAGAACCGTTGACTCTAGATCAAGACCTGACCAAAGTATTTGTCAATGGATCTTGGATCGGATGTACCAAGGAACCTCAGGCATTGTACTTGTCGATGAAAGAGAAAAAGTATGCATCCATCATTAGCATTTACACGTCTGTTGTCTTTGATTACAAAGCGAATGAAATACGTATCTGTAATGATCCTGGACGTCTGGTGCGCCCCTTGTTCAAAGTAAAAGATCAAACACTGCTGTATAATTCAGAAATATCAGAATTGTTGAAATCCAAAAAAATAACATGGGATGACCTTTTACTGAGTCACACGAGAGAATCCGTCATTGAATATATAGACCCAGCAGAACAAAATGCAGCCATGATTTCCATGACACGTGACATTGATGATAAATATAAATACACACATAGTGAATTAGATCCAAGCACCATCTTTGGTGTACTTGCTTCTTGTATTCCCTTTCCAGAACATAACCAATCTCCTCGTAATACGTACCAATGTGCTATGGGTAAACAAGCGATTGGTGTCTACGTGACCAATTATCAGGAAAGAATGGATAAAACGGCTTGGATTTTGAATACACCAGGTAGACCGCTTGTAGATACCCGAGTCATGCACATGTTAAAGTTGAACGAGTTACCTTCTGGAATGACGGTGATTGTTGCCATCATGACACATACGGGATATAATCAAGAAGATAGCGTGATGATTAATCAGGGTGCGATTGATCGCGGTCTATTTAGAACGACAGCTTACCATACTGAAAAAGAAGAGGATAAAAAGACGGGTGATGAAGAGGTAAGGTGTAAACCTGATGCATATCGTACCAAGGGAATGAAATTTAGTAATTATTCCAAGATTGGGACGGATGGAGTGATGCCTGTCAATACAAAAATAGAGAACATGGACATTATCATGGGTAAAGTGATGCCGATTAAGGATGCGCGTAATGATTTGACAAAGAGGATCAAGTTTGAAGATACGAGTAAATATTTTCGAACGGATGAAACGTGTTTTATGGATCGTAATCACATTGGAATCAATGGAGAAGGATATACGTCATGGAAGTGTCGCATACGTGCAGATCGTATACCTGAGATTGGTGATAAATTTAGTTCAAGACATGGACAAAAGGGTACGGTAGGTAACATTATTCCAGAAGTAGACCTTCCCTTTACAGCAGAAGGATTGAAACCGGACATTATCATTAATCCACATGCTATTCCTTCTCGAATGACGATTGGTCAGCTCAAAGAGACCCTACTAGGTAAAGTATTGCTTGAATTAGGTATATTTGGTGATGGTACGGCCTTTACGGATTTATCAGTAGCGACCATTGCAGAAGAATTGAAAAAAGTAGGATATGAATCTACTGGTAACGAAATCATGTACAATGCAATGTCGGGTGAACAAATGGAATCAAGTATTTTCATTGGTCCGTGTTTCTATCAACGGTTGAAGCACATGGTGGTTGACAAACATCACAGTCGATCTCTTGGACCAGCAGTGGGTCTGACGCGCCAACCAGCAGAAGGTAGGTCGCGTGACGGTGGTCTACGATTTGGTGAAATGGAACGTGATTGTATGATTTCACATGGTGCTGCCTCGTTTACAAAAGGAAGAATGTACGATGCATCGGATGCATTCAAGGTACACGTGTGTAAAAAGTGTGGTATGATTGCGTCACATAATGATGCGGGACATATTCATTTGTGTAAGCTCTGTGATAACCGCACAGAGTTTTCTGAAGTCAAGTTACCCTATGCATGCAAGTTACTCTTTCATGAATTAATTACAATGAATGTAGCACCGCGTATGATTACGAGATAAAAAAATCTATTATACTATATGTCAGTAGTTGTTACACATAATGCAGGTTTTTTTTCGTGTTGTTCTGTAAAATTAGAACAAATAGTAAATTATATAAATGAACATTCAAAAAATCCTGATTGTGTAGATAGTTCACGACAATTTGAATGGTACAAAAATGATAAATCAAAAGATGTAACGTGTGAATACTTTGATACTAATGATACATGTATCTCTTTTCCAATTAATTATAATAACCATTATCAATATACAAATTATTCAACCCTAGACTACGATATGATTTGTCCCGTGGTAAAAAAATATTTTTCTCCATCCATACAAATTTTGAGTCATATTGAAATGTTCGAAAAAAAATATAATCTAGTCTATGATAATATTTGTGTTTTGTTTTATAGAGGAAATGATAAGATTACTGAAACTAAATTACCAGATTATGAAAGTTATGTAAACTATGCCAATGAAATAGTAAAACAGAATCCTACTATTTTATTTTTAATTCAAAGTGATGAGACTGAATTTATTGAATATATCATGAAACATTTACCAAATACATTTTATTTCAAAGATGAAATAAGAAATGTAAAAAAATGTAATAGTACGGTCGATATTCTATTCAAAGAAAAAAATGTTGAATATTCCAAATATTATTTAGCCATTACCATTATCATGTCAAAATGTAAATATATTGTATGTGGTTCTGGAAATTGTTCCATATGGATAATGTTGTATCGTGGTAACAATAATAACGTGTATCAATATTTAAATGATAGATGGCTATAACGTCAAGTATGTGATATTTAAATATTTTTTTAGTGTATGAAAAAAATAACGTCAATACAACAAATGAGACAACAAAAAATACCAAAAATACAAATACCAGGTATAGATCAATACTTGTCCTTAATGAAACCTTTTTTATTTCCTACCACTTCTATCATTCCGAGACATTTGTATACTTGTTGGCATACGAAAGATCTTCCTCCTTTGATGAAACAAAATTATGATTTTATAGTGAGAAATAATCCAGAGATGCAAGTTCATTTATATGATGAAACAGAGTGTCGCGCTTTTATTCAAACACATTTTCAAAAAGATATTGTAGATGCATACGATGCATTGATACCATGTTCTTACAAATCAGACTTGTGGAGATTTTGCGTCTTGTACATTCAAGGCGGTATTTATGTGGATATTAAATACAAACCAATAAATGGGTTTCGATTTATTGGGTTGACGGACAAAGAATATTTTGTAAGGGATGCAGACCCGGAAAATGTGTATACGGCCTTGATTGTTAGCATGCCTCGTAATGTAAAATTGTTACAATGTATACAACAAATTGTAGAGAATGTAAAGGCACGTTTTTATGGAAATTGTCCATTAGAACCGACTGGACCAAAATTATTAAAACGTTATTTTACACCAAAAGAAAAAGAAAACATGAAACTGTATCACGAGTATAAAGAAAATATAAATAAATATTATATTGTCTACCATGATCGTATTATTTTACAATTTTATCCGAATTATAGAGAAGAACAATCAAAATATCAAAAAAAGAAAAGATATATTGATTTATGGATTGAGAAAAAAATTTATGCATGAAGTGTAAACAATAACGTTTTCTGTTTTTTTTTGATTGGTTTTTGTGTAACTAGTTCCACAATAGTATAACGAAATGGACCAAAAATGGAGGCCCATGCTCTTTCTGTATAGTGTCCTACTTCTGGATTGGAATGCACAGATAATTCTTTCAGTAATTTTTTATAGCGTGATACTGGATGTTGTAAGATATCTCTTTTATCTACAGAAAAGATACCATACAAACAATAATGCATAACATCTTCAAAACCATGTTGTAAAAACCAATTGCCAAAAGGACGTTGTGGACATGGGAAAATGCAAGATTCATCATTCAAAAGTCGATTCGATGGATATTGACAACAATACTCTGTTTGTGAAAAAGAATGAAACGTTTTTAAAATGGATTCTTTTTCATCTCCTAAAAAATAAGCTTTTCTAGTGGTAAGAATATTAAGTAAAATTTTAACAGCAATTTTTTTTTTGTATTCCATATTCGTTGAACCAGGTAAGAAAATAATAACCATTGGTAATTTTGTGTAATTTGTCACAATGTGATATAAATAAGTCTGATCACATCTACCTACATTCGGAAGAGGTATCACATCGGTTACATATTTTTTTTCAAACAAATCATTAACACCTTTGTTGTAGACAATGTATTTGAATTGATTGAAAGGGTATTCCAATGTCCATGATAAGTCTTCATTGTATCTAGAGACACAAATCATAATTATATATTATATTTTCCCCATGACATACCTTTACCTTCTTCATAATCTTTTCTTCCAAGTCTTACTAAATCTGACTCTATCCATACTTTTGTAGGACCAATCGTGTAAGGGTGAATCCATTCAGACGTATACATTGTATCATCCATGATAACAATGGTATCTTTATGTGCCAGACGCCTACAATTCTGTAAATCTGCACTAGCTACATCATAATCATGACCACCATCTATAAAAATAACATCAAATATATCGTTACACTTGGGAACAGTTGTAGTAGAATCACCTATTACCAACGTATGCCTATTGGGATAATAAGCATCAATGTATTCCTTTGCATGAGAAACATAAGAATGTTCACCTAAATCAAAAGAAGTGACGTGTGCTCGTGTATGGTTTAAAAACACTTCTGAAGAATGACCAGCATTAAAGCCAATTTCCATTATTTTTTTTGCATGTTTCACAATATGAATTAAATCATGAACTTGGTATGGACAAGTTTGACAATGTCCTTCAAATGATGAAAACCCTCGACTTTTTAAAAATGTGCTAATATTCATACATTATACAGAGTTAAATCTTCTACTTCATTCAAATTATGTGCACGAAAACTTTCTAAGATCATGGCAGGCGTTTCTTGTACATGTACATCTGCTCTACCTCGTTGACGAATGTATCTAAATTCTTCAAATGTTTTTGTTTTGTAATGATTGATTTGTATGACACTGATATCAATATTTGGATTCCAGGGGCCTTTGATGATGTCCCCATTCGTTGACTTAATATGATAACCATCTTTCACGTCAATGTCATGCACTGTATTGTACTTTACAAAATAATCCTTGTTAAAAAGTGTTTTAATGTGTTGATCACCCTTTTTTTGACACCATGTGAATCGTTTACGTAATGGTTCATTGGAATATGATTTTTTATTGGAATCTCCAAAAAATCTCCAATTGATTCCTATTCCTGCACAATCACCACTAATGTATTCTTGAATAAATTCTTTTATAGACGTATGTTTTTTAAGGGCAATGAATTCATCACAATCTAAATGAATCACATGTGTTATATCGTCGTTATACATGATATTTTTTTTGAAACTTTCTAATGCTTGATGTTGCATAGTTTTTCCTGGATAATGGATCACTTTTACGTTAGGTAGTGGTAAACGGTGATAGGTAGGTACGTCTTCATTATCATAAATATAAATGGTATCAAAACCAATGGATAAATGGTGCTTGCAAAATTCTTCGATATAAAGATGTTCTAGCTTTGCTATACAAAATAGTACTACTCTCATATATTCCAGAAACAAATTAAATGGATTTCCTTTTACAAAGGTATGGAAAAGTTAGATTATTATTTAGAACACAAACAAATTCCAAATTTATTATTTCATGGTCCTTCTGGTAGTGGTAAAAAGACGATTCTTCAACATTTCTTAAAACAATTATATCCAGATAAAGAAACACTGGAACAACAAGTCATGTATGTGAATTGTGCTTATGGAAAGGGTATCAAATTTATTCGTGATGAAGTGAAATACTTTTCTAAGATGAACACGCATAGTTTATTTAAATCCGTTGTACTATGGAATGCGGAAAAGCTAACACCAGATGCACAATTTGCACTTCGACGATGTATTGAACAATTCAGCTACAATACACGTTTTTTCATGGTAACGATTGACAAGTACAAGTTGATACGTCCCATTCTTTCACGATTTTCAGAAATTTATATCAGTAGCCCCATTAATTTACATGAAGTAGGATTAAAAGCATTTGCGTTTGAACAGTATGAAGCGAAACAATATGCATCGTTTCAAGAAGTCATGTCAAAACTTACAAAAGAAAACATTCAATCTATCGCACATGAATTATATGAAAAGGGACATTCTGCATTGGATGTAGAAAAATGGGTAACTGCGCAACCAGATAGCATAGAAAAGTATAAATGGATTCTTTATTTTCATAAAATACGTAGTGAATGTCGTAACGAAGAACTACTTCTTTATTTGATGCTTCACTTTTATACCTATGATTTAACCCTTTCTTTTTTTATGTAAAGAATATAGAGATATTCTCGCTATCACGTTCATGGATGACAATCACGTACCCACTTTACAAAGTTCCCAACAAGAATGGGCCATTCGTTTATCTCGCGTCATTCATCCTCTTCTCTTTGAAGGTATACAAGCCATGTTTCAAGAGGCCGTTAGCATTTGCAAACAATCAGAAGAAGAGGATAAATATTTAATGACCTTTCAAAATATTTTATCTCGTATCCCCAAATGGAATGAAGAGATTATTAAGAAAGAAACGTCACGAATCATTGAAAAGAGTGGATGTTCTTATTTAGAAGATTTATTAACGTGTGTCCATATTGCTCAACTAAAGATTCTATCATCGATTCGTACTGGTAAGTCACAAAAAAAAGTAGAAATTGACATTCCCAAGTTAAACGGATTCATTCACAAGGTTTACATTCACATTTCTAGGGAACTTTACTCCAACGTTTACTTGTTTGAAAAGGGAATTGCACCATTAGTCTTTCAACAAAATCGTAGTAAAGTCAATGAAATCATCAAGGAATCTATTCTGAATGCCATTCGTGATAGTATTCCAGTAGAACAATTGCTCAGGGCATACTTGGATGAAACAACCGATTTCATGAAAGAAGTTCCCAAAGAGGAACCAAAAGTAGAAAAGGAATTGAAATTTTCGAATCAAGATTCGGCAATTACAGTGAATAATGAGGCGATGGTGATTGAAGCACCCAAAGATGTAGATACGTTGGAAAAGATTGCCGAACAACGAAATATTCAGAGAAAGATAGAAGAAGAGGACGATAAGCTGAAAATATCAGAAGAAGTCGTTACCATTGATATAGAAGAATTGACGCCTACCGAGGTAAAGAAGGAGCCAGACATTGATTTAGGAATTGAAATCTTATCGTAAGCGTTTAAATAACTTTATTTTTTTTTATTCTATCAGTATGAACTCTTTTTTGATATCGGTCGCCATTGGAGTAATTTACGTCATTT
>Ga0114968_10003704_pt1 | contig 11435 bp, 19 predicted proteins | sample M_130807_EF_Meta_FD_87020 | JGI IMG/M metagenome (GOLD analysis project Ga0114968, IMG submission 87020) | Freshwater microbial communities from Lake Montjoie, Canada to study carbon cycling - M_130807_EF_MetaG | ecosystem: Environmental > Aquatic > Freshwater > Lake | place: Lake Montjoie... | reverse complement strand
ATACGGCAAGTCAAGCTGATATAGGTGCTGACCCTATGTTGTTATCGGGAAGTAAGTATAGAATCACTAACAATAAAATTACCGGCTCTTGGGCTTATGCAAACCCTTTCAATTCTTCTAGCTCAGGTTTATTAGGTGGTGCGATAGAAACTATTAATAACTTTGATAGTTCATTTATTGCCTATAATACATTTATAGATTGTTCAGGTGGAATGGAGTTTGGGACTAACTTACCAGGCGGCATACAAGGCCCAGATGACGATACAATTTGCTATAATAAATTTATCAATTGTAGCAACATTGCGTATGTTAATACTACAGGAACATATGCAACACAATGTAAAAATTTACATTTTTGGAATAACTTTTTTGTAGAAGGTTCTATGTCACGTTTTAGTGGTAACAATGCTGGTGGTGATGCTATGGGTGATGGTCAAACATATGCAAACACAGGATTCATTTATTGGCCACCATACCCTATTAATAAATCAACTCGTTATCCATCATCAGAAAACTTCCAAAACGCTTGGAGGCCGATAGCGTCAGGAACCCATGGAGGACAGACAGCTGATACGGTATTTGATATTAGAAATAATGTATTTTGGATTAACAATGGCTTTTATGCAAAATATGAACAAACGTCATATCCTAAAACATTTTATAGAAATAACATATATCACTTAGTTAGTGGTTATCAAGGAGCAGTTGGCGCATTTACACCAACATCACTTGGACCAGGTACCACATTGGCAACAGGTGAAAGGGTAATCAATAGTAAATTTATAGTGGATAGCTCTAGCGTATATCCGCAAAATTGGGATATGCATATTTTAAGTGATACTTGCTATGCGGTAAATGGTGGATCTAATGTAGGACTAACAAAAGATTTTGAAGGTAATCCAATTTATCAAACTCCTGATATAGGAATTTATGAAAAATATAATAGCGTTTCTTTGGATTCTTGTATATTTATATACGGAAATTGGTCATCATGTAATGGGAGTTTCCAAACAAGAACATACACAAGAACTCCAAGTGGATGCGTAGGAAATCCACCACTAGATAGCATTCAAAGAAGTTGCACATCGCAAATCGTTATCAATTCGTTTTTTTATAACAATAACAGAAAAAGTATCAGAATAGATTGTAATTACGCAGGTACTATGGTTATATCTAATGTTTTAGGAAACATAGTTAGAACCGTTAGTTACCGAGCGAATGGCCAGTGGATTAACTTAACCAATCTACCATCAGGTGTATATTTCGCAGGGACATACGGGCGAAGTATAACATTTGTAAGATGATAAAAAAATTAATATTATTATTGTCCCTTATTGTAATCTGCTTGAGTTCGGACTCATTCATTACAATAAGGGATTGTAATAAACCAATTAATCCAAAAAGAGTTTACATTAGAGTATTTAAGTATGAGAAAGAATTAGAGGTCTGGGTATCAGATAGTATTGAGTTTCATCTTTATAAAAAATATCCGATATGTTTTTTAAGTGGAACATTCGGGCCAAAAAGAAAGCAGGGTGATTTACAAGTCCCTGAAGGTTTTTACTACATTAATAGATTTAATCCTTATAGTCAATATCATTTGAGTTTAGGATTAAATTATCCAAATCAATCGGATAGGTTACTAAGTCGTTATAGAGATTTAGGAGGCCAGATTTATATTCACGGCAATTGTGTTTCAGTAGGTTGTATAGCAATGGGCGATGTGGCAATCGAGGAAATATATTCACTGGCAAAAAGTGTTACTGATAAAGTTGAAGTACACATTTTTCCAATAAATTACAAGTACACAAGTTCGCTTGTATATCTTGATAATAAGATAAAAAGTAGAATGAATTTGTTGGAATTTGAAAAGAATATATTTGAGGGGTATTTGTTTTTTGAAGAAAACCAAAGGTTGCCTGATATTACCATTGATAGTAATGGTTTGTATCTTTTTCAATAATTTTTATATTTATTAATAGAATAGCTATTCAGTTATTTTATTATTAAAACTTAAAAACAAAAATTATGAACAAAGAACAAGTATTAGGTATTATCAGACACGCATTAACATTCATTGGCGGTATCATTATCATCAAAGGAATGGCATCGGAAGGAATGGTGAGTGAAGCAATCGGAGCCGTAATAACAGCTGTAGGTGCAGTTTGGTCTGTAATCAAAAACAAATAGTTTTTTATTAAAATTAATTAATAAGGAAGCCCCCTCAATGAAGGGGGTTTTTCTTTTTGTAATTTTAATATAAACTATATGAAGTACCTATTAAGCTTGTTAATTGTTATAGGATTTTATTTTAGTTCATTTTCACAATGTATTGATGTATTTGGTCGCAGTGCCGATTGCCCAGATGCCAACGATTCATTGGTAGTATATAACAATGCATTGAAAGTTTATGAGTTTTACGAAAAAAATCCTGATTATATCAAACTCATATCCGTAAAACTAACTACTGCGCAGAGTGTACGTGATTGCTTTTATCAATTACAGGATGCAGTTGATTCGTTTCAAATAAGGTGGCAATTAAGAGAACGTGTTTTAAAAGGTGAAGACCTGCCGAAGGTTTTATTACCCAGAGATGGCAAGAATATTCCAATGAGCGATTACTTTGTATATATTGATGCTTATCATTTTTATCAAAGAGAATTGGAGAATGGTATATTAAATACTACATCGCCATTTCCAGTTTACGATATTAGAATTGCACCACTAGTTGTAAACTCATATGAAAACCGATTTGGACACGATGGATTCAATGGTGACTTTGTGAATGTGGCATTGTACATACCTGTAACGGTAAAACCCTATGCAATGCTTACTGATTCGGAGAAGGTTGTAAGGGAGCAAATACTAAGTGGCAACATACCAAAGCAAGTTATTAAAAAGAAAACGGTAATAGCAACACTGCCTCCAAAGCCAAAAACAAAGAAGCAAGTTGATACTACGATACTACAGAGTGCTAACATAGAATTGGTATTACCAACAATAGAAAAAATACCAGCTCCTAAAATAAGAAAAGCAATACCTTTGGATGCAACGCCTATTTATTATCGTGACTGGTTGATGGGCTATATGATTAAAAGAAAGTTTAGAAAGTTTTTACCTGAAGATGAATTTTATTGGGCGCTTCCGAACTGGATGGTACAATTTTTGAATGATGATGTGGCACTTGAAAAATATTTAAGAATCAAATGGGGCGGTTACTACGATGGGTTATATACTGACTAATTAAAAACTATAAACAATATAAAACAAAAAACAACTACTATGAAAAAGCTAATTAATTTTATTATCTTATCAGTTATATTAGTAGGTAGTGCAAATGCACAACTTAAAAATTTAGGGCCGAATGTAAATTCAACAAACCACGAACTTCGTCCATTGGTATCAGCCGATGGTCAGACACTTTACTTTATTGTTGAAGGTAACAATACAAGTAGAAAAAAAGACCAGCAGTATATTTGGATGTGTAAGCGTGATTCAATGGGCGAATGGGCAAAGGCAGTAAAATTACCAGAATACATAAACAGCCAAAAATATAATGGTGTATTTTGGACTTCTGCCGATGGCAACACATTAATTATAAGAGGCAGACGTAATGATAAAGGTGAAGTATTACGTGGGTTTTCTAAAATTACCAAACAAGAAAATGGTGATTGGAGCATACCTGAACCTATAAAGATACATGAGTACGATAGATTATCAAGAGGCGAATATACCGGCGCAACATTTTCACCTGATATGAAAGTAATGGTAATGTATTTCACAACTGAAACCAATGGTGACATGAATGATTTGTGGATGAGTCGTTTGAATGATAGCACAGGCGAATATTCAACACCAATCAAATTAAGCCTTAGTGAAGATGATTATGATGAAATCAGTCCGTACATTGCTCCCGATGGAATGACTATGTACTATTCAACTGATAAAGAAGGCGGTATGGGCGGACATGATATATGGATGACTAGACGTGTTGATGATACTTGGCAGAATTGGACTATACCTGTCAATATGGGCGCACCTATTAATTCAAAGGCTTGGGAGGCGTATCTTTCAATAGATGTATTTGATAAAGCAGCATACGTAACTAAAAATACGAAATACAATTTACCTGGAACTATGGGTGGTGCTGATTTGGCGTATGTGATTTTACCGGATTCATTATTACCTTTATCGGTTAAACCAAAAGTTGATACCGTATACATTCACGACACAATTACAATTTATGTTAGTGATACGATTACGTTGACTAAAACAATACCATGCGACGTACTTGATACTATGAGCAATGAGCAATTACAAAAAGAATTAGTAAGATATAAAATACTATTTGATTTTGGTAGTTCAGTATTAAGACCGGATGCTTACAAAAAATTAGATATTGTAGCAAAGATGATGCGTAACAATCCGGATATGAAAGTTGAAGTAGGTGGGCATACGGATGCTCTTGGTAATGGTGTAAGAAACCAAATACAATCGCAAGAACGTGCTCAATCTGCTAAATCTTATTTATTATCAAAAGGAGTGAATACCAATAAAGTAACTGCTGTTGGATATGGTAATAAAAAACCTATAACCGATAACAAAACTGATGCCGACCGCCAGATTAATAGACGTGTTGATGTTAAAGTGATTAACCAATAATACCCCTTGGTTGATTATTAAACCCCCGCTTTATGTGGGGGTTTTTTATTTTGTATTGTAAATAATTTTGATTATATTTATAGATATGATAAAACTAAAACATTTATTACCTGAAATAAGTTTAATGCAGGGTAATGCATCGGAAAGTGGAATGACAAACTTATTTCGTACTGCAGCAGATAAAGTTCTGCCACTTAAATATGGATCAGTTCGTAAACTTGTAGCAGGGTACTATGATATGGATGATGAAGATGATGTAAAGGAGAAAGAATCTGCAGAGAAACTTGCATTGGTTAATGATGAATTTATATCAATCATTAATTCAAAGTTGCCACTTGTAGCACGTAGTGGTGGTTACGAATTAAGAAAAAGAAAATCCGGAAAAATAATAGAATTTCATTTAGTTGACCCAAAAGCAAAATATGTTTACGAATACTTTATTGGAATCATTGAGGTTGAGCCAAATATGCGTACATATCGTATTGACTCTAAAAAAGCATTCAACTTAAAATGTTATCAAATTCACTGGTCGAATGTAGCAAAAGAACATCAGGGTAAAGGTTTAGGTAAATTGATGTACACACTAGTTTATCAATATGTAAACCAATCGGGTGGTGCACTTGTTAGTGATAGCATTTTATTTCAGGGCTCACAAAAAATGTGGTTTGACTACATTCCAAGTATAGCATCATTTTTTGGAATAGTTGTTAATGAGATATTTTTTCCAATTGATAAGAATGAAATTACTCGTGAAATATTAGGTAATGGAGTTGACCATGTTGTAGCAATGGAAAATCCACCAAAAGAAATTCGTAAAATTGCACATAATATGAAAGGGCTTTCATTTAAGGGTGGCCAATATGGTATGATACGAATCAGGGCTGGGATTAATGATAAAATAGAATTAAATAGTTCACTCAGCAATTCATCTAATTTTTGGGATGATAAACCAACTAAAAAATCTCAATACACATTATTTAGTAATATGGTTGATGATGCGCCTACTATACTTATATTACTTAAAAGAATGCAAGGATTGGGAATAGTTGATGTATATGAGGCACAAAATTGGACAGGAGAGCCATCCAATTTGAAAGCATGTATATTTTCATTTACTAATGCAAACGTAATTGTAAAAGAAACCGGTGGCAGATTAGTTATGGTTGCTGTATAATACAAAAATAAAAATGATAAAACTAAAACATTTAATACCTGAAATAAGTTTAATGTCAGGCAATGCAGGCTCCGATGGTATGGAGGATTTATATTTTAATGTAATTGATAAAATCTTGTCACAAAAAGAAAGGTCCCTAATACGTAGTTGGATGGGCAGAGATGAATATACATTTCGTCCGGACGTTGCATCGCCTATCGACCATAAACTTAAAGCTGAGCAAGCAAAAGCAAAGGAATTGATGGCAGTTAATGATGACTTCAAAGCAAAAGTTAATTCAAAGTTACCACTTGTAGCACGTAGTGGTGGCTATGAACTTCATTTAGAAAAATCTGGAAAGGAATTGATATTTCACCTGGTTGACCCAAATGCAAAATATGTTTACGAATACTTTATTGGAATTATAAAAACCGAAAATCAGATACGCAATTTTAAGTACGATCCGAAAAAAGCATTTAATTTAAGTGTATATCAAATCCACTGGTCCAATGTAGCACAAGAACACATGGGCAAAGGTTTGGGTAAATTAATGTACACACTAGTTTATGAATATGTAACAGGGCTTGGTGCGGGGTTGGTTAGTGATACTATGTTATTTGAAGGCTCACAAAAAATGTGGTTTGATTTTATACCGAGTATAGCATCTTTTTTTGGAGTCGTGGTTGAAAATGTATTTTTTCCAATTGACAGGGCCGAAGTTAAACGTGACATAATGGGCGGAGTTGTTGATACGGTTGTAGCAATGGAAAACCCACCAGCAGATATTCGCAAGATAGCATATAATATGAAAGGGCTTTCGTTTACGAAGGGACAGTATGGTGCAATTCGTGTTTATCATGGAATTAATGATAAAATTTCATTGAAGCCGGGTGATAGTACGAGGACGTTCACATTCATTGATAAAGATGATCGTTGGCAATCAAAACCAAATAAAGATTTTCAATATACACTATTTAGTAATATGGTTGATGAAGCACCAAATATGATTTCTTTATTGAAAAAACTGGAAGTACTTAATGTTGTTGATAGCTTTCGTGCAAAAAACGCAACTGAAAGCCATTACGATTTGAAAGCTTGTGTATTTGGATTCAACAATGCGAATGTGATTGTAAAAGAAACCGGAGGCGGATTGGTTATGGTAACGATTTAAAATAAAAGCACTACAAATATAAAGCACTCAAATTGGGTGTTTTTTTATTTGGCAATCTCAAGTATTTTTCGTATATTGTAATAACAAAATAGGAATAATATGGCACAACAATTTAAATACGACATAAGACAATTTAGATGGGTCAAAGAACTAAATACATTTTTTGCAACCGCTTGGGATTTAGTAGCATGGATGTCAGACGGTAGTGTACATCCAGAAGCGTTTCCAAATATGAAAAAGCAATTCTACATTAAAAATTATAGGACTGGTAATGAAAGACGTTTCCGATTTGTAAAAGAATTTAAGGTGGCTTGTTATGGTAAGTTTAATTATATTGAAACTATTTGGCAATTTGAGAGTGAGGATGGTATATTGTGCGATATTTGTATTGGTGAAAATTAATCCATAAATAAGAAAGTATGTTATTCATTAAAAACAACACGCCCTACAACGGGAAAATAAAATTGATGTTTGAGCGGTTTCCACATTATACGGGCCAATCACTATTAAACAAAGTACATCTAAATTTAGGATTTACTAAATTAGTAACTCGAATGTACCCAAATAGTTCTTTTGAAGGTTGGGAAGTTAATAAAGAAAAAGCAACAAAGATATGTTATTATACAGGTGGCACTATTAAGACATACGAATGGTGGGAAGTCCGTGGCGTGAATGGTGTATTCAAATCCAATAGGGCACCAAAAAATAAAAAAGATATTGTTTATCACGGAGTGCTAGAAAATTCATTTATGTATAACGATACGTATCTAGGTGATATTAAGACCGGTTGGTGGTATTACAAAAACCGATTAGTAGTTTGTGAGAAATATCCAAAAGGTGTGGCAATCAAATTAAAAAAAGGTAGTTACCATTCTTTTGAAGATGTCGAAGGTATATATGGATTTTCGCATAGAGGTGGGTGTCTATTCAAACTAGGAGACAAACTATTTGATGAAAACTATATACCTTGTGTAAAAGATTATCCAAAAAAAGAATGGGACAAGTGGCATGACAAGTATCGCAAGAATTTTGCGAAAGCATCTGCAGCAGAAAGACGTCAAATAGCAAATGATGGCGTGAAGGCATATATACCATTTAAAGAACGTGGCAAGAAAGTTATTGAAACCTGGGATGAAGCAATGGATGCTGCAAAAAATTTATCAAAATATTTATCTTAATTGTTATGGAAAATGAAAGTAAATTAAAATACTCGGAGCAATTCAAAGAATATCACATAAACAAACTAATTAGAAAATGTGAATTTTGTGAAACCGATACTACGAATTTGAATAAGCCTATATGTAATGAATGTAGTGCGGCATTAAAAGAAATGACATTAGAATACAAAAAGAAAAAACAAAATTTGTAATTCAAAATATTTTTTGTATATTTACAATATCAAATTATTAAAAACAAAAGTTATGACAAACGAACAATTTATTTATTGGCTGAAAGGGTTTATTGAATATCAGCAACTACAAGAGCAAAAGAATCCGGCTTTCAACGTGATTAAAGATGAGCTTGATAAAGTTTTGGACTTAAGTAGTAATATTATAGCTACTTCACAATGGCAATCAACCGATATTAATGCCAAACCATATACTATTCCGTGTGGAACTGGTGGCATTGGCGTTCCAAATGGTATTGCCACATTGACTACTACAGAAGGGCGCACCGATATTACTTACAAAACCGATGGGCCAATTACATACACTACAAACTAAAAGTTATGAAAAAATATATCGGAGCAGTACTAAGTTTAGCTAGTGTTGGAATGCTATTCTACATACTGCATGACCAGCACAATAAGATAAAAGAATGCCGTGCTAAAATTGAGCAACAGCAAAGAGTTATGGACTCAATACAAAGTGAAGCAATCACAACTTCAATACAATTGGGTCGCTATGAAATAGCAATAGATGCTTTGGCAGAACACGACTCTGCTTCCGCACAAAAGATTATTGACGAATTAAAAGATATGGAATAATGAAAAAAAGAAAATTAAAAAACCTAAATTGGATTACCAGATTGACAAAAGAAAATTACTTTTGGAACTCATATCACGATCGTGGCAAACCCAATAGGCGTAAGGCTTTGAATCCAATAGGCTTTCATTTTGCCGCTGATATGGTTGATGCATTTGAACGTGTTAAATTTATAGACGAATGAAAAAATTAATAGCATACATATCAGCTTGGACTTTGTATTGGTTTGGCTATTTCGTTTCACTAATCATGGGAACTATACCGGCTATGTACACTGCATACCGTTGGGCTATGTTTAATTCAATACGAATACAAGATTGGGCAGGTAACAAAACCCCGTGGAAGCACATAACTCAAAAATAATGAAAGGTATATTATATAAACAAGGCATTTGGTTAGTAGAATACGAGGAATCGCGTTACCGACGTAAGATTAAAAAAACTATTCCAGTCCACGAAGATGACTTGCCGAATATTAAAGATGACAAAGAATACGCAATTGATTATGATTTTAAAGATGTTGAATTTGACATTGTAATCGTAAACAATAAGCTTGTAGCAAAACTAATTAAAAAAGAATTACCACATATAAAAATTGAAACCGATGACGAATAATACTTTACCAGAAAGTTATAGTGTTAAAGGCTGTATGGTTTATATAGCAAACTCACTAAAAGAAAAAGCAACCACTACAAATTACGAAGGCGATATAAGTGATTTGGGTAACGAGATAGGATATGTGCTGGGTACTTTTATCCACAATATGAATGACGAACAAATAACGGATTTTATACACGGACTTCAACACGGAATATCATTAACGAATGGCACACATTAATAACGAAACTATAATACGTTGCGCATTAGATGTAACTCTAATAGGACTCATAGTTTGGGTAGCAATTATAGCAATAAAAATAGCAATAAACAACAACAAAAAACAAAAAAAAGAAAAATGACAAAGACAAAAATGTATCAAACAAAGTTAGGAGCAAAATTTGGAATCCTAAAAGGCAGAATCAAAAGTTATTTCGCAGGTAGTCACTACGTGGCAGAGACTTATACTTTAAAATATAACACTGCTACAAAAGAATATGCCGTTGAGCATTACACAATGACACGTGACGAAGAGCAAATGTTGCACAAAGCAATGGTAGTTAAACAGCAAGAAATTGAAAGACTTGCAAAGATGGAGCAACAAACTGAAATTGCAGAACTGGCTGAGCAAGTTGTAAATGGTGAAGCAGATATGCCGACAATGAAATCTGACAAACCTAAAAAAAGATACTACAAACCAAAAGCAAAAAAGAGCACACAAACAAATAAAGCATAAGACACACGCCGCCCAATATAGAACCCTACTACGTTGTAGGGTTTTAAATTTATACTATGCCACTAACAATTAAGAATCTATATAAGACGGAAGGAATTGAGCACCACGGAGTCAGTATAACTGAATGGCTGGCACAACCCGACACATATGAATTTATATCTTATTCACAAGGACATAAGTGGATGTATTCACTAAGTAGAATCGCAAACAAAGATAAAAAATATGAATTAACACTACATCCTGCGGCTGGTGTCACCATATCAAAATGGCTTGGCATAAATGAAATATCCATACAACGATTATTTTATATGCGAGCCGCCGAATTAGTTAGTGAGCATATGGCAAATGTTGTGTTACAAATGACAGAAATTAGCAGTGGTATTTTAAAATTAAAAGTATGTGTGAATTAGTTGGAGCAATAATGGTATCAATAGCATTCTACATTACATATAGAATAGCACGATTGAAAACTAATAAAAAAAGACAAGACTAAATGTAGTGTTTGGTATAGTATTTGTAATATATAGGCAGTAATAGTAATTGGGTTATATAGTTACAATAAACAAATAAACCCTAAAACTATGAAACGGACTTTTAAAGACCTAAACCCAAATGTAATTAATTCAATAATATTTGGAGCAATTATTATTTATTTTATTGTTGTAGTATTAACAAACCTTATAAACTAAAAACTATGAAAACTATTAAACACGTCAGCAAACTTATTGATACTGAAATATTCATGCTATTCACAATGACCGTATCTTTATTTTCTTTAAGTGTATTTACTATATTCTCTGCGGCAGGTATAATATAATCGTATCAATATAAATTTAACAAAGAAGCCGCAAGCATTGATAATACTGATGCTTGCGGCTTCTTTTTATGTCTGACATTGTTAATAAAAAAGCAAATTATTTCAGTATGTTATATTTATAGGCAATACGGCACTTTCAGTTATGATAATAATTCGGATAGCAGAAAATGACTTTACATAATAAGTTATTTAAACAATAAGTTATCTAATGACTCGTGGAGAGCATAAATTACAAAATGAAATGTGCAATATAGCCGGTAGCAGTAAATGTTACCGGTTTTTTTATTTTGTATTGTAAATAATTTTAATTATATT
>Ga0114968_10003701_pt1 | contig 11439 bp, 10 predicted proteins | sample M_130807_EF_Meta_FD_87020 | JGI IMG/M metagenome (GOLD analysis project Ga0114968, IMG submission 87020) | Freshwater microbial communities from Lake Montjoie, Canada to study carbon cycling - M_130807_EF_MetaG | ecosystem: Environmental > Aquatic > Freshwater > Lake | place: Lake Montjoie... | reverse complement strand
TGGAACATCGACGGCGTCGCTGACGGCTTCGCCGGCCGCGAGGCGCTCCTGATCATTCCAGTAACCACAGCACTCACCGGCGGGCTGCTCTGGCTCGCCGTCCGATATGACCCGAAGCGCGCCAACATCGCGCGCAGCGCTGACGCGATCGGGCTTGTGGTTATTGCCCTCTCACTACTGGTTGCCGTTACACAATCAGCGATCATCAACTCAGGGTATGGCGAGGCCGCTCGACTTGACCACGCGGTGCCTGTCGTCGCCGGCGCCCTCTTTGCCATCCTGGGCTACGCCATGCCAAACATTCGCCAGAACTACACCATCGGCGTACGTCTTCCTTGGACAATTGAGAGCGAAGCAGCCTGGGATGCATCACATCGATTTATCGGCGGCATCTGGATTCTTGTCGGGGTCGCCACGGCGCTCCTCGGCTACCTCGGCCTTAGTGCAGCGGCAATCCTCACGCTGCTCGTTGGCTTGACGCTCAGCGTGGTCGGCACCGTCTTCGTTGCCTATCGCGTTTGGAGTCGTGAACCGAGGTCGCCGCGCACGAAACGCCGCCGGTGATCACGGTCGATATCCCATCACCCGCGTCGCTTGAGGCAGCCTCCGCTGCCTTCACCTTTGCTCTCGCCGGCATCGGCCTACTGATCGTTGGCAGCGCAGTTGCTGCCGCGACCTGGGCGCGATCACTGAACGGCTGGGCGCTTGGCGGCGTCTCGTTCGTGTTGAGCCAGGCCGCACAGGTCGTGGCCCTCTTCCTCTTCGGTCCGCTCATTGCTGCGTTCACCAGCGCGCCACTACAAGAGGCGAGCCGCGCGATCATTCTCTCTACCGCTGCGCGAGGAGTGCGCGACACGAAGCCGAGCACCGCCTTTGGATTCGGACACGGCGCTATTGACCTGCTGACAAGCTCACTGATCCCCACGCTCTCTGCGGTCATCATTCTTGGCGGCGTGAGAGACGGAAGCATCTTCGTTGGGCTGGACGCCGAAGTGACGGAGAAGGTGAATGCAGTCGCGGTTTTCCTCACCAGCCAGACACTGTTCTCTGCGGCGCTGCTGGTGGTACAGGGGGCACTGATGCTTGGGCTCCATGCGCTCCTTACGGCGATTGTGCTTCGCGTTGTGGTTCGTGGCGGAGGTGCGCGCACAATCGGCCGCGGGCTACTTCTGCCGATTGCCGCTCATACGCCCGTCGCTGTGGTGCGCACCCTCTTCCCAATGGCAACGACGCCAGTGCTACTTGGAGCGCTCCTGGTCGCCGCAATCGTCTATCGACGAGGCCAGGGGGCTATGGCGGAGTCGGCTCCGATTCAGTAGGCGACGGAGTCGGCGACTCAGTCGGGGACTCAGTCGGCGATTCGCTCGGCATCTCACTCGTTGGTGGCGTAGGGCTGGGGCTTGGCAACACATATCCCTCTGGCGGTGTGAACGAATCACATGCAGGACCGATCACACGATCTCCGCCGTTCTGGCGGTTCCACAAGAAGATGCGAGGAACCTGCGCGCTGCAAACGATCTCGTAGGCGAGATCCTTACCAACGTAGCGCCAGTGCCACGCCTCTGCGCCGTAGCAACTCAGCGCGATGTTCGCTGAGCCCGCCGGATACGAACGAACGAATCCGAATTTGTATGCGTTTGATGCAAGCCAGAGTGCCGTTGGTGATGTAGGAAATTTCGGGCTGCTCCATGCAACACCAGTCAGGCTCCCAAGATCAACCGTGGTGCCGAGCTGATGCTCTGAGTGCCCAGGAACAGCACTGTACTTGCGCGCCTGCTGCAACCCAGACTTAGCCACCCACTTTGCAAATAGTTGAACCTGCACCGCATACGAGCGATACGCAGAGAGAATTTTCAGCGAGATCCTGCTCAGCTTTGCCTCAGCAAACATTGCACTGAGCGCATCGGCCGCCTCACGCTTGAGCAGGTATCCGCCTTTGCGGTTTATTACCCCGAGCCAAGTGACTGCCACAAGGCTAGTTGGCTTGTAGCTCGACGAGATGCGGTACATGGGGTCTAGGACGGCAGTGGCCCACTGGCTTGTGCGCCAGCTCTTTGTGGTGACCGCTCCTTGAATGCCGATCGACGTGCGCGTGATGATGATCTTGCGCGTGTTGATCTCGGAGCAGGCGGTGATTGGCGGCACCTCAACCGTTTGTGGGGCAACGCCCGCCGCCACGACTCCGCCCCCTGGAAGGGCGGCTCCAAGGGCCGAAGCTCCAAGGATCAGCGCGAGAAGGGGCAGGGCGCGCATCAGGGGCCGGGGGTGGTGAGCACGGTTCATGGGGATAGTTTGGCTTATTCCCATCTTCAACAAAGAGAGCGCTAATGCTCGAGGCGCACCACGAGGAAGAACGAGGCAATTGACCTCGGGAAATCGGAAGGACCCTGTATGGGACGAACGGTAAAGCTCGCTCCGGGATGGAAGTAGACCGCAGTCAGGTCAGTTCTCATCGTTAGGTAATGAACGCACCAAGAGTTCGCAAGACGCCGCCGCTGGTCCTCCTACCAGCGGCGTTTGTGCGCACATGGGAAGGGTCTTGGAGTTAGCGCTTCCCCTTTGCAGAAGCGGCGGGCCGCAGGAGTGAAAGCACGACGGAACCACCGAGAATAAGCACAACAACCCCCAGGCTCACGGCTGGATCAATGTGAACATCAACCTCAGGAATGATGGCATGAACGACCGGCACCGCCATCTTTGCGCCAATGAAGATCAGCACGATGGCAAGCCCAGAAGAAAGGTAGTGAAATCGATCCTTGGCATCGGCGAGCAGGAAATAGAGCGAGCGCAATCCAAGAATGGCAAATGCATTTGAGGTGAAGACCACAAATGGATCCTTCGTAATGCCGAAGATTGCGGGAATTGAGTCGACGGCGAAGATCAGGTCAATGATACCGATGACAACGATTGCCAAGAAGAGCGGAGTCCACATCAGCTTACTGCCATGGCGAACCCTAAATTGGTCCGAATCAAAATCGGTGCTGACATGCACGAAGCGACGGGCAAAGCGAATCGCCCCAGGCTCACTGTCACCCATCGCATGTCCGCCGCTGCGGAGCATCTGGATTCCGGTGAAGAGAAGGAAGACCCCGAATCCGTAGAGCACCACCTCAAAGCGCTCAACAAGCGCGGAGCCGACGAGGATCATGCCGAAGCGCATTACGAGCGACATGATGATGCCGAAGATGAGCGCCTTTTGCTGGAGTCGTTTTGGAGTCTTGAGGGCTGCAAAGATCATCGTGAAGACGAACACATTGTCGATAGAGAGGGAGTACTCAATCAGGTAGCCAGTGAAGAACTCGGTGGCCGTTTGGGCACCCTTGTTAAAGAACACGATGCCGCCAAAGACGATCGCTGAGGCCACCCAGATGGCGGTGAAGGTCAGCGCCTCTTTTGGGGGAACGACGTGCGAACCCTTGCGGCGCAGCCAGAAGAGATCAATGAAGAGGGCGAATCCGACGAAGGCAACGAAGCCGGTCAGGAGAATCGGATCCAAGGTTCCTCCATCGCTTTGTGAGGCATGCGCCTCAGTGAGGTAATGGTAGCGGAGGGGGTTAGCGAGACCGCGTCCGATTAGGCTCGGGTGAGACCGCCGTTGGCAGTGTCGAGCGTGTATGAGCGTGCGCAGGAGCTGCAGCTGAGCGTGGTCCCTTCGTTGGGTAGGCGGCTGCCGCAGTCGCACACCCAGCCGATCCGCTTGGCTGGACTGCCCACCACGAGGGCTCGCGGGGGAACGTTGCGCGAGGCAACGCCACCCGCACCAACCATGCAGTACTCACCTAGGGTGATCCCGGCCACGATCACGGCGCCAGCGCCAATCGAGGCGCCATCACCCACGCGGATCGGGCTCACCACCCAGTCGCTGGCTGCCGCGAGGCCGCCGTCAGGCGTTTGGGCGCGCGGGAAGCGGTCGTTGGTGAGGATCGCATTGGGGCCAATGAAGACGCCGTTGCCGGCGGTGACCCCGTGATAGACGAGGGCGAGGTTCTGCACCTTGCAGCGATCACCAAGCATCACATCGGCGTCAATGAACGCGCCGCGACCAATGATGCAGTCGGCGCCGATCTTCGCGCCGCGTCGCACCACTGCGCCGCCCCAGACCTTGCTGCGCGCGCCAATCGTGACACCCTCTTCAACGATTGCCGTCGGGTCAATGAACGCCGTTGGATCAATCATTGTGCGGCAACTCCGTTTGGCCGGCCGAAGCCGATGCGCTTGGCGCCCGCTGGCAGCGTTGCGCCAGCGCAGGCGTTGCGACCATCGATGAGCACCTTGAGTCCTGGGAAGAGCGTGGCAAAGTCCATCGTGCGATAGGCGGCGTCGGCGGTCGCGACCACCACGGCGCTGACCTGTGCATTGGCGGTGCCGTCCCACGGCGTCATCTTTAGTGCCGCAACATCGTCACTAGAAAGGAGTGGGTCGGCACCAAGAACGGTTGCGCCGCGTGCTCGCAGTGCGTCGGCAACGAGTGGCCCACGCGCATGTGCAAGTTCTCGCACACCTTCGCGGTAGGTGAGTCCGAGCACCGCAACCGTCGCCCCCTTCAGCGAACCGAGCTGCTTCTCAACGGCGTCAACGGCGCGCTCCACCTGTCCATCGTTCACCGCTCGTGCGGTCTTGATCAACTCAAGATCGCCGTCGGTCGAGAGAATCATGCGCGGATAGACTGGGATGCAGTGCCCACCAACACCGATGCCAGGCTCATGAATGTGCGAGTACGGCTGTGAGTTTGCGGCGCGGATCACTTCGGAGAGATCAATGCCGTGTCGATCGGCGACGCGAGCGAACTCGTTGGCGAGGGCGATGTTCACGTCGCGATAGGTTGTCTCGGCGAGCTTCGCCATCTCGGCTGCCTCGAGCGTCTGCATCTGTGCAATCGGCGCGTCGAGCACACTTTCGTAGAAGGCGGTCGCACGAGCCAGGCTTGGTGCGTCGGTGCCGCCAACGAGCTTTGGATACGCGGCGAGGTTGCGGAACGTTTGGCCGGTGAGCACGCGCTCGGGCGAAAAGCAGCCGAACACCTTTGCGCCACTCTCTTTCGCGACCTTTGCGACGAGTTCGCGCGTGGTGCCGATCGGCACCGTTGTTTCGAGAATCACGAGCAGGTCGTCGTGCGCTCCTGCGATCAGTGTTTCGGTTGCGCCAACGAGCGCCTTGTCGGCGATGCTCCCATCGTCGCGCACCAGAACTGGTACGACGACGAGTGCAACGTCGGCATCGCGCACGGCGGCAGGGCCGTCGATGGTGGCGCGCAGTCGGCCAGAGCCAACGTGCTCGGCGAGGAGTTCAGGAAGGTTCGGCTCGCCGCCCCACGGCGCAACGCCTGAGTTAATGGTGTCGACCAGGGCCTGATTGATATCAACGGCGTGCACACGCCAACCGTGGGAGGCGAACTGCAAGGCGAGTGGCAGGCCGATCTTGCCGGAGCCGATCACGGCGATGGTGCCGACGGTGCCAGGCGCGCCGACCCACGGCTTCGCGGTGACGGGGGTGCCGTGGGTGCAGGGATGCGGCTCAGCGGTAAAGGAGCCACCGAGCATGGACGTTGCTCGACCGAGTGGATCTGTGGTGCGTGCGCTCATCAACCCTCCTTGCTCCCTTGGAGGGGATGCTACACCGCGGCGATCGCCTCAAGCTTCGGCCGCACAGGTATGCCGCCACCCCGCGCCGATTCGAGAACGGCGTCGGCGAGGATCACGGCGCGCGCGCCGTCGTGGATGCTGACGGCAGGCTTCGCCTCACCACGTGCGGCGGCAAGGAAGGAGCTCAACTCAAGGGCGAGCGGCTCCTGTCGCGCAGCGGGGAGGTCGGCGGTGCGACCCGGCTGCACCGGGGCGAACCCATCGAGCATTGCGCTTGAGTTTGGGTCGGCACTGGTAAAGGAGAGGGTGCGCTGCAGCAGGCTCACGTCATAGGCACCCGCACTTGTGGTGACTAGCAGTTGTCGACGCTTTGCTGGCGCAAGCCAGGAGGCGCGAATGCGCGCTACTGCACCACCAGGGAAGGTGAAGAGCGCCTCAGCAAAATCCTCACGCCCCTCAATCAGTCGCGAGCCGGCAACGGCGGTGACCGAGAGTGGCGAGCTGCCGGCAATGGCGCAGGCGAGATCAATGTCGTGGACCATCAGGTCGCGCACCACGCCAACGTCGCTGATGCGCTCGGGGAGAGGGCTCTCGCGCATCGCCTCGATGGCGTACAGCGCCTCGCCAACGCTTCCGCTCATCTGTTCAAAGAGGCGGGTGACGGCGGGATTGAAGCGCTCCACATGGCCGACCTGCACGATCGCGCCTGCGGCGGTGGCGCGTGCGACAAGATCGAGCGCCTCGACCGAATCGGCGGCGAGCGGCTTCTCGACCAGGATCGGAATCTTGCGCTCAATGGCGCGAATCACGAGCGCGGCGTGGAAGCGCGTTGGCGCAGCAATGATCGCCGCTTCAAGGCCCGGGTGGTTCAACAGCTCTGCAGCGTCGGCATACGCGGTGGCAGATGGCGCAACAGCGAGTGCAGCGTCGCGCGCTACATCAACGGGATCGCTAATTGCCACGATCTCGGCGTCGGGGAGTGTGGCCAACACGCGCAGATGGTTGCGCCCCATGACGCCGAGGCCGATCAGGCCTACCTTCATGCGGGCCATGCGCTCCCGCCGTGGCGCTCCACGGCGCGTCGGAGTGAGGCGGCGACCTCCTCTTGTTCTGCTGCGGTGATCGCAGCGAACATCGGTAGTGAGAGGCAACCCTTTGCGAGCGCATCAGTGACAGGAAGCACAACGTCGAGGCCACGCTCCTTAATGTATGGCTGCTGGCTCACTGGAATTGGGTAGTAGACGCCGGTGCCGATCCCATCGTTGGCAAGATCTTTCACAATCTCGTCGCGCGCCGGACCAACGTGCACCGTGTACTGGTGATAGACATGCAAGTTTCCCGGTGGTGTTCCCTGCCGAACGATCGGAGCACCGGCAAGGAGTGCGTCGTAGCGCGCCGCAGTGGTGACGCGCGCCGCGGTGAACTGATCCAGCTTGCCGAGCTGCACGATGCCGATTGCGGCGGCGATGTCGGTCATGCGGTAGTTGGTGCCGAGCATCTCGTGCAGGTAGCGCACCTTCATCCCCTGGCTGCGGAAGGTGCGGAGCCACTCGTTCAGCGTGTCGTCGTTCGTGGTGATCATGCCTCCCTCACCACTGGTGATGTTCTTGGTGGCGTAGAGTGAGAAGGCACCAACACCGAAGGAGCCGGCCTGCTTGCCGTTCTGTGTCGCACCGACCGCCTGGCAGGCGTCTTCAATCATCGCGAGGTTGTGCTTGGCGGCGAGTACGCCGAGGGCGTCCATGTCGGCGATGAGGCCGAAGAGGTGCACGGGCATGAGCGCCTTCGTCCTTGGCGTAATGGCTGCGGCGGCTGCCGCTGGATCCATCAACCAGGTGACAGGATCGATGTCAACAAATCGCGGCGTGGCACCGGCGCGCAAGATTGATGCCGCAGTGGCACTAAAGGTGTGGCCAACCGTGATGATTTCGTCGCCAGGTTTAATGCCGAGCCCCTGAATGATCGCCTCTTCGGCGAGGGTGCCGTTCGCCGTGGCGATCGCGTGCTTCACGCCAACCAGCTCGGCGAAGCGGCGCTCGAACTCGGCAACGCGCGGACCCTGCGCGAGGGCGCCCGACATGATCGCTTCAGCGGCGGCGTCGGCCTCCTCGCGACCGACGGCGGGTCGGGTAATTGGAATGCGAATTGGCGGTGTACTCATGATGGGGAGCGTATCAGCGTGCGAAGCGACGCGCGATCAGGGCGGCTCGGATCGCCTCAGCGGCGCCCCCTGCGGGCAGGGGTCGGGATGCTCGCGCGGCGACCGCCGCAGCACCCGTTGCCGCCCCAACCGTTGCAAGGGCGGCGGCAACGCGACCCGCATCAACGCCAGCGAGGAGCGACGGCCCCGCCGGATGCAGGAGCTCTGGCCACTCCGTGGTGTCGCGCAGGATCAGCGTTGGGGTGTTGAGCCAAACCGCCTCGCGCTGCAGTCCGCCAGAGTCGGTGAGCACCGCTGCCGCATGTGCAGTAAGGGCAAGCGAGTCGAGGTAGCCGACAGGCGGCACCAGTTCCACGCCATCGGGAACCTCAATACCGTGCGCTGTGATCGCGGCACTGGTTGCAGGGTGCGCCGCAAAGAGTATCGGCACGCCGAGATTCTCTGCGGAAACTCGCAGCGCATCGAGCGCAGCGCGCAACCGTGTCGCCTCGCGCACATCAGCGCGGTGCAGGGTGGCGTACGCGAATCCACCAGAGATTAATGGTCGACCGATATGCAGCGCGGCAGCATCAAGGGCAGCAGTGCCGCGCGCTGTTGGCGCGAGCCGCGCCACGAGGTCGGCCATCAGGTCGCCGACGACCACGTTCCCCTCCGTGAGCCCCTCCACGCGCAACGCCTGCACCGCTCCATCGCTCGTGCAAAGTCGCAGCGATGCGATCTTGTCGACCGCAATGCGGTTGCGCTCTTCGGGCATCAACGCATCGCCAGAGCGAACCCCTGCCTCGATGTGCACGATTGGAATCCCGCGGGCGTGCGCAGCAAGCGCACCTGCGAGTGTGGAGTCGGTATCACCAAAAACGAGCACGACATCAGGGTTTATCTGCACCAGTGCCGCATCTAGTGCACGCACCATTGCATCGAGTCGCGCGGCGTCGCGGAGATCTCCCGTCCCAGGTAGGAGGAGGTCCGGGGGCGTCATTCCAAGGTCGCGGTAGATCTGGCCCGCAAGCAGCTCGTCGTGGTGTTGGGCGGTATCAACAACATACGGCTCGATGGGCGCTGTGAGGTGCGGGCGAAGGGCGGCAAGCTTTATCAGTTGCGGGCGCGTTCCGACGATCGTCGCGATGCGCATAGCCCCTCCTCACCCTTGGCGACCGTGCGTGCTGCGATAGACTCGCCGCATGCCGAACCCCGCTCCGCACACCGTACCAAAGGGTGCCCCCCAGCCGAAGCGGCAGGTGGCGATGTTCGTGGCCAACAACATGGTGAGCGACCGCCGTGTGATCCGCGAGGCGGCAACGGTGGCCGCGGCTGGGTTCGCCGTCACGGTGCACGCGATCGCACAGCGACGTGAGGCACTCCCACTACGAGAGGAGCACCCAGACGGATTCACCATTCTTCGTCATCGGCTCCTCCTGATTCCACCAGTACTACCAATCCGCCCACGACTTCTCGCCCTGCTTCTGCATCCGTTCTGGTGCGCGCTTGCCATCGCCGTCGCTGTTGCGCGCAAGGTTCGACTACCACTCGCTGGCGCTGCACTTCTGGCCATCCGCTGGACCTCATGGGCAACGCTTGCGGCACGCGCGGCGAACTCCGCGCAGATCCTGCACACCCATGACCTCTCTGGCGCACTGCCCGCCCTCGCCACCCTCCGCACCAACACCACCGCCACGCTGCTCTATGACAGTCACGAAGTCTTCCTTGAGAGCGGACGATGGGCGAAAAGCCCTGCGTTCATTCGCCGTGCCCTTGCCACACGATTCGAGCAGCCGGCGCTCCGCCGCGCCGCCGCGCTGATCGCGGTGAACCCCCAGGTCATCGAGGAGCTTGCCAAGCGCTACGAGATTCCACAACGCCAGGTCGTGACGTACAACTGCCCGCCAGCGTGGAACCCAGAGCCACGCGGCACAGAGCTGCGCGCTGCCATTGGTGTCGATGCCGCGGCGCAGGTCGTGCTCTATCACGGTGGATTCTCGGCACACCGTGGGCTTGAAGAGCTGCTCGAAGCGAAGCGAGACCCGCGCCTTGCCAACGCACATTTGGTGTTCCTTGGATACGGACCGCTTGAGGCCACCCTGCGCGCGGCTGCCGCTGATCCCGCGTATGGCGGACGCGTTCATGTGCTGAAGGCGGTCGCGCCAGAGGTACTCGATCGTTGGGTCTCGGGTGCCGATGTCGGCATGTGCACCGTGCTGCCCAGCACGTTGAATCATCGAATCTCTACACCGAACAAGCTCTTTGAATCAATCGGTGCTGGTGTGCCTGTAATCGGTAGTAACTTCGCCACGATGCGCGACATTCTGCTCGGAGACCCCGACGCTCCCCTCGGCGCTGTCTGCGATCCGACGAACGCACACGACGTCGCAACCGCCATTCACTCAATCCTCAGCATGAGCCCAAGCGATCGCGCCGCTCTGCGCGCCCGCTGCATTCGCGCAGCCGCTGCGCGCTGGAATTGGGAGGCGCAGGCTACCCGTCTCACCGAGCTCTACAGATCGCTGCCATCTGCATGAGCCGCTCGCCGCGTCGACTCGTAATCGGCATGCTCAATACCGCTGGACAGGCGCGTGAGTGGGCGAACGCCGTGCGACACAACACACCAGCAACAGCCGAGTCATGGGGAATCAAGCGGCCCGACGAGGCTGCCATCTCGTTTGCGGCGGACCGCACCTACACACTCGTGAACGGTGCGGCCGATCAAGCCTGGAAAGATCTATTGCAAGCCCCCACGAAACCAACGCATCTCATCATCGAAAGCGGCAAGCCGATTGTCATCAGGGGCACGTTCCGGCGCATGCTCTTCCAGGCACTCACGGCGCGCCGCCACGGTATTCGCCCAGCACTACTCTTTCATGGCAGCGACATTCGTGTGCCGAGAATGCACGCCGCCAGGCACACTGACTCACCGTTCCATGAGAGCCTCGATGGCTTGACCGCGAAGCTCGAAACGCAAACGCAAACGATGCGCCGCTGGTTGCGTGTGTGGCCGTTCCCGATTTTCATCTCAACCGTCGACCTGAAGCGCTTCGTGCCGCGTGGACGATGGCTCCCCGTTGTTCCAGATGCATCCTGGTTCGCGTCGATGTCCGAAATCTCCACGGATCGACCACGTCCACACGTGTTGCATCTGCCATCCCGACGCGCACTCTTCCAAAGTGACCAGGTGGATCAGATCTGTCAGGCGCTGCACGATGAGGGCGTCATTGAGTACCGCAGCATCACGGGAGTCACTCCGTTGGAGGTGCGCGCACATGTGGAATGGTCAGACATCGTGATCGACAAGATTGGCATCGGAGGTACGGGCGTCATGGGTGCCGAGGTGATGGCCTCTGGGCGACTCCTCATTGGTGACATCGATCAGATCGTCCGCGACGAGCTCGACGAGATACCGCTGGTTCAGAGCTCCATCGCCACCCTCGATTCAGTGATTCGCGCGCTCGTTGCCGATCGAACAACGTGGGCCGCACGCGCCGCCGCAGGCCAAGCGTTTGCTCGGAAGTATCACGATGGGCGCTACTCAGCGGCAGTACTGGCGAAGTGGATGGGGGTTCCGGTCAACCAGCCGTAGCGGCTGGAGCCGATGGTGAGGATTGAACTCACGACCTGCTGTTTACGAAACAGCTGCTCTACCACTGAGCTACATCGGCGCCGGAGGGGGATTGTAGCGGAGCGGCATGCCCCCCGCGAGGCCTA
>Ga0114968_10003699_pt1 | contig 11445 bp, 10 predicted proteins | sample M_130807_EF_Meta_FD_87020 | JGI IMG/M metagenome (GOLD analysis project Ga0114968, IMG submission 87020) | Freshwater microbial communities from Lake Montjoie, Canada to study carbon cycling - M_130807_EF_MetaG | ecosystem: Environmental > Aquatic > Freshwater > Lake | place: Lake Montjoie... | reverse complement strand
TAACAAAGGATATTCCACATGAGCAACCATGCCACCAATCACCAATTGGGCTTGTGGGCCTTGGTCAAAAGATCGAGACCCATCAACCTGATCGCGGGGCCCATTATTTACAGCGTCATTGTGCCCTTGCTTGTATTGGATGCATTTGTTTCCCTTTACCAACTCTTGTGTTTTCCGATCTACAAAGTCAAATCCTTTCGCCGATCAGATTTCATTGTTTTCGATCGCCAAGAGTTGAAATACCTGGATTGGATTTCCAAATTCCACTGCACTTATTGTGCGTATGCAGTCGGTTTGATGGGTTTTGTGAGTGCCGTCATTGGTGCCACTGAAGCCTATTTTGCCCCATCAAACACCATGCCAAAAAGCCTCTTTCACCAGGCCGAAAATACCCATTCATTGCATATGAGCAAGACGACGACTTTGACTTTGATTTGCGCTTGAATGGCATGCGCGAGGCCATGATGAAGCAACGCAATTTATGACGCTAACGTGTGTTGGGTTGCTTCATCAGGACAGATCCAAAGACCACTCTGGGCGTTTTAGATTTTTAATAAGTTTTTTTCGATGTACACCATGATGCCAGCCATGGCCAGCATTGAAAACCTGGGTTTGGCCATGGGCATTGGATTGTTGATTGGTGCTGAACGTGAGCGCAGCAATTCCGCCATGCCCAGCCATATTGCAGGCATAAGAACCTTTGCGATCAGTGCCTTGTCTGGAGCAGTGGCCGTTTCATTGAATGAAATTGGTATTTATCCCCTCGTTCTGGGTTTGTTGGTGATCTTGATTGGTATCGGCTATTGGCGAAGCAGCATCAACAACCCTGGCATGACCACTGAGTTGGCCTTGCTGATGACTTGCTTGATCGGTGGCTTGACGGTGACCCAACCCACATTGGCTGCTTTCAGCGGTTTGGTCTTGGCTGTTTTATTGGCCGCCAAAAAACGCATGCACGACTTTGCGCAATACATCATGAGCGCCACTGAATGGAACGATTTGGTTTTATTCACGGCCATCGTGTTGATTCTTTACCCATTGACGCCGGATGCTTATATGGGGCCATGGAACGCCATCAACCCACACCATTTGGTGCGCTTTGTGGTGCTGATCATGGCCATTGGGGCCTTGGGTCACATCACCAGTCGCACTTGGGGCGGCCACCGTGGTCTGGCTTTGACGGGTTTTGCGGGTGGTTTTGTGTCCAGCACCGCAACGGTGTATGCGATGGGAAAGCTTTCTCGCGATTTTCCCTCGCAAACACATGGTGCAGTGATGGGATCCGTTTTGTCCAGCGTATCCACCATCATTCAACTTTATTTCTTGATCAATTTGATCTTGCCGCAGTTGACTTATTGGGCGAGCTGGCCTTTGCTGTCAGGAATGGTGTGCGCCAGCATTTACGCTGGTGCCATGGGGCGGTTGGCCGGTCCGGCATTGACAGTTCAAGAACCATTGATTTCCACCCACCTGTTTCAATGGAAGGCCGCCTTTACTTTGGTAAGTTTGGTGGCTGGTGTGATGCTTTTATCCGCAGGCATGAATGATTGGCTGGGCCAAGAAGGCCTTTTGATCACCTCTGCCATTGCGGGCTTGGCGGATGCGCATGCCATCGTGGCCTCCATGGGGTCGATGGTTCAGTCCGGTCAGGTTTCGGTCGGGCAAGCTCGGTGGCCCATCATGGCGGCATTGCTGAGCAATATGTTGTCTAAATCCTGGGTGGCTTGGCATGCCGGAACACCTGCATATTGCGTCAAGGTGGTTTTAGGGCAGTTTTTGGTGATGATCTCTATCGTGGCAACTTTGATTTTGGCCTCAGTTTAATGGCGCACTGCACTTTTAAATTTGTATATTTTTTAGAAAATTTTCACCTGGTTTGAGCCAGCGCAAGATCAAAGCCACTGAGGGGGCATATGGTCTGGTTTTAATCAATGGAGTCTTGTCATGAAAATTTTAGTCCCCACAGATGGATCTATGTGTGCTTTGCGTGCTTTGGATTACGCCATCCATCTGGATAAGTCAATGGGCAATACTGCCAGTATTTCTTTGTTGTCTGTTCATGATGACACGGGTTTAAAGCATGTCAAAAAACATTTCCCCAAGGGCATCATCGAAGATTTTTTGCACGACTTGAGCGTCAAGGAATTGAAGTCGTCTAAGTCCAAATTGGACAAATTGAGTTTGGATCATGAAGTCATCATCAAAACAGGCCATGTGGCCGGTGAAATTGTCAAGGTGGCCAAATCAGGCAAGTTCGACTTGATCGTGATGGGTGCCAAAGGTCGATCAACGTTTGCCGATTTGCTGATCGGTTCAGTGGCCCAAAGGGTTCTCAGCGCCACCCATGTTCCCGTGACCTTGATCAAATAACCGCTATCGTTGCGCTGAAACGCTTGGAATTGAATTAAAAAGTAATCTAATTCGCAGGGGTTTCTACAGATTTTCATTTTGCTTCCGATGTTCATGGTGCCTGTCTCAAAAGTGGGCGAGGAGGACTGATCCAGTCACCATGTCGATCACCGGATTTATCAAGCCAAATGAAGATCAACGCGTCTGCTTTGTTGCACCCAGCAACAGTCAAAACTTTGCCTGTCAAAACAGGGTCTGTGGGTTTGCCCAAACCTGCCAGCCCGGCTGCGTCTGTCAATAGCGTCATCTCCAATGCGCAGGCCAGCAGCTCACAAACTTATTCGGTCCAAGGTATCACTGATTGGGTAGCGGCGAGGCCAAGCCATGAAATGAGTGCCACCACGGGCATGATCAACAGCGAGTCCATGTCGGTGCCAATGACCTTGCAGTTGAAAAAAGGCGCTTCATATTCCTTCAGTGGTGCTTACGCGTACTCTTTCACAGGGAAAAGCGCGCCGTCGGTGAGCATCACCGTCACTGATGCGCAGGGCAAAGTGGTCAGCTCTACAAAAAGCAATTCCTTGAGCTATGTGGCCAGTGCAGACGGTAATTTCACCGTGACCATGTTCATCACACCTGCCAACGGCTTCTCGGCAAAATTCACCCGTTATCAACTCAATGCCTACCAGACATTATCAAAGTTGCCGTTGACCAGTGGAGACAAAAATCTTGACGCCGTATTGGCCGGTGGGTCCAACTGGTGGCACGATGCGGGTCAAGTCGCCACACCTGGTACCACTGTCATCGCCCCCAATGTGAAACAAACTGAAGGCGCGCGCAACACCATTTATTACGATTACCTGTCGGGTTCTGAATCGTATCTTTCAGCCGCAGATAAAAAAGGATTTGCGGCCACGTCTCAAGCGCAAAAGGGGGCTATAGCGTCGGCCTTCAGTTATCTTTCCAGTTTGGTCAATGTCACTTTTGAACAAGATGCGCTTCGCGCTGACATCAAGTTTGGAAACAATGACCAAACAGCCAGCGCGGGCTATGCCACGTACCCTTCAACGGACCCCAACCGACCGTCCATTTTGATGTTGGACAACAGCAACAACCCGGAAAATGCCGGCGCACAACTGGGCGTGCAGGGCAGTTATGGTTGGCAAACCTTGATTCACGAATTGGGCCATGCGATGGGTCTAAAGCATCCGGGCGCTTACAACGCAGGTGGCGGTTCGACCCCTGGGCCGTATTTGCCCAAATCGCTGGACAACCGCTCGACCTCCATCATGTCGTACAACAATGCGCCGGCTTCCACCCTTGTGACGCTGTCAGGGACGTCTACCGACACCTCCTATTCCTTGCGCACCAGCACGGCCGCATCGACACCCAGCACCTATCAGGTGTTTGATATCGCGGCCTTGCAGTATTTGTATGGGGCCAACACCAACAAACCAGCCACCTCGCTGGAGGTCACGGATGCCTTCAACAAATTTGAAACGGTGTGGGCGCCCCAAGGTCTTGAACTTGATGCCGGGGCCACCACGCGGTCCAATTTATTTGACTTGCGCGCGGGGGGGTACAGCTCCATTGCCGTGCGAACCGAGGCCTCTCATTTGGCTGACTTCAAAGCCCAATTGAAGTCCCAAGGTTTCAATGACGCTAAGGCCAACATCGCAGCCAGCTCGGTCATGTCCTCGCTCAAAGCCAAAAAAGCAGATACAACTTTGTACAACGGGAAAAATGCCATGGCCTTGAGTTACGGCAGCCAGTATTCAAAGGTGGTGGGCGGCGCTGCGGCTGACAAGTTCTATGCAGGCACTTACAGCACCGATGTCAATGGCGGAGAGGGTGTGGACACTTTGTATTTGCAAGGGACCGCCAAAGACTGGGTGGTCGATCGAAACGCTGGCAGCGCCACTGCCAAAGCGGGTGGCGCCGTCATTAAATTCAGCAACATGGAAGCCATTGCTTATTACATGGCCACAGATGCTTTGATTCACGCCTGATCAACAGGGTCACGCCCATCGGCCAGGTTGAGCCTTAAAATTCACCAGAATATATTGGCGCATGCTCAATAGCTGTTCAAACCAATACAGTACCGGGGCCAAAATTGATTGATTTTCTAGCTTTGAATGGGCTTGGGTTGTGAGCCCATGGTCTGCCGCGGCGATAGGTGACGCCATTGCGAACATCGAAACCCCAGCTTTGTTGCTGGATTTGGATGCCTTTGAGCGCAACCTGCAACGCATGGTCGCGGCTTTGAAGGGCAGCGGCATGCGCTTGCGGGCGCATGCCAAAAGCCACAAGTGTCCTGAGATTGCGCTTCGGCAAGTGGAGATGGGTGCAGTGGGTATTTGTTGCCAAAAAGTGAGTGAGGCTGCGGTATTTGTCGATGCGGGCATCCAAGATGTCTTGTTGACCAATCAAATCGCCTCTTTGGCCAAAGCCCGTCGCTTGGCGAACTTGGCCCTTAAGGCGCGCATCGGTGTGTTGGTGGACCATGCGCAACAGGTTTTGTGGTTGCAACAGGCTGCCACTGATGCTGGCGTTTCGCTCGATGTCTATGTGGAAATCGATGTGGGCTCAGCCCGATGTGGGGTGGCCCCGGGTGATGAAGCTGTGACATTGGCTTTGCAGGTTGATCGCGCCAAACCTCTGCGTTTTGCTGGATTGCAGTGCTACCAAGGTGCTGCGCAACACATGCGCGAGCCTGCGCATAGAAAAGCTGCCATTGCGCAAGCCAGTCAATGGGCGTGCATGACACGAGACGCCATCGTTGCCAAAGGGGTGGCGTGTGAGCGCATCACCGGTGCGGGCACGGGTACGTTTTGGCTTGAGCGGGATTCAGGTGTTTTCAATGAAATTCAAGCTGGCTCTTACATTTTCATGGACCGCGACTACCGTGACAACCAAGCTGGCCCAGATGATTGCGCGTTTGAGCATGCCTTGTTTGTCCAGACCACTGTGATGAGCCAGACCCAGTTGGGAAAAGCCATTGTGGATGCGGGCCTGAAAGCGTCCAGCGTGGACAGTGGCATGCCCGCGGTCTGGCAAAGGCCAGATTTGAAGTTCGCCAAGGCATCCGACGAGCATGGGGTTTTGGAGCTGGAGCCGCTGTCCCCACTGGCCTTGGGCGATGTGTTGTGGTTGGTGCCTGGTCACTGTGATCCGACCGTTAACCTATATGATGAATTGATCGGCGTTCGCCATGGGCGTGTGGAATCCATTTGGCCCATCAGCGCACGCGGCGCATTGTTGTAAGTTTGAACGACGCGGCCGATGGTTGGCCGCGATTCGCGTTGGGGTTCTGTCCAACACCCTGGCAAAGAATGGGAGACACACATGACATATGACCCACTGGAGTTGAAACAATTTGCCCAGTCTTTGTTGCAAGCCGCTGGCTTGTCAGATGACAAGGCCGCTTGTGTGGCAGAGGTTTTGTTGGAGGGTGATTTGTTGGGGCACACCACCCATGGCTTGGCCTTGTTGTCACCGTATTTGAGCGAAATCCAGTCTGGTGCCATGCAAAAAAATGGTGACCCTTTGGTGATCAGTGACCACCCTGGCGCATTGCTGTGGGATGGGTGTCGCTTGCCTGGACCCTGGCTGGTTCGCCAAGCCATGACCGTCGCCATGGTGCGGGCAAGGGTCAACGGAACTTGCACGGTGGTGATCAAGCGCAGCCATCACATTGCCTGCTTGGCCGCTTACCACACGTGGGCCACTGAACAGGGCCTGGTGATGTTGCTTCACTCTTCTGACGCCAATACCGCCAGCGTGGCGCCTTTTGGGGGGCTTGATCCTGTTTTCACACCCAACCCCATTTCTGCGGGCTGGCCTACTTCGGGCTTGCCGGTTTTGGTGGACGTTTCCACCTCAGCCACGACGAACGGCATGACCAACCGCGTTCACAAAGAGGGGGGGCACTTGCCAGCGGAGTGGGTCATGGACGGCCATGGCCACAGCAGCCGTGACCCAGCGGTCTTGTTTCAAAAACCCGCTGGCACCATCTTGCCTTTGGGTGGCATGGATTCGGGCCACAAAGGTTATGGTTTGAGCTTGGTGGTCGAAGCCTTGACCGGTGGGTTGGCAGGCCATGGTCGGGCCGATCCGCCGCAAGGTTGGGGGGCAACGGTGTTCTTGCAAATTTTGGATCCGCAGGCCTTTGGCGGGCTGGCGGCTTTTCAGCGACAAATGGACCATGTCAATGCCCAATGTCATGCATCTCGGCCTGCCAAATCGGGTCAAGCGGTTCGCATGCCGGGTGAACGCGGCCTGGGCCACAAGGCCCAGTCGGCGACCCAGGGTTTGCCATTGCATCCCAGCATCATGCCGTTGTTGCAACCCTGGGCGGATCAATGGCAGATTGCCAGCCCATCTGCAGTGTCTTGATGATTTAAACCTGCCGTGACAACACTGGCAGGCTTTTCATGGGGATGAATGGTTTGGGTCTTCTTTGAACCCAGCGTAGCGGGTTTGGCGTTGCGACTGCACCAAGCGGCGAACGCGCCGCGCTGGGATGCCAATGTGGTGCAAGGTTTGGCTGGCCAGGCTCAGGCTGGCTTCGAAAATTTCAGGGACCACATCGCGCGCGCCCGCTTCGCGCAAATGGTTCAGGTCATGGTCGTCACGGGTGCGCACCACCACGGGCACGCCCGGCGCATGGGCTTGAACCAGTTCCAGGACCTTGAGGGCTGAAGCGGTGTCGTCGTAGCTCACCACCACAGCTGATGCGCGTGCCAGACCCGCAGACATCAAATGGGCCAACTGGGTGGCGTCTCCATACTCCACCCGGTGGCCGGCAAGCATGGCCGCGTGAACCACATCGGGGTGCAAATCCAGGGCAAGATAACCAATCGCTTCAGATTCCAGCAAGTTGCACAGGTTTTTTCCTGTGCGGCCAAAACCGCAAATGATCACATGGTGATCGATGGTGATGGTGTGTTGGGCCAAGGATGTGATGTTCAAAGATTGCGAAAGCCAATCGTCAGCGGCAAATCGGTACACAACCCGGTCTGCATATTGGATCAAGAATGGTGTTGCCACCATGGACAACACCATCGCGGCCAGCACCGGGTTGGACCAAAGCGGATCGATCAGGCCGTTGCTCAAGCCCAGCGTCAGCAGCACAAATCCAAACTCTCCCGCCTGTGCCAAATAAATGCCGGTTCTTGCAGCCACGCCACTGGGTGCACCGAAGCCATGGGCCAAAACGGCCACCAATAAAGCTTTGATGGCGATGGGCACAACCGTCAGGACCAAAATCCAGGTCCATTGTTGGTACAGCACTTGCCAGTCGAGTTTCATCCCAATGGTGATGAAAAACAAACCGAGCAGCACGTCATGGAAGGGGCGAATGTCATTTTCGATGCGTTGCTTGTAATCGGTCTCCGCGATCAACATACCTGCCAAAAAGGCCCCCATCGCCAGCGACAGGCCAGCATGTTCGGTCAGCCAAGCCAGGCCCAGGGTCATCAGCAAAATATTCAGCATGAACAATTCATCGCTCTTGCGCTTGTCGATGGTTTGCAACCACCAGCGCATCAGTTTTTGACCACCCCACAACAACACCACCACCAAGCCAGTGGCCTTGAGCATGGCCAAGGCCAGGATGCCCCACAAATTGCCCTCGTTGACTTGGCCCAGTGCGGGTATCAAAACCAACAATGGCACCACGGCCAAGTCTTGGAACAGCAATGCGCCCATTACCCGCTGGCCATGTGGCGTTTCCAACTCGGCCCTGTCGGCCATCATTTTGACGACGATGGCGGTGCTCGACATCGCAAACGCGGCACCCAGCGCCAGGGCCCCTTGCCAACTCAAGTCCCAGGGCAAGCCCATGTATTGCAGCACCCACCACAGCAAAGCATGTCCGGCCACAGCGCCCAGCAAAGTCAACATGACTTGGGCCATGCCGAAACCAAAAACAAGTTTGCGCATACCCATCAACTTGGGTAAATTGAACTCCAAGCCAATGACAAACATCAGGAAAACAACCCCAAACTCGGCAAGGTAGACCACGCCCATGTCGTTGGTGAAATTTTCATTGAATGCATGTCCCAGCAGGATGCCTGCCAACAAATATCCCAGCATGGCTGGCCAGTGCAGCAATCGGCAGACCACCACGCTGGTGACGGCAGCCAGCAGATAGATCAGGGTGATGTCCAGCGCGTTCATGTTTTAAAGCCCGCAGTTTCACAAGCCAATTCGTTCACCCGCACCCATGAGGGTGGCCACGCCCAGGGCAACGAAAACCAGAGCGGCAGCAGCATGCACCCATTTCAGAGAGAGTTTGGCAGACAGTTTGTCACCCAAAAAAACCGCAGGAACGTCAGCAATCATCATGCCCAATGTGGTGCCAGCCACGACCTTCCAGGCATCCAGGTAATGCGCGGCCATGGCCAGGGTGGCCACTTGTGTTTTGTCCCCCATTTCCGCCAAGAAAAAAGTCACCAAGGTGGCACCAAATACACCAAAGCGGGTGGCAATCGAGGATTCTTCATCCTCAATTTTGTCGGGGATCAAGGTCCACGCCGCCATGGCCAAAAAGGAAATGCCCAGCACCCAACGCATGGTTTGGGGGCTCACGGTGGTGGTGATCCAAGCACCCAGCGCACCGGCCAAACCATGGTTGACCAGCGTGGCCAAAAAAATGCCCGCAATGATGGGCGCAGGTCGCTTGAAGCGAGCCGCCAGCAGAAAAGCCAGTAATTGGGTTTTGTCGCCCATTTCGGCCAAAGCCACCACACCAGTGGATACCCAAAATGATTCCATGAGCGAGCAAATTTCCTTAACAAGGGATGAGGCTTGATTGTCCCGCATGACGCTGCGGCGATGCGGTTAAACTGATTTCACAGTCTTTTTTCTGAGGTTAATGGGTTTATGCGCAACTTGAAATGTTTCTGGGTGGGTGGATTGCTGACTTTGTGGTTCAGCTTGGTTGGGGCCCAAAATTATCCCTTGCAACCGATCAAATTGATCCAGCCTTTTGCGCCCGGTGCAGCCAGTGAAGTGGCCTTGCGCATCGTTGCAGAGCGATTGAGTGCCGCCCTGAAAACCACCGTGTTGATCGAAAACCGACCGGGTGCGGGTTCCACATTGGGTGCCGATTCAGTGGCCAAGGCGCCTCCTGACGGTTACACACTGCTGGCCAGTTACAACTCATCGATTGCACCCGGCCCGTTGATGTACAGCAAAATTCCATACGATCCGATCAAAGATTTTCAGCACATTGCGTTGATTGGTGTCTACCCCCAATACCTGATTGTGCGCGCCGACCACCCGGCCAAATCGATACAAGACTTTCTGACAACCGTGCGAACCAAACCGGGCACGGTCAACTACGCTTCTGCCGGTGTGGGCACATCTGGCTTTTTGGTGGCTGAATTGCTCAAGCAAACGCTTTCTTTGCAAATGACCCACATTCCCTACAAGGGACCAGCGCAAGCCATCACCGATTTGTTGGGCGGGCGACTGGACATGGTGCTGACCGCCAGTGCCACAGAGTTGGTCAAGGCAGGCAAGGTTCGGGTGCTGGCGGTCACCAGTGAAAAGCGCGTGCCTTTGTACCCGGAAATCCCCACCTTGGAGGAGGTTGCGCCTGGTGTTCAAGCCGTTTCTTGGGTGGGAATTTCTGCCCCAGCTCAAACCCCCAAGGCGATCACCAGTCGTTTGGAAAAAGAAATTTTGGCCGTTCTCAGTACGCCCGATATGCAAGCGCGCTTGTCCGAGCCTGCCCTGGGCTTGTTTCCATTGACCCTGGGTACAGACAAATTTTCTGAATTCATTCAAAAAGAAATGCGCACCTGGGCACCCGTCATCAAAGCGGGCAATATTCGCGTCGACTGAAACTTTAAGGGGCTGATATGTCTGAGATCGTGATTGTCACTGGGGGCAGCCGTGGCATTGGTGCGGCCACTGCCCGATTGCTGGGGGCGAAAGGTTTTTCTGTCGTGGTCAACTACAGCAACTCACTGGCTGCGGCCCTGGAGGTGGTGGCCGATGTGGAGCGCGCCGGTGGACGGGCCATCGCTGTCAAAGGTGATGTGGGAACCGAAGACGATGTGGTGCACATGTTTGAAGAAACTAAGCGTGTGTTTGGCACGCCCACAGGCTTGGTCAACAACGCCGGCATCGTGGGTTCGCGCAAGCGGCGCATTGAAGACATGGACGTGGCCACCATGACCGAGGTGATGCGCATCAATGTCATCGGCGCCTTGTTGTGCGCCCGAGAGGCGGCCAAATGCATGTCCACCCGTCACGGTGGTGCCGGTGGTGTGATTGTGAATGTCTCATCCATTGGTGCCTTGACGGGTTCGCCCTTCACCTTCATGGACTATGCGGCCTCCAAGGGCGCCATGGACACTTTTAATCAGGGCCTGGCCACCGAATTGGCCGCCTATGGTGTACGGGTCAACGGCGTGCGCCCGGGATTGATCGATACCGACATTCATGCTTCTGCCGGCATGGACGACAGGGTCAACAAGGTTGGCTCCAAGATGCCGGTCGGTCGAGCTGGCAGTGCCCTCGAAGTGGCTGAGGTGATTGCATTTTTGCTTTCGCCCGCTTCCTCTTACGTGACCGGCAGCATGGTCAATGTGTCAGGTGGCGTTCGCTGAAGGCTTGGCGCAGGCGGGGCCGCTTCTTCAATACTTAGACGTGTAAATTTTGTATCCACCCTTCATTTGCTGGCGACAACCGGCAAATTGAATGCTGCGGAACATGCTGCCCACTTTGGTGACCTCCCAAGCGCCCGTGTCGCTGCGCAATGTTTGTGCTTCACCAGTTTGCGATTGTCCGGAATAGCCAATCAGTTTGAGCAAGCGCACTTTTTCGTCTTTGCAATCGATTTCGATGAGCATCATCATCGATTGCGCGCCATACACATTGGGCGAAGGGTAGTTTTGTAGTACCCAGACGCGGCGATAGCCATTGACGGTTTCAACGTTCTCGGCATCCACAAAAAAACCAACCCCGTCTTGCAGGCCCATGGAAGTCCAGGCCGCGTGTGCTGGCACAGCCGCTAGCAGGGCGCACAGCAGCCAGAGGTGGGTGAAAAAGCGTTTGCACATGGCGAACAAAGCCTCAGGGCTG
>Ga0114968_10003689_pt1 | contig 11456 bp, 8 predicted proteins | sample M_130807_EF_Meta_FD_87020 | JGI IMG/M metagenome (GOLD analysis project Ga0114968, IMG submission 87020) | Freshwater microbial communities from Lake Montjoie, Canada to study carbon cycling - M_130807_EF_MetaG | ecosystem: Environmental > Aquatic > Freshwater > Lake | place: Lake Montjoie... | reverse complement strand
GACGCCCACACGGGTGAAGGTGGACGTGCTCGGGTGGGTCAAGCGCTGTGTTTTGTCGCGCAAGGTGTGATCGGCAAACGCGCTGCGCCCGCCCATCGTTCTGACGGGGTAGGCGATATGGCCTTTTTCAAAGACGTCCACAATGAAATAACCAAATTTCGCGACATCACCGCGACCAAACTCGACTGTCGGTTTGACGCGGTAAAACTCAGAGTAGTCATGCCTTAAAAATGCGGTAGATGGCAGCATGTAAAAGTCAGCGTGATCTAGTTGCTCGTACCAAAAATTATGTACGTGACCGGCAAACGAAGCCTCTACGTTTTTGTTTTTCATGAGCCCTAACAGCCAACTGCGACCGGGTTCATCCAGGTTGTCGTAGCTGCCGCGTTCTGCTTCGCTGTATACAAACGGGGGGTAGTGCATAAATAGAAAGACGCGTTTGTCTGCGGCTGTTGCGATTTGTTCTTCGAGCCAGGTCTTTTGTTCTTGTTCAGCACTTAAGCCCGAGTTAATTAAGAGCGAGTTAATCAGGCAACAGCGAATGTTTGCAGTGTCGAAGCTGTAATAGTCTTTACCAAAGGCGTTTCGATAGGCTTGTAGGTGCGCGTCGCAAACTTGGTCAGCTGGCATCCAGTCGATTTTTTTGTCGCCTACGTCATGATTACCTGGCAACACGTGCAAGGGTGCTTTTAGAGGGGCACTGATTGCCTTAAATTGTTCAACCGCTTGCATGAAGGTCGGTAAAGCAGGCATTGGGTGAACGATATCGCCTAGATGAACGACAAACTCTGGTGCGGGATTCATCGCGGCGATGTCTTGAAACACAAAGCGCGCGCGTTCGTTGGCCAAATGATTGGTCTCGAATGGTGAGCTTGAGACATTGTCGCTTTCGTTGACATGCGTGTCGGCGACGACAACGAAAGAGAAGAGGGGTGTCGGTGAGCCGCTAGGTCGAATTTTAAAGCGCATGAAATAATTAATTCCAAATAATGAAATTGAAAACCGAATATCGGTTATAAATTATGTTGTTGATTCTATTAAATGTCAATTTTTTTTCAGTTCGATGCCAGTCACTCATAAAGAAAGTGAGCAAAACGATGCGACTTGCCAGAGATGCTTTAGAAAGTGCTGACCCAGGATTTTTAGACTATGACGCCTTGCAGCAGCAGCCGCAGTTTGCTTCGACGTTGGCTAACGGCTTAGCGGTGCTGGGTTGTTTCGGGCAACGCGCTGCGTTGTGGAGCAACAAAGAGTTGTCCGAGCACCTTAGGCTCACTAAGCCCACCATCACCAGGCTGACTTTTACGTTAATGGGTTTGGGTTATCTCAGGCGCGACAAAGCGTCTGGTCGCTACGCCTTAGGGCCCGCAGTATTGTCGCTTGGCTATCCTTTGCTTTCCCAGATGGCGATCAGACAAGTTGCGGCGCCCGAGATGTTGGCGCTCACCCATTATGCAAAAGGGCCAGTGTCCATAGGGGTGCGCGATCGTTTACAAGTTGTTTATGTTGAAACGGTCACCGGGCAAGACAGTAATTTCACTAAACCGGGAATCGGCTCGACGCGACCCTTGTTACGCACGGCGATGGGGCGCGCACTCTTATATCAACATAGCGAGCAAGAGCGGCGGCACATTTATAAGGGTTTGAGCGTAGCGCAGCCAGAAGAGTACGACAAGTTTTTCAAACCTACTGAGCGGGCGTACGAACAAATTAAGCAGCAAGGATTTTGTTCTGTGATTGGTGATTGGCAGGCACCACTAGCGGCCGTAGCAGTGCCTCTGTCAACGGCGTATCACGGGGTTCATTTGGCGTTTAACTTAACGGTGGCGACCTATACCGTGAATGAAACTGACTTACAAAAAAATCTTGGTCCGAGGCTGGTGCATCTGGTCAGGAGTGTAGAGCGTGCACTTGGGCTGACCGTGTAATGTGGGAGTTCGCGAGACACTTATATGGGGCAGTCACAGAGGCTCTTGGGTCTGACCTAACAATACAGTGACTGACAAAGTATGATCTGCGGTATAACAAGGGTTGTTGATGGGGGTCTCTAGATGAGCACGGATATTGAATACGCAACAAAAGTTGACTTGGCCGCCTGTTATCGGTTGATGGTTAAGTACGACATGACCGATATTATTTACAACCACATCACAGCACAGGTGCCAGGTAATGAAAAACTCTTTTTTATTAACGGGCTGGGGCTTCACTACAGCGAAGTCTGTGCCTCTAATCTTTATACCGTCGACCTCGAGGGCACCATCGTACAAAAGCCTGATCTGCCCTATGGCATTTCTAAGGCTGGTTATGTGATCCATAGCGCCATCCATGCCGCCAGACATGACGTCCGGTGCATTATCCATACTCATACGCGTGCAGGTATGGCCGTGTCTTCGCTTAAAGAAGGGCTTTTGCCGCTCACACAAACTGCGATGCGATTTCATGAGCGTATCGGGTATCACGACTATGAAGGTCCGGCGGTTGATAAGGATGAACAAAAACGTTTGGTCGCGGATCTGGGATCGCATAACGCGATGATCTTGCGTAATCACGGTTTGTTGACCTGTGGGGCCTCGGTCGCTGAAGCGTTTAATTTGATGCTTTGGCTTGAGACTGCCTGTAAGGCGCAAGTCGATACCTTGGCCATGGGTAGAGAAATTATCGTACCTGATGAGGTTGTGCTGAATCGCACTGCTCGGTTGTATGACCCAGACGTACGTAAATTTGGGCAGTTAGAGTGGGAAGCCATGCTACGACTGTTAGATCGTGACGACCCAAGTTATCGAGATTGAGCAAAAAAGTTATGCACTCAAGTAGAAAAGTAGAAAAGTAGAAAAGTAGAAAAGTAGAAAAGAAAAAAATAACTACGAGGCAAAAGGATTCATTGTGTCAACAAACTGGTGTTGTTTAAGAATGCTTGCGAAGGCTATGGCCTTTGTATGCGGTTGCCTGATTCAGGTCTGTGCAGCACAGACCTATCCAAGCCAACCGGTGCGGCTAGTCGTGCCGTATCCTCCTGGCGGTACGACCGATATTGTTGCACGGCAATATGCTGAATACTTAACCAACGTATTTAAGCAAACGGTCGTGGTAGAAAATCGTCCCGGGGGTACCACCAATATTGCTGCCGAGGCTGTGGTCAAGAGTCAGCCAGATGGGCTGACTTGGTTGTTTTCGGGGGTGAATCAAACCATTAATCCTTCAATGGGGCCGGTCCCGTCGTTTGATCTTTTGAAAGTCCTTGCGCCGGTCACACTCGTGGCGCGTGTGCCATACGTTTTTGCAGCTAACTCAAACGCGCCCTTCAATCAACTCGATCAATTGGTTTCAATGGCAAAGTCTTCGCCGGGTAAATTTACTGTCTCGAGTGCGCAACTCGATGTTTATGTCGAGCTATTTAAGCAACGTGCCGGGATTGACCTTTTGCATGTGCCCTATAAGGGAGGTGCTCCGGCGACGACCGATGCAATCTCGGGGCAAGTTGATATGGTGTTTGCTTTGGTTCCGGTGCTGTTGCCTCATATCGAAAGTGGGCGACTCAAAGCGATCGGTGTGACCTCAACTAAAAGGCTGCCAATGTTGCCTAATACTTCAACGCTGGTTGAGGCAGGTATCGATTACGACTTATCGAGCTGGTACGGCATCTTGGTGCCTAAAGCAACCTCAGCAGCAATTGTCGAGCGCATCTCCCAAGTGACACAAAATATAGCTGCGATGCCATCTTTCGTTGAAAAACTACGCGCACGTGGGGCGGTTGCCGAGGCGAGTTCGCCAAGCGAATTTCACAAACAAGTCGAAAGTGAATTAAAGTTTTGGGCGCAAATCGCCCAACAGATGCCAAAGCTTGCAGAAGAGAGAAAAGCAAATTAACTTGCCGTACGAGCTTTCAGCGTAAAGTAGTCACAAGAGGCCAATCCTCGCAGATGCAAGAAAGTCAAATTAACGTGCTGTCCAACTCGTTGTCCAACAAAAAAAGCATGTCTCTTTAATAGCAGAGGTAGCGATGAAACAAGAAACGATGCAATATCAGACCATACAGGTCAGCCCCTTGACCCCCACGATCGGAGCAGAGATCGCTGGTGTAGATTTAGCGAAGCCTTTAACCGATCAACAGTTTGAAGAGATCCACGCTGCGTTGATTCAGCATTTGGTCATCTTCTTTCGCGAGCAAACGCTCAGTACCGAGCAACATAAGGTGTTCGGCCGGCGCTTTGGCAAGCTTCACATTCATCCAACTAGCCAGATGCCGGGGCACCCTGAAGTGCTTGAGATCAAAGCTGACGAAAACTCGACCTGGGTCGCGGGCGAGGTGTGGCACTCTGATGTGACTTGTGAAAAAGAGCCTCCGATGGGCTCGATTTTGCACATTACAAAGGTACCCGATAACGGTGGGGGCGATACCTTGTTTGCGAATATGTACCGCGCCTACGAACTATTGTCTGATCCAATGCGACAGTTTCTCGAAGGTAAAACGGCGATGCATGAAGGCGCGCAGGTGTACGCTGTCCGTCAGGGCAAGGATCCTAATCGCCAGTATCCCGTCGCAGAACATCCAATCATTCGCACGCATCCTGTGAGTGGTAAAAAAGCACTGTATGTCAACCGAAACTTTACAACGCGTATTGTTGGTCTGAATAAGAATGAGAGTGAGGCAGTGCTACAAATGTTGTATCAGCATATCGAGCGAGATGACTTGAAATGCCGATTTAAATGGCGGCCAGGGTCAATTGCTTTTTGGGATAACCGTTGCGCGCAGCATCAAGCGATGTGGGATTATTTTCCACAAAAGCGTTATGGCCAGCGCGTGACCGTTGCCGGCGATAAGCCGTATTAAATCGATTTGTTTTCACTGGGCTAAAGAAGGCGCATGATGTTGGTTAAAAAAAGATTTCGACTGGCAATAGATGTTGGCGGTACGTTCACGGATTTTGCCGTGATTGACGATGAATCGGGTGTCGTACGGTTTGGAAAAGTTTTAAGCACTCCTGATGATCCTTCCGTAGGATCAATTGAAGGTGCAAGTCAGGCTTTAAAAAGAAATAATATTTCGCCTGAGGCTGTTGGCGATGTGATTCACGCGACAACTGTTGCGACCAATGCTGTGCTTGAACGCCGTGGTGCTAACACCGGCTTGATCACCACAAAGGGTTTCAGAGACACGCTAGAAATTGGTCGCGAATCCAGATACGACATCTACGATCTTGATTTGATTGCTCCAGAGCCTTTGGTGGCTCGACAAAATCGTGTCGAAGTCATTGAAAGAATGGATTCGGACGGTCATGTTAGAGTCCCACTTGACTTGCATTCACTCGACGTAGCCTTGGATCAATTGGTTTCGTCAAACATAAAATCTATCGCAATCTGCTTTTTGCATAGTCATATTAATAGCGAACACGAAAAACTTGTCGCGGCAGCCATTCGACAGCGCTTCCCTGAGATCGAAATAAGTGTCTCAAGCGAAGTGGCTGGCGAGGTACGCGAGTTTGAAAGAACCTCTACGACCTGTGTCGATGCCTATGTTAAGCCACTCGTTCGAAGATACATTGAGGGCTTAGAGGACGGTTTGCAATCTCTGGGTATGACTAACAACGTGGCGTTGATGCTCTCACATGGTGGCATCGGATCAGCGCGCGATGTTGTGACGAGATTTCCAGTGCGAATGATCGAGTCTGGTCCAGCCGCCGGTGCGATTGCTGCCGCGTATTTTTCTAGACAGGCCTTGCAAAACGCTGATGTGATCGCGTTTGATATGGGTGGGACTACCGCTAAGATGTCATTGATTCGTGACGGAGCTCCCTCGGTGACGAACGAGTATGAAGTCGCGCATGTCCACCGTTTTAAGCGCGGTAGCGGAATCCCTTTACAAATTTCGGCGGTAGAGCTACTTGAGATTGGTGCTGGCGGCGGCAGTATTGCACGTCTCAGTAAGTTAGATCTTTTAACTGTCGGGCCAGAATCTGCGGGTGCTAAGCCGGGTCCAGTTTGCTACGCAAGAGGCGGACAAGAGCCAACGGTAACGGATGCCGATCTACTTCTTGGATATTTAGATCCAGAGTTTTTTCTTGGCGGTGAAATGCAGCTTGACGTACAGGCCGCGCGTAAAGCCATGCAGACTGAAATTGGTCGCGTACTCAATCTGAAGTCAGAAGATGTTGCTCTGGGTATACACAATATTGTGAATGAGCATATGTGTGCGGCGATTGCGGCACATGGCGCTGAAAAAGGGATTGATCTGCGTCAGTTTGACATGATTGCCTTTGGCGGTGCTGGGCCTATCCACGCGTATGCGATCGCACGAAAGCTCAAGCTTAAACGGATTTTATGTCCCTATGGCGCGGGCGTTGCGTCTGCAATTGGTTGTTTAGTTGCTCCGCCCGCCGTTGATGTCGTGATGGCGTTTGAAGGGATTCTGTCTTCGCTGAATTGGTCTGCCGCGGCTGAGCGGTTTATTGAATTGAAACGTTCGGCCACAGAAGTGATCGAAGGTTTGGTAGGGGTCGGGGCTAGCATCTCGTTGCGCCCACAATTTGAAATGCGCTGTAAAGGTCAAGGGTATTCTGTCAATGTGAGTCTGGCGATCGATACGGTTATCGATGTAACGCTAGAAAAGCGTCTTGTCGTCCTCTTTGGCGCCGAGTACGAAAAAATCTATGGGCACTTACCGCCAAGCGTGCCAATTGAAGTGGTAAACATTCGGGCGAGAGTGCAAGAGACACGTTCGCCCACGACCATTCAACAAGCCACCGCCCAAGGTACTAATCCAGGCGAAGCTGCAGTGCGAGGTGTACGGCCTGCTTATTTCGAGGCTTCAAAAGGTTTTGTTTCTACGACGGTGTACTCAAGGTATTTACTAGAACAAGAGAAGAAATATAGTGGCCCAGCGATTATTGAAGAACGCGAAACGAGTATTGTCGTAGGGCCTGACGCAAGTTTTTATGTAGATGAGCACGGTAACGTAATAATCGAATTTTTAGAGCCTAGCGATACAAGTATCGGTCAGAACTAGAGAGCGGAAAGTGAAAATCACATGACAGAAAATCCAGCACAGCTTGATCCAATTACGGTCGAAATTTTATGGACAAGACTGATTTCTTGCGTTGATGAGGCGGCACTAGCCTTGCATCGAACGTCATTCTCCACCGTTGTGAGAGAGTCACACGACTATACCTGTATGGTGTTGGATCCGACTGGGCGCGCAATCGCGCAAGCGACTCGCAGCGTGCCTTCTTTTATCGGTACCTTGCCGATGTCGGTGCAAGCTTTTCTCAAAAAATATCCTGGCCCAACGCTAAAGAAGGGTGACGTCATTATCAGCAATGATCCGTGGATTGGTACCGGACATCTACCTGACTTAACGCTCGCTGCCCCACTTTTTTATAACGACATCCTGATTGGTTTCGCTGGGGCAATTGCCCATATGCCGGATATCGGTGGTCGTCGACGCGCTCCGGATAATCGTGATATTTTTGAAGAGGGGCTACAGATACCGATCTTGAAACTCTATCAAGCGGGTGAACCCAATGAGACGCTGTTCTCGATGATTCGTCGCAATGTCAGGGTGCCTAACGAAGTATTGGGCGATATTCATGCGATGGTTGGCGCCTCTGAAAAAATGCAGCTGGGTATCGACCGGCTGTTGACTGAATATCGTTTACCCCACTTGGCTGTGTTAACTGAGGAGATCATTGGTAGAACGGATGTCGCGATGCGCAGGGCTATCGCTAAGGTTCCTAATGGTCTTTACAAGGCCACGACCATGATTGATTCATTTAATAACGATCGCCCATTGTGTATTGAGTGCTCGATTCAGGTCAATGACGATTCCATGCGTGTAGATTTCTCGGGTAGCTCACCCGAGAATCCCTCGCCGCTCAATTCAGTATTGGGGTACACGCGGGCGTATTCGACTTATGCTTTAAAAAGCATATTGCTACCTGACGTTCCGAACAACGAGGGCAATGTGTTGTCAATTCAAATTGATGCACCAGAAGGTAGTTTTTTGAACCCAAGATATCCTGCTGCAGTCGAGGCGCGTGCAACGGTTGGGCATTACACGACCAGTGCGGTCTTGAATGCCTTGGCGCTTGCCTTGCCTGAGCGGGTGCCTGCTGAAAGCGGCATACCACTTCACGGGTTTACCGTGAGTGGAAAACAGCAAGGTAACCCCTTCTCTGGCATTTTCTTTTTTAGTGGCGGCTTCGGTGCTCGGCCAACGCAAGACGGTCTGCCGACACTCAGTTTTCCGACCAATGTGTCAAACACGCCAACAGAAATTCTTGAGCGTAAATTTCCGCTTGAAGTGCTTGAAAAAAACTTGATTCCTAACTCTGGGGGTCGCGGCAAGTATCGGGGCGGATTAAGTCAGCGCGTCGTACTGAGGGTCACAAATCCCGAGGGGTTAACTGCGACGTTGTTGTCGCAAAGATTAAAGTTTCCCCCAGTCGGCCGACAGGGCGGCGAAAATGGCTCTCTTGAGAAAATATTGTTGAATGGCAAACTCGTTCAAGGCGATTTACCTTTTCAACTAAAGCAAGGCGACATCTTTGAGCTTGAACTTCCGGGAGGCGGTGGTTTTGGCCCCGTTGAACAAAGAGATTTGAGCGCAATAAAATTAGATCAAGACGCGGGTTATGTGAGTGCTCAGATTATTGCGCCTTGATGCCTGCCTTATCGATCACAGTTTTCCATTTAGACGTCTCGGCGGCCACAAACTCGCTAAACTCGCTTGCGGATTTTAGGCTCAAGTCAAAGCCTTGAGCGCGAAAGCGGGCTTGAAGAGTCGGTTCATTCAAGATCTTATTCACAACCGTGTTGAGCTGTTCAACGATGTGCGCTGGGGTTTTTGCAGGTAGAAACAAACCGTACCAGGCACCTGTTTCAAACTTTGAAAAGCCTAATTCGTCCATTGTCGGGACTTCGGGCAAGTCGGGTTGCCGCTTTAAGCTAGTCACTGCCAGTGGTAAAAACTTTCCACCGCGAATTTGTGGCAATGCGGCCGGCAGATTATCAAAAAGAATATTGATATAGCCGCCCATCAAGTCAGTTTGCATTGGCACCCCACCTTTATAGGGAACCTCTATCAAATTAATGTTAGCAGCCAGTTTGAGCAGCTCTGCAGCCAATTGATTAGATGATCCATTGCCAGTTGAGCCATAAGTTAAACCTCCGGTGCGAGTTTTGGCTTGCTCAATCAGATCCTTTAAAGATTTGATTGAAGAGGTGGCGTTCACGACCAGTACATTCGAGACGCTAGCCAACAGAGCGACGGGCGCAAAGTCCTTGCGCGGGTCGTACGGAAGGGATTGCATGAGGCCTGCCACTGAATTTGGACCAATCGCTCCCATCAAAATGTTATAGCCATCTGGCGTAGACTTGGCAACCAGATCTGCGCCAACAGTGCCGTTTGCGCCCGCTTTGTTTTCAATAATGACCGGTTGCCCCAGTATCTCTGACATTCGACCGCCGATTGGGCGCATCAGTCCATCAGCCGCGCCACCTGTTGCGTAGGGTACGATCACGTGGATGGCTTTGTTTGGATAAGTCTGGGCGTGAACGGAGGCTCCGACCAGAGAGCAGTTCAGTAAGAGAGTCAGAAGAATTGTCTTAGACATGTGGCGCTCCGTATTTTAATATCGGTCAAACCGTAGTTTTCTTTCGCTGTGTCGCCGGATCAATATAATATAAAAATTAGTCGTGCGGTACCTTACAGTCGAAAAATAATTTAGTACGTTTCGTACGAATAACATCGCTGACGGTGATCTCTTGAAAGTGCGCTGCGTAGCTGCAGTTGCTCAATGATCAGTGCGGCGTGTTGTCGTTTTTGATTTTATTTTGGGATGTTCTATGTCTGAATTAACGCTTTCGTCTTTGGCTCAAAACTTGGTGGGTTCTTCTGCAGTCGATAACCAGCGGCGAGCAAAGCAATTAGCAAGTCAGGGCGTTGAGATCTTTGATCTTGGTATCGGTGAGCCCGATGGCGATTCGCCCGAGGTCGTTAAGCAAGCGGCGGTCGTGGCGATCAATCGAGGTGAGAGTCATTATGTTGACCCTCGCGGGCTTGAGGCTTTGCGTGAAAAAATTGCAAATTTTGAATGGCGATGTCATGGTTTAAGGATTGACCCATCGCAGATTGTTGTGACGGTAGGTTCGCTAGGGGCCCTGTCTCTTGCGTTTCGTACCTTGCTTGATGCGAATGATGAGGTGTTGATCTTAGAGCCGTTTTGGGGCCCCTATGCCAACATGATTAAATTGTTTGGTGCTAAGCCCGTTGTGATTCCTGCTGTTGAAGTAGGCGGGGTCTTGCTACCAGATTTTGTGGCTCTAGAAAAAAGTATCACTGAGCGTTCGAAGCTGGTCATATTAAATAGCCCCAATAATCCTTCTGGCAAAGTATGGAGCATGCCTGAACTGCAAAAGCTTGGCGCGCTATGCGAAAAGCACAACATTTGGATTGTTTCAGACGAGGTCTACAGTGAACTGGTGTATGACCCGGTTAAACATCTATCGGTGGCGACCTTATCGCCGACCATTGCAGCCCGTACCATTGTCGCAACAAGCGTTTCAAAATCATTTGCCATGACAGGCTGGCGATTGGGATACTGTATTGCTGCGCCTGAGGTCGCGGTTGTACTCGCAAAAATAAATCACTATTCGGTTCGCTGTGCGGCAACAGTTTCACAATGGGCTGCGCTTGCCGCCTTTGATCACTATGAAGAATTGCTCGGAGAGATGCGCGCGCGATACGCGAAGCGCTGTGATTTGGTTGAAAAGCTGTTTGCTAAATATCCAGACTTTCAATTTATCAAACCCGAAGGTACCTTCTACGCGTTTGTGAAGGTTCCAAGCTATATCGACGATGTTGAGATTTTTGTGAAACGGCTACTTGAAGAAAAAGGTGTCGTAGTGAGCGCAGGTAAGGCCTATGGCCAGTCCTCGAGAAGGTTCATTCGTTTATCCTTTGCGACCAATGATCTGGTCATTGAGGGTGGGATTACTCGTATTGGTGATTTGGCCAATCAGATAAAAAACAAGCAATAGGGGGCAAGGATGTCAATAAAAACAAAACTCGCGAGTGGCGAGGTTGCCCTGATGGTCAATCCGAATCACCCTTCGCCTTCGCTGACTGAATTTATTGCTTCCCAAGGATTTGACGCTATCTTCATCGATTGCGAGCATGGCATGGCAGGCCCTGAACGCGTTCAGGATATGTGTCGCGCTGCACGAGTCGCGGGTATTGATACGATCATTCGGCCCGAGGCGAATCACGATTGGCTGATCACCCGATACCTCGATGCTGGTGCAAAAGGTATGATGGTTCCGATGATAGAGACAGCTGAACAGGCCCAACAGTTGGTCGATACAGTCGAGTATGCGCTAGGTGCAAAAGCAGAGGCGATTACTAAAATCATCATGATTGAATCGCTAAAAGCCATCAATAACTTGCCAGAGTTGCTGGCCGT
>Ga0114968_10003688_pt1 | contig 11459 bp, 10 predicted proteins | sample M_130807_EF_Meta_FD_87020 | JGI IMG/M metagenome (GOLD analysis project Ga0114968, IMG submission 87020) | Freshwater microbial communities from Lake Montjoie, Canada to study carbon cycling - M_130807_EF_MetaG | ecosystem: Environmental > Aquatic > Freshwater > Lake | place: Lake Montjoie... | reverse complement strand
CAAACTCAGGCGTTCTTGGTCAAGTAAACCGGTAGGGATCGCTGTATTGACCTGGACTGAAAAAGGTGATGTTTGCCGCTGGCTAGATTGGATCGGCCCCAAGGATGCATTGCAGTTGGCCGGTCAAATGATCTGGATTTATGTTCAACGCGCAGGAGTAAGCAAAATGACCACCTGGGCCTCAACCGATGTCGCTAATCTACTTGCTCCAATCGCTAACCACCAAACTGAGATCGCTCCGATTGGGTCACCATGGGAGTCTTTGTTGCCAGCAACAACGGGGGAATCCCTTCCTTGGTGGTTTATGGCGGGAGACACAGATTTCCTATGAGTGAAATTCAAATTTCGATTAGCCTGGTGTGTAGCGTTAATCAACCAAATATCTTCACTCATCGATTGTTGACTTCCCCTTGTATCGCCCAAGGCATTCTGCCACTAACTGCATATTTCAATTGCGTTAATGCTGCTGAAGCCTTTAACACCGCAATGGCGGCTTGCGACGGCAAAGGCTGGCTGGTGTGGGTCCACCAAGATGTCTTTCTGCCACCGCAATGGGATACGGTGTTTTGCGGAGCGCTGGCACGTGCGATACAACAATTTCCTGATCTAGCAATCGCTGGCGTTTACGGCGTCAATGGCAGCGGAACTAGCGCCCGAAGGGCCGGTCATGTACTCGATCGAGGAAACTTGCTGCGTGAGAACACTTCATTACCCTGCTTGGTTGACAGCCTCGACGAGCTTTTATTTGCGGTCCGCATCGACAGCGGTTTGCGCATGGACCCATCACTGGGATTTGATTTTTATGCTACCGACTTGGTGCTGCAAGCACAAGCGGTGGGGGCAAAGAGTGCCGTGATCGACGCCTACTGCGAGCACTGGTCGGAAACGCCAATAGCGGGCGCGCCCTCCGACGCCGCAATCGAACGCATAGCGCGAAGCGCAAGCGCCTTTGAACGCAAATGGTTCGCGCGCTTTCCGGTAACCACGCCTTGCTTACACTTTGAAAAACCAGGAGATGCCGTGACCTATCTGCAAAGCTTGCGAGTGGGGTCACCGTGAAACGCTTGCTTTGGCACTACTTTCGGCGCGCCCTGTGGCGAATGGCACTTTGGGGTCACCACATCGATTTTGCCTGGGTGCTTCCATTTATTGCTCTTCTTCCGCTGCCGCTTGGCTATTGCTTAGCAAACTTGCGTGGTCGTTTCAACGCATGGACGGGTAGGGATTGGCGCTCGATGGCGCTGGGTTTTCGACATATCCGTCAGGAAAGTTTGGCGAGCTACAAGCTATTGGCCCCGAATTCCGAACCTGCAACCCACCGACATTGGTGCGCCCAGCGTTTCATAACAGAAGCACGAGATGAATTTGAAGCCCGCCTGTTGGCGTTGGGACGAGTAGATGAATTGCGCTGTCGACACGAAAACATTTTCGCCAAGCCTTTGGAGCCCTTATCCAAATCGCGCTCACGGGGACTAGTGTTGCTGACGCCGCATTTTGATAGCTTTATGCTTGGTATAGCGTTTGCTGCCCGCGAAGGCGCAATTGTTAACGTATTGACCTCTGGGATCACGCACCATCCCAAGGTCGATGAGGCGGTTCGCGCGCATTTTTTCGCAAAATATCAAGGTACGCGGCGCTACCTAAATGGCGGTGAGTTACACGAGATGGAGCGAGGGTTACGCCCCTTCTACCGGATGTTAGAAGACAGCCAGGTTTTGGTAATTCTTGCCGATGCGCCACCAGTGGCGGGTGGTACATCTATGCAAGTTAAGTTTTTGGGTGAGGCACGGCAACTTGCTGGAGGCGCAGTGCGGCTTGCACAAAAAACTGAGAGTGATATTGGTGGCTATATATGTCGCATGGAGCGCCCAGGGCAATACGTGATGCAGTGGTGCGAACCGGGGCCGGCCAACGATCCAGAAACGCTCAAGCGGATTTACGATATGTTCAGCCGGACCATTGAAGAGCGCCCTGGATTGTAGCGGGCAGCCGATCTGCTAACGCAAATGCCCGTCACGACCTCAAGCAATGCGGCACCCCAACCAGCGACTACCGATCCGCAGTACGCCGTGCTTTTGCTACAGGACAGCCCACTTCAAGGCAGCGACGAACTTGCATTTGGATTGGCGCGCTTAGAAAGAATTTGGCCAGGCACCAGTCCTGACGCACCGCAGTGGCTGAAGTACCGTGCGCAAAATACCCCCTCCCCGTCTACGCTATGCAGCAAAATTAGAGTCCCCTATTTGCTAGTGCTAACAGAGCCAGCTCTGCTGGGCGATCCCTCGCTCCCAGCGCACCTTGCAGCCGCATTGCAGTCTGATGGCTCCATTTGCGCGGTTGCCCAAGATGCTCGGGATGCGTTTGGCCCATGGACACCCGACTACAGCACGCAAGTTGACTTTAAGCGCTATGTGGACCGGCGGGCCGCCCTGTTGCCGATGGCCTCGAGTGCCAAGGCCCTTGCTGCGCAAGCGCCAAAGGCCTATATGCTGCGGCTGGACCGGCTTGATGCGACTGCCTTGATGCAGGCCGGCGAATGGGCGACACTCCCACTTTCCCTAGGATCCGCGACCGTTGTGGCACCACGCGCATATGTGCACAGTTATGCCGACTATCAACAAGGATCTCGCGCCGAGATGCTGGCAATGCTGCCCCCCGCAGTGCAGCGACTGCTCGATGTCGGCGGTGGCGAGGGCGGGTTTGCGCGAGACTTTATCCGGCAGCGCGCCGGCCAAGCAGTAGTGCTGGAGCCGTCGCCCCAGGCGGCCCAAGTTGCGCGCAGTCGTGGCATGCAGGTAATGGAGTGTGGCATTGAAACCCTGGACATAGGGCAATTCGAGCACTTTGACGCCGTCAGTTTTCTGGATGTTTTAGAGCATTTGAAAGACCCGCTCCAGGCCTTGAAATCGGCCCGTAATTTGCTGCGTCCTGGTGGTGTTCTGTTACTTTCGATCCCAAATATTGGTCACTGGCCGGTGATAAGAGACTTGGCAATGGGTCGCTTCGATTACCAACCTGTAGGAATTTTATGCGTAACACATCTTCGCTTTTTCACCGAACGTAGCATACGGGAACTGCTTGCGCAGGCTGGATTTGAGGTGATCGAAATTCGCCGCCACTGCCCTCCCATGACCACCGAATTCGAAGAGGCCCTGCACGCCATGCAAACTGCAGGTATGGCCTGCGATCGGGACAGTTTGGCAACATTATCTTTGTACATTTTGGCCCATGCAAATTGACATCGCTATTGTCAATTATCACAGCGCCGATCAAATCGCTGATTGTCTGGTCACTCTAGGCGGCTGGGAAGGCGGCAAGGTTTGGTTGGTGGATAACAGCTGCGATACCGAAGAAGCCCATGCACTCCATGCGCTTGCAAAATCAAACCAGAACGTGCACGTGCTCGTCGCCGCGAGAAATCTTGGTTTCGCACAAGGCTGCAACTTGGCATTTGCACAATCGACAGCCGATTTTTTGCTACTTCTCAATCCAGATGCCTTCGTAACTGGGAGCACGGTGGTGCAATTAGCCGAGGCAATGCGCCTCAGTTCAGAGTTGGGTGCAATGTCGCCCACGATTTATTGGAACCGGCAACGCACTTTCGTAACGCCGCCCACCATGGCGCAGACGCCCTGGACAGAGTGCTGTCGACTGCTAAGCCAAGCCTTTGGCTTTGTTGCCAAGGGACTTGCATGGCGACATCTACAGCAAATGCGCCAAATTGCAAATGCCAGCACAGTACAACATGTGGAGTTCTTGTCCGGTGCCGTACTGATGGTGCGGCGAGAAGCGGTGCTTGATGCCGCCATGCACATCCAAGGTGTTGAGTCAGAATCAATGGATTCAGGTCAATTGATTTTTGACCCCGCTTATTTCATGTTTTTCGAAGACTCCGATTTTTCTTTGCGCTTGCGCAAGACGAGTTGGAAACTGGGCATATTACCAACCGCCCACGCGGTGCATGAATACCGGCATAGAGCTTTCAAAGCAAACATGATGCAACAGTCACGGCACATTTATTTTAAGAAGCGTTTTGCACTTTTTTACCGCTGGACTCGGAGGCTTTCAATAATAGACTCTTTCGCGGCCAAACTGGGAGCGCCCACGGACTATCCTTATATGGGTGTGTTCTCTAATGTGGGCGACTTCGCTTATGCAACGAAGGACTATGCGGTGATCGCCTTAAGTGCGTCAGTACTGATGGTTCCTGCGATTTTCCGTCCGCAGGGGGGCAGGTGCACGCCTTTGAATGAGCAGGAATGGAGGCTTTTGGAGTCCGGCCACTACACCGCCTGCTTGCGTAGTCCACAAGGACAGCATTATTGGGTGAACTGGACACTACTCAAGCTTTGAGTAGACTTAGCACCGCGAATGCAGACGACGTGCCAGTTGTCGACCGATCTTGCGGGCGGGCGTCTCCACTGTCAAATGAACCAGTGCTGCCAGCAGCAAGGTGCAAAGCAACTGAAAAATCCATGCGGTCCAGCCCATCAGTTGAGGCAAGTACTGCGCAATGATTTGCCCGATAGCGTTATGAAAAAGATAAACGCCATAACTCAACCGTCCCGCCCAAAAACTCGCTGTGATAAGACTGGCGCTCCTGATCGTCAATCCGGCCAGGCTCGCAACCAAGAGCGAATAACCGATGGCAGCCATCAGCCCCATATTTCCGGCTACCCAAAACTGCAAACTTCCCACTGTGGCTTGCCCTGCAACTAAGAAAAGGGTGAACATACGCTCTGCTCCCAAAAGGCAAAGTAGCGCGCAACAAACCAAGACCCAACGGTGCCACGGGAGGACTTTTTGACTTAAGCAGTAGGCGAAACAACCCAACATAAATTCAACCAACAGACCGGGCAAATGCACCATGGCGATCGCCCTGTAAGTCAGACCCTGTTCCAGCGGGTCGGCCAGAGCCATCAGCAGCAATTTGCCCAGCACGGCGGCAATGACCAAGCCGGAAACGCCTAGAAGGCGTGCTGCGATCACCAAAAGAGGTAAGGCCAGGTAAAACTCAACTTCCGGGGGCAAACTCCAAAAAGCAGGGTTATAAAAAGAAGCAATTTCGATGCTCTGCAAGGTGTGCCCCATCAGCAAATGACTGCCAATATGGTCGTAGGCAGTAGCCGCTGGCTTGAGCCCGACGTAGAGGGCAAGCGCGCACAGATAGAGCGGATACAGCCGAAATAGTCGTCGAATCAGGTGCGCCGGATAATGCAAGGGCTTTGCAACAAGGTAAGGTGCAAACACAAACCCGCTGAGAACGAAAAATAAATCTACGCCGGTGCTTGCAAAGCCCCAAGCCCCGCTTTGGTCTGTGATAAGGTGGGAGTAATGGGTGGCTAGGACCAACATGGCCGCCAGCCCTCGCAAACCCTCAATGACCGGGTCCTCTGGCGGATGAAGCTTAGACATAATGGGGCCTATAGAGACTGCTCAAGGCAATTTTCAATATGACGCTCAACATTGCAGTTGTAATTCCATGTTACCGGGTGCGGCACCACATATTGGACGTTTTGCAAGGCATAGGTCCGACTGTTTCACATATTGTCGTCGTTGACGATGCATGCCCGGAAATGTCGGGCAAATGGGTTCAGGAAAATAATCAGGACCCCCGGGTTCAGGTGATATTTCATGATATCAACCGAGGGGTCGGCGGGGCTGTCATGACCGGTTACCGCACGGCCATAGAAAGCGGTGCCGATATTTTGGTAAAAATCGATGGCGACGGCCAAATGGACCCGGCGCTCATGGAACGCTTCGTCCGACCGATTGCTCGCGGCCAAGCGGACTATACCAAAGGCAATCGTTTTTACGACCTCACCCATTTGGGGGAAATGCCCGGTCTTCGCTTAATTGGCAATGCGGCGCTTTCGTTCATGGCGAAAATGTCGACAGGTTATTGGAATATTTTCGATATCACCAATGGCTACACCGCGATTCACGTCAAAGTTGTGCAACTTCTTCCATTGGAAAAAATCAGCGCGCGCTACTTTTTTGAAACCGATATTCTTTTCCGACTTAATTTGGTGCGTGCGCTTGTTGTGGATATCCCGATGGATGCCAAATACGCCGGCGAATCGAGCAGCATGCGGATTGGTCGCATTGCGGGCGAGTTTTTATGGAAGCATGTGCGCAATTTTTCAAAGCGTATTTTTTACAACTACTTTTTGCGCGATATGTCCGTAGCATCCCTGGAGTTATTGATTGGATTGTCGATGCTCCTATTTGGCGTGGTGTTCGGAGTCAGCCAATGGTTGCATTCCTGGCAGTCCGGCATAGGTGCCCCATTAGGGACGGTAATGTTGGCGGCATTGCCAACCATGCTGGGTATCCAGTTTTTACTGGCGTTTATCGGCTTTGACGTGGCCAATACGCCGCGCCGCGCAGTGCACCCAGATTTAGCCTGATGCACCATGTTTAATATCAGTCAAATCGCCCTCCTCATCGGCACCCTCGCGTGCCTGTCGGTGGGTCAAGTGTTGTTCAAAATGGCTGCAATGCAAATGGATGCGCTTCAGCCATTGCTACAACGTTGTCTGTTGAATTATTTTCTTTTGGCAGCGCTTGCGGTGTACGCCGCTGGAACCGTGTTTTGGGTCAGCGCCTTGCGCCAAATGCCCCTGCGACTGGCCTATCCGGTGGTGGCACTTTCCTATTTAGCGGTGCCGCTTCTAAGTCATTGGTTGTTGGCAGAAGAACTCAGCATGCGTGCCATGGCTGGGGCCGTGATTATTGTTTTGGGCGTATGGATTTCGGTCACCTGAGCCCTAAAGAGACGGGGCGCGAGGGTTCGAGCAGCAAGAGTGCGCTATTTTGGGCGATGCTTTTTCTAGCGCTCGCTTCTCTGGTTTCTTTGTCTATACCACCACTGCGTTCCCCCGACGAAATAGACCATATTCGACGCGCCTATCTCCTGACGCGGGGTACTCTGATTCTCAAAACTGGGGCATCCGATATTCAGGGCAAAGCGGTGCAAGCTTCGGGCGGGGAAATAGATACTGGCTTGGATAATTTTCTGATGTACCACTTAGGTCAACTAGGCAAGCCAGATGCAGGTTTGGCACATACCAATGAATCCGGTGTCAATCAATTGCGCTGGTCGGGTCAAGCGGCCTTCCGCCCAGCGCCGGGGACCAGTTACTACTTCCCTTTGTTATACGCACCACAAGCGGCCGCCTTGGTCATTGGGGAGCAACTTAAGTTGACGATCAATGACTCCTACAATTTAGCGCGCGCTTTTGCGATTTTTGCTTGCTTTGCGCTTCTTGGCGTGGCCTTTCTCCTCCATCCGGTCAGCTTGGGCGCGCTGGCACTGCTTAGCCTGCCCATGGCGATGTTTCAAATGGCGTCGGCAAGCCTTGACGGGGTATCCAACGCTTTGGCGGTGGTTTGTATAGCCATGTTTTTACGCATCCATTCCAAGCCCACTCTCACGAGTCGCGGCCAATTTGGCATGTGGTGCTTCGGATTATGGGCACTGATTAGCTGCAGGCCGCATCTTTTACCGATGCTTGGTTTGCCATTTATCGTGTACTTCCATACGCGGAAAAGATCTCAATTTGCAAGCAGCATTTGCACTCTGCTGACCACGCTGGCATGGTTTTGGATGGCGGTGGGAGCCACTTCCGATCCGCGCGCCCAGTTAGGTCAAAGCACTTCGGCGCTGGTGCAAACGTATGTAGGGCACCCAGGCGAATTTTTTGTATTGCTTTGGCAAACGCTGGACAGCGCTCATAACTTAAAGTTTTATTGGCAGTCTTTCATCGGTATATTGGGCTGGCTGGAGTTGCCACTGCCTAATTGGACATATCCCTTCATCTCAGCAACCGGCGTGGTCTTGGTCCTCGTGGCGTCTTGGGCGAAACCAGCTCCCTCTGTGTGGAAGGCCCAATGGAGCCTCACTGCGGTGGCATGTGCATCAGTGCTATTGGTATTTTTCGCGCTATTGGTGACCTGGACGCCTCACCCAGCCACCATGATTAACGGGGTACAAGGTCGCTATTTCTTTGTCCCTGCGCTGATGCTAGCCTATGCTTGGCAACACCCTCGGCATGAATTGGGATTTTGGCAACAGCGCATTTCTGGCTTAGGCTTGTGGAGCTTCATCGCTTTAAATAGTATTGTCTTGACAAGCACGCTTCAACAAAGATACCCCTCGACCTGGGCTGCAGGGCTGTTGCGTTGACGCCGCAAATACAAACACTTTCTAAATTCGGATGTATATGTGGAATATCCCTATGAAGCATATCCACTGGGCGCTGTGGGGCGTGGTCATCGTATTGGCTGTAGGACTGTCCCGACTGATACCGCCGATGCAGTCCCCCGACGAAATGAGCCATTTGGGGCGGGCCTATCTGATCTCCGAAGGAAAATGGCTGCTCGAACCGCTGCCGCGCGATATCGCTGTGCCGACCAAGGACACGCAGGTAAGCACCATGATCGCTCGAGCGCGCGCTCTAGGTATCGATGTGGGTGGCAGTGTTGACGAAGGTTTGCTTGCGTTCGCCGAAGGGTATCGCGCCGATTCAGTGAAGTTGTTATCAGAGGCCGATAAATTGCGTATGGCCAGCATCCCGTGGACAGGGAAAGAAAGATATTTCTCTTTATGGGGGACGGTCTATTATTTCCCAGCAATTTACATTCCACAGGCTAGCGGGTTTTTTATCGGTAAACATCTGCATTGGACGGTGCAGCAAAGCTACTATTTGGTGCGTGGTCTGACCCTATTGACCTGCATTGTCCTATTTTCGATAGCATACAAATTGGCACCTGTTGCACCCCTCACTTTGGCCTTGCTGGTGTTGCCCATGAGTATTTTTCAAATGCTATCTCCCACCATCGACGGGGTCACAACCGCATTGGCAATTTTGGTAATCAGCCAATTTCTCTTTAGCCTAAATACTGCCAACCGCATGCTTCCCATCTGGCAAATATCAATTTGCGTATTTATCCTGGCGACCAGTCGCACGCATTTGATGCCGATGTTTCTATTGCCCATTTATATCGCGTGGCAACGCAGGTCCTTGAACAATTCATTGGTCGTTGGCGCGTTTGGCTTGGCAGCCATTGGCTGGGCTTTGGTGGCGCTGCGCTCTAATAATGGTTTGATGCTCGACCCAGCACACACCAGCGCCGGTTTGTTAATCTATTACGCAGCGCATCCCTTGGCCTTCCTAGAGATCGCCGCCGCCACCGTCGCAGACCCGGTGCAATCGACATTCCTACAGCAGTCTTTCATTGGCATATTAGGCTGGCTTGATGCTCCCCTGCATCAGCGCTTTTACCCGGCACTTTGGATGGGTTTAGTACTATGTGCTTGGGCAAGTATGTCATTTGCGAGTTTGCGCGAAATGCGGGAAGCGCGCATTGTATTGATCGCAAGCGCGCTGGCAGGTGTGGGTTTGATATTCCTGGCTTTGCTAGTGACCTTCACGCCGCATCCTGCCACTTTGGTGCAGGGTATTCAGGGACGGTATTTTTTGGTGCCAGCGCTGATATTGGCGTATGCATTAAACGACCATCGAAACACCCGGATAGCACGGTCATTTCTGTTGCTTTCTGTTTTTTCTATCGCTTCGATGAGTGCCTTGATCATGGCATTAGCCAGTCGTTACGGCTAAGCAACTTAGGCAAGGAATCTTGATTCCTGCGCAGCTTCAAGCAGCAGTTCTAATCGGGACGGACTCTGCACACGCATTCCATTAATTGCAGAGCGCTTCTCCAACTGGCAAAAGAACTCAAAACCCGAAGTCGGTGAAAACGACTTTACCGCCATGCTGGTGTAACCGAGCGCCAGTACGTCGATCATGATCAACCGAAACGAAGCGGGCGTGAACCTCCAATTATGGATATCTATATATTCGCTGGACAATTGCGTGCTTTCAAGCACCGCTTGCGCATGGTGAATGGACTCATGCATGAGCGCATAGTCCCCTGCAGATTCCTTAGACCAGGCCAGGTTGCCGTTTTTCATAGCGGCGAGAGAAAAATGGTCGAAGATTGCGGCCGCAGAATGCGTTCGCCGCTTTTCTAAAAATGCTTGCACCACTTCTCCACACGTGCTGGCGGGGCGGAAAAAGTCAAAGCAAAAGCGATGATCCGGCACGGCAAGACTCAAAATACCACCGACTTTCAACATTTTTTCACATTGAATTAGGAAAGAAATAAGATCGGTAGTGTGCTCGATCACATGCGATGCAATTATCCAGTCGTAGTGGTCGCGCTTTTGCGTGAGTTCATCCAGGGGTTCACCGTGCCATACAAAGGTGACTTCCTCAATCATCGACAAATCGATGTCATGGTTCCGGTATTTTTCGCGCAACTGCGCAGCGTCTGCATGATCTAAAGTGTCAACGCGGTAGCCGGACTTCTTAGGAACCACTGGGTTGTAGGAAGGTCCAATCTCAAGTCCGGCGCCCAATAAGTCGCAACCATTGATGAGTTTGTCGACACGCGACATCGCGGGCTGGTCCGCTTCTTTTCCGTCTAGGATGTCTGCGCTGGAAGGAAATTCGCCAGAGGGTATTTGCGTATGCATTGAATTAAAGAGTTGTTTATGCCAGTCCTAAATTGATCAGCTTGAGCGGAAAAATTGGCTCAGTTTAACCATCGTACGGAGCGTGAATTTTTGAGGAAGGATAAATCCGATGGTAAATACCAATCGAGGCAGTTTAGGCAGGTAAGGAATAATTTCTCTCGCACCGTCCATGCTGTGACGGTACAACTCGCTACCCGATTGAAACTGGGCTAATGACTGCGTCAGGAATTCCTGGAAAAAGCGCATGGAAATCATCCGCACCCGGAAAGTATCGGTTTGACCGTTCGTATAGTTATGCAGCAATTTTTTCCAATAGTACAAACGGCTCTTCAACATGCGACTTGAAAAACTGTAGTTATCTCCGTACATCCGCCAGCGCAGCGTCGAAATCGACAAATAAAACACTTTTCCGATTTCAAAAATTCGAAGAAACAAATCATCGTCTTCATAGCCCGACAGGTTGACATCAAAACCACCGACGGCATCGTATTTTTCTTTTTTGATAATCATCACTCCGGGCATCACGATGATGTCTTTAAACAAAATATCCTCAATTTGTCGTTTGGGGTGCGGCCAACCAAAGGAATAGGTCTTGTGAATATTTTTATAAGTAATCCGACCGGTAGCGTCAATATTGTCGGCATCTGTATAAAGTAGATCGATGGCTGTGTCGGCGAGCCAAGGCACTACCTTTTCAAGCCGATCTTCATACCATTCGTCATCCTGATCAATAAAGCTGACGTATTGCCCCAGGCACATTTGCACCCCTAAGTTGCGTGCGCTAGATTGCCCGGCATTAGCTTTCGTAACGTATCTCGCGTTAAAGCCTGGATAGGCCTGCATGAATTCATCATACAAGGCACGCGAACCGTCAGTGGAACCGTCGTCAACTACGATCAGTTCAAGATTTTTATAAGTT
>Ga0114968_10003685_pt1 | contig 11462 bp, 10 predicted proteins | sample M_130807_EF_Meta_FD_87020 | JGI IMG/M metagenome (GOLD analysis project Ga0114968, IMG submission 87020) | Freshwater microbial communities from Lake Montjoie, Canada to study carbon cycling - M_130807_EF_MetaG | ecosystem: Environmental > Aquatic > Freshwater > Lake | place: Lake Montjoie... | reverse complement strand
TACGACGCATCCCTGGGCGCCAGAAGCAACGAGACCAGTGGCCGCGCCATCCTCGCAAGGCAGCGCGAGGGTGACGTGTCGACGTTTCACTTCATTGATAACTTGAGCAGGGCTATCAAGTACGCGGGGCGTTGCCTAATCGACTTGATCCCAGCGGTCTACAACAACGAGCGCATGGTGCGCGTGCTGGGTGAAGACGGCGACGTGAAGAACGTGCTGGTCAACCCCAAGCAAGCCGCCGAGTACGGCAAGGTCTACGAACTGGCCCGCGGCAAGTACGACCTGGTGGTGGAGGCTGGCCCGTCGTTCAGCACCAAGCGCGATGAGACACAGAATTTCCTGCTCGAAACCATGCGCGCCAATCCCAGCACCGCACCGCTGCTGATGGATGTGCTGGCTCGCAATATGGACTTCCCAGAAGCCGAGAAGATCGCCGCACGGTTCAAAACCATGCTGCCGCCTGCCATCCAGAAGATGGAAGAGCAGGGCGAGGATGTCACCGAGCAGACGCTAATGGCTCAACTCTCGCAAGCGCAGATGCAAATGCAACAAATGCAACAAGCGCTGCAGTCTGCCGAGATGCAGAAAGCGCAGTTGGAGTCGCAGAAGGTACAGCAGGACGGCCAGATCGAAGCGCAGAAGATGCAGCTACAAAAGGCTATCGAAGACCAGCGCGGCGAACTGGAGCGCTACAAGGCCAATCTGGACGCCCAGGTGCGCGTGTACGTCGAGCAACTGAAAGCCGGCACGCAAGAGACCAGCCAACTGCGTCAGCACGCAGCAGAGGATCGCCGCGCCACTGCAGACATGCTGGGCACCGATCCGGGCACAGCCGGCACGCTGATGCAGGCCACGCAAGACATCGCTGCGGGCATGCAGGCCATGCAGCAGTCGCTCGCACAGCAAGTCGCTGGGCTGGCCGATGTCATGACCGCGCCCAAGCGTGTTGTGCGCGATCCACGCACGGGCAAGGTGGTCGGCGTCGAGCCGGTCATGCCCGCAATCAATCCTGCCATCGAGGCTCAGATGCCCGATGGGTCAATTTAAGGGGTAAGCAATGGCAGTTGGCGATATCAAATGGTTCGGCCAGGGTCTGCATGACCTGGGCAACAAAATCCACAACCTGAGTTCAGACGTAATCAAACTCGGGCTGATTACCAGCGCCGCAACACCGGCTATTGCCACTGCTGGCCCGCACTGGGGTGGCACTGGCACAACAAACTTTGCAACCAATCAAGTGACCACCGGCACCAGCTACGTCACTGGCGGGCCGTCGTTGACAGATACCTGGACGCTAGTGGCCGGTGTGCCTACGTTTCGCGCTGACATCGTGACGATTGCGCAAGACGCCGCAGGGTTTACCAATGCCCGCTGGGGAATCATTTACAACAACACCGACGCCAATAAGCGCGCCATTGCATTCATCGACCTCGGCTCTGACCGCTCGATCGTTTCTGGCTCGCTGACGCTGGACTGGTCGGGCGCAACCAACGACGTACTGACCATCACCCAGAGCTAAGCATGCCTGGCCAAGTCAACGTCAAGATCGCCTGGACGCGCCCAGGTGGCGGTGCTGCGCCTGCCATCACCTCGCCCGCGTTCCTGGTTGCGGGAACCGTTGACACGCTGTACCCGACGACGTATTTCGCGGCCACCGGCACTGCGCCGATCACTTGGAGCGTCACGGCAGGCACGCTGCCGACTGGGATGGCGTTCAGTAGCGCAGGCGTCCTGTCTGGCACGCCTACGGCTACAGCCTCGGGGAGTATTACCTTCCGGGCTACGAATGCTTATGGGTTTGCAGATAGGCCGTTGACGCTTACGGTTAATGCGGCGCCATCTGGCGACTTAGCAAACGTATCGGCCACGATCACGCCACTGCAAGGCGCTCGAAACGGCACCCCGATCACGGTCAACAGTTGGTCGCTTTTGTCGAGCGTTTCTAATTTCGCTGGTACGTGGTCGCAATACGTCGGAACCATTCCGGGAGCAGACGAGAATGTCGTTGTGTATATGTGGACTGGGCCAAATAATTGGCGATGCTTGCAGATAAGCGGGAAGTTAACGCCTGCCCTGACTCGGTACTCTGATACTGGTCGATTTTATACAGATAGTTCAAAAACAGTTGTTGCGCCAAACAACACTGTTCCGTCCCTTACAGATACAAAGTTGGCGTTTGATGTTTCTGTAACGGAGAGCGGATCGGCTATCCCGTGGATTTGCGGTGCAATTTCTACCACAAAAACATCTCTGTCTAATCTTGAAGTTTATTTAGGCAGCAATGTATTTGCATTTAATTCTGTACCTGCAGTCACGATGAGCAAAGCTGTTGATCTAGTGAAACAGTGGAAAATATTCGGAGCTTACACAAATGCTGATCTAGGCGCGCCGGGAGTGCGTTCACCTGCTGGTGGTTCTTCATGGTCTCAAGTTGATTACGACCCAGAAACCGCCGCTCCAATTTCTTCAAACTGGTCAACTTACCAAGGCTTGATTTTAAATGCAACCGGGGGCGATAATTTTTCTGGTAGAAGCTATTATGAGGCTGGCGAAGCTCAACTATTAGACGAAGCAATTCAAGGCATAACGACAAATGATGTTCCAGCAAAACACTGGAAGTTAATGTCTTATGCGCTAAACGTAGCTAGAGTACCTCAGTTGTGTTTGTGGGATGATTCGGTTCACAGAATTACAGACCCACAAAAAGGTAATAGGCCGTACTACTACCATGTTGCTGGAGTTCAAGATCCTGGGTTTGGAAAAGAACAGTATCAGATTAGATCGTTTGTTGGCGGGGACGGCCCGACGAGTCATCCTTGGACTGGGACTAGTTATTATTACGCAGTGACAGGGTGCCCGATATTTGCGATCGTTGGTTCTGGTGTTTTTTGCGCGCAGTTCGCAGTAAATTATGCGTCTGAAATACGCAGAACTTATAACAGAATAAATTCTTACACCGCAGCATCAGATGCCGGGGTTGATAGAGCGGAATCTTGGGCGATAGGTCGCGCATCAAAACTAATTGCGGTCTTGCCTTCTACGGGAAGAGTGCCTGGAAGCGTATCGTATTCTCAACTGCAAGAGTTTTTGACTGAAGTTCTTACAGTTCCCGTGCTTGGAGTAAAAGAAAGAATTGCAAGAAGGAAGGTTCAAACTACGCCCGGAACAACAATAGACGATACTCTGCGGTTTTTGTCTCAAGTTATAAATGCTTGTCAACTTGGCGCACCAGATACATGGAGCGGCGGTAACACGGTAGCCGAGGGCGCTAGGCAAAGCACACTGATGATTTATTACGGGATTGAGAATAGTCTTCTTTTGGCGGCACAAGGCTATCCCGACTATGTAACTTATGTAGACGAATTGATTGAACAATTTTTGCGGTGCATTCAAGTTTATGGCGTAATTGGTCTATTTAAAAACACAAATCGATCTATGGGTCCGCAGGTAACGGCATTAAACGCTGGCGCAAACTGGACTCAATTAACTTTGAGTGATATGCAGGTTTATGCAAACTCAGTTGGTCAATATCAAACATCAACGACCGACGGATCCGCTTACGATATTAGGTTTATGATTGTAATGACAAGGTTTATGTACGCACTTAAAGTGGCCGCAGACAAGGGAAGAATTAGTACTGCATCTGGAGCAAAAGCCTTGAACATGTACAATGATATGAATACTGCGGTTTCGGGAGTAACAAACGGAAGCCTTGTTAGTCCTCTTCCGTCTTACGGTAATTATTTTGGCGTTCCAGCATCTCTTGTTTCTCAGATGGCCTAATTTATGCCAACGACATCAACATACACATTCGCCGGGGCGACATCCCCCGTTGTTGGCAGCAACGGCAACCCGTTTGGCAGCATCACTAGCGCTCTTACAATAAACGCTCAGGGTATTGTTTCTGCTGATCTTTATGACACCATAGCTACCGCAACTGGCTCGACAATAACCGGGTTTGATGCTGGGTATACGTTTGAAATTAAGTTTAAGTCTTCCGGCGCAGTGGCAGACAGGCGTATTTTCTCTCCCGACAATGCGGGGACAGGTACTCTTCCTATAACAATTGTTAGGTCTGGCTCCCTCTCCAATGCTGTAAATGTTGTTCATTTCAATACTTCAAATACTTCTTTCACCTCCTCGGCTGGGTTTTTTGTTTACGACGGCGCTTTTCATACGTACAAGTTTGTATACAACACAACGACGGTAGAGTGTTTCCGAGACAATGTATTGATTAGCTCGGGGGCTATTGGTGCGCCTAGCACCACATACGCCCCAAACAGAATATTCATTGTTGGTTCGCAGGCTGGATTTGCCGCTGACCCAACGGCAGCCCTTACGATTGAATATGCGTTTATCAGCGTCGGCTCGCCCGTCACCTACACCTACGCCCGCCCGACATCCGACATCACGACCCAGTGGACGCCCAGCACCAGCACTGACCACTTCGCGCTGATCGACGAGACGACGGCCAACGACGCCGACTACATCTACGCGACCGCTGCCGGCCAGACCGACGAAGTGCGGCTTGCGTCGATGACCGCGCCCCAGGCCGGCACGAGCTTGCTTATCAACTACCGCGTGCAAGGCATCAGCGGCAGCGCATCGGTGACGCTCTCGCTGGTGTGCAACACCACTGTGCATGCAACCGACACCACACGCACTGCAAACGGCAACTACACGCTCACCGTGCCATCGGGCACCTGGGCGTCGGTAGCCGACTGGACAAACATGCGTCTTCGATTTGTGAGTGCGTGATGAACGATTGGCCGAGCGTTAAACCGCCTACTCAGAACGTGATGATCGTGCTGACAACCGGCGATGAATTTTTGGCTGAGTTGGTGAACGGGCAGTGGTGGGCGCCGCTGCCTGACAACCCGAATGCTGCGCCGATATCAAACGAGTTCGTTGTCGGCTGGCGTTTGGCTGAGTAGGCTGAGCCGTGGCTATTCCGCAGGTCACCGGCAACGGAACAGCGGTCAGCGGCGCTGGCTCACTTACGGTTGCCTGGCCTACGCACTCAGCGGGCCACATTGGCCTGCTAGTTATCGAGATCGGCGGCGAGGGCACCACCCTAAGCATCACCGCGCCAACAGGCTGGGCTGCGGTCACCGGGTCGCCGGTGACAGATGTTGCAACCACGGCCGGCTCAAAGCTACAGGTTTTTTGGAAGCGAGCAGCATCCAGCGCTGAAGGGGATGTCACGGTTCCCGACTCTGGCGACCATCAGCTTGCCAGAATCGTAACCTTCAGTGGATGCGCGCCGACTGGCGATCCGTGGGATGTCGTCACAACAGCGACAAAAACTACCGCATCAACGACCGTCACTTTCCCCTCGGTAACAACGACGGTTGACGAAGTGCTCTGCGTGCTGATTGCCACGCGAGCAAATGACAGTGCGTCAACCACCGCCTTCGGTACGGCGGCGGCGATGACATCAAGCCTAACGAACCGATCCAAATCGGAAGCCGGTACGACTTCCGGTCATGGCGGTGGCTTTGCAGTTTTTGTTGGCGAAAAGGCAACAGCCGGCGCGACCGGCACGTCGTCAACAACCTGCCCGTCGTCCACCAACGCAATGATGGTGATCGGGCTGCGGCCCGACCCAAGCATAACTATTGCAGGGCAGATTGGCAATGCCGCAGCCGCTGGATCAGCGGTAAGCGTCAACGAAACAATCGCCGGAAATATCGGCGGCGCATCTGCTGCGGGCAACACAGCAAGCGTTGTCGAGCAGTATTTTGCGCGGGTTACTTGGGCCGAGGCCGCCTACCAGGCAATCCCTAATGTCACCGTACCGTTTACGGTTGGCAATGCAGTCGCTGCAGGTTTCACCGCAGGCGTCAGTGTTTATGACGCTGTGCGCGTCACGTGGGCAGAGGCGCAGTACCAAGCTGTTCCAAACGTTACCGTCCCGTTCGGTGTCGGCAATGCGGTAGCCGCTGGCAGCACTGCGGGCATCACCGTCTACGGTGGTGTGCGCGTTACGTGGGCAGAGGCGCAGTACCAGGCTGTTCCAAACGTCACCATACCGTTCGGTGTTGGCAACGCTGTGGCCGCTGGCGCTACAGCAGGGGTGGCCGTCTACGGCGCGGTGCGCATCACCTGGGCCGAAGCGCAGTATCAAGCAACTAGCGGCACCACCGTCCCGTTTACTGTTGGCAACGCAGTAGCGGGCGGGCCAGCAGGCGCCACAGTCAGCGAAGACATCACGCTGGTTGCTACGACCGGCAACGCAGTCGCTGCAGGCTCTACGGTCAGCATCACAACGCCGACGCTGATTACCTGCGGGATTGGCAACGCGGTTGCTGCAGGCCAGCAGTGCCAAGTCCTGCCGCCGCTCACCGTAGCACCCAGTGCAACCCCGGGCTATGCGCCTAAGACGCGCTACCGCGTGCGGGTGGGTACTCGGTGGATGGAGGTTGATCCGCTTGACCCGATGAGCGTGCGTAGAGCCTACGACGCCGCGCAGGAAGACGCGCAAGACGCTGCCACGCAAGACGTAGAAGCACCCGCCGCCGTGGCCGCACAGGCCGTGGTGGTGCAGCCCATCAAGGGGCCGGATTACGCAGGGCTTGCCAAAGAAGCCCGCCGGATTAGCGAAGACATCCGCAAGGTTTACGCAGACGCACTGCAAACCGCACTCATCGCGCGCCTCATGCGCGAACAGATAGAGCGCGACGACGAAGACGACATCGCCGTCCTGCTCGCCAGTATCTAACCGCAGCGCAATCGGTTAGCACAAGCCGCCTTCGGGCGGCTTTTTTATTGCGCGTTCACTTCGGAAACACATGAACGACACAGAGAACAATCTGCCGGAAGCGGCGGAACTCTCGCAGCCCGCGCTTGACCAAGCGCAGCCCGAGATCGGAAGCGACCCCACTGCAGACCAATCCAGCGACACCGATGGCGATACGCAAGGCGTTGACCCAGAGGTTTTTGAGGAAGTCGAGTACGAGGGGAAGAAATACGCACTCCCGCCTGAGTTGAAGGACGCAATCCTTCGGCAAGCCGATTACACGCGAAAGACGCAGGAACTGGCGCAAACACGCCAACAAGCCGAGCAGACATTCGCGCAGCAGCAGGCACGCATCGAGGCTGAAAGGGCAAACATCCAAGCAGTGGCGCGACTCACTGCGCTGGATGAGCGTCTGCAGCAGTACGCAGGCGTTGATTGGGACAGCCTAAGCCAGAGCAACGGCGAGCTGGCTCAGCGCGAGTTTATGAAGTACCAGCAACTCAAAGACTCACGCCAACAATTTGTCGCACAAATCCAGCAGCACGAAGGCCAACGAGCAATGCAGGAGCAGCAGGAAACTGCCAGGCAACTGCAAGACGCAAACGAAGCACTCAGCCGCGAGATTAAAGGGTGGTCACCCGACTACGCGCAATCCCTGCGCGAAGTAGCGAAGTCACTGGGCGCAAAAGAAGAGCAACTGAACGGCATCCGCGAACCGTGGATCGTGAAGGCACTTCATGCGCAAAAAGTGCTCGCGGAGATGACCAAAAAGGCGGGCGCTGCTGCACCGGCAGTCGCTGCAAAACCTGTTCGCACCATCAGCGGCGGCAACGCAAAAGCCACTGTTGATCCCGACAAGATGAGCATCGAAGACTGGATGCGCCACGAACAGCGGCGCACGGCATCTGCACGCCGATAGCACTCACCACAACTTAGTCACTAACGAAACCAAAGCCGCGAAAGCGGCTTTTTTCATTTCTAGGACGCAATCATGGCTAACACCATCCTTACCCCCACCGCAGTGACCCGCAAGGCGCTGCAAGTGCTTCACCAGAAGCTCAACTTCATTGGCAACATCAACCGCACCTACGACGACTCGTTCGCCAACAGCGGCGCGAAGATCGGCGACTCGCTGAAGATCCGTCTGCCCAACGAGTACACCGTTCGCACCGGCGCCAGCTTGTCCACGCAAGACACTAGCGAAACCAGCACCACGCTGCAGATCGCTACACAAAAGGGCGTTGACCTCACCTTTAGCAGCGCAGAACTCACCTTGAGCCTGGACGACTTCTCGTCGCGGATTCTTGAGCCTGCGATGGCTGTGCTGGCTGCGAACATCGAAGCCGATGCGCTCAGCATGTACAAGGACGTGTACAACATTGTCGACAACGACGGCAATGCCATCTCGTTCCTGAACATCATGCAGGGCCGCAAGCTGCTGAACGACAACTTGGCTCCGATGGACAACAACCGGACTGCGCTTTTGTCGACCGATCACACCGCCAAGCTGGTGGATGCGCTCAAGGGTCTGTTCCAGGACTCCAACGCGATCAAGCAGCAGTACAAAGAGGGCATGATGGGCCGCACGGGTGGTTTCGACTTCTACGAAAACACTCTGCTCGCCAACCACGCAACCGGCACTGCCGCCAAGACGACCACCTACACCGTCAACGGCGCAGTGACCACCAACGGCTCGACCGCTGTCACCGTGGCGACCGGCGCAACGACGTTTAAGGCTGGCGACATCTTCACCGTTGCGGGTTGCTTCCGCGTCCACCCCGAGACCAAGGTTTCGACCGGTGTGCTGCAGCAGTTCGTGGTTGCCGCTGACTACGCTGGTGGCGCTGGCTCGCTGACGTTTGCTCCGGCCATCTTCACCTCTGGCGGCCGTCAGAACGTGGTGGCTGCCGGTATGGCGAACTCTTCGGCCATCGTGAAAGTCGGTGCTGGCAATGCTGAGCTGCTTACCCCGTCGATGGTGTTCCACCGCGATGCGTTTGCCTTTGCAACCGCTGACCTGGTGATGCCCAAAGGCGTGGACTTTGCGGCCCGTGAAGTCTATGACGGCATCTCGCTGCGTACCGTTCGCCAGTACGCAATCAGCACGGACACCATGCCTTGCCGGATTGACGTTCTGTACGGCTACAAGACGATCCGCGCTCAACTGGCCGCGCGTATCCACGCTGACGGCTGATCGGTCTAAGCGTTAAGCAGTAAGGGGCCGGCTCACAAGGCTGGCCCCACCATCACCAGAGGGAACTATGGCGCTCACGACATACGCGGGACTGAAGACCGAGGCGGCCGCATGGCTGCATCGCAACGATCTGACCGACAGGATTCCGACGTTCATTGAGTTCGCTACCAACCGACTTGCCCGCACCATCACCTCGCCAAGGATGGAAGCATCCACAACGCTGAGCGTGGTCAATGGCGTTGCGTCGATCCCCAGCAATTTCCGCTCGGCTGTCGCCATGACGCTTGGCACAGTTGAGTACAAAGCCATCACCGCTGCCGACCTGCGCGCGATGAATCAGGGCGGCATCCGGCCAACCTACCCGGTGTATTCCATCGTCAACAACCAGTTCAACGTGTACCCGGCTGACAGTTCGTCGCCCACGCTGATCTACTCGGTACAACTAACAAACTTGGTAGCCGATGCAGACACCAACTGGGTGCTGCAGGACTACCCGGACGTGTATCTCATGGCGTCGCTTGCTGAAGCGCGCAAGTTCGTGTTGGATGACGCGCGCCTGGTGCAGTACGAACAGATGACGATTGCGCGCATCGCGGAACTGAACCGCAACGAGCTGCGCAACGTTGAGAATTCGGCCACCTGGTACAAGCAGCGCGAACTGCCGGTGCATCTGCCGGCCTATGACATCCGGTTCGGCTGACATGCTGGTACCGCTGACCCAATTCGCCCCGGACGCTGATCCGGGCGTGGCTGGCGCACTGGTGGACGCTACCGGCGTCATGCCCATCGAGCGCAGTATCAAGTCCGCTCCAGAGGCGCTGGACACGGGCATCGCTACCGCCGCATCGGAAATCTACGGTGCGGCCACTGTAGAGCGCGTAGACAGCTCCAAGACGCTATACATGGGCACGGCCACGAAGCTGTACTCAGCCAGCGGATCGACATGGACGGACGTTACCCGCTCTGCAAGCAACTACTCCGCGCCCGCATCCAGCAGCTGGTACTTCACCACCTTCGGCAACCAAGTGCTGGCGGCCAACAACGGCACGGTGATGCAGGTGTCCACTGGCAGCCTGTTTGCTGACATCAGCGGCGCGCCGCGTGCCGAGATTGTGGAGACGGTTGGTCTGTTTGTGATGGCGTTCAACGCATCCGACGGCGCGGCCTGGGACTACGACGACGGCTGGTGGAGCAGTGCACAGGCTAACGCTACGGACTGGACGCCTGCCATTGCAAGCGGCTCGGTGCGTGGGCGTCTGTATGCCACACCCGGCCCTATCCGCGCCGCCAAGCCGCTGGGTGAGCAGATGGTGGTGTACAAGAACACGGGCGTGTATCTGGGCACTAATTCCGGCCCGCCGCTGTGGTGGACTTGGCAGCTAGTGCCAGGCGATGGTGGGTGCGTTGGCCGGTACGCGGTGGCGCAAATTGTGGTCAATGGTGCGCCCGCACATTTTGTTGTCGGCCCGCGCGGTATGTATGTGTTTGACGGCTCGCGCCCTGTTAAAATTGGCGACGGGATAGTACGTCGGTGGTTTTATCAGCGGCTCAATCCCACCTACCGCGAGAAAACCTCTTGCGTCGTAGACCGCGCAGAAGGCGTCGTCTACATCCTGTTTGCCAATAGCGAGTCAACGGGCAGCCTGAATGATTGCCTGATCTACTCTTACCTGACCGGCAAGTGGGGCAGGGGGCGCAACTACGCAGCCCGCTTCGGCCTGCAATACCTAGCCCCGTCCAGTACGTTCGATACCGTGCCGCCGGTTGGTGTGACGTACGAAGCAATCGACGCACCGAGCTACGACGACCTGTTCCGCGACGCGGACATGGAAGCGGCGGCAATCGTTACCACTGGCGACCGCATCGCAACGCTGAACGGTTCGGCCAACAGCAGCAGCTTCCGCACTACTTACTTCGGCACCGACGGCAACTTGTCGCTGATGCGCCGCGTGCGTCCGCTGTTTATTGCCAGCCCCACCACTGCCAGCATGAACCTACTGGTGGGCGATGCGCTGGGTGATGTGCCATCGACGTATCAATCTGCCACCTACAGCAACAAGAGATTCGATGTGCTGGCGGAGGCGCGCTGGCATCAAGTGGATATGACGGTGACGGGCGGGTTTGAGATTACCGCGCTGGACGTGGATCTGTCGGGAGTCAGCGAAGAGTGAAGCTGAAAAACAAATGAAGCTCAACGAAGACCCGGTGCTGCCGTCGCTGACGGGGCCAACCTTTCTGCCGTTTCTAAAGCACCTGCTGGCCAGCCTTGCCCGCCAAGTGAACGGGGCAACAGAAGGCCGCATTGCCTCCATCCACGCTGCCAATACCTCGTTCCCGACGACGGGCGATTGGATGCAGGGCGATGTGGTGCGCAACAGCACGCCGACGGAGCTGGGCACGGCTGGTAGCAAGTATGTGGTCTATGGGTTTTTGTGCGTCGCCTCTGGAACCCCTGGTACCTGGGTACAGCTAAGAGCGTTGACCGGCAACTGAAGCTTGCTTTCAATCTCCGCAAGAGGCTTATCTTTT
>Ga0114968_10003683_pt1 | contig 11463 bp, 10 predicted proteins | sample M_130807_EF_Meta_FD_87020 | JGI IMG/M metagenome (GOLD analysis project Ga0114968, IMG submission 87020) | Freshwater microbial communities from Lake Montjoie, Canada to study carbon cycling - M_130807_EF_MetaG | ecosystem: Environmental > Aquatic > Freshwater > Lake | place: Lake Montjoie... | reverse complement strand
GCGTATCTGGATTCCAACGAGGGCGATGAACCCATAGATCGTTCATGCCATGAATGGGATTGGTCGCGCAGTCCCATGAAGGACGGCAGCACGGCAGTCATTTATGACTTGCAAGGTAAACCTGGCATACAAGAGGACACGCTGTTGGCTTTGCGATTCAAACCCGATGGCTCTATAGAAAAATTTACAGCACCTGAAAGACAGGCGCTCAACCCCACGCTGTGGCGCATTCAACGGCGTATGCGCAGTGAATCGTCGGTGCAAGTGCAGGAGCAATTGGAAGACACGCCTTTTTACCAACGCGCTTTACTTAAAAGCAGATTGTTGGGCGAAGAGGTGCAAAGTTTTCATGAGACTTTGTTTGTGCCAAGGTTGGTGTCGCCGGTGGTGCAAGCCATGTTGCCTTGGCGCATGCCACGGCGCAGTTAATCACCAACGAAGCGCGTATTCATTTGCTTTATGTGCCTTTGAAAACCGGTTGGCGTCGCTCAGCAAAAGCAGCCAGACCTTCGGCGAAATCTTGGCTGCTTGAGCTGGCGTTTTCACGCGCACGCAAGCGGTGTTCGTCATACTTTGCGCAAGCAATTTCATTCAATGATTGTTTGGTGGTTTGAGCAGCGAGCGGCGCGAGTGCCAGCACATCATCGACCAAGGCTTGCAAGCCGCTGTCCCATTCGTCGCGCGAATGCCAGCTTTCAAAAATACCCAAGGCATTCAGTTGTGATTGATTGAACACCCGCGCAGTCAAAAAGGCACGTTTGGCCGCAGCGATGCCAAAGTGGCTGACGTAACGTTGCAATCCACTGGGGTAGTAATGCAAACCTAATGCCGCGGCTGGCATGCGCCACTCAATGCCATGCAGTGCGATGCGTAAATCGCAGGCCAGCACCAAATCGGTGGCGCCGCCATACACACTGCCATTCAAAGCGCACATGGTGACAGGGCGCAGTGACGCCAAAGCATCAGCGATTTTTTCAAATGCGTGAGAGCCTTGTGTGTTGTCTTTGAAACCGCCAATGTCATAGCCCGCACAAAACACCGGTTTGGGCTGGCCGTGCGTGTTGGCAGTCAATACCAATACACGCACATTTTCATCTTGGTTGATCTGATCAAACTGTTCCAGCAACGTGACAAGGTCGGCGTTTTCCAAACGGTTGCGTTGCGCTGGACGGTTCAAGGTGAGGGTGGCAACTCCTGCAGCGATGTGTAGCGATGGCGGGGTGCTGTCGTGGGTGGAGGTCATTCAGGGGCTTTCAAGGGCAAATCAATTTGATTTTTGGGAAGTAGGTTTTGTAGCGGCCTGCATCGCGGGTAAGTAATTTGAATTTTTCAGCTTCGGCATGAGCACCAATGAAAAAATCGGGCAACACACCGGTCTTGGTTCCACCGCTTTGTCGGTATTGGCGAAACGCTTTGCCTGCCAACAAAGCAGCAGGGCGCGTCAGATCAAGCACTTGGATACTCAGCGTCGCCAGAAACCCGTCGAGCAGTTTGTGTTCTGTCGGGTAAGCAGACAACTCGGCGTAGACCACCATGTTGATCGCCAGTTGACCTGGCTTTGCACTGCGCAATTGCTTGACAGACCAAGGCATCCAAATAGCGTCTGCCTTGTAAATATCGAGCAGCACATTGGTGTCCACCAAAATCATGGCTTGTTCCAGTCATCGCCTCGGGTGATGGCCATCCACTCGTCGGTGCTGGGGCCTTCTTTAGCTATGCCGATGAATTGGCGGATAGGGTCGTCCGGTGACAGAAAAGACAAGTCAGGAGCGGGAAACTGCCGGGCGGCTGTGTCTGACTTGGCCGCCACCATGTATTCGGCCAAAGCTTGTTGCACCACGTGAGATTTGGACAGATTGCGAGAGGCACAAAACTGTGTCAGATCGCGCTCAATGGGCTCGGGTAAACGGACAGACAGCATGGTTGCTCCTCGTCAAAAAGTAACGGTTTATCGATGGACGTCATTGTATGACAAATTAATTTTAAATGTCATACAGATTGAACAAAGGGAATTCGTCATGGCCGCGAATAAGCCAGCGTTGACTGGGGCGAGCCAGGCTTATGTGTTCACCTGATGTTGCAAATATAGTTAAAAAAGTGATAACAACAAGTATTGCAGAGAGTACTTACCGGATGTTTATAGAGTTCAGTGCACCACCACCGGCACCTCAGTCGCAGGCGGCGTATTGCGCGAACGGTGGCAGCGCACCAAGCCATCGATCATCACCATGCCTATGCCGGGTATGTCGCCAAGTTGTACGCTCTCCAACAAGGTTTTTCCAGCGGTGTGTTGCGCGCGGTCCATGAACACAAAGTCGGCGGCGCGTCCGACTTCAATCAAACCGCAATTCAGGTTGCGTATACGCGCCGTGTTGCCTGTTGCAAAACAAAACACCAGCTCGGCGGGTATGTGGGCCAAGCTGGAGAGCAAGGCGATCATGCGCAACATGCCCAGTGGTTGCACGCCTGAACCCGCAGGTCCATCGGTGCCCAAAATCACGCGGTGCGGGCACTTCAGTTCGAGCGCGGCAATGGCGGCTGCAATCGCCACGCGTTCGTTACCGTTGTGCACGATCTCAATGGCGCGACTGGACTTCTCGCACAACTCGCACACATGGGCTTCACTTAATGAGGTGTGGCCGCCGTTGATGTGACCAATGACATCGGCATCGGCTTCAAGCACCACGTCTTTGTCGATCAATCCCGATCCTGGAATCGATGGCCCGCCCGTGTGTATGGTGCTTTGTATGCCATGCTTGCGTGCCCAAGCCACCATTTCTTTGGCTTCATAACCGGCTTTGACCGAGCCCAATCCCACTTCACCCAAGAGCGTCACGCCCGCGGAGGCGAGTTCTGCAAAGTCGTGCTCGGTCATGCCTTTTTCGATGATGGGTGCACCGGCAATCACTTTGACACCGCCGGGTCGGAAGTTGCTGAAGGCGCGTTGTGCGGTGATCGCAAGCGCTTTCAAGCCCACGATGTCTTTGGGGCGTCCCGGCAAATGCACTTCACCCGCAGACACCATGGTGGTCACGCCGCCGTTCATGGTCGAGTCGATCCAACCGATTTGGTTTTGTCTGGGGGTCCAATCGCCGAAAACCGGGTGCACATGGCTGTCGATCAGGCCAGGTGCCACGCAGGTCTGGCGCACATCTATGACGGTTTTTGCGCCCTCGGTGTTCAAGTCTTTGTAGTTGCCCACTGCCATGATGATGCCGTCCATGACGACGATGGTGTCGGCTTGCAAAACGGGTTGGTCAATGTCGCCCGAGAGCAGCAAGCCGATGTTTTTGATAACGACTTTGCCGGATGCTTCTTCGATTGCAGCGGTGGCCATGACGGACTCCTTGGTACTATGGTGTGATGGGGCAATGGCAAAGCCACAAGCATAATGCGTCTTGGCCTTTGCCCAGATCCTCACCTATCCAAACGGCATGCACACACCGAGCAACACACACACCGATGGACTGCCTGCAGCAGACAACACGCTGCCCTCAGGCTTGCAGCGCGTCGAGCCCAAACACGGACCAGTGCGCGAGGGCAAGGTGGAATGCAATGCCTGCCCTGTGCTGTGTCAAATTTCAGAAGGCCGTGTCGGTGCCTGCGATCGCTACGCCAACCACGAAGGTGTGCTGGTGCGCTTAGACCCAGTGGTGATGCTGAGCCGCCAAGCGGCGAGCACGGCAACTCAGCCGTTGATGCCACGTACCGAAGCTGACACCTTGCCGCAAACACTGTCTATGGGTGATAGCGAAGAACGCGGCGTTTTCGTCACCGGCATAGGCGCGTCCACGACTTATCCGGATTACAAGCCAGCGCCTTTCATCGTCGCGTCCAAATCGCGTGGCGTGGACATGGTGACGGTGGTGACCGAGGGCATCTTCAGTTATTGCAGTCTCAAGGTGAAGATAGATACCGACCGTTACCTCGGCAACGAGCGGGCAGCCGTGCTGTACCAAGGCGAAGAAGTCGGCCATGTCACGACAGCGGAGTATGGTTCGCAAATGCTCAGCTTGGGCGGCGTACATCACTTGACAGGTGGTAGTAAAAAGCAAGGCCGCATGGCGTTGGAGTTGATGCACAAACTGGGCAATCAACAGTCCTTGGAAGTACAAATTGAGAACGGTGCCAAGCTTTTACTGCAAGCAGGCAAAGCACCGGTGGTGGACGGGGTCACTGAACAGCGCATGCGTGTCGGTTGCGGCTCTGCGGCCATTGGCATGTTTGCCCGTCAATGGTGGGGTACATGCGATGAAGTGGTGGTGGTGGACGACCACATCACCGGCGTGTTGACCGAGCACCAAGCCGGACGTTGTTTGCACATGAAGCCCAGTGGTATCGCCATCAACGGGCGCAAGTCCACACCCGGGCGTTATTTTCAAGTGGCACTACCCGGCACCGGTTGGGGCGGCACCAGCATCACCGACCCCCTGTCTATTTTGGGTGAATGGAACCCCGAAGAGGCGTGGCCGGGTTTGCGTTTGCTCATGACTTCAACCACCGGTGAACATTCTGCTTGGTATCTATTGGACACACAACTCAGACCGCAGCCGGCTGAAATGCCTGCTGAGGTGAGGCAAGTGGTGGAGCGCATCGGCGAGAACTGTGAACCCTCTTTGGTGTCGGTACTGTTTCTCGGTGGTGCAGGCGGCAGTCTGCGCTCCGGTGTCACCGACAACCCGATTCAACTCACCCGTGCGGTCAAGCAGGCCTTGGTCAACGTCAGTTGCGGCGGCGCTCCTGCTTATGTCTGGCCGGGCGGCGGTATCACTTTGATGGTGGATGTGATGCGTATGCCGGCCAACAGTTTTGGCACGGTGCCGACGCCTGCCATCGTGGCACCGATTGAATTCACTATGCGGCTGAGTGACTACCAAGCTTTGGGCGGCCACATGGGTTTTGTGCGTACGCTGGACGACAGTATCCGCCACGGTGCATGGCATAACGACGGCGCACCCACGCATATGCGCTGGGAGTCACCACCTTCAGAATCCAGTCCATGGCCATTGGACGCGCCACCGATGTTGGGCTGATGTATATGCACGCACAACGCCGATCACTGTCTGAGGGTCGTTGGCATTTTCAGCATGGGCCTATCGATATTGTTTTGCAATTGCAGGGTAAGCCCGATGCTTGTGCCACTGCGTTGGAAAAAGCCTGGCATCGGTTCGAGACCCTACTGCCCGAACTGGTGAGTGAATTGATTTTCCTCAGACAACCCGTCGCTGAGTTGAGTGACCATGTGTTCAAACACCCAGTGGCCCAACTCATGCACCGTGCGGTTGCGCAGGCTGCATTCGCCGCCACTGATGGGTTTGTCACACCCATGGCCGCAGTGGCGGGATCAGTGGCGCAAGCGTTGTTACCGTATCTTGCGCAACCCGGTGTCGATAAAGCCTATGTCAACAATGGAGGTGATATCGCTTTGCACTTACACCCTGCAGAGCACTGGCGCATAGGTTTGGTCAGCGACTTGTCGCAAGCCTTGTCTAGCTTGTCTGTGGATGACGCGGGTGAAATAGATGCTGTGGTTGACGGTGCGTTCATGATAGAGGCTCACATGCCGGTGCGCGGCATTGCCACCAGCGGCTGGCAAGGACGCAGTTTTTCATTGGGTATTGCTGACAGCGTGACAGTGCTTGCCGCCACCGCCGCGCAAGCCGACGTGGCTGCGACCTTGATTGCGAACGCAGTCAACATTGACGACCCACGCATTCAACGCCGCCCGGCCGACAGCTTGCGCGACGACACCGATTTGGGTGCGCGTTTGGTGACTGTGGATGTGCCGCCTTTGTCAGAAGTGCAGATTCAGCAGGCTTTGCAACTCGGGCTAGACTGTGCCCAAGCTATGCAGACGCGTGGTCTGATCCATGCGGCCTTTTTAAGTTGTCAAGGCCAGAGCGTGCTGGTTGAATCTATGGAGTGTAGGGTTGAATCATGAATGACTTCATTGATGTGCGTCGAGTATTCACTCACGTGGAACACATACACCACGAGTTTGGTCCGCCCGCAGACACACCCTTGGTGCGAGGCGCAATTGCCGCTGTGCTGCGCAATCCGTATGCAGGTGCGTATCACGCAGACATCTTGCCTATGATGGAAGCACTCAATCCTTTGGGTGTGGACTTGGCCAAGCAACTGTGTGATGCCATGGGTGTGACGCCGCAACACATTCAAGGCTACGGCAAAGGCGCCATCGTAGGCGCAGCGGGCGAACTCGAACATGGTGCACTGTGGCATGTACCAGGTGGGTACGCCATGCGAGAACTGCTGGGTTGGAAAGGTGAGCGTGCCGCTTACACCCAAGGCGGTGGCGGCGACAAACCCAGCGGTCAACCTGGCAACGCTTTGGCGATTGTGTCTTCTACCAAGAAAGTAGGCCCGCCAGGTGCGGCATTGGATGTACCGATGACGCACATCAACGCCAGTTATGTGCGCAGCCATTTTGATGCGATAGAAATGCGTGTGCCGGGTGCGCCTCGTGCCGATGAAATCATTGTCATATTGGCCATGAGTACCGGCGCCCGTGTGCATGCGCGTGTGGGCGGCTTAAAAGCGCAAGACATCAGTCAATGGAACGGTTTGCGCTGAAAGCGCAGGAGACAATATGAAAGCAAATATCCGCAAAATCATTGTGCAACTGGACGAAATCCATCAGGATGGCGGTCAATCTGTGTCTCCGCCGACCCGCCGTGCGTTGGCCATGGCGGTGATTGCCAATCCGTATGCGGGACGCTTTAGCGATTCCTTGGAGGAGCTCATTGACATTGGCGAAGAGCTCGGTGGTCTGTTGGGCGAACGCTGTGTACAGGCCTTGGGCATTGCGCCAGATCTTGCCCAAAGCTATGGCAAAGCCGCCATCGTCGGTGAGGGCGGTGAACTCGAGCACGCAGCCGCTATTCTTCATCCTAAGCTGGGTGCGCCCTTGCGTAAAGCCGTGAGCAAAGGCGCAGCTTTGGTCCCCTCAGCAAAAAAACAGGGCACACTCGGTACTGCGGTGGATGTGCCGTTGGGCCACAAGGACGCGGCGTTTGTACGCAGCCATTTCGACGCCATGGAAGCGCGTGTCGCCGATGCACCACGCGCCAACGAAATCGTGGTTGCCGTGGTGGTCACTGACAGCGGGCGGCCTCATCCGCGCATTGGTGGCTTACAAATACAAGAGATCGTAGGTCAGGACGGCCTGCGTTAAGTCGGTATCCCTACGCACGGGTTGTGCGGTTCTTGATTGGAGTTGATGTATGAAAGCTGATCGTAGAAAACTTCTGACCGCCTTGGGCACCATGGGCGCCTTGGGTACGGTTGCGCCTTGGGCTTGGTCTGCCAGCAAAGTCAAACCTGGCGCTGATTCGGTATTGATCGTGGTTGATGTGCAAAATTGTTTTGTAGAAGGCGGCACTTTACCCGTGGCCAAAGGTTCTGAAGTTGTGCCAGTGATCAACCGCATTTCAAAAGCATTTGACAATATCGTGGTCACACAAGACTGGCATACCCAAGGCCATGCGTCGTTTGCTTCAGCTTACACCGGCAAGAAACCGTTTGAAACCACCAAACTCACCTACGGCACCCAAGTGCTCTGGCCAGACCATTGTGTGCAAGGTACGCAAGATGCAGAGTTGCACAAAGACTTGGCCTTGCCATCCGCTCAATTGATCATCCGCAAGGGCTACCACCCCAAGGTTGACAGCTATTCGGCTTTCATGGAAGCAGATAAAAAAACTGCAACGGGTTTGTCCGGTTACTTGAAACAACGCGGTATCAAGAAAGTTTTTGTCACAGGTCTTGCCACTGACTTTTGCGTGGCTTGGACAGCGATGGATGCTCGCGCCGCCGGTTTTGAAGTGGCTGTGGTGGAAGATGCCTGCCGTGGCATTGACTTGAACGGCTCGCTGGCTGCAGCTTGGAAAAGCATGGCCGACAAAGGTGTCAAGCGCATCCAGTCTGACGATATCCAAGTCGGCTGAAGCTAAAGCCTGATCACACCGACGTCTATGACTCCCTTGCGTTCAGTGGAGGTCACACTCAAGGTCAATCAACACACTGTTGATCTGACCTTGAGCGACGCGGCCAGTTTGTTGCATGTGCTGCGCAACGACCTTGGACTGAACGCACCTAAATACGGTTGCGGGCTAGGCGAATGCGGGGCGTGTACCGTGTTGGTCGACGATATTCCCGCCCGTGCTTGCGTCATACCTGCGTTAGAAATGCAAGGCAGAAACATCACTACGTTGGAAGGTTTGGGCGATGCGCAATGTCCGCATCCAGTACAACAAGCTTTCATTGAGACCCAAGCCGCGCAATGCGGCTATTGTTTGAATGGCATGCTGATGATGACCGTGTCATTGTTGCGCCGCCACCCGCATCCCACGCAACAGCAAATACGACAAGCCCTGTCGGCCAATTTGTGCCGCTGCGGCACACACCTTGAAATCATCGCCGCTGTGCATCGTGCAGCAGAATTAATGGGTTCGCATACACCATGAACATGCGCGCGTCACAAGTCAAGTCGCGCGAGGATATATGGCAGGCAAGCGGTGTGTGTCGCGTTGTGCGTGCGCCCTTGCCAGCAGCGCCGCCTGCGCCAGGTCAACCCGGCTTTGTGTTCAGCCAACCAGACGAAGGTCATGAATGCTTCATTGCTTTGTGGGACGACGGCAGCGTCACAGCGTTTCACGGCCATGTGGATTTAGGCACAGGATTGCGCACTGCGCTCACGCAAATCGTGGCCGAAGAATTGTCCGTATCGCCATCGCGCATACACCTGTTGATGGGAATGACGGGTGTTTCACCCAACCAAGGCGCGACGATTGCCAGTGCTTCGATTCAAATACACGCTGCGCCATTGCGTGCCGCAGCCGCACAAGCCGCGCAATGGCTGTTGCAACAAGCGGCGCGTTTATGGGTGTTGCCTGTAGATGATTTACGTTTGACCCCGGCAGGTATACAAACCAAAGACCGTTCGCCTGTGCCCTGGGGTAAGTTGCTCACCGGCTTGAACATTGAATTGACTTTGGACTTGAATACGCCACTCAAGCCATTGAATGAACACAGCTTGTCTGGCCAGAGTCTGGCGCGTATCGACATACCTGCCAAGGTATTTGGCGAATTGGTGTTTGTGCATGACATGCGGTTGCCGGGGATGTTGCACGGGCGTGTGGTGCGACCGCCTTATGCAGGTGCTGACAGCGGGGACTTCATCGGTCAAACTTTGGAGCGTGTTGACGCTCAATCGATCGCCCATATACCCGGCATACGTTCGGTGGTCGTACAAGGTGACTTCGTTGGCATCGTGGCCGAGCGAGAAGAACACGCCGAGCAGGCCATGCGCGAACTCACGGTGGTTTGGAAAACCTGGCCCGGTATGCCTGATGTGTCTGACAGTGAAAACGCGATCCGAAGCAACCCGTCAACGCAGCGCCAATTGATCAACGACGGCGATATTGACAAGGCATTGGGTGATGCTGCACAACAATTGCAACGCACTTATGTATGGCCTTATCAAATGCACGCGTCCATCGGGCCATCGTGCGCAGTGGCGCATTGGCAACCGTTACAGGAAAATGCGTCTGGGTATGCATTACGTATCTGGGCTGGCACACAAAACCCGCATGCCTTGCGCGCCGACATTGCCATGCTTTGCGGACTGCGCGATACACAGGTGGAAGTGGTGCGCATGGAGGCGGCAGGTTGTTACGGACGCAACGCTGCAGATGATGTGGCCGCGGATGCAGCCTTGTTGTCCAAAGCGGTGGGTGCACCGGTGCGTGTGCAACTCAGCCGCGAGCAAGAGCACTTGTGGGAACCCAAGGGTGCGGCTCAACTGATGCAAGTGCGAGGCGGTTTGTCTGTCAGCGGTGAACCCAGTGGTTATGACTTTCAAACATCGTATCCGTCCAACGGCGCTACGACGCTGGCGCTGTTGCTCACGCGCACGGTAGAACCGCTGGCGCGTGCCTACGAGATGGGCGACCGCAGCGCCCGCCCGCCTTATGACTATGCCGATTTGCGAGTCACTGTCAACGACATGCCGCCTATATTGCGGGCTTCTTGGTTGCGTGGTGTTTCGGCTTTGCCGAACGCCTTTGCGCATGAAAGTTTCATCGATGAACTGGCGACTGCCGCAGAAGTAGATCCGTTGCAATACAGACTGGCGCATATGTCTGATGAGCGTGCCAAGGACGTGTTGCAAGCCACCGCCGACAAAGCCGGATGGAAGTCGCACACAAAGGCACAGCAACAAGCTGCACAAGGTGAATGGTTGCAAGGACAAGGCGTGGCTTATGCACGCTACACGCACAGCAAATGGCCAGGCTTTGGCGCAGCATGGGCGGCATGGGTGGCTGATGTGCAAGTACACAAAATCACAGGCGAAGTACAGGTCAAGCGCGTGGTGGTAGGTCATGATGCGGGGCGCGTCATCAACCCCAAAGGCGTCGAGCAACAAGTACACGGCAATGTGTTGCAAACCACCAGTCGGGCATTGCTGGAGCAGATACAAACCGATAGCGTCAACGGCAGCGTGACCAGCGCCGAATGGGGCAGCTATCCGATTTTGAATTTCAATCAAGTGCCGGTGATTGAAGTGGTGCAAATGCCGCGCCCATTGCAAGACCCTTTAGGTGCTGGCGAGTCTTCTTCAGTACCTGGAACAGCAGCGATTGCGAATGCGATTTTTGATGCGACCGGTGTGCGATTTCGCAACCCACCGTTCACGCCGGAAGTGGTACGTGCCGCTTTACATCCATTGGCCGCACCCGCGACCTCGGCACCGCAAGCTGATCAAGTCACACCTAATGTGCCACGTGCCACACAACCGGGCATGGTCAGAGGTTGGCGCTGGCAACAGTTGAGCGGTGTATTGCTCGCTGGGCTTGCTGTGGGTGCAACCGCCATCGGTTGGCGCAGTGCTTTGCCGCGTGTATCTCCGGTGAGTTCCTCATTCTCATCCGCGCAAGTAGAGCGCGGCGCACAGTTGGCAGCCTTGGGCAATTGCGTGAGTTGTCATACGGCTGATCAAGGTGCGGTATTGGCTGGCGGTAAACCTTTCGTCACGCCCTACGGCACGGTCTACAGCACCAACCTGAGTCCTGACCCTGAAACCGGTATGGGCGCATGGTCATACCAGGCGTTTGCACGCGCCATGCGTGAGGGTGTGTCGCGTGACGGTCATGCCTTGTATCCGGTGTTTCCGTTCACCTCATTTGCGCGGATGAGCGATGAAGACATGACTGCCTTGTACGCTTGGTTGATGGCGCAAACGCCGGTCACACAATCAACGCCAGCAGCAGTCATGGTGCTGGGTTTGAATATGCGCCCTTTGTTATCCGTATGGAACGCTTTGTTTCATACCGACAGAGCAGACCGCTACGACAGCAGCCAAACCCCACAATGGAACCGCGGCGAATACCTGGTCAATGGCGTAGCGCATTGCGGTGCGTGTCACACACCGCGCAACATCATTGG
>Ga0114968_10003682_pt1 | contig 11469 bp, 18 predicted proteins | sample M_130807_EF_Meta_FD_87020 | JGI IMG/M metagenome (GOLD analysis project Ga0114968, IMG submission 87020) | Freshwater microbial communities from Lake Montjoie, Canada to study carbon cycling - M_130807_EF_MetaG | ecosystem: Environmental > Aquatic > Freshwater > Lake | place: Lake Montjoie... | reverse complement strand
TTTGAAGATGGTCGTACTGAAGAAATGAGTGCGGCAGAAGTCTGGAAGATGATATTTGATAGTCATAAGCCTTGGATGTTAAGTGCTAATGGTACAATATTTACTTATGAAAAAGAAGGTGTTGTACCTGGATTATTAACACGCTGGTACTCAGACCGTAAAGAAATGCAGAAGAATCTGAAAGAAGCAACTACTATTGAGGATAGAGAATACTGGGACAAGCGACAACTTGTTCGTAAGATTTTATTGAACTCAGCATATGGTGCACTATTAAATGAACATTGTCGTTTCTACGATAAGCGTATCGGTCAAAGTGTTACGCTAAGTGGTCGTCAAATTGTTCGTCATATGATGAGTACCATCAACGAATCAGTTGAAGGTACGTATTCACACGAAGGAAATGCAATTGTATATGGTGATACTGATAGTTGTTACTTTACTGCTTATCCTACACTCAAGCCACAGATTGATAGTGGTGAATTAGTATGGGATAAGGAACTATGCATTGGATTGTATGATAGTATTGCTGACCAAGCTAATGAAAGTTTCCCATCGTTTATGGAGAAAGCATTTCACGCTCCTCGCAAGAACGGTGAAATCATTAAAGCTGGTCGTGAACTGATTGGTGATCGTGCTATCTTTATGGTTAAGAAGCGTTATGCTATCAATATCTTTGACAAAGAAGGTAAACGTAAAGATAAAGATGGACAGCTAGGTGATATCAAAGCTATGGGTCTCGATTTGAAACGTGCTGATACTCCTAAATACATACAAGAATTCTTAATGAATGTATTGCAAATGGTTCTGCAACAAGGTAAAGGTCGTGATGAAGTTATTGAAGCTATCAAAGACTTTAAACGTATACTGACTGCACAAGACAGTTGGACTAAAGGTTCTCCTAAAGGTGTAAACAAACTTACAATGTACGGTGACTTAGAAGCTAAAAGTAAAACTGGTCGTGCTAATATGCCCGGTCACGTAAGAGCCGCACTTAATTATAATTATTTGCGTAGAGTGAACAGCGACAATTATAGTCAAAGGATCATTGATGGTATGAAGGTCGTAGTATGTAAACTCAAACCCAATCCATTAGGATTTACTTCAGTTGCTTATCCAGTAGACGAATTACGTTTACCAAAATGGTTCACAGAGCTACCATTCGATGACCAAGCAATGGAACAAACATTGGTAGATGAAAAGATTGATAACTTGTTGGGAGTACTTGGTTGGGATATTCGTAGTAGTACAGATACGAATAGTACATTTGATGATTTGTTTAGCTTCGGGTAAATTGCTATTGCTTTACGCAATGAAATATAATATAATAGATAACATAAACTGCCTAAATAGGTATACAAAGGAAAAACATGAAAGATTATTTACAAGATTTAATTACACACACAAACGGTCTAGGAGATGTAGACTTAATTAAAGTTTCAGGTACTGATACTGAGACAACTATCAACGCAATTTCAGAAAAGAAAACTGTTATTGTGTCAGGTGTATTGAACAGCCCTATTGCTGACTTCATTGGTGTATTTGGTATGCCTAACTTAACTAAACTCAAAACTATTCTTGGTTTTGATGATTACGATGAACACGCTAAAATTTCTGTATTACGCACTAATCGTGATGGTGTTGATGTACCTAGCACAATTCACTTTGAAACAAAAGACGGTTCATTCGTTAATGACTATCGCTTGATGACTAAATCAATCGTAGAAGAAAAAGTTAAAAGTGTTACATTTAAAGGTACTACTTGGAATGTTGAGTTTGAACCAACTATTGTGGGCATTCAACGATTAAAGAAACAAGCAAGTGCTAACAGTGAAGAAGAACATTTTACATTTTCAACAGTTAATGGTGACTTAAAAGTTAACTTTGGTGACCCATCAACTCACAGTGGTAACTTTGTGTTTCAACAAGGTGTCACTGGATCATTAAGCAAAGCTTGGAACTGGCCAGTTAAAGTGTTCTTAGCTATTATGGATTTACCAGGTGACAAGAAAGTTCGTATCGCTGATGCAGGTGCAACTGAAATCACAGTAGACAGTGGTCTAGCTACATATACATATCTATTGCCAGCTAACGCAAAATAATGGAACAAGACAATCTATCACAAAAACAAAACCCAGATTGGGCATTGTTCTTACCTGCAGTCAGTAGTTTCTATATTGCTGGCTTAGGTAAACAACGTAAGGGTGAACAGTATTTTGATACTGCACGTATCCCTGCTCAATTCAATGGTGATGTAGAGAAACTAAACTTTCTTAATAGCAAAGAAGGTCTCTATTATTATAAATGGGGCTTATATTCTGCTGGTCACGCAAACTTAGATACTACTAAAAACGATGCTAGTGAAAGTATTATTAGAGAACGTGAAGCTGGTACATTTATGTTAGGTGATAGTGGTGGATTTCAAATTCTCAAAGGTCAATGGCCAGCTGATTGGAAAGATCCTAATTGCCCTAAAGCTATGATTAAGCGTAAAGCAGTATTGACTTGGATGGATACATACATGGACTATGGAATGGTCCTTGATATCCCTTCACAGTCACTAACTACTTTTAATTTGAAAGATAAGAATGGTGTCAGTCTTCATGGTATCAGTACTATTGAAGAAGCTATTAGTGCTACCCATATCAATAACGAATACTTCATAAACAATCGTTCGGGTAAGTGCAAGTTCTTAAATGTATTACAAGGTCGTACACATAAACAAAGTGACGATTGGTATGCTGAAATGAAAAAGTATTGCAATCCAAATCAGTATCCAGACAATCACTTTAATGGTTGGGCATTCGGTGGTCAGAACAAGATTGATGTGCATTTGATGTTAACACGTATGGTTGATATTATATATGACGGGTTACTAGTAGAAGGTAAACACGATTTGATTCACTGTTTGGGTACAAGTATTTTAGAGTATGCTGTATTGTTTACTGATATTCAGAAAGCTATTCGCAAGTATCATAATCCTAAACTTCAGATTACATTTGATTGTGCAAGTCCGTTTTTTAGTGCGGCTAAAGGTCTAGCATATTTCAATACAAGTATTGAGTATAATAAAAAATGGTCATACAGTATGGAAAAGACTGCTGAAAAGAAAAGTTATGCCAATGATACACGTAAATATAGGGATGCGGTATTAGCAGAAGGCATCCATAAAGTCTTTACAGACAGTCCAGTAACTGATAAACTGTTGCTTAAGGACTTATGTTACCGAGGTCAGGGATTCATTGGTCAACACGGTAAAGAAACTAAAACTAGCTGGGATACATTAAGTTATACATTGCTTCAAAGTCATAATGTTTGGATGCATATGAATGCTGTACAAGAGGCTAATCGTCAATATGAAAAAGGTATTGTACCTAAAATGTTGATGAACGAACAATTTGAACGTGTATTGTTTAAAGATGTGATTGATGAGATTTTTAGTAAGAAAACAAAACAGGAATCTATTGATTTGATTAATCAAAACAGTAGATTGTGGATGCAGTTTCAATCAGGTAGTCAAGGTATCAGTGGTAAGAAAACAATGAATGCACTAACAATGTTTGACCAATTATTTGATGTACAGGATGAATCAGAGTTTGAAGAAATTATTGAAGATAGTGATGATGAAATTTCTAAAATATTAGGAGAATAATATGCAAGAACAACAAACACAAGCATTGACTGAAAAACGTCAAAGAATTAAAGACAAAGCATTACGTACAATCTTTGTACGTTTTCAAAAAGAAGGTATTCATAAATACCCAGCGGCAGCAACAGACCCTAACTTGGCAACAGGTGATGAGTATGATGTTAGCTTTTTAGCTACTCCACATAGACACATCTTTCATTTTGATGTGGCTATTGAAGTATTTCACAACGACCGTGATATTGAGTTTATTCAGTTTAAAAGATGGTTAGAGAATCAATATTCTCAAGGCATACTAGAATTGGATTACAAAAGTTGTGAAATGATTAGTGATGACCTCTATGAAGTCATTGCAACTCGGTATCCAGATCGTAGTGTCGCTATTCAAGTATCAGAAGATAATGAGAATGGTGCTCATATTGTCTATAACACAACAACAAATTTACACAAACTCGCTATTTAAAAGGAAATAAAAATGGCAAAACAACAATCTAATCCACGTGTTCAACAACTGTTTGAGGACCTAGAAGGCTATCTAGCTTTCTGTCAGGACTATGGATACAAATACGATGAGGCAACACTATACGATATGCGTGTTTTTGCATATCGTCAATATAGTAAAGCCTGTACAGGTAAGTGGGCCAAAGACCAATGGCAAGAGGATATGCGACCATGAAAATTGTATTAATTACAGGTGGGTTTGATCCACTGCACAGCGGTCATATTGCATTTATCAATGCGGCAAAAAAGTTAGGAGATATGTTAATTATCGGTCTTAACAGCGATGCTTGGTTATCTCGCAAAAAAGGTCGATCATTCTTACCATTAGGTGAACGTGTATCAGTAACTTCAGCATTAAATACACCTGATGCATTACTATTATTTGATGATAGTGATGACACTGCCAAAGATGCTATTAGAAAAACTAGAGAAAACTATCCAGAAGCAACTATTGTATTTGCCAATGGTGGTGATAGAACTAGTGAAAACATTCCAGAAATGGATATCGATGACAATAACATCGAATTTGTTTTTGGCGTAGGTGGGGAAGACAAGGTAAATTCTAGTAGTTGGATTCTTGACAATTGGAAAGCACCCAAAACAGAACGTGAATGGGGATACTATCGTGTATTGCACGAAGTAGATGGTACTAAGGTAAAAGAACTTACAGTAGAACCAAAACAATCTCTTAGTATGCAGAAACATGCCAAACGTAGCGAATACTGGATTGTTACTGAAGGTAAATGTAAAATACGTAAGTATGCTGAAACGGGTGAACTAGTTGAGACAATATTAAGTAAACATGATACAATTACTATTAGTCCTGATGAATGGCATCAGCTAATTAATACATTTACTAAACCATGTAAAATCGTAGAGATTCAATATGGTAAGAAATGTGTAGAAGAAGATATCAAACGACAAAATGCATAAACTATTTTATATGGGCCTAGAGCCTTACAAAGCAAGATACACATTACAGTTACAAGACTGGAATGAAAGTGTATTTAAACGCAGGGGCATTAACTATGTTATTGTCCCGGGCGAAACATTATCTAATGACCAAGCTATCGTTACAGGTCAAGTATTAGACGCACACGGAAGAACATACTTTGGTATGAGTCAACTAATGAATCTAGTTAAGATGATGAAGCAAGGCGATGTAGGTGCAGGTGATATAGTTTATTTTGAAGATATGTTTCAGCCGGGCATTGAATCATTGCCCTACATTATTAAACAAATCCCGATCACAAGTCGTCCTAAGATTTTTGTTCGTTGTCTAGCACAAAGTATTGACCCTGATGATTTCGTACACGTATGGGGTATGAGTGAATTCATGGGTCACTATGAAAAGATGGTTGATTCATTCGTTGATGGTGTGCTTGCTAGTAACGAAGAAATGGTAATGCATATGAAGATTGCAGGTTGGAAGGCTCCTATCTACAATATCTCAGGCTTAGCATTTGGCAAAGAAGAAGTACGTGGTCGTATCAACAATAACATCAAGCCGTTTAATGAACGACCTATGCGTATTGCATTCAGTGCAAGATGGGATCAAGAAAAGCAACCAGACTTTTATATGGATGTGATTGAAGAATTCTATAATCGTTATGGACAGAAGGATCGTCATGGTGTATATCGTGGTGTAGAGTTCTGTGTGTTTAGTGGTAGTAAACTAAAAAGTAACAACGATACTTATATGAAGCGTACACAAGATATGCAAGATCGTGGGTTATTAAAAGTACATCAAGACCTAGATAAGAATCAATATTATGAATTATTGAATGATACTAGAGTATTGTTTAACTGTGCGTTACAAGACTGGGTAAGCAATACAGTAAGTGAAGCAGATGCATTAGGTGCTAACGTATTGTATCCGGCATATCGCAGTTTCCCAGAAACGTTTGCGAATGATTATACAAGACTATATACGCCCTGGAGTGTTGAAGATGCAACAATTAAGTTGTATCATATGTTACATCAACCGCATGTTAATCAAGGTAAGATTAGTGATTGGACCGATAGTACTATTGATAGAATCTGTGATATATTAGAGGGTAGGGGACAACAATGGTTGCGTATGGACACAGACTATCGCAAATATACCAAAGAAAATAAATACTAAAAGGAGAATATTATGTTTGAAACAACTTATGAAAATGAAATGTCGTATCGTTCAGCGAGTGAGGTAAACTCAGCAATGGGTCGTGTCTACGGACACATGAGTCTTGCTGTTATTGTGTCAATGTTTGTCAGTTACTTTGTGGGTTCTAGTCCAGAGTTACTAGAATTCTTTTTTACCGGCATGCTTAAGTGGATTGTAATATTTTCACCACTGGTAGCAATCTTTGGTGTTAGTATGATATTAGCTACCAATCCAAGTAAAAGTATAGCACAACTTTGTCTACACGGCTTTGCGGCATTGATGGGATTAAGCTTTGCTACCATCTTTGCTATATTCACTATGGGTAGTATCGTTTCAGCATTTATGGGTGCGGCAATACTGTTTGGTGTTATGAGTGGGTATGGTTACTTTACTAAGCAAAGTTTAGATAGTGTTGGCAAGTTTATGTTTGTTGGATTGATTGCTATTGTTATTGCCAGTATTGTTAATATCTTTATTGGCAGCACCGTGATGCAGATGGTTATTAGTGCATTGGCTATCATTATCTTCCTTGGTTTAACTGCGTATGATACACAAAAGATCCGTGAAGAACTGAGCGTACAAGCCAGTGATGTTGCAGAAGTACGCGGTGCATTAACATTGTATATGGACTTTATTAATTTGTTTATTAACCTGTTAAATTTGTTTGGGGATAGAAAATAATTATGGCAACACGCAAGAAAAAAGAAATTATAGAACCAACAGTAGTTAAAGGTACGCATTTGACCGTAACTACTTTCCCTAATGGCAAAACTATGTTAGAATGGGATGATGAAGCATTATTAAAAGAAGTGCGGGAAGCACTCAACTCGGTAGAAGTACCTAAAACAAAACGCAAATTAAAAAAGGAAAAACAATGAGCGCACAAAATGATATTGAAACAAGTTTGGAAGCATACAATGCTGAGAACGATAAGTTTAACAAAGGCAATGCAGCCGCTGGTACACGTGCCCGTAAAGCATTAGCAGAACTAGCCAAAGCAGTTAAGGCTCGCCGTAATGAAATTACAGCAGAAAAAGCCGCACGTGCTGAAGAAAAAGCAAAAGCTAAGTAATCGTGATAAATATATTGTAAGCTACACAACGGTAGCTTACACTTCAAAACAAAAGCCATCACAAAGGAAGGTTATCTATGAGTTATAATAAAACAAAAACAGATCCAGAGTTGGGTCAACGAGTGCATGAGCACTTAGTCAAAATGGGAGTAGAAACTCCTACAAATACAAACAATATCGACCGCAAAGAAAAAATTGATATCATTGAGCGCCATATGCATCAGATTATGGTAACTCTTGGATTAGATTTGTCTGATGATAGTTTGATTGAAACACCTAAGCGTGTTGCTAAGATGTATGTAAATGAAATTTTTTGGGGACTAGATTACGAAGCGTTCCCTAAATGTACAACAGTTGACAACAAGATGCAATACAACGAAATGGTCGTAGAGCGTAATGTTAATGTTCAATCTAACTGCGAACATCATTTTGTAGTAATCGATGGATTAGCTACAGTAGCTTATGTCCCTAAACAAAAAGTTTTAGGGCTTAGTAAGATTAACCGTATCGTAGAATATTTTAGCAAAAGGCCTCAGATTCAAGAGAGGTTAACAGAGCAAATTTTTCACACCTTACAGTATATCCTTGATACAGAAGATGTTGCAGTTATGATTGATGCACAACACTATTGCGTTAAAAGTCGTGGTGTAGAAGATACAGGATCTAGTACTGTTACTTGTCGCTTAGGTGGTGGTTTCAAAACTGATCCAGCGGCACGTAGTGAGTTCTTACAAATTGCTAATAAGGGATGTAAATAATGTTAAAAGATAGACGAGTTTTACTAGAACAAGAAATTAAAAAAGCCCATGATGAGGCCGCAGCCATTTACTTAGATATTGTTACGCATGATAAGGATGTTCATAGCGACAAGTATGAATCTATTAAAAATAAAATCATGAACCTACAATTCGACCTTAATGTGGTAAATCAATTAATACACAAGGGACATGAATAATGGGATTTCGTAAACAAATGGACTATAACAGTGTACATCATCAAATCTATATGAGTGGTGTGGAACTTCATAGCAACTATAATGACGGCTTTAATCAGTTTGAAATCAAAAAAGATTTACATCGTATCAAGTGGTTGTTAGATGAGATTATGGTGGATTCACCTACATTCGTAGGTGAGGATGAATTCTTAAAAGAACATGACCAAACTAAAATGTGGAGAACATTGTCAAAATGATATTTAATCATATTAAAGAACTAAAATTACAAGGTAAAAAGATTGGCATTACCTTCAGCACATTTGATATGCTACACGCAGGTCACGTTGCTATGTTAAGCGAAGCAAAGAATCATTGTGATTACTTGATTTGTGGACTACAAACTGACCCTACTATTGATAGACCTGACACTAAGAATAAACCTATTCAAAGTATTGTAGAAAGACAGATTCAACTTGCGGCTTGTCGTTATGTTGACGAAGTAGTAGTTTATCAAACTGAACAAGACTTGATTGACTTGTTGCTTATTCTACCATTGGATATTCGTATTTTGGGCGAAGAATACAATGATACAAACTTTACCGGTCGTGCCGAAGGTCAAGGTCGACAAATACAAGTAATATTTAATCGTCGTGACCACAGTTTTAGTTCCAGTAGTTTACGAAAACGGGTTGCTGAAGCGGAACAATTGAAAAATAATAAATAACTATAGCGGTCTTTGGACATCATCCCGCTTTACAAATTCTGCTGCCTATGCTATAATACAACATAGGAGAAATTCATGGCAAACAAAAAATTCTTTTCAACAAAGACATACAGACAAATAGGTCCTGTCGCATATCGTCAATGGCGTGCTGACAGTCATTGTAATTTAATTCATGGCTATGCTATGAGTTTTCACTTTGAGTTTGAAGCTGATACATTAGATGCCCGTAACTGGGTAACAGACTTCGGTGGATTACGCCCGCTTAAAGATAAACTAGAAGAATGGTTTGACCATACATTATTAGTTGCACAAGATGACCCAATGCGTGAGCATCTATTAGAGTTAGGTCGATTGAAGCTAGCAAAGATTACAGAAGTAGAACGTACTGGTTGTGAGGGCATTTCTGACTTCTTGTATGAATATATAAATACTATCTTCCTGCCCAACTGCGGTAGTGAAGAAGCTAAACGTGTTTGGTGCTGTAGAGTAGAGGTCCGTGAGACTGATAGCAACATGGCAGGACGTAGTGGTCATCGTGAAGATAGAGAGTTTGCATAATGTTGAAAACAGAAATAGTAGATAAGGTAGGACATACCTTAGTAGACATATTTCATAGACTTGCATTATTTGCTATTGGTGCCGCAACAGTATGGGCTGCCGGTTGGACCTTTGCTGAACTGTTTCAAAAACATCACGCAACAGTCGGTGACTTGTTATTAATGTTTATCTATTTAGAAATAGGTGCAATGGTAGGCATTTATTTCAAGACCAATCATATGCCTGTCAGGTTTCTGCTATACATTGCAATAACAGCACTGACCAGGCATATGGTAGATATAATGAGTCATCAGCCAATCAATGTTGTTGAAATGTTAGCTGTAGCCGGCTCTACATTTGTTATAGCAATAAGCGTATTGGTTATTAGATATACTAGCGCAAAATATCCTAGTACTAATAAAGATGAGGTAGCTTAATGAATCCTGAAAATAGATTAATTATTTTTGGTGATAGCTGGGGTACCGGTGCATGGTCTACTCCTGATGAAAAAATAATGGGCGGGGACGGATATTTTAATATTGCCTGGTCTAATCATTTTCAAAACGTGAAGAATTTTTCTAAAGGTAACTATAGTTTAGCAGAAATATTGTCATCTGTTGAAGATTATTTTCAACATGATATCCAACAGAATGATTATATACTATTGATTCAAACAGATCCTTTTAGAAATTTAGCTAAATTTGAAACTTCTTATACTTTAGATAATGCAATGGTTGAGTCAGTAAAGTCATTAGTTACCGGATATGAAATATATGATATTACACATACAATTCTTGAAATGTTTTATTATAAATTAAATATTCTTGGATTGAGAAATAATAAAAAGATTAATATTATTGGTGGATGTTCTGATGTTTCTGAAAGGTACAAACCTTATCAATCATTAAACTCACCTTGTAGGTCATGGATAAAACTTTTAGATAGTAATCATATTCCTTCTATATTTTATAGAAGCACACGATTTGATGAAGTTATAAAAGACATGATGACAGTAAAAAATGATATTATGCTTAAAGAAATCTTAGACAAATTGACTATCTTTCGGAATAATTCAGGTGGCACATTTGGTTGGAATAACGATCCGCATCCATCTAAGATTGGAATTGACATGTTAGTGAATGAGATACATAATAAATTAGCTTAAAGGTAATATGAATAGTTTAGAAAAAATATGGGCAAGAGCGACAGGTCATTTAATGGGTAATACAGATGATGACAGGCCTGATGTACCTATTCTTACATTGGGTGAAGCAAAAATTGCATTGTTCCTAAAAACTTTCTGGGTGGTGCTTCATGTGATAACATGTTGTTTCATCATAGCAAATACAATACATCATTGGTAACATATGAACAAAAAAATTAAAGAATTATGGGAACAATCTGCACAACGAGATGACATAATGGATGAAAAGCGTTATGAACATTTTGCAGAGTTATTGATCCGTGATTGTGCTAAACATGTTAATAGTGTTTATAAACAAGGTGGCGGCACATATGCTGAAGTTATTTTAAAAAATTACAATTTAAAAATCAAATGAGTCATTTAAAAGTATCAGAATTATTTTATAGCATCCAGGGCGAAGGCCGCTATATGGGAGTACCAAGTATTTTCCTAAGAACATATGGATGTAATTTTACGTGCGGTGGCTTTGGAATGCCTAAAGGAGAAATGAGTAGTGAGAGAGATGTTATTGCAATTAAAGCAGAAGATTATACAGATTATAAATCCTTACCGCTTGTCAGCACGGGATGTGATAGCTACGCAAGTTGGGACCCTAGGTTTAAGCATCTTAGTCCTGTGCTCAGTACCGTTTCTATTGTTGACTCTATTCTTACTATCCTTCCTCACGGTCGCTGGATGGATGAGCACCTTGTCATCACTGGTGGTGAA
>Ga0114968_10003681_pt1 | contig 11471 bp, 18 predicted proteins | sample M_130807_EF_Meta_FD_87020 | JGI IMG/M metagenome (GOLD analysis project Ga0114968, IMG submission 87020) | Freshwater microbial communities from Lake Montjoie, Canada to study carbon cycling - M_130807_EF_MetaG | ecosystem: Environmental > Aquatic > Freshwater > Lake | place: Lake Montjoie... | reverse complement strand
GTTGCTTCTTCTTGGAGTGTTCGCGCAACTGCTTTTCAACTTCCGCAGGCATGTTTTCCCACAGCACCTTTTGATCGTTGTTCCAATCCCGCTCCCATTTGATGCCCAATTCCTTGGCGTACTTCTTGTATGCGCTACGCACACGAAAGAATCGGTCACTCACAACTCTACCTGTGTAAGGATTGATGTATCGGGTTGTGGTTCCTGAATCTTGACCCAAGTAATAGAAATTGCAAGCCTGATAGATGGTTCCCAACTCTTTTGCTGTAGGATCAGAATACGCGGTAAACAAACGATACTGAGTATTCTTCACCATCCAATTAATGCACCACATAAGAAATGAACTTGCAAGATTCTTGGGACTCCACGAAACACACGCACCGCGACTAACCAAGCGTTCAATCTCTTTAGTATTCTCACCAAGCAGTTTAGAAAAAGCATTCGGTAGATTCATAAGAATCACTCCTGCCATAATATCTCGTCCAATCAATCCCTGCTCAGGATCATGGTAATAGGCAGCAAACCAATGTGTAGTGTATTGAGAAAGATTACCTAGCCATTCGTGACGCTTTATAAACTCTGTGGCTTCACGCTTCTCGGCTTCAGTTGTGAGCGGCTTGAAAATGAAATCGGAAACTCGCAGTTCTCCTGCGCGTTCCTTGGACATTAGTGCTTCTTCCAAATCCTTTTCGTAATTGTTTAGCCGTATATCGTACTGCCAACAATGTTCCTTGTCGTAAGACTTGGAGCGTTCAACAATGTCTATATGTTCACTTTTGCTTTTGGAGTTCACACTTCACCTTTTCCCAATACTCTGCTGTTGCTTTAATCTTATAACCCTTAGGACCACCGTTGTGTATCCGTGCTAATGTTTCCCAAGACGCATCCTCGGGAGCATACCTGTTTAGATAAGCCACAACAATACGCTCCGCATACTTCCGAGTAAAACAGTCCTCATACTTTCCTCCGATGGTTTTATCGTACTCTACTGCATCCTGCCAGTAGTCTCGCCAAATCTGATAACCACCGATAGCGTTGCCGTAGTCACCCACAGCCTTATCGTTACCTTGGCTTTCTACTTGGCGAATAGCATCAAGAAACTTACGAGTTTCTTGTGGTGTCTTTCCACGGAGAAGAAATGTAATAGGTTTGGAGAGGTCTTGGTTTTTCGTCTTGCTTGATTGTGTTTTTGCAGCAGCCATTGCCGTTGGTGTGAACAACATCAGAAGGCTTAACACCAGGAATGAACAACGGGCCAGACTGAGCGGATTGGGTTTTCTTGTCATGTAGATAAGCATACATCAAAACCGAGTAGTTTACAATATCAATTATGGTATCTTCAAAAGATTCATTTTCAACAGCCAATTTTCCAGATTCAACAAAAGATGAAAGACGACTCATCTTATCAGTCATGCGAACCAAGAATCCTTGCTCGGTGGTGCAAATGCCCATTGCTTCTACTCTTGTGAAATTTGCAAAAGGTTCTAACCCATCGTTGCCTGCATAATCAGCATTCTTCTTACGCATCAGATTGCGACCCTTTTCACAAATCATTTCATGCATTTTTAATAAATCTTCGCGTGTCATTTTAAGAAACTCCAGTAGAGCCGAATCCACCTGTTCGGCTAGTCTTGGGCTGAACTCGCTCATCGGTGGGTTGTAGCGAGTATTTCAAAACAGGAATCATTTCCCCCTGACAAATTCTATCTCCGTGTGTAATACGAACCGGAGTGCTAGACAAATTCATAACTGCAACCATTAACTGATCTGTATAATCAGAATCAATAACACCTTCAGAATTGGCTAGAACAATTCCTCCCTTGATAGCCAATCCGCTACGAGCGTGCAAGCGAACAGAGTAGCCTTCAGGAATGTCTAGAACTAACCCTGTGGGAATAAGCACACGAACGCCATCAGGAGGAATCATAAGAAACGCAGGAGCGTCTGCTCGCTCAAACGCTGCCATCAACTTATGATGTGTGTTGTTTTTATCGTATGCGTCTACAATCCGTGTCTTGCTGCCAAAATATGCTTTAATATCAAAGCAAGCAGACTGCTCGGTTGCGAATACTGGATCAAAAGAATCAATCCATAACTTGTTATACTTTAAGGTCAAGTCGTTCATAATATAGAAGTTGTTGGTATTTAGAAAGGATTACTCGGAATCGGGATCGTAAGTATCAAAAGATGATGAAGATTTCTTTCTTCCGATATTGTACTTCGGAACTAATTGCCATCCGTTCTTCTGACCGAAAGGAAGAATCTTCAGATATGAAACAGGAACCACAGGCTCTTTAGTTTTGTTTGGTTCTTTTATCGTTATAAGTTTCCACTCTGCTAGAAGATTGCAAATGGTATTTCTGCGGGCTTTATCCGAATCGGGGAAATCTGTTGGCAACCCATCCAACATAAACAATTCCTTAAAATGAACAATGTAATACTTGCCTCTCTTGTGGAGGATATGGCAGGATTGGAACAGTTTATTTTCTGTTTTAGAGGAAATCCCTATACGAGTAAGGGTTTCCTTAACTTTAAGGAAGTTTTCGGGGGCTGGCAGTTCTACTTCAACAAATGTATCAATTAACGAAGACATAATTTAGACTCCTGTTTTTCGCTTACAAGAGGTATTTAGATTTTATTATTTCTTGACCCCGCCTGTATTTGTCTTAAAAGCCAAGGTTTCTTTGTCGGCTTCAGTCATCATAGACAGGTATTCTCTTGCTCTGGCTCGGCTTACAGAATAGTACTCTGCCACCATAATTTCCGCCTGTTCGTCCCATTCTGGCTTAATCCATTTTGAAAACCGCTTACGCTTCTTTACGGTATGGTACAGGTAGTCGTATTGAAGTTTCTTGTCTAAAAAGTGTAGACCGTTTAGGGTGTTGGCAGGAATTACGGTATCAGGAAATTGCGACATGGCACGATTAACAATGAAAGGCACATACGCCTTTTCGGTATCGGGATCACGATCTATTAAATTTCCTGTTTTATCGTTGATACTTTTTACAAAATCAAACGGATTCATTATATGCCTTCTATAAGCCCCAACAAATTATCATCACAATCAATTTTTACAATCAAACGAATCGGAATGTATACCCATTCATTCTTATTGATGTCGTAATACGAGCGTAGCAAAAAGGAATCGTAGGCGTTTATTCCATGATGTCTGTCAATGAGAGGAGCCTCAATATGCTCTTTAGTTATTGATGGTGGTCTGTGACGAATTTTAGCCTTAACCTTTTCTCCATTCAAATCTTCGTAAACAATATCCAAATGACTTGGAGAAATCTTTGCTAAAGCCTTATCTAAAAAATCACCCAATACCATATCAGCAGTACCACTTAAATCAAATATATTGGAAATGTGAGAACTACTGTCCTTACGCTTTCCGTTAACGATCACCTTGGACGAGAAGTAATTCTTTCTATCCTTTAAAAACAAATCACGAAGAGAACTGCAAGCATCAAGATACTCGTTATAGTTGTAATTCTCTGTTAGTTCTGAGGTAGACTCTATCATTTTCTCTACCATCTCGTCAGTTATTTTTGAGGATACATTAAGAATTTTTTGAAATGGATTGGATGAAGAATCCATTTTTAATTCTTCTAGGATGTTATCGCTTCCCTCACCTACAGCCTTTCTGTAGGCTTCAATGAAGTCTTCAATCTTATACTTCTTGTTGACTTCGTGAAGTGCGATTGTGAGATCGTTTAAACTTTTGATCTTATGATTCATACTCTTATTTATCAAAAGAACAGTCTGAAGCAAGCATCAAACAGCACGCAACCATGTTTAATTCTTGATCTGCAACGAACGCAGCCTTGTATTGATACTCGCTCAGAATCAAAATGGCTTGTGGAATAGAACCAGCATTCATCTTTTCCTGCAAGCCATCATAAATACGCCGAAAGATTGTTGCAGGCTCAGTATCAGAATGTTCCGCAACCCACTTGCGAATATCTGCAAACGATTTCGTCTTCATCGCTTTAACCAACAGATCAATATCAATATCTTTACCTGTTGCAAGAACAGAAGAATCAATCGCTCCTGAAAGAGCGTGTCTTTGAATTGTATTCAGAACACGACGAAAATCAGGGAAGTAGCGAATGATAAGTTCGGCTACAGCCTTGTCTTCATATGCAATCTCTTCGGCTTGCATGATAGTCTTGGCTCGCTCAAGAAACTCTCCTGCAAGTTGTGGCTTTTCCTTGTTAGGAATCTTGAAGTCTACAACAGTACAACGAGAGTGAAGCGGCTCAATGATTCTTGCTTTATAATTGCAAGTCATAATAAACCTGCAATTTGCTGCAAACTCTTCAATTGCTCCACGAAGAGCAGGCTGTGTTGATTGTGGATTCAAGTAATCGGCTTCGTCTAGAATGATTACCTTCTTACCACCACTCAAAGATACTGTAGATGCAAAGTTGCGTATCTTCGTGCGAAGCACATCAATACCACCGTCTTCACTTGCGTTGATAAACATATAATCAACACCAAGTTCCGAACACATGGCGCGAGCCACGGTGGTCTTACCACAACCTGCTCCACCCGACAGAATCATATTCGGGATTTCTCCCGTCTGAACTATACTCTCAAAGGTAGACTTTATACCCTTTGGAAGAACACAATCAGAGATTTTCTGTGGACGATACTTTTCAACTAATGGCAGCATGGGACTTCTTCTTGCTCTTTGAAGGCGTGAACTTGCTGTCTACCTCAAGAGAAATCCAATAAGTCAATTCCTTGTTTTCTGTTTGGAACTGCGCTACCTTCTTATCGCTTACTTCAACATCGTAACTGCCAGGAATCATACGAAGATTCTCAGACTTGAACATAAACTCAAACGAATCATCGCCGTCATATTCTCCCACATCAATAGAATAAGTATGTCCTGTGCTGTCCTTACGATCATACACATTCATGGTCAAACGACCATCGCTATGACGAAGAGCCAAGTCTGGTGCTGCAAGAACAGCCGCAGCCTTCTGCAATTCACCAAAGTCCTTTGACTGAAGTGTGAAATCCACTACAGACGCGGGCATATTGAATCGCTTGCCACTCTTAATGATTTGAAGAATCTGTGGATCAAGCATCTCAAGGTTGGAGAAGTAATACCGAACCTTGGCGCGACTTCCTTCAGAATAGATCACCACATGGGTGTCTTCAAAATCAAAGGAAGGATCCTTGAACATGCTTACAGTTGCGAGAAACTTGCTCAAATCCCAAATACCGAACTCAAGCGGAAAATCTTCAGCCACCTTAGCCTCTGCCATAATATTCTTGGTGGGGCTGATGGTTGCCAGGGTATCACCCGGGCGAACAATCAGATTACTGTTAATGGTACTGAAGTTCTTCAGAACTGTCAAAGTGTCTTGTGAAATCTTCATAATATATCTCCTTCAAAGATTGTGGTATCATACCACGAAACATAGTAAAGTCAAGCACTAGGTGGAAGTAATTCGGAATGATTATGCCTCACAAGAGTCTCTAGTAAAAATGCTGTTGGTACACAATAGATTTGCATGTTTCTGCAATTTAAAATTACCACCACACCAATACACTCTCCTGTATCTGCACGATACATTCCACCGCCTGAGGAGCCGGGTGCGCCGTCTGCATCTGTCTGATAGAAGAATGGCAGATGACTTGACAGCGAACTCCGACTCCTGTTGTTGTTTCCAATGATACCCCTAGTAATAGTCATGGTATCCATTGAAGGATTTCCCATCAGATAAACAGGTGTTCCGAGTCTAGGAGTATCGTAGTTGAATGTACATCCTTTCACCATTGGTGTCAAGGGTTTTGTATTTTCAACTTCTAGAATTGCTAAATCGTATTCAGGATCAACGAATGCCAATTTGCACTTTTCAGTTGTAATGGGAGACTCTAATTCTCCATCAAAGAGTGTAACCGCAATCTCTTTTGTTCCCCAAGTTTTATCCGCAGGCTTCGGCGGTTCTATTGGACATAAAGAGTCTTGGGCATTAAGAATGAAATCTATCTCCACATAATTTCGTGGAGCAAACCACGGTTTATGTTCTTTAATAGTGTTTTCATCTTCAACCACATGTGCTGCTGTTAGCACATACAACTTACCGTTCTTGCGATATGCAACTCCAGAACCAAGAGGTGTGCCGTCGTAATGTATGACGGCATTAGCACCCACGACTCCCTCAATCACCTGTTGGTTGTAGCCATTGCAATCGCAATTTGCTGATGAATGACAGGAAACTTGTCCTGCTGTAAGCACGCCTGCGAGCGTTAGTAGCACGCCCGCCATGACCAAACTCCTCGGTCTACGCATACGCGGCTCCAATCTGTCCTTGTAAGACGGCTAGTTTTTGGATAATCTAGCCGTTTGAGAAGGACAGAATTATTTATAAAATTACTGCTTTTGATTTTTTAAATCGTAGTAATAATTATCATCATCGCAATCAATAACCCAACGATCACTGCTTCCTTCACATCGGAAAACCTTATCGTCAACCTTGTAGTCAGGCTTCTCGGGGAATGGCTTGGTTACAAACGACATATGCTTCCAATAGATTCTGTTGTTTGGCTGTAGAGCGAAGCACCCGTTATCCAAACGAATCATATGCAAACACTTGTATTGAGTTGGTTCATCGCTGTATGCGTTGTTATACCAATCAAAAGTTGTCATGTAATCTCCCCAATACGCTTTACCGTCTTTCAAGATAACCTTGCAACGAGAACCACGAAGAGGTTCGTATGTGGTGACAGTTGAATTAATGGAGAAGCAATCCCATAACTGAAGGTGATCTAGTGGAATCTCAGGTGCGTCTTCACGATGACAAAGCATGTGAATAGGAACACGACTGCGAACCAAACCGTTATCTGTTAAAACATGAAACAGGATTGCTCGCTCAGGATTGGATTGAGCACCAAACACCATAACTTTATCAAACTCACCTCGGTGAGTCTTGTGCTGATACATATGTTCACGACGAATCAAACAGAAAAAATTTGGTATGTTTAGGTTTAGCATATTATATTACTCCAATCCTATTGTGTACACAACGGTTTAACATATTGTTTTCTTTTCATTTTAGCCTTGATGTGTTCAACAACTATGCCACCCAAGCATAGCATGAATAAAACAAACACGCAACATCCAACAACAAAGTTGAAGGTGAAGTCAACCCAATAATCATCGGGTTTCTTGATTTCCGATTTGCAAATCTCCATTTTCATCCTCATACAGGAAAGAGCAATTGTCCTTCTCTGTCCAACAACCAGTGTTAGCGTACACTATACCATTTATAATTTTTACTTTTGGTTCGTGTAGGTGTCCGCAAATAACACCATCGTATCCATTTTCTTTAGCGTATCTACAAACAACGGTTTCAAAACTTTCAACAAATTGAGTTGCTCGCTTTACTTTGATTTTTATGTATTTGCTGATACTCCAGTATCTCATACCCATTACTCTTCTGACCCAATTAAAGACTTCATTGAAAGAGAGAAGAATCTCATAGCATCTATCTCCCAATTTATAAGTCCATGATGTAATTGGATACTTAGTCAAAAAATCAAATTGATGTCCGTGTAACACAAGAAACTTTTTGCCACTCTTGGAAACAAAGTCCATTCTTTCATGGAGGCTTATTGCTCCGAATATTCTGTGACCACTAAACTTCTGCATGAACTCGTCGTGGTTCCCCCAAATATAATGAACAATTGTTCCTTTTCTTGTGTGCTTTAGAATTCGTTCAACCACTTCAAGGTGTGATGTTTGTTTTTGATATGACATGGAGAACACTTGTTTGAATCTCCAAATATCAATAATGTCACCAACCAAATACAATTCTTTCATTTCGTTACCTTTCAACCATTCATTTAGTGCTTTGCTTTTGGCTTTTTTAGAACCAAGATGAATGTCGGAAATAAAAACAGAGTTGTATTTCATTACGGTTATTTATTTTTGTTTAAAGCCATCTGTGGGATTCGAACCCACGACCTCCAGATTACAAATCAGGTGCACTACCACTGTGCTAAGATGGCGAAAGTAGTCCCTATAGGATTCGAACCTACAACTTCTTCCGTGTAAAGGAAGCACTCTAGCCGTTGAGTTAAGGGACCATTAGTGTCGGTGGAGGGAGTCGAACCCACACGCCTTGCGGCAAAAGAACCTAAATCTTTCGTGTATGCCAATTTCACCACACCGACTATTTCTTACTTCTTTACTTTGGTTTTCTTTTCCTTCTTTGCCAAAGACTTCTTAACCTTGGCAACCATTTCCTTTAGTTCTGGTGGAGACATGGCATTAGTTTCCAACAGAGCGTTTCTTCGCTTCTCTTCAGCCTTCTCTGCCTTTGTCTCTTGTGCTTTTTCTTCACCATCAAGTTCCTTGCAGTATTCCACAAGTGCGGCTTGACACGCTGCTTCGCTAACAAAAGGCCCATGAAACTGTGCCCATGTTTCATCCCAAAAAATCCAACCTGAATGCTTGGGAGAATACTCTACAGGATCGTGACGACCGATAGCAATGTAATTCTTCTCACTTGCCTTGGGCTTACCCCACTCGCACATCACCTTCTCGTTGTTCTTGATCCACATTTCAACATCAAAATCAAACGGATAGTGCTTGAGCAAATCACGAGCCTGCTTGCGAATTGCATCCTTACCCATCTTGGTGTTGCCCATAAGTTCCTTCAGAAATTCTGAAGTCTTAACAACTGCCCAATAAGATTCATATGGTAGCGTCATGGTATAGTTTCTCCTTCCTACGAGACTGTCGCTCGTAGGCTTTAAATAATCCTTCACTAAATCCGGCATGCTTGCCGTGACCGTATCCTTGAGAATACGCCCAAGTATATAACTTGATTTGCGAGGCTGCGAGTGCGGAAATTGCCGAAACGATGAAAAAGATTGTTGCTATTGTTTCCATGTGAGTAGATATTGTATAACACAATCTGAATAAAAGTGCGAGAGGTGGGATTCGAACCCACACGCCTTTAGAGGGCAGCGGATTTTGAATCCGCCGTGTATGCCAATTCCAGCCACTCTCGCAAACAGTAGGACCGGTGGGATTCGAACCCACACTTTACGGATTTTAAATCCGTTGACTCTGCCGTTGGTCTACGATCCCATTACTTTCGGACATTCGGGTATTTTGTTAGAAAGTCCTCAATAGTTTTCTTTAGACCAGTCTTCAAGTCGGTAAATTTAAAATCAGGGAAGTAAGTCGTGAACAAGGTATTGTTTGTTGGCTTCCTCATTATACCTTCAGGCTTGGTTTTGTCAAACACCAATTCGCCAGAAAAGCCCATTTCGGAAATTATAATTTCTACCGCTTCACGAATGCTCCACTCTTTACCTGGAGAAACAATCATCATATCAGGAGTTGAGTGTTCATCAACATGAATCATTTGTAAAATTCTACCAAGGTCTTCGGAAAATACAAATTCACGAAGAGCCTTACCTTCTCCCCAAATTGTAAAAGGTTGATTGTTAATCTTTGAAAGATAACAACGATGAATTAAACTTGGAAGAACATGACCGTTTTCCATATCGTAGTTGTCGTTCGCCCCGTAAAGATTACAAGGAATAATACACTTTGCGTTAACCTTGTATTGCTCTCGTAGACTTCTTGCTCCAACTTCAAGCATTCGCTTTGCGTAAGCGTACCCGTAATTTGTGGGATGTGGTTCGCCGTTATGAATTTGTTCTTCGGTTAGCGGATAGTGAGCAAACTCAGGAAAGATGCAAGTAGACAACAAGAAGGTTGCTCGGTTAACTTCTCTAGAAGCCTTGATAATGTTTGCGTTGATAGTTAAGTTATCAACAAGAAAATCGTTGATGAACTGCTTGTTGGATTTAACTCCACCAACCTTTCCAGCGCAATGAACAATATCTGTAATTTTGTGGTCACGAATGTAACCAATTAGTTGATCGTAATTAGTTAGATCAACTTCTTTGCGAGTTGGCTTTAATCCAAAAGGAACTGAGGTTCCAACAAGCCCTGCTCCACCTGTGATAAGATATTGTTTTTCCATATTTAAACTGGCTCGGCTGGATTCGAACCAGCAACCTATCCGTTAACAGCGGATCGCACTACCGTTGTGCTACGAACCACCTTTTTAAATTTGCTTTTCTCGCTTAATCCAAAGCGGAAGAATACCACGCTCTTCAAGTTTACGAAGAGTTTCCTTCTTTGCATTAAGTAGCGGTTCTTGTCGCTTCAAGCGACGGGATTCATAACGACGCTTACGGCGACGATGAAGTTCTCTCATCTTGTCTATCATTGTTTAAACCTTTCTTCTTCATAAGATGCTTCACCCAAATTTCAGTTACAGTCATTGGATGATGGAATTCCTCAAACTTGAAACCACTAATTGGCTCCTTGTTCTTGGTCTTGAGTGCAGTATAGATGCCGTTGAGTCGGTTAGGCTTGAACTCACCAACAGGTTCTTCCTTACCTAGACCAGGCCATGCTTCTGCTTTGGTTCCGATTACCAATCCTTGCGGAGATGCGGGAGACTTGAAGAATATGGCATCCTGCTCATACTTCGCGCCCATCTTCTTGGCAAAGCCCTTGATGGCTCCACTCTTGGTAGCACTATCATCATCACCGATAATCATAAAGGACTCTTCGGTGACACGACGCTTCTTGCCGTCACCAAGGTCTTCTTCATAAGTGCCAACAACTTTCTCAAAACCAAAACCTGCTGCACGAATATCGTTCTCTAACTTCTTGTTGAGTCCACGATTCACCGACAAAGAATTGCTACCACGGAATGCGGTGAGCAAAGCGAACGGTCGCTTCTCAACATGTGAGAACACGCGAGCAAGCGAGATTTCTGTAATCAATTCTTTGCGATAAGTTTCAATTTCTTCAGACATTTGTGGCTCCCCTAATTTCTTCGGTTGAATTCTTCAACTCTAAGTAAACTTTTCGTATCTCTTCAAACGCTTGTGATGCGCTGAACTTGCCTTGTATTTCCCACTCAACAATACGAGCAGTGCGTCGGGCTAGTTCTCCAATGTTCGCATGTGCTGCGAAGTCTTCAATCTCCATCATCTTTCTCCGAATGCGACCCACCAAACATCACGGTGACTCTGGTAAGTGAGGTATAGTGTTTAGTATACCGTCACTTTCCCTTCGGTGCAATTTTTTTATTTGCTTTCTTCTTTTTCTTAAAAATTGCGTCCCAATTCTTTGACCATAGATCGTAATCTACCTTACGGTATCTATCTCCCTTGCCTGCTGCGTGCTTGCCGCTCATAACGCCTCCTGGTGGCTTGAGAAGGTGATTTGGTGAACAGGTAACTCCCATTCTTCCGCCTCGCCTATCGCCTGAATTATAAAAATCTTCATCTCGCTCAAATCTTTAAAATTATGCAGTCGGAGAAACAGGATTTGAACCTGCAACCTCTTGCACCCAAAGCAAGCGCACTACCAAGTTGTGCTACTCTCCGAGAAAGCGGGTAGAGGGATTCGAACCCTC
>Ga0114968_10003680_pt1 | contig 11472 bp, 13 predicted proteins | sample M_130807_EF_Meta_FD_87020 | JGI IMG/M metagenome (GOLD analysis project Ga0114968, IMG submission 87020) | Freshwater microbial communities from Lake Montjoie, Canada to study carbon cycling - M_130807_EF_MetaG | ecosystem: Environmental > Aquatic > Freshwater > Lake | place: Lake Montjoie... | reverse complement strand
GGCTGGAGGCATGAAGTCCTCGCGTGCGGGAGCCTGAGCCATGGAGCCTATCAATCCGCCAGTTGCACCGACAGGCCCACGCGCTCAATACCGGCGCGCTGGAGCGCATCCATCACTTTGACCACGCTCTCGTAGCGCACCGTTTTGTCGGCGCTGATGACCACGGCCGGGCGCTCTGCCTGCCCGCCGTCTGGGCGGGTTTGGGCGCGGCGCACGGCGCTGGCCAAATTGGGCAAGGACACGGGGGCCGTGGACTCGTGCGCGCGCAGCTCGAGTTTGTCGTCCTTGCCCACGACGATTTGCACCACCACGTCGGGTTGCTTGGACGCCTTGCCCACGCTGGGCAGGTCGATCATGCTGGGAGTGATCAGCGGGGCAGTCACCATAAAGATGATCAGCAGCACCAGCATCACGTCAATGAAGGGCACCATATTCGGTTCGCTCATGGTGCGCCGACCCCGGCCACGGGAACTGACTGCGGGCATGGACGTCTCCTTAGGGGGTTATCGGTGGGCGGTCAGCGCGGTGCCGCCGGGCTGGTTTGTGCGCTCACATTGCGCTGCAGGATGTTGGAAAACTCTTCGATGAAGGTTTCGTGCTGGATCGCGATCCGGTCCAAGTCGCGGGCAAAGCGGTTGTAGGCAATCACGGCAGGGATGGCGGCAAACAGACCGATCGCCGTGGCAACCAAGGCCTCGGCAATGCCGGGGGCCACCGTGGCCAGCGTCACTTGTTGCAAGGACGCGAGGCCGGTAAAAGCGTGCATGATGCCCCACACCGTGCCAAACAGACCAACGTAGGGAGACACCGAGCCCACCGACGCCAGGAAAGACAGATTGCTCTCGACCTCGTCCATCTCACGTTGAAAGCTTGCACGCATGGCGCGGCGCGCGCCGTCCATAAGCGTCCCGACGTCGTTGACGCGGCGTTCACGAAGTTTTTGAAATTCGCGCATGCCGCTGGCAAAAATGCGCTCCATCGGGCCCGAGTTTTGTGCCTTAGAGGCAGCCGCCGTGTACAGCTCGTTCAAGCTGGCACCCGACCAGAATTCTTTTTCAAACGCCTCGTTGTGGGTCTTGACCCGTTGGATGGCAAACAACTTGCGAAAAATCGCCGACCAACTGGCCAGTGACACCAGCATCAGCAGCGCCATGACGATTTGCACCACAAAGCTGGCGTGCATCACGAGTTGGAGGATGTTCAGGTCTTGGTTCATGGTGAAAGCCCAGGAATGTTCGCGTATCAGAAAAAAACGGAGAAGCTCAGGCCAACAGAGTCTGCAGGCGCGCAACGGCCGTCTGCAACTGCTCCATGGAGCTGGCGGTAGAAAAACGCACAAACTGTGCGGTCTGGTCGGTGCCAAAGTCGCGGCCCGGCGTAATGGCCACGTGGGCCTGTCGCATCACAGCAAACGAAAAATCCCAGCTGTCTTTGAGCCCGAGCCGAGCACAGGCCGCGGAGCAATCGGCCCACGCATAAAAGGCACCATCGGGCACCACTGGCACGTCCAGGCCTAAGCGTTGCAGCGCAGGTACAAAGTAGTCACGCCGGGCCTTGAACTCGGCGCGGCGCGACTCGTACAAGGCGATGCTTTCGGGCTCAAAGCAGGCCAGCGCCGCATGCTGGGCAAGGGTGCTGGGGCAGATAAACAGGTTTTGCGCCAAGCGCTCAATCACGGGAACCAGGGCCTCGGGCACTACCAACCAGCCCAGGCGCCAGCCGGTCATGTTGAAATACTTGCTAAAACTGTTGATGCTGATCACCGCATCGTCCAGCGCCAGCGCCGTCTGCCCAAAGTGCGCGTCGTAACTCAGAGGCAGATAAATCTCGTCGACCAGTGTCACGCCACCCCGCGCCTGCACCACGGCATGGATGCGACGCAGCTCGTCCGGGTCAATCGAGCTGCCGGTCGGGTTGGAGGGTGACGCCAGCAGCACTCCGCGTGTTTTAGGCCCCCAGGCCGCCTGCACTTGGTCGGCGCTGAGCTGGAAGCGATGCTCGGCGGTGGTGGGAATGAGCACGGCGCGGCCGTCTGCTGCACTCACAAAATGCCGGTTGCAGGGGTAGCTCGGGTCGGGCATGAGCACTTCATCGCCCGCATCAATCAGTGCCAAACACGCCAGTTGCAGCGCAGCCGAAGCGCCTGCGGTGATAACGATCCGGCTGGCCGGTACGTCCACGCCAAACCGGCTGGCGTACCAGTCGCTGATGCGCTCCCGCAGGGCGGGCAGCCCGGTCGCTTGGGTGTATTGGCTCAGGCCTTGGCCGATCGCGTGCTGGGCCGCGGCTTGCACCAAGGGCGGGGCGGTGAAATCGGGCTCGCCGATATTCAAAAATACCATCGGCGAGTCGGTGTGGGCTACGCTGCGGCCTAATTCGGCCGCGGCTTTGGCCACTTCCATGACATAAAAGGGCTCGATTTTTTGGGCGCGGCGCGAGATCTGCATTGCAGCCGGTGCTTATTCGGTCGCAGTGGTCTGCGCGCGGTCCGCCTGCACTTCAGGTCCGCGGAGTTCGGGCGCCAGTCCGTTGAGCACGGCATTGACGTACTTGAAGCCGTCCGTGCCGCCAAATTCTTTAGCCAACTCGATGCATTCGTTGAGCACCACGCGCCAGGGTACGTCAGGGCAGTGTTGCATCTCATAGACACCGATCCACATGACCGCGTGCTCGACCGGCGAGATCTCGGTCATGGGACGGTCCAACCGGGTCAAGATTTGGCGGTCCAGCTTCTCCGAATGGTCGATGCATCCGTGGAGCAACGCGTCAAAGTGTGCGGCATCGGCTTTGTTGAAGCCCGCCAGGTCCCGGGTGAAGGCGTCGATGTCCGCCGCAGAATTCTTGCCCACCAAGCGCTGGTACAAAGCTTGGAGCGCAAATTCTCGGGCGCGGCTGCGGTTGTTTTTGCTGCCCGCCTTGCGGGCGCCAGTGCTGGTCAGCCCCACACGGGACTGGCGCGGGGGACGTTTGGCACTTGCGGTGGAGTCGGTCATTAAGTGATTTCCAGAAAATTGGCCATTTCCACGGCCACTCGGGCGGCGTCACGGCCTTTTTCGATTTGGCGGGCCTCGGCCTGCGCCATGTTTTCCACGGTCAATATCGCATTGGCGATTGGAATTTGGTAGTCCAGCGAGACGCGGGTCACCCCGGCGCCAGATTCGTTGGCCACCAGTTCAAAGTGGTAGGTCTCGCCGCGAATGATGCAGCCCAGCGCCACCAAGGCGTCGTAACGAGTTTTCTCGGCGAGCGCCTGCAAAGCGGTCGCCACCTCCAGCGCGCCGGGGACGGTGAAGTGGTGAATATCGCGCTCGGCCACCCCCAGCGTAAGCAGTTCTTGTTTGCAGGCCGCCGCTAACGCGTCGGTCACCCCGGCGTTGAAGCGGGCCTGCACGATGCCGATGCGCAGTTGCTTGCCGTCCATACGGCCATCGGTGTCGGCAACGTTGCCTTTGTCTGCGCCAAACATGAAGGTTCCTTTGAGGTCGAGGGATGTGGTGTTGGGAAGCAGTTGGCGCTCAGGGATGCGTAGGGCTGAGGTAGCCCACGGTTTCCAAGCCGTAGCCGGTCAGGCTGGGCATGCGCCGGGGGCTGCCCATCAGGCGCATCTTGTGGACGCCACACAAACGCAGTATCTGGGCGCCCACGCCATAGGTCCGAAGGTCCATGCGACCGCGCTCGGGGGCGTGCGCCGGTCGCGCCGTGCCGTCAAACTGGGCCAACAGTTGTTCACCGGTTTCACCGCAGTTCAGCAAGACCACGACGCCGCGCCCCTCGTGGGCGACGTGCGCCAGCGCCGCGTCCAAGCTCCACGAGTGCAAAGAGCGGCCCGCCTCCAGCGCATCGAGCACCGACAGCGGTTCATGGACACGGGCCGGGACGACCTCGTTTGCGGCCCATTCGCCTTTGACCAGCGCCAAGTGCACGCCGTGGCCGGTGGTGTCCCGAAAAATGTGCGCCATAAAGTCGCCGGCAGCGGTTTTAAAGGGGCGGCTGCCTTTGCGCTCGACCAGCGAATCTACTTGGCTGCGGTGTGCAATCAGGTCGGCGATGGTGCCGATCTTGATACCGTGCTCGGCGGCGAAGAGTTGCAGGTCGGGCAGACGGGCCATGGTGCCGTCGTCTTTCATGATCTCGCAGATGACCGACGCGGGTGTGCACCCGGCCATGGCCGCGAGGTCGCAACCCGCTTCGGTATGTCCTGCACGCATGAGCACGCCGCCATCCACTGCCTGCAGTGGAAAGATGTGGCCCGGTTGCACCAAGTCTTCCGCCACGGCACCCGGGGCCACGGCGGCTTGCACCGTGCGCGAACGGTCCGCGGCGGAGATGCCGGTGGTGACGCCCTCGGCGGCTTCAATCGATACGGTAAACGCCGTGCCTTTTTTGTCGCCATTGCGCACCGCCATAGGGGGCAGCTTGAGGAGTTCGCAACGCTCGCGGGTCAGAGTCAGGCAAATCAGGCCCCGGCCAAAACGCGCCATGAAGTTGATGGCCTCAGGCGTGACGTGGTCGGCCGCCAGCACCAGGTCGCCTTCGTTCTCACGGTCTTCCTCGTCCACCAGAATCACCATCTTGCCCGCGCGCATGTCAGCCACGATGTCGTGCACGGGGGAAATGGCCACGGGCTGGGTGGGAGGGGTGGAGGCAGTCATCAGATAACTTTCGCTAATTCAGGAGGAAATTCTGGGGTGAATTTCTGCCGCAAGGGCGGGTGGGCGATTATCGCCGCTTTGGGGTGCGATCAGGGCAGGTCGTCGATCGATGCGCTCCAGCGCGCGTTCAGTCCTTTTTGCAGGTCGCGGCGGTCGCGCTTGGTGGGCCGGCCCTGAGTGATTGTCTGCGCCGGCTCGGGGTGTAGGCGCCGGTGTTCGGCCGCAGTGGCGCGGTCCAGGATGCTTTGGGGCGTTTCCTCGTACAAGGTTTGGGCAATGGGGGCCGACCCCCGCGTGCCGCTGATGCCTTTGACCACTACCGTGCGCTTGATGCCGGCCTGCGACAGCGACACCGTGTCGCCCACACGCACCTCCCGCGATGGCTTGACCTCTTGCTGGGCTATGTGTACGCGGCCTTTGCCGACTTCTTCGGTCGCCAGGGAGCGGGTTTTGTAAAAACGGGCGGCCCATAGCCATTTGTCGATGCGAATACTGTCCATCTGGAGCGTGTTGAGGTCTGGGGTGGGTGAGGGTTATCCCTCGGTCGTTAGGGGTAAAGTTGAATTAGTGGTAGTGCATCATAGGGGGGTCGCCCACCCACTTGGAGATTTGCATGCGTCGTGACCACTTTCTGAAGTCCCTGGCCGCCGTGGCGGCTGTCGGCGCCTTTCCCCTGAGCGCCCACGCTGGCGCCAACTTGAAGATGATGATTCCAGCGAACCCCGGCGGCGGCTGGGATGGCACCGGTCGTGAACTCGGCAAAGCCTTGCTGGACGCCAAAGTGGCCGACACCGTGCAGTACGAAAACAAGGGCGGAGCGGCCGGGGCGATCGGGCTGGCGCAGTTTGTTAACGCCGCCCGGGGCGACGCCAACGCATTGATCATGACCGGCGCCGTGATGGTGGGCGGCATCATCACCGGAAAGCCCCAGGTCGGCATGGACAAGATCACGCCGATTGCGCGCCTGACCAGCGAATACAACGTGTTTGTGGTGCCGGCGGATTCGCCCCTGAAAACCGTGAAGGACGTCGTAGAGCAGATGAAAAAAGACCCGGCCAGCGTGAAATGGGGCGGCGGGTCGCGCGGATCAACAGAGCATATTTGCGCCTCCATGCTCGCCACGAAAGTGGGCGTTGACCCGAAGAAGGTCAACTACGTGGCCTTTCGAGGCGGCGGCGAGGCCACCGCGGCGGTGCTGGGCGGCAATGTGACGGTCGGCGGCAGCGGCTACAGCGAGTTTGCCGAATACATCAAGGCCGGCAAGATGCGCCCGATCGGGGTGACTGCGGCCAAGCGCTTGCCTGGAATTGACGTGCCCACGCTCAAGGAGTCCGGTTTTGACGTCGTATTGGGCAACTGGCGTGCGGTCTACGGCGCACCCGGCATCACCCCCGAGCAGCGGGCAGCGCTGACCGAGATGGTGGTCAAGGCGACCAAGTCCAAGTCTTGGCAAGAGGCGCTGGAGCGCAATGCATGGACACCGGCCCTGCTCACGGGCAAGGCCTTTGACGACTTTGTGGATGACGAATTTGCAAGCCTGCGCGGCATCATGCACCTCTCGGGCATGGTTTGATGGGTTGGTCCAACAAAGTGCGGCAAAGCGCGGTGGCCCTGGCTGTGCTGGGCCTTGCCGGTGTGCTGGCGTTCGGGGCGATGGATATTTCGTCGGAGGCCGGTTATGCTGGCATCGGGCCTAACTTCTTGCCCTGGCTGGTGGCCGCCGGACTCGCGGTGATCGCGATCTTTTTGGGGTTTGAGGCGCAAACTGGCGGTTTTCGCGACATGCCAGAGGCGCAAGCGGACGAAGTGCCGCCCCCCGGCGCCCCGTGCTGGCGCGGCTTTGCCTGGATGTCTGGCGCCTTGTTGCTTAACGCCGCGCTGATCACCAGCATCGGCTTTATCTTGAGTTGCACCCTGTGCTTTGCCTGCGCGGCCCACGGTTTGCGCCAGGCGCAATCGGGTGCACCACAAAGCCTGGGCAGCTGGTTCAGCGATCTTGCGGTGGGCCTCCTGATTGCTGCGCCGGTCTTTTGGATGTTCACCAAGTTCTTGGCCATCAGCCTGCCAGGCCTCACCCGAAGCGGGTGGCTGTGATGGACATCTTCTCCCAGTTGCTGCAAGGCTTTGCCACGGCCGGCACGCCGATTAATTTGTTGTGGGCCTTTGTCGGGTGTGCGTTGGGTACGGCGGTGGGTGTGTTGCCGGGCATTGGCCCTGCCACGGCCGTTGCCATGCTGCTTCCCATCACCTCGCAGGTAGACGCCACCGCGTCCATGATCTTTTTTGCTGGCATTTATTACGGCGCCATGTATGGCGGCTCGACCACGTCGATTTTGCTCAATACGCCCGGCGAGACGGCCAGCATGGTCACCGCCATGGAGGGCAACAAGATGGCCAAGAGCGGGCGGGCAGGTGCGGCTCTGGCCACGGCGGCGATCGGTTCGTTCGTGGCGGGCACGATTGCCACCGTGATGGTGACGCTATTCGCCCCGGTCGTTGCGGAGTACGCGGTCCGCCTGGGCCCGCCGGAGTACTTTTGCTTGATGTTGCTGGCCTTGACCACCGTCAGTGCCGTATTGGGCCAAAGCACCATGCGGGGTCTGGCCGCATTGTTCGTGGGCCTGGCCATTGGCCTCATTGGCATGGACCAAATTACGGGTCAGGCGCGCTATACCGGCGGCGTACCCGAGTTGCTGGACGGCGTGGAAATCGTGTTGGTCGCGGTCGGCCTGTTTGCGGTGGCGGAGGCCTTGCATGCCGTCTTGTTCGAGGGCGCCAGCAGCGAATCTCAAAACAAGCTAAGCCGCGTGCGGATGACAGGCTCGGATTGGCGCCGCTCGGTACCCGCGTGGCTGCGGGGTACTGCCATCGGCGCACCCTTTGGCTGTATTCCGGCGGGCGGCACCGAGATTCCGACTTTCTTGAGCTACGCGGTCGAAAAAAAGCTGGCACGGGGCGAGAACCTGGCCGAATTTGGCAAGCAGGGCGCGATCGAAGGCGTGGCCGGGCCTGAGGCGGCCAACAACGCTACGGTCACGACTGCGCTGATTCCCCTGCTCACCCTAGGCATTCCGGTCAGTAACACCACGGCGATTTTGCTGGGGGCATTTCAGAACTACGGCATTCAGCCGGGCCCGCAGTTGTTCACCACCTCCGCTTCTTTGGTGTGGGCGTTGATTGCCTCGCTCTACATAGGCAACGTGATGCTGCTGGTGCTGAATTTGCCGCTGGTGGGGCTGTGGGTCAAGTTGCTCAAGGTGCCCAAGCCGCAGTTGTATGCGGGCATCTTGATTTTTGCCACGGTGGGCGCTTACGGCATGCGCCAAAGCGCCTTTGACCTGGTGCTGCTGTATGCCATTGGTGTGCTGGGTTTGGTCATGCGCCGCTTCGACTTTCCGACCGCGCCGGTGGTGGTGGGCATGATTTTGGGCCCGCTGGCGGAGGCGCAACTGCGCAACGCGCTGTCGATCGGTGAGGGGAAATGGACCGTGTTTCTGGAGCGCCCTCTTTCTTTGGGCTTGCTTTGCGTGGTGCTGACGGTGCTGGTGTTGCCGCGCTTACTGAAGAAGCGCGGCTAGGCGTGCGCCAGCGCGTGGTTCAGAGCCCGCGCTGCTTGCATACACTCAGACTCTCGCTGAGCGCCGCGGCGACGCGTGAATTCCCACTTTTTTGAGGAACCCCCTATGAAACTTCTTCGCTATGGACCGGTAGGTCAAGAAAAAGCAGGTGCTGTCGGCAGCGATGGCCGTGTCCGTGACCTGTCCATGTTGTTTGCGGATCTGGATGCCGCGCACCTGTCGCCTCGCACCCTGGCGGCGTTTCGGGCGCTGGACGTGGATGCGCTGCCCGCGGTGGACGGCACACCCCGCCTAGGATGCCCGGTCTCCGATATCGGAAAGATCGTCTGTGTCGGCCTGAACTACGCTGACCACGCCAAAGAAAGTGGCATGGAGCCACCCAAGGAGCCAGTGCTGTTTCTCAAAGCCACCAGTTCCATAACCGGCCCGAACGACCCAGTGACGATTCCACGGGGGTCGGTCAAAACCGACTGGGAGGTCGAGCTCGGCGTGGTGATCGGCAGCAAAGCCAGCTACGTCAACGAGTCCGATGCCCTGTCGCATGTTGCGGGCTATGTGTTGGTGAACGACCTGTCCGAGCGCGAATTCCAGTTGGAACGGGGCGGTCAGTGGGATAAAGGCAAAGGCTGCGACACCTTTTCTCCCATCGGCCCGTGGCTGGTGACCCCCGACGAACTGGGCGACGTTCATGCACTGGGCCTGTGGCTTGAGGTCAACGGGCGGCGGGTTCAGGACGGCACCACGTCCAACTTGATCTTTGGCATTCCCAAGCTGATCAGCTACATCAGCCAGTTCATGACACTCAATCCGGGCGACGTCATCAGTACCGGCACGCCCGCTGGAGTGGGTCTGGGACAAAAGCCCAGCCCTTGGTACTTGAAGGCGGGAGACCAAATGCGATTGGGAATTCAGGGCCTGGGTGAGCAAACTCAAATTTGCGTGGCTGCTCCCTGATGTCTCAGCCTGCGGCACCGCTTGCTGCCCCTTTGGCGGTGTACTGGGACTTTGAAAATCTGCACGCCCGCTTGGTCGAAGACCGCCTGGGCGATGGCGCCTACAACACGCCGGACGGTCGTTTCAAGGCGCAAGAGCCCTTGGTGCAAGTGCAAAAGGTCGTGGATTTTGTTGCCACACTGGGGCCCGTGGCGATGAACCGCGCCTATTGCAACTGGCAATACTTTGGCCGCTACCGCGAAGCCTTGCTCGGCGCAGGCATGGACCTGGTCCAGCTTTTTCCACCCGGCGCGTCCGCGAAAAATGGCGCCGACATCCGCCTCTGCCTCGACGCTCTAGATGACAGCGCCCGGCTGAGCACCATCGGGCAGGTGGTGATCATCGGGGGCGATAGCGACTTTATGCCCCTGGCCCAAAAGCTTAAAGCTGCCGCTCGCCGCGTGATCGGTATCGGCGCCCGCAAGTCCACCAACCGCTACTGGGCAGGGTGCTGCGACGCGTTTTATTACTACGAGGACCTGGTCGCAGGCTGAGCGTCCGGACCCGCCAGGCCCGCGATCCATGCGTCAATTACGGTCACATCGTTCACCGCTTTGAGCGCGTCGTAGGCCACTTGCGCTTGCGGGTAGTGTCGGCGCAAAAAGTTGAGCCACTGTTTCAGGCGGCCCGCCTGCTGGCGTCGCTCCAGTGAATGGCAGACCAGTTTCCAAAAGGCAGCGATATGCGGGTGCAGGGCTTCCCAGTCGGTCTGTTGCGCGCGGGCATCGTCGGCACCGTGCGCATTAATTGCGCGGGCCAGGCCGGGGTAGCTCACGATGCCACGCCCCAGCATCAGGTTCTGGCACCCTGATGCGGCGCGGCAGGCCTGCGCGTCTGACACGGTCCAAATCTCGCCATTCGCCACCAGCGGCGTGCGGACCACGGCGGCAATGTCAGCGATGCGATTCCAGTAGGCGGGCGGGCGGTAGGCGTTGGCACGGGTCCGGGCGTGGACCACGATCTCGCTCGCGCCCCCCGCTTCCAACGCAAGCGCGCATTCTTCGGCCCGGCGATCGTCGTGAAAGCCCAGACGCATCTTGGCCGATACGACCTGGGAGCTCGGAACCGCGCGGCGCACCTCTGACACGATTTTGAACAGCAACTCGGGGTCTTCCAGCAAGGCAGCGCCGCCGCCGTGACGGTTCACCACTTTGGCGGGGCAGCCAAAATTGAGGTCCACGCCGTCGGCGCCGAGGCCCGCCACGCGGGCGGCGTTGTCGGCCAGGCACAGCGGGTCTGACCCCAACAACTGAGGACGCACCGGCACACCCGACAGCGTGCATCCCCCGGTGAGCAATTCCGGGACCACCCGGACAAACGCACGCTCCGGTAGCAGGGTGTTGGTAACGCGAATAAATTCGGAGACGCAACGGTCAATGCCTCCGACCCGGGTCAGGATGTCCCGCAGGACGAAGTCCAACAGACCCTCCATGGGGGCTAAGACGATGGCCATCCTGAGGGTGGGTGTCGCGGGTGCGCCATTGACCCGGCGTACCGTGGCTTTACTGCTTTGCGCCCAAGGCCAGGGCGGCCGAGCGCGAGGCCGCCAGCATCCGCGGATCGGCCAGTTCTTGGGTGTTCCAGCCCGCCAGGTGTTGCTGGCTTACCTCGGCCAGGGCCGTAATGCCTGCTGCATCATCGTTCAGGCAAGGGATATAGCTGAATTCCTTGCCACCGGCATGGAGAAATGCTTCACGCGCTTCCATGTTGATTTCTTCCAGCGTTTCCAGGCAGTCGCTGGTAAAGCCCGGACAAATCACGTCCACCCGTTGTATCCTGGACTCTGCCATCGCAATCAGGGTGGGCTCGGTGTAAGGTTCGAGCCACTTGGCGCGTCCCAAGCGGCTCTGAAACGTAACTTTGAATTGATCTTTGGACAAGCCCAGCGCATCGGCCAGCAGGCGCGCCGTTTTGAAGCACTCACAGTGGTACATGTCGCCCAAGGCCAGCGTGCGCTCCGGGACGCCGTGAAAGCTCATCACCAGCACCTCGGGTCGGGGCCTGTCCAGCCAATGTTGGCGCACGCTGTTCGCCAGCGCGGCAATATAGGCCGGGTGGTCGTGGTAATGGTTGACAAAGCGCAGCTCGGGAATGGCGCGGGTTTTGCTGGCCCAGGCATAGACGGCATCAAACAGGCTGGCCGTCGTGGTGGCCGAGTATTGGGGATAGGCTGGCAGCACCAGCACGCGTGTGACGCCCTGCGCCTTTAAATCCTCAAGTTGTGAGGGAATGGAGGTGCTGCCGTAGCG
>Ga0114968_10003678_pt1 | contig 11473 bp, 19 predicted proteins | sample M_130807_EF_Meta_FD_87020 | JGI IMG/M metagenome (GOLD analysis project Ga0114968, IMG submission 87020) | Freshwater microbial communities from Lake Montjoie, Canada to study carbon cycling - M_130807_EF_MetaG | ecosystem: Environmental > Aquatic > Freshwater > Lake | place: Lake Montjoie... | reverse complement strand
CTTCAGAGCCGCCTTACTGGGTCTGCGTCGAATGCAATTGGGCTTGGCAATCACTGCAAGAGGCTAATCACCATGCTTGTAATGGAAACCCACCAGCAGAACCGGCGTTTCGCAGCGTTACAAGCAAGCCTCAATACAAGTCGGTTTGGGTAAAGCCCGTACCGCCAAAAAAACCAACTTGCGAGAAGCTGGGTGTTTGCCAGTCTAATTTGGCACCGAGTTGCCGTGATGGTGTTTGTAGGTTGGAGGCTGTCCATGCTCCGTGAATACCAACAACGCACCATCGACCAGCTTTACGCATGGTTTGAGGCAGGCAACGCTGGAAACCCCTGCCTAGTCCTGCCCACCGGCAGTGGTAAGAGCCATATCATTGCTGCGTTGTGTAAGGACGCGCTGCAATCTTGGCCGGAGACTCGGGTTTTGATGCTAACCCATGTAAAGGAACTGATCGCGCAAAATGCCGAGAAAATGCGCCAGCACTGGCCTAACGCGCCAATGGGAATCTACTCTGCGGGGCTTGGCCGTAAGGAGATGGGAGAGCCGATTACCTTTGCAGGCATTCAGTCGGTGCGAACCAAGGCCAAGCAGATCGGCCACGTTGATCTAGTCATCATCGACGAGGCCCACCTGGTGAGCCACAAGGACGAGGGCGGCTATCGGACACTTCTATCGGACATCTATCAGACAAATCATAATGTGAGAGTGATAGGACTTACCGCCAGCCCGTACCGCTTGGGGCATGGCTACATTACCGACAAGCCCGCCATATTCGACGCGCTGATTGAGCCGGTGAGCATTGAGGAATTAATTTTCAAGGGCTTTCTGTCCACCCTGCGGTCCAAGTTGACCGCCACCAAGTTGGAGGTGGATGGGGTCCATAAGCGGGGCGGCGAGTATATCGAGGCCGAATTGCAAGCCAAGGTCGACACCAGCGATAAGAACGCCAAGGTGGTGCAGGAAATCATTAGCCTAGCCGGTGCCCGCCGGTCGTGGCTGGTGTTCTGCGCCGGTGTAGCCCATGCCCAACACATAAAAGAGGCGCTGGTGGAACAAGGCATTGTGGCCGAGTGCGTGACTGGCGACACGCCAAGCGCCGAGCGTGATCGTATCCTGAGCGAGTTCAAGGCAGGCACCATAAAGGCATTGACCAATGCTAATGTGCTTACCACCGGCTTTGACGCGCCCATGATTGACCTGATTGCTATGCTGCGCCCTACTATGTCACCAGGGCTATACGTCCAGATGGCGGGGCGTGGCCTGCGGATCGCTGACGGCAAAGCCGATTGCATGGTCCTAGACTTTGCTGGCGTGGTGGAGCAGCATGGCCCCATTACCGCCGTGCGCCCACCACCTAAGAAGGGCGATAAGCAGGGCGAAGCACCAGTAAAGGTCTGCGACCACTGCCAGGAGATATGCGCCCTGTCGGTGCGGGTATGCCCAGCCTGCGGGGCCGAGTTCCCCGAGCCGGTCCGGCCAGCCCTGAAACTGCACAACCTAGACATCATGGGCAATGAGGGCGTGGACCTTGACGTTACTAGCTGGACTTGGCGCAAGCACATCAGCCGAGCCAGTGGGAAGGAGATGCTCTCATTAACGTACTATGGCGGGCTGAGTGACGCACCAGTGACCGAGTATCTGGCTGTGACCCATGACGGCTACGCAGGCGAGAAATCGCGTAGGCTATTGGCCGAGGTGGCCCACCAGGCAGGCGTGGTGCTGGACTATGGCACCGCCGACCTGCATGAGATGGCGCAGGTACTTACCGAAGGCCAGCCACCGGCCACCATAGAGTTTAAGCGCGAAGGTAAGTTTTTCACCATACTACAAAGGAAATGGAACCCATGAGACACCCAGAACCCCAAATCGTCACCCTATACCGCACCACCCTGAGAGCCGAGCCGCCAAGGGTCTGCCATACCTGCGACCATTACAGCAAGGAGGGGGTTTGCGCCGAATTTAATGATGAGCCACCGGCTGATTTTGCGAGTGAGCCAGGAGGTTGTTCACTGTGGGAATGGGAGTTACCGTTTTGACCGCACCTAGCGAACACTTAGAACAGGTCCGATTAGTATCGTGGTTCCGGCGCGAGTGGCCGGACGTACGTATATTCGCAATCCCTAACGGCGGGGGCCGCAGCATGGCCCAGGGCGCCAGTCTAAAGGCCGAGGGCGTCACAGCGGGAGTGCCGGACCTATTCGTACCCGCGTGGAAACTATGGATTGAAATGAAGCGCAGTACGGGCGGCGTGGTTTCACCAGTGCAAAGGGACTGGATCGTGTACTTGCAGGGTATCGGCCACCAGGTAATTGTGGGGCACGGGTTTGAGGACGCCAAGGCAAAAATTGAGAGCATAAAAAAGCCCGAGTGTTAGTCGGGCTGATGTTTATGGTTAAAGGCCGAGAATCAGGGCTATCAGGGCCGCTAGTAGGGCGGCAATGAGCATGGTTCCTCCCATTGGCTACCAACCCAATCAATAGGGTCGTATGGTTCGTAATAAAAATATTCCATTGCCTCCCAGCGAGACCAATGGTACTCGGCCATAAGATGCTCAATCTTTTCGCTCACGTCATTGTCATGGCCGTATTCCTGATAATCCTCCATCAAGTCGCGCTGGCGGGTGGTGCTCATTCGTTCACCTCTAAGCGTCGAAGCGCCACATAATGCAATAGCACATGAGTGCGCGTCATGTAAGCGCTGGGACTGGCCGCGCTGCGCTTTATTTCATCGGGCCGCATTAAGCGCATAAGCGCTGCTAAATATTTGGCGCGGGTCATGATGCCCACCATGTAACTAAGAGCATAGCCAGGGCAAAGCCAATGGCGCAAGCAAGGGCTATATCGGCCAGGGGGTAGCGCTGGGGATCGGGTGTGTAGTGTTCACGCATGGTCCGGCACCACTTGGTACATATTCCAGCCGCAGGTGACCACTTGGTGACCTTCGCGCAGTAGTTCGGCAATCATAGAACGGTCGAACGCGTGCCAGCCTGCCCAGTCCGCAGGGTATCGGCACACTTCGGACCAGCCGCGTAATTCGTGCTTTGCATGGTAAGCAATAGTAGGGGTTTGCATGGTTTACTCTCCTAGCTCAATGATATGGCGGGTTTGTGCGCCATATTCGCGCAACATGCGATTAGACAATTCCACCGACATAGTAATGAACGAATACCCGTCCGGCATAGTAACCATGTAAAACATCCCGTATTCGTTTATATCGTATTTGTCGCAGAATTCTTGCAGTATCTTATCAAGTGCTAATGACATATTATTTTCTCCAATAGTTAATTGGCTGCACAATGCAAGCCCCTAAGCCCACAGCATGGGCTTAGAGAATGCATTACTTTCCGGCTTTCAGAATCTTATCGGCTGCGCCGAATATGCGTTGGGCTGACTTATCGCTAATCTCAGAACCAGATAACCAGCCTTGAATATAGCCCCGTGACTCGATAAGACCAGGCAAATCAAGCACCGAGCACAATATATATGCTACTGACTCTGCTTCCACTTCGCGTATGTCCTTCGGCGTTTTATCATCATCATGCATAGCGTGTTCTTCGGTGTGACCAAGCACTACATGGGCAAGCTCGTGAAACCGTGTTTTATGGGGCAGTGCTGCAACCGGATTAATGGCGATATTTTTACCCTGCGCGTAACCTTGAGAATTCCCGTTCGGCGAGTCAAATCGAATTTCAGTAATGCTAAGGGCTTCCAGAGCTTTGGCCTTATCCCATGCTGGGCTTGCTGATTCACTGACAAAATCCGTTCCTTCAGTCTGGTCTAGGGTAAACCAGTTATTTTTAAGGGTGAACCATTGAAAGCACTCGCCGGTTTTTTCGCCCGCGCCGTCTTTTTTGTTGATTGTCACCGGCATAACCAGTGCAATTGCTTTTTCGCCCTTTTTGACTTGACGGCCAAGCTCGGACCAGCGTTTATATGTAGCTATCGGTGCCAGGCTCATATCTCGGGCTTGTAGTTGGGACCACGCCAATAGTTGATTGCCCATGCTGTAATTGTGAAATGCCTTATAGCATGAGCTTATGATGCCAGGCTGGGTTACAGCATCTTGCAGCATAGTTGACCATGCTACGGTTTTTTGGTTCTCCATAATTTTCCTTTGGGTAATCGGGACAATTCCCGCCACTGCCCACAGCATGGGCAGGGACTGGTACTGTCAGGATTAGATCAATGCGGCCTGACGTTCAAGCCACGCCGTATCGGATAAGGGAAAGCCAGTGCAGTCGATTTCGCCAACCGTATGATGTGCAGGGTTAACATTGCAATAAAGGTCCATAACGTTATGGTGCAAACCATAGGCAAGAACAATTTGATTGCGGGCAATTTCAGGGTTTGCTGCACTGGCCCTAACATGGTCGACTTGGCCGGTTTTTTTGTTAGTAACTTGGTAGGTGTACTGTTTCATGGTTTGCTTTCGGGGTTGTTAGCTAGGGCACTATTGCACTGGCTTGGCATCGACTGTAATAAAGTTTGTTACAGTTAGTCAGTCACATTGGAGACAGTAAACCACTAGGGAAAACCCTTGAATCGGATTGAATCGGTTGAATCGATGCGCATCAGTGCACCGATGCAGATTCGGGCAAAACAGCGCTTTTTGTATTGAATCGCATCACCACCCTAAGGGTGATGCAACGATACAAGCGATGCAGGGGGTTTTTTGGGGGATAATTCAATGAGTGTTGAACTATTTTTGGGGGGAATGCATGGCTTACGTGGTTTACGACGATGCAACAAAAAATGTAATGGTGGATAGCCTACTAGTGCAGATCGAGGCTGGCAAATCGATGCGGGAGGTGTGCCGCATGGAAGGGATGCCAGATCACACTACAGTAATCCGGTGGATGCGGGATGATGCCTCCCTTGCTACCAGGTACGCGCGCGCTCGGATGGCCCAAGCCGATGTTCTTTTCGATCGCATGGAGGCCGTGGAGGAGGCCGTTAGCGCGGGAACCATGGATAGCCATGCTGCGCGGGTTGTACTAGATAGCATGCGATGGCGCGCAAGCAAGCTCGCACCGAAGGTCTACGGGGACCGTCTCGACGTGTCCGTGTCTGACTCAAGGATTAGCATCACCGGCGCACTAGCTGCAGCGCAGTCACGCTTGGTCGATGTGATCGACGTTGTACCGCGCATCAGTGCGCCCGATGCAAACGATTCAGGCGAGGAGGGGGAGGGGTAGGGCCGAGCCGGAAGGGCCAACGGTGACGGAGCCTCCGCGAACAATTTTTATTTTTTTAAATTATGCAACTTCATGCGGTTCCAATGAAATTAACTGAGGCTATTGAGTTTGTTCGTAATTTTCATAGGCACAATAAACCACCTGCTGGCGGTTTGTTTGCAGTTGGCGTATCCGATGGAAATAAATTAGTTGGCGTTGCTATTGTGTCTAGACCGGTATCAAGACATTTAGACAATGGTGAAACCGTAGAAGTTATACGGTGCTGTGTTGTAGATGGCGCACCTAAAGGTTCATGTTCATTTTTATATTCGCGATGTTGGCAAGCAGCAAAAGCATTGGGATGGAAAAAAATTATTACTTATACATTGCAATCAGAAACTGGCGCATCATTAAAAGGCGCGGGTTGGAAAATAATTGCTGAGTTAAAAGGTTCAACTGGTTTGGGTTGGCAAAATAGACCAGGCAGAGAATGGCAAGAAGTTACTGGTCAATCTAAATTTAAATGGAGTAATTAATGCAAACCACAATCTACAAACCAGAAGATGAGCAAGAGTTAATGGCATTACTTTGGAGTCCTGCATTAAGTAATAACCCACTGGCGTTTGTTAAGTATGTATTTCCTTGGGGTGTCAAAGGTACTCCATTGGAACATTTCTCTGGTCCAAGAAAATGGCAGCGTGAGATATTAGAAGATATTACTAGGCATATACAAAGTAATCAAGGCAAAGTAGATTACCAAGTAATGCAAGAAGCAATATCGTCAGGTCGTGGAATTGGTAAGTCAGCATTAGTGTCATGGTTGACTATCTGGATGCTGACAACTCGTATTGGTTCAACAACGATCATCTCTGCCAACTCAGAGAATCAACTCCGAAGTATTACTTGGGCTGAGATTACTAAGTGGTTAGCAATGTCACTGAATTCACATTGGTTTGAAGTCAGTGCAACAAGATTGGCTCCGGCCAAGTGGTTGACTGAGTTGGTTGAGACGGACTTGAAGAAGGGTACGCGCTACTGGGGTGTTGAGGGTCGGTTGTGGTCGGAGGAAAATCCTGATGCGTATGCTGGTGTGCATAACTTTGACGGTGTGCTGGTGATCTTTGATGAGGCGTCGGGTATTGCTGATCCGATATGGGCTGTCACTGGTGGATTCTTTACGGAAAACACGCCGAATCGTTTTTGGCTGGCGTTCTCGAACCCACGGCGCAATACGGGGTACTTTTATGAGTGCTTTAATAGTAAGAGGGCGTTTTGGCAGACTAAGGTGGTGGATGCTAGGACGGTGGAGGGGACGGACAAGCAGGTGTACGAGAGGATTATTCAGGAGTACGGGCCGGATAGCAGCCAGGCCCATGTTGAGGTGTATGGGATGTTTCCGAGTGCGGGGGATGATCAGTTTATATCGAGTGACATTGTGGATGAGGCGATGAAGCGGCCTAAGTACAAGGATCAGTCGGCACCGATTGTGATTGGTGTAGACCCTGCGCGGTTTGGTGCGGATGCAACGGTGATTGCGGTGAGGCAGGGCAGGGATATAGTGAAGATCATGCGGCATCGGGGCGATGACACTATGACGGTGGTGGGGCACGTGATTGAGGCGATTGAGGAATACAAGCCTACGCTGGTGGTGATTGATGAGGGTGGGTTGGGGGCAGGGATTGTGGATAGGCTCAAGGAGCAGCGGTATAAGATCAAAGGGATCAACTTTGGCAATAAGGCCAAAAACCCTATAATGTATGGAAATATGCGTGCCCAGATGTGGGGGGATATGCGGGATTGGCTGAAGACGGCGAGCATTCCGAATGACAGGTTCTTGAAGACAGACCTGATTTCGCCCATAATGAAGCCTGATTCACGTGGAACCATTTTCTTAGAAAGCAAGAAAGAGATGAAAGCTAGGGGGCTGGCTAGTCCTGATGCGGCAGATGCAATATGCGTTACATTTGCATTTCCTGTGGCGCACAGGGAATACACTGAGAAAACCCGTACACTACGGACTTACGACCGTGGTGCAGTTTCAACTGGTTGGATGGGAAGTTGATGAAAAATTTCAACACAGTAACGGACGGCCACGATGAATGGTTGACGCCAAAGTACATAACTGATGTTCTTGGGCCATTTGACCTTGACCCGTGCAGCCCTGGAAATAGAAGACCTTGGGACACTGCTTCGCATCACTACTCAGAAGAACAAAACGGGTTGTCCGCGCCTTGGTTTGGTAATATATGGTGCAACCCACCATATGGCAAAGAAACATTTGTGTGGCTTAAAAAGTTGGCTGATAACGGAAACGGCATTGCACTTATTTTTGCGCGAACCGAAACAATTGGCTTTCATGCTCAAGTGTGGCAAAGGGCAAACGCTGTTTTTTTCTTTAAAGGCCGTTTAAAGTTTTGTCGAGTGGATGGCACTGAAGCAAACACATCTAATGCGCCATCATGTTTGGTAGCTTATGGTGACAAGATGGTAAAGCGCATTCAAGACTCAAGATTAAATGGAAAATTGGTTGTACTACAATGATAGTGCTTGCGTTGTTTTACATGAAGGCATAACATGGCAACTAAGAAATCAGTTTCTTTATCAGTAGGCCGTGGCGAGAAGCTACCGGTATCCAAAGGCGCTGGACTGACTGCCAAAGGTCGCGAGAAGTACAATGCCGCTACCGGTAGTAACTTAAAAGCGCCGCAGCCCCAAGGCGGCGCACGCAAGGACTCGTTTTGCGCCCGTATGTCTGGCGTGCCTGGGCCGATGAAAGATGAAAAGGGTAATCCCACCCGCAAAGCTGCTGCACTAGCAAGATGGAAGTGTTAATCATGGCTACAAAACCTGGACTCTATGCAAACATTCACGCCAAACAAGAGCGCATCAAAGCTGGCTCTGGCGAGAAGATGAACAAGGTCGGCAGCAAGGCAGCGCCTAGCGCCAAGGATTTTAAAGATTCGGCCAAGACGGCTAAACCAATGAAAAAGAAATAGCCATGCCATTAGTCAAGTCAAAGTCACCGGCTGCCTTCCGTGCTAATGTGAAGGCAGAGGTTAAGGCTGGAAAACCTGTCAAACAAGCTGTGGCAATTGCGTATTCTGTAAAGAATGCAGCCAAGCCAATGCCAAAAGGTAAAAAATAATGGACATTACTGGTATCACCGCCGCTGCCGCAGTCGCTGTTGGCGGTTCTGCAAAAGACAAGAGTGATGCCGAAATCCTTGCCACGGCCCGTTCGCGTCTTGACATGGCTATGTCGGCGCTTTCAGAGTCGCGTGAGGATGAGAACGATGACCTGAAGTTTTACGCTGGCTCACCGGACAATTGCTGGCAATGGCCTGCTGACGTGCTGGCTACCCGTGGTGCTGTGCAAGGTCAGACTATCAATGCGCGTCCCACGCTGACTATTAATAAGCTGCCACAGCACGTTCGCCAGGTTACCAACGACCAGCGGCAGAACCGCCCTGGTGCCAAAGTCATTCCGGTGGACAGCAATGCCGATATTGAGATTGCTGAGATTTTTAACGGCATGATCAGGCACATTGAGTACATGAGCGATGCTGACGTGGCTTATGATACGGCTTGCGAGAACCAAGTGGCTTACGGAGAGGGGTACATACGCCTTCTGACTGAGTATTGCGACGACAACACGTTTGATCAGGACATTAAGATTGGCCGGATTCGCAATTCGTTCTCGGTGTACATGGACCCGACCATGCAAGACCCGACCGGCGCTGACGCCAAGTACTGTTTTGTGACGGAAGACCTGACCAAAGACGAATACACCCGCCTGTACCCCGATTCGGCACCCATTACCACCCTGCAATCTCTTGGTGTAGGCGACCAGTCAATCTCCAACTGGTTGAATGAGGACACAATCCGCATTGCGGACTACTATTACATAGACTATGACCGCGCCACGCTGAATTTGTACCCTGGCAACGCTACGGCCTTTGTTGGAACGCCAGAAGACAAGCAATTAAAGGCGTTTTACGGCAAACCGCTGAAGTCCCGCGAGTCTGACCGGCCCAAGGTGCGCTATTGCAAGATTAATGGCTACGAAATACTTGAGCAACGCGAGTGGGCAGGCAAGTGGATACCTGTTATTCGCATTGTTGGCAATGAATTTGAGGTAGATGGCCGTCTGTACGTCAGTGGACTGGTGCGAAACGCCAAGGATGCCCAGCGGATGTACAACTATTGGGTATCCCAAGAGGCAGAAATGCTGGCTTTGGCCCCCAAGGCTCCGTTTATTGGCTACGGTGGGCAGTTTGAGGGCTATGAAGACAAGTGGAAAACTGCTAACACCCAAAACTGGCCGTATTTGGAGGTTAATCCAGACGTTACAGACGGTCAAGGCAGTATCTTGCCACTACCACAGCGTGCCCAGCCGCCAATGGCCTCTAGTGGCCTATTACAGGCCAAAGCAGGGGCGGCAGAAGACATTAAATCGACTACAGGACAATATAACGCTTCTTTGGGCATGGGTTCCAACGAACGCTCAGGAAAGGCAATTCTTGCGCGTCAGCGTGAGGGCGATGTAGGTACTTACCACTACGGTGACAACTTAGCCCGTGGTGTTCGGCATATTGCTCGTCAATTGGTGGACATGATTCCCAAGATTTACGATACCCAGCGGATTGCTCGCATTATTGGCGAGGACGGCGAGACAAAGATGGTCAAAATCAACCCAGACCAGCAGCAACCAGTCCAAAAAATCGTTGACCAGCAAGGGATTGTGATTGAGAAAATTTACAATCCTGGCGTTGGTAAGTACGACGTTGTGGCAACCACCGGCCCAGGCTACGCGACCAAACGTCAAGAGGCTTTGGAAGCAATGGCACAACTGTTGCAAGGCAATCCTCAACTGTGGACTGTGGCCGGTGACCTGTTTGTTAAAAATATGGACTGGCCTGGCGCCCAAGAGATGTCCAAGCGCTTTGCCAAGACTATTGACCCTAAACTCATGGGTGATGGCGAAGACAACCCAGCATTAGCCGCTGCACAGCAACAGATGCAGGCAATGGGTGCTGAGATGGAACAGATGCACACAATGCTACAAAACGTGTCTAAGTCTATGGAAGCGCAAGACATGAAGCGCAAGGACTATGAGGCAGAAATCAAAGCCTACCAAGCTGAAACGCAGCGCTTGACTGCCGTGCAAGCATCTATGTCTCCAGAGCAGATTCAAGACATAGTGATGGGCACCGTTCACGGCATGATTACTTCTGGTGATCTGGTGGGCGAAATGCCTGGCCGCGAGTCAATGCAAGATACTATGAGTGAAATGCCGCCCCAACAAGGAATGCCACAATGAAAGCCTGTGACTTTGTAGGATTGCTGTTTTTGGCTCGGGATGTTACCCATTCGGTGCATCTGAATACCCGCAGCTATTCCAAACACGTAGCCCTAAACATTTTCTATGACCGCATTATTGGTGCGGCTGATGATTTTGCTGAAGCCTATCAAGGGCGGCATGGTTTATTGGGGCCAATTACCCTACAATCAGCAAAGAAAACAAACAACGTCATTGAGTTTTTGGAAGATTCTTTGAAGCAAATTGAAGATAGCAGATACGAAATCTGTGATAAATCTGATTCATCTTTGCAGCAGTTGATTGACAACATCATTGAAATTTACCTCCGCACTTTGTACAAACTCCGGTTCTTAGCATGATCAAAATTGACTTCACCATTAACGGCTTCTCAGACGCTCTGCACCTGGCCGACGACCACGGCCTAACCGACGCTGAAATTGAGGTTATGAAACAGGCCCGCTATGACAAGTGGAAGGACTTCATTGACACCCCGCCACCCGTGGTTGATGGACCAGTGGTGCCCTTCGTTTGGCCGACTGACAAGCCGATTGTGGAGTAGTCATGGCGAACCGATATTGGGCTGCTGGCGTTTCTGGGAACTGGAACAACACCGCAAGCTGGTCATCTTCCGCAACGGGCACTCCTGCCGGTGCCTCAGTGCCGGGAAGCTCTGACTCTGCAATTTTCAACGCAGCTTCCGGTACAGTTACCGCTACGCTAGACATCAGCCCAGACATTCAGACCCTGACGATGACAGGCTTCACGGGTACGCTTGCTTTTGGCACAAACACTATCTCGCTGAACAGCATTGGTACTATTTTTACTGGCTCGACAACAACAACGGTCACAGGTACGCCGCAGATTATTTGCACATCTACAACAGCGGTGTCATTAAGAACAATTACACCAACAGCAGTCACAGAAGCTAACAGTATTTCGTTTAGAGTTACTGCCGGTACTGCTGTGGTAAGCATAACCGCTGGT
>Ga0114968_10003675_pt1 | contig 11476 bp, 13 predicted proteins | sample M_130807_EF_Meta_FD_87020 | JGI IMG/M metagenome (GOLD analysis project Ga0114968, IMG submission 87020) | Freshwater microbial communities from Lake Montjoie, Canada to study carbon cycling - M_130807_EF_MetaG | ecosystem: Environmental > Aquatic > Freshwater > Lake | place: Lake Montjoie... | reverse complement strand
GCATGGCAAAGCGGCCAACCGGGTCAGGTGGGGAACCAAGCAGCCCTAACTGTGGAGCCAGTGCCGGGGTCAAGGCTCGTCAACTTCCAATAGTTTTTTTATTACCTTTTTAATCCGGCATTAACGCAAAGTCAAAATTTCGTTGCTTGCTCTGTCACGGTGTTTCATTGACCATAGATTGACTACTTATGGGAGTGTCAAAAATACATAATACCAATACTAAATAAATTATTTTTCTAATTTTCTTAAAAATTAATAATTAAATAACTGGGATGGTTTGATTTTTGCTTAGTGTCTGTCAATTGACAGCAACACGCATTCAGGAACAAGCCATGACTGCCTCTACCACCCAGATCAAAACTCGATCAAAGTCAGATCGCATGAATCAAACCGAACAGGTACAAAACCTGTTGGCGTCGTTGATCTTTATGGATAAAGCTTCATTCATCAGTTTCGACAACGGTTCACCGTTTGCAATGAACCATGATAAAGCGCCCGCAAGTGAAGTCAGAGACGACAACCGATCCATCGACAGCTCTGTGCCATTACTGTCTAGTGAACCGCAGCAAATCCACTCTATTCATATCGATTTATCAGAGCTAGAAAAAATCCATGGCTCTGGTATCACGCATGAGCACCATGACCATATTGAATCGACTGAACTTGACTCAAGCTTAGGCTATAAAACAGTCCCCAGTAGTCATGGGTGGACAGAGCTCTACCCATCGTTCCCTACCCATAGCGCCATGGCCGAGTTTGGTGCAGTAGAAATTACCGACACACCCTTTGATAAAACCATCGCTAACAACTTTGACTGGTCTGCGAGTGCTGCATACACATGGCCTCAGCAAAGCTATCAATTTTATTTGTCAGCAGAGGCGTACACAACGCAGGTTAATGCGAGCGATGGGGATTGGAGTTCAAACAGTGGATGGGGACAAATCAATGTAAGTCAATCTCTTGAACGGGTGCATGCAAACTATTCCACTGTCAACCTTGTTGATACGTCTTGCGCTCCGCTATACCTGAGAGAAATGGGGTTTACCGCAGCCTGGGCAAATGGATTCACCGGAAAAGGCGTTGTGATCGCCGACATAGATACAGGTTTTGATTTCAAAAACTATGTTTTAACTCAAGGTATTGACTTCAGTGCATACAACTGGAATTTCATTGACCACAACAACAACGTACAGGACGATAACGGTCATGGAACAATGACTGCCTCAGAAATGGTGGCAGATCCCCATACCGGCTACGGCGTATACGGTGCAGCGTTTGATGCAGAACTGATGGTGCTCAAAGTGTTAGATGCTTCTGGCAAAGGGTCAGTTTCAAATGTATGCGAAGCTATTTACTATGCAGTTGACCATGGCGCAGATGTGATCAATATGTCATTGGGTCAACATTATCCCAATCTGCAGTTACTGACAGCTATGAAATATGCATGGTCACATGATGTCGTTGTGGTCGCTGCTGCGGGGAATAACGGTGGAAATTCTCCTTCTTATCCTGCGGCTTATGGCCAAACATTCTCGAACGTTATTGCAGTTGGCGCATCGGAGAATAGCCATAGTGGCGTTGACTTGGCTTCGTTTTCTAATCATGCGGGTAGCACTCAGCCCTACAACTATGTCACGGCCAATGGCGTAGATTTGATTGGCTTTGGCATTGATAACACTTTGTGGCTTTGGTCAGGAACTTCCATGGCGGCTCCTTTAGTGGCCTCACAAGCAGCGATTCTTCAATCTGCGGATCCTTCACTGACTGCCACTCAAATCACTCAGGCCATCACAGGTTCAGCAGACAATTTAGAGAGTTGGTTAAATGCGATTGCGGCAGACAGCGGCTCACTCACTTACACAACCAGCGCCTATGCCAACGCTCACGATATAAACCTTTTCGAATCACAGACAGTAATGATTCAAAACGCTTTCCCCATTGAACATCATTATTGATGTCTCTGGTGAGAGTATCGTTAAAAACCGACTTTAAATGAAAAAAATACTGCGCGATGAAATTTAATTTCCATCGTCAAAAACACCCAATACATCGGAATGAAATTCCCGGTTGTACAAAATAGCCACGATCAACAAAGTGGTCAATACGAAAAAAAGCGGAGAAAAAAACCAACCCATAGCGGCAAAAGAAAAATAGTAAGCTCGTAAACCATCGTTAAAAGTTTCTGCAGCCAAGCCCGTCATCGCAGCAACTCGACGAGCGTAATCGTCTTGCTTTTGCGGGTTATCAATGAAAAATTGTGGCGCAGGCAGCGCACCAATCATCAGCGCAACAAAAGTGTATTGCCGCATTGACCAGGAAAAACGAAAAAAAGCATATACAAATATGGCGATCAGTATGAGTATCTTGAATTCAAACACCAGCAATGGCGTGGCTTGAGAAAATGGAATTTCCCGCACCAGTTCAGCGGCTTTGTCTGTGGTTCCCAACAGCGCCAGCAATCCACCCATGATGATGATGGTGGTTGAAGAAAAAAATGATGGCGTGTGAGACAGCGTTTGCGTGATGATGCCGTCCAACACACGCGGGTCTCGCATCAAAGACACCTTGATCCAGCGCAACCTGTAACGGTTACTGGCAGCCAATATGGAATGTTTATGCACGGCCAGTCTTCGTGCGAATAAGGCGTAACCTACCCACACGGCAAGAAAAAAACACAACACGGCCCAATCCAACCACGGCAATAAACTGAGAATCTTCATGGGTTCATACTAACGCATGGTGATGAATGTTGGTTTCAGCAGTCAATGAGAACATCGGCTCAATGCCGACGTCCTCATGCAACGTCAATAGCCGCTCAACATAGCATCAGACATGTAATTTGGCAGCGATGCTCGCTACTCTTTGCCCGTAAATTTTGGCGGTATCGAGATCACCTTGCGGTATGTCTGAGGCGGGACTTGTGGGGCCGACTTGCGCCATCACACCAGACGAAGATCCCAATCGGTTCAATGAACCGTTGTTGGCTTCTGTCTGACCTACCCATACCATACCCAACTGCATGGAAAGGGTCATGAAGTATTGAATGGTGGACAGTTTGTCGCCACTTAAATTTGACGAAATGGTGAAGCCACCCGCGACCTTATCTTTCCATGCACCACTCATCCATTGCTTAGAAGTGGCATCTGCAAATTTCTTAAATTGCCATGAAACCACGCCCATGTAAGTGGGAGAGCCAAAAATGATGGCATCTGCTGCGTTCAGAATATCCCAATCGGCTTGAGTGATATTTCCATCTGCATCAATGGCAATCAAATGTGCCCCTGCGCCCTCTGCAACGACTTGTGCAATGCGTTGGGTATGGCCGTAACCGGAATGGTAAACAACTGCTGTTTTCAAGTTTTTTCTCCTGTTAAAAAATCATGCGGCCAAATCAAAGACCAGTACTTCGGCATTTTTCCCTTGGTATAAATGCAATTCGGATTCATCTGACACCATCAAGGCGTCACCTGATTGAAGCGGCATCTGATTCACATGCAACTCGCCACGAATCAAAAATACATAGGCTTTACGCTCAGACTGAAGCACCAGACGTGATTCTTCTGCGCCATCAAACAATCCGGCGTACATGTGTGCATCTGCATTTAATTTCACAGCTTGCTCTGCTGATTCCGGACTGGCCACCAACGCCAATGCGCCCCTCTTAGAAACGGACGCAACGGTTTTTTGCTCATAGCCTGGCGCAATGCCTCTTTGGTTAGGCAATATCCAGATTTGCAAAAAATGCGTTTCTTGGTCTGGCGCATGGTTGAACTCGCTGTGACGCACGCCAGTACCTGCGCTCATTCGCTGTATATCGCCTGGAGGAATACCTTTGACATTGCCCATGCTGTCTTGGTGAGCGAGTTCGCCGCTGAGTACATAGCTGATGATTTCCATGTCCTGGTGCCCGTGCGCACCAAAACCAGTGCCGGGCGCAATGCGGTCTTCATTGATCACGCGCAAATTACCCCAACCCATATGTGCCGGGTCGTGATAACCAGCAAATGAAAAACTGTGGAAGGACTTTAACCAACCATGGTCTGCATAACCTCTGTCGCTCGATTTACGTAATGTCAACATACTCAGCCTCCCGAAAACTGATTGATACTGTAAAAGAACGACGTCACCAGAAATAGCGCAATAATTGACGGCATCATTCAAATTATTTGAACAAAAAGACCGTTTATGAATTTTGCCCGCGATGTATTGACCCCGGAAAGTCTGACGATGTTGGAAACTATCGCGCAGTTAGGCAGTTTTGCAGCGGCCGCCAGAGACATGGGGCTGGTTCCCAGCGCATTGAGTTACCGGGTTCGACAAATGGAAGACAACCTGGACGTGTTGTTGTTTGACCGGTCTTCGCGACAGGCCAAATTAACCGCCGCTGGACAAGAACTGCTGAACGAAGGATTGCGCTTACTCAAAGACATGGACAGCATTGCCCACCGCATCAAACGCGTGGCAACAGGCTGGGAAAGCCAATTCACCATCGTCGTAGACACGGTGATCAACCACGATGTGGTGATGGATTTGTGTCAACGCTTTTACGAAAGTAATCCGCCAACCCGCTTGCGTTTGAAAGACGAAGCATTGAGCGGCAGTTTGTATGCGCTGACTTCAGGTCAAGCCGATCTGGCCATTGGCATTGGCGCGATGGAAAACATCACGCCAGGTTTACGTTTTGCCGAAATCGGTCCTTTGATGGAATTTGTATTTGCAGTTGCTCCTAACCATCCGTTGGCCTCGGCAGAACAACCATTGAGCGATGATGCCATCCGCGCGCACCGCGCCGTGGCAGTGGCGGACACCATTCCGCAAGGAAATGGCATCACCGTCGGTCTGCTGGCGGGCCAAGACGTCTTCACCGTTCCAAGCATGGCGGCCAAGTTGGATGCGCAATTGCGTGGAATGGGCGCAGGATTCTTGCCGCTACCTATGGCTCAAGCGTATTTAGACAGCGGGCAACTGGTGAAATGTGATGTCTTACGGCCTCAACGCAGTGGAAAGATGGCCTACGCTTGGCGAGATAACCAAAGTAACCACCTGGGGCCCGTAGGCGATAAGGCACTGCAATGGTGGTTAACCCATTTAAGTCACAGCCAAACCCGTCTGGCATTATTGGGAAAAGCCATGGGTTTCAATGCAACAACAAAGGTGTAGAGTCAGGCTATGAAAACAATCGCTGTTATTGGCGCCGGCATGGCCGGCATCACCGCTGCCCGCACTTTGCTGCAGGCAGGTTTTAAAGTCAGCGTGTTCGAAAAAAGCCACGGTGCGGGCGGACGCATGGCTACGCGCATGACACCTTATGGCAGTTTTGACCATGGGGTGCAGTACTTTACTGTTCGCGATCCCCAATTCATGAAAGCCATCACAGATGTACCGGGGACACAGGCAGTTTGCCGCGCCTGGAGCGCCAATGCTGTCAGGGTGTTAGACCCACTCGGCAGAGTGATAGAAGCGCCATTGCCCTTAAGAGAGCCCCACTTTGTGGCGGCCCCTGGCATGAATTCCTTGCTCAGGCACTGGGCACAGCCGTTACAAGACCAAGGCTTTTTGCAGCTTGAATCGCAAGTGCAGTTTTTAGTACAGACCGAAAAAAATCGCTGGCAAATTATTTGCAGTGATGGCTCTCAATATGGTCCATACGACAGCGTGGTTTTAGCCATTCCGCATGTGCAAGCAGATTATTTATTGCGGCAGTCGGGCGCGCCGGCCGTCGGGTTTTCCGGTTTGAATGACATGTCAGACGTGCAGGTAGCTCCGTGTTGGACATTGATGCTGGCCTACCCGCTTGCCAATCAACCCGGATTGAGTCATTTAGGGCCTCAATGGAACGCGGCGCGCAGTACGCATCACCGCATTGCATGGATTTCCAGAGAGTCCTCCAAACCAGGCCGATCTTCCGTTGAAAGATGGACCGTCCACGCAAGTGCCGAATGGTCTCAGCAACATATAGACGATGATGGACAAAGAATTGAAGCCAAACTCTTGAAAGCTTTTGCAGAATTGACAGGCATCAGAGCCGATCCCGGTTTTGCACAAACACACCTTTGGCGCTATGCAAAAACATTACATCCCTTAGGCAAGAAATATATATGGGATCGCGATTTGAGTATCGGGGTTTGCGGAGACTGGTTGCTAGGTCACCGTGTAGAGGACGCGTTTGTCAGCGGACTCAGCTTGGCGCTGAGCATGGCTGACCAACATTGATACGCTTTAATTGCGAATAGTTTTCTTAGGCTTAGTCAACCAGTTTGCCAGCAGAAATACCATGACCACAATCCAAAAAATAAGTAAGACAGTTTGAATTTTCATGATGATTTCTCCAAGTGAGTGTGGTGGTTATTAGTTTTACGCTTTGCTGGCTCTCAAGACTTGGCTTTCACCAAGGGGTTCATGATGATGACCGTCAATATCAACAAAACAGTCTCAATACTATACACAAGGCAATAAGCGGTTGCGGAATCAGTAAATTGTGCAGACATGTCGCGGACAATCCCGCCCAATGCCATCGCAGCTCCGGCAGTTGATGCTTGAACCGCGCCCCAAGCACCCAATGCCAGACCTGCTTGTCCGGGAGGTGCACTGTTCATCGTGGCGGTCAAAGTGCCATGACCAAATAAACCGGCCCCGAATCCAATAAATAAAACACCCAAGGTGAACATCATTGCAGACGCCTGCGAGGCCGAAAAAATCACGGCAATAAAAGCAGGAATACCCACCATGGCCCCCCAACTGGCCATTTTGAAAGGGTCACCGCCTCGGCTCAAAATGTGAGAAGCCCAAGCAAATCCTATCAGTCCACCTAAGGCCAGAATCGCCGTCAGATAAGTGGTTTGGGCAACCGTCAAGCCCAGTATTTCGCCACCGAAAGGCTCCAACAAAATATCTTCCATGCTGAAAGCCATGGTTCCGAAACCGATGGAAATCAATCTGCGCATGGCATTTTCACCATTACAAAATAGCTTAAAGGACGCCATGAATTCTGGGTCTTCTTCGTAGACACCTGGTTGGCGGTCACGCGTTCTTCCCTCTTGCTTCCACAAGGCAATGACATTCAAACAAATAGTGGTGACTGCAGCACCTTGCACCGTGCGAATCAAAGTGCCAGGTGAAAAATCTTCAAGTATGTAACCGAAGACCATGGAGCTCAAAATGATGCCCAGTAACAACATAACGTACATCAGACCGACTACCTTGGGCCTGTCCTCGGGCGGCGCTAAATCGGTGGCCAGCGCCAGTCCGACTGTTTGAGTCGTGTGTAAACCTGCACCAACCAGTAAAAAAGCCAGTCCTGCACCCAAGTCCCCCACCCATGCCGGTGCATGTGATGATTGTCCGAACCCACCCAGCACCAGCAATGCAAATGGCATGATGGCAAAACCACCGAATTGCAGCAAGGTGCCCATCCAGATATAGGGTACGCGACGCCAACCTAGGTGAGACCGGTGGTGATCTGAACGAAATCCGATGATGGCGCGAAATGGAGCGAATAACAAGGGCAAAGACACCATGACCGCGACCAGTGCAGCTGGCACATGGAGTTCGACAATCATGACGCGGTTGAGGGTACCAATCAACAAGGCGAGTGCCATGCCGACAGAAATTTGAAACAAAGACAAGCGCAAAAGCCTGCTTAAAGGCAATTCATCGGAGGCAGCATCTGCAAAAGGCAGAAACTTCGCTCCAATTTTGAACCAACTTTTAGAGAGTTTGGCGACAGAAGTGTTCATTTGAAAAATGGACCGGAATTGGGTAACTCCGGCCCATTAAAAAAAGAAATTTTCTTTGTGTCAGGCAGTAGGCGTTTTGACAGTCTGGATGACTGCTGCGCTTGCTGCACTTCCATTCAAAAATTTCTTGACCCATGTGGTGTTCAGGGTCAAAGCCAAGTGAACCGAAAAGGAACCAATGGCTACAGCTGCGAGGAAGATGGGAATGCCGACAGAAGGTTTGACCACTGTCCAGATTTTTCCGTAGATCATGTGGTGCTCCTTTTATTTCAGCCAAGGGGAATAAATGTACGCCAGCAAATGTGCCAGCGCCGCAATCATTCCAAAGATTTGAGTCCCTTGGATGAGGTGCCGGTGAATTTCTTCTGACTCGGCTTCAGTCAGGCCTGTTGGCCCTACTTTATCTGACATGGTGTTATCTCCTTGAAAGATTTTCACGTCCGTGCAAAACCCGCACGAGGGTTACTTATGGCCCCCATGGCCACAAATCCATTAATTCCTTAAAGATTGAAAGTGATTGTAGGTTGACACTTTAATATGTCAATATATATTTACACATGGATTAAAAACAGCTTGATGTATATTCAAGATGATTGCAACCCATTGAATTTATTGGTTTTTTATTTTGAATTCGGCAAATCAAATCTACCGTGGCCGTTTTGCACCCTCGCCCACCGGACCTTTGCACGCAGGATCATTGGTCGCTGCGTTGGCCAGTTGGCTGGATGCACGCGCTCATGATGGCGTCTGGTTGTTGCGAATCGAGGACGTAGATACACCTCGTTGCTCACAAGCGGCAACAGACAACATACTTTCGCAATTGGCTGCTTGTGGCCTGATCAGCGACGAGCCGGTGACATGGCAATCGAAACGCACAGATAAATATGAATCTGCACTGAGAAGCTTGCTGCAGTCTCATGCGTGCTACGCCTGTCAATGTTCACGCTCAGCTATTGCAAGAACACTAAACAGTCAAGGCTTCAGCCCTGAACGTCACCAAGACATGCGCTACCCCGGCACGTGTAGATATTTGAATATTTCGCTTGCGTCGGGAATGTCCGTTCGATTTCGCGTGCCCGACAAAGATGTGGTTTGGTACGACAGATGGCTTGGTATGCAAGAGCAGCATGTGGCTGGTGCGGTCGGTGACTTTGTCATCAAGCGCAGCGATGGACTATGGGCGTACCAACTGGCTGTGGTGGTTGATGATGCGGACCAAGGTATCACCCATGTTGTTCGCGGCCAAGACCTGGCAGACAACACGCCGAGACAACTATTTTTGCAACAAGCACTTGGCCTGCCTATGCCTGTTTATATGCACACACCATTGGTATTGGCACATGACGGCCAAAAGCTGTCAAAGCAAAACGGCGCCCAACCCTTTGCCACAGACACGCCTGACAAGGCGTTGCAAGCGTTACTTAGCGCCGCAGAAGTTTTGGGTTTGCAAGTTCCCGCAGCAGACAATTGTGCTTCTGCTTTGGCTTTTTGGATCCAGGCTTGGCGTGACCGCATGACATCAATGCTTAATCATTCTGCAACCACTGCTGTTCCCGAGGCGCAGGCACAATGGACACATCTTTCTAACGCTCCGCCATGAACAACCAAGCACCCGCGCATATCACCTATCCGAAATCCATTAAAAGCTTTGTCACACGTGCGGGACGTACCACCAGTGGTCAAGCCAAAGCATTGGCCGATCTTGGACCGCGATTTGTGCTTGCATTCAATCGTGATGCCTTTAATGCAGAACAAGCCTTCGGACGAACGGCCCCCTTGATTCTTGAGATTGGATTTGGCATGGGTGACGCCACCGCTCACATTGCCCAGGTCCGACCAGAGGATAATTTTTTGTGCTGTGAAGTGCATGAACCCGGTGTCGGCGCTTTGCTCAAACGCATGGGTGAACTGGATCTGAACAACATCCGTATTCTTCAACACGACGCGGTCGAAGTGATAGAACACATGCTGCCGGCTGAAAGTTTGGACGGTGTTCACATTTTTTTTCCCGATCCGTGGCACAAACTTCGGCACAACAAACGCCGCTTGATCCAAACTGCTTTTGTCCATGAACTAGTGAAACGGCTCAAACCGGGTGGTTATATCCATTGCGCCACCGACTGGCAGCCATATGCAGAACACATATTGAAAGTCATGCAATCTGAACCTGGCTTAATCAATCGCAGCCAACGCGCCGACAGTTTCAGCGATCAACCTATTTACCGTCCGTTGACCAAGTTTGAAAACCGAGGTCTCAAGCTGGGTCATGGCGTATGGGATCTGGTGTTTGAACGAAGGTAATGAAGCTTGTCTATATCCATCAATGCTCAATACAACTGTCACCACACTGCATTTTTGATAAGCCATGGCTTTGTCTGAACCTCTACCAATGCGCGACGGTGTCAGTGCTTCACGCGTGCACTTACCCGCAGGTGATTGGCCTACGGTTTTAGATTTTTTGTGCGAGCATTTTCCAGATGTAAGTCCAGCTGAGTGGATAACACGCGTACGTCAAGGTCTTGTGTACCAACAAGACAGCAGCCTGGTAAAACTGGACGAGCCTTACCGAGCCTACCAATCGATTTTTTATTACCGCCATGTGGCGCATGAAGCCACCCTGCCTGAAAACGCTGATGTACTTTTTGAAGACGATCTTTTATTGGTCGCCGATAAGCCGCATTTCATGCCAGTCACGCCAGGCGGTCGGTATTTACAAAGCTGTTTGTTGGTACAACTCAAACGATTAACGGCTTGCGAATCGCTCACTCCGATTCACCGCATAGACCGTGAAACCGCAGGTTTGGTGGTGTTTTGTAAACGTGCCCAAGACAGGGATGCTTACCACGCGTTATTTCGCCAACACCTTGTACACAAGTGGTATGAGGCCGTGGCAAATTTCAAACCTCATCTGGCATTGCCGTTGGTGTATCGCAGCCGTCTTGTCGAAGGTGATCAATTTTTTCTGTCAAAGGAAGCACCGGGCGAGCCCAACAGCGAATCCCGTATTTCTCTCTTAAAGCGTATGAATGATTTTGCGCTGTACCAGTTGCAACCCCTGACAGGCCATCGCCATCAACTGCGCATACACATGATGTCGCTGGGCATACCCATTGTTGGTGATCAGTTTTATCCGAAGGTGTTGCGCAGACCGCATGAAGTGGATGATTTCAGCTGCCCTATGCAATTACTGGCACAACGTATTTCGTTCACCGATCCAGTGACTGGCAAACAACGCGATTGGCTCAGTCGGCGCAGATTGAAAACCAGCCCTTCTTAATTAAGCGCTTGACAGATATTTTTCATTTCAGGCTACAAACGCTCATCGACCCAAGCCTGAACACTGGCCAAGGCCTTGTCTATACCTGCGGGCTGGGTTCCACCTGCCATCGCCATGTCAGGCTTGCCACCCCCTTTGCCGCCGACTTGCAGGGCGACAAAATTCACCAACTCACCCGCTTTGACCTTGGTCAGTGTGTCTGCCGTGACGCCTGCCGCGAGTTGCACTTTGTCACCATCGACACTGGCCAGCACCACCACCGCTGTTTTCAATTTGTTTTTCAACTGATCCAAGGTGTCGCGCAAGGCTTTGGCATCTGCACCGGGTAACAACGCGGCCAGCAATTTCACACCTTTGACCTCAACAGCATGCGCCAGCAAATCGTCACCTTGCGATGAAGCCAATTTGCCTTTCAAAGCGCCCATGTCTTTTTCCAGACCGCGCATTTGCTCCAGCAATTGCG
>Ga0114968_10003673_pt1 | contig 11477 bp, 6 predicted proteins | sample M_130807_EF_Meta_FD_87020 | JGI IMG/M metagenome (GOLD analysis project Ga0114968, IMG submission 87020) | Freshwater microbial communities from Lake Montjoie, Canada to study carbon cycling - M_130807_EF_MetaG | ecosystem: Environmental > Aquatic > Freshwater > Lake | place: Lake Montjoie... | reverse complement strand
TCTGGCCGTGGCTGGCGATCTGGCTGGCGGCAGCGCTGATCCGTCTCATCTATTTCTGGCAGATTCATCACACCGACCTTGCCCGCGTGCTGCTGGGCGATGCGAGCGTCTATGACGCCTGGGCGCAGCGCATCGCAGCGGGTGCCTGGCTGGGAGACAAGGTATTTTATCAGGCACCGCTCTATCCCTACTTCCTCGGTGTCATCTATGCGCTCGGCGGTCACAGCCTAGTGCTGGTGCGTCTCGTTCAAATCGCGGTCGGTGCGTGCTCCTGTGTGTTTCTGGGCAAGGCGGCGGAGCATTTCATCTCGCGCCGCGCCGGCCATGCAGCGGGTGTGCTGATGGCACTGTGCCCCACGCTGATCTTTTTCGACTGCCTGATTCAGAAGGCGGTGCTGGATGTGTTTTTTCTAACACTGGTCTTGCTGCTGGCGGCCATCGCTGCGCGCCAAGTAAGTGCGGTCCCGTGGTGGCTCGCGCTCGGCGCGGGTTTTGGCCTCCTGACATTGACCCGAGAGAACGCGCTGGTGATGCTGCCGCTGCTGCTACTATGGGCATGGCAGCATGGGCGGCAGCGAGCAGGGCTGCTGGTGCTGGCGGGGACCGTGTGCGTGCTGCTGCCCGTGGCCGTGCGCAACAAGGTCATGGGTGGCGAATTTCATCTGACCACATCGCAGATGGGGCCCAATTTTTATATCGGAAACAATGAACATGCCAACGGCACCTACCAGTCTCTGCTGCCCTGGCGCGGTGACGCCGCCTACGAGCAAACCGATGCCGTTGATCTCGCGGAGCGTGAGCTTGGCCGCAAGCTGGCGCCTGGAGAAGTGTCTGCCTTCTGGATGGACAAGAGCTTGGCCTTCATCCGCTCCCGGCCCTGGCAATGGACAAAGCTCATGGCCCGCAAAGGGTTCCTGGTCTGGAATGCGGCGGAGCTGGGAGACACGGAAGAGCAGAGCGCCTACGCAACGTATTCGCCTCTGCTCAGGTGGCTCTCTGCCGTCCTGCATTTCGGTGTGCTTTGTCCGCTGGCGGTGATGGGAGTGGTCTGGATGTGGCATCGCCGCCGCTTGCTTTGGATTGTGATGGCCTTGGCCCTGACGTATGCCGCGAGCGTGGCCGCCTTCTACGTTTTTGCGCGCTACCGGCTGCCGCTCTTTCCCATGGCCATCCTGCTAGCCGCAGGGGGAGTGGTCGAGATCCGTGACCGCGTGCGCTGGCCGCTCTCGCCCTCCACCTGGCAGGGCCTTGCTGCGTTGTTCGTCACCGCAGTGCTGGTGAACTGGCCGGTGTCGTCACGCAAGATCGACGGCATGATCACGATGCAGAATCTCGGCGGGTATTTTGCCAAACAGCAGGACTACGAACGCGCCATCGCCTGCTATGACCAAGTGCTGGAGCGCATTCCCGAATCGGCCGATGCACATGTCGGCAAAGGCAGCGCCTTGATCGAGCTGAAACGCTTTGATGAAGCCATCAACCATTTCGAAACCGCGCTGCGCCTGAACCCGGAGTTCCCAGATGCGGAGAACAATCTCGGCAATGCACTGGCTGGCACCGGTAAGGCGGCCACCGCTCTGCCGCACTATGAGAAGGCGCTGTTGCTCAAACCCAAATCCGCCGAAGTTTGCTACAACATCGGCAACGCCCTGCTGCAGATGGGAAACCACACCGCCGCCATCGAACTCTTCGAGAAGTCGGTGCAGCTTCAGCCCGATTTCGCCGAGTCGCACAACAATCTCGGTGGTCTGCTCTTCCAGGCGGGGCGGACGGAAGAGGCGCTGGATCATTTCCGCCAGTATGCCACGCTGCGGCCCCAAGCCGCCGCTGCTCATGCAAATCTCGGGGTCGTACTGTCGCAGACCGGACATACGGCGGAAGCGGTCCAAGAGTATGAAACCGCCCTGACTGTTGATCCCGCCCAGGTGGCCGCCTTGAGCAATCTCGCCTGGATTCTGGCCACCCTTCCTGACGCCTCTGTGCGTGACGGCACCCGCGCTCTTACGCTTGCCACCCGAGCCGATGAGCTCACACAACATTCCAGCCCCAATGCGCTGCGCACCCTGGCGGCGGCACTGGGAGAAAGCGGCCGCTTCCCTGAAGCCAGACAAGCCGCCAATACAGCCATCCGCATTCTCGAATCTCAGGGCAACCACGATCTTGCCGAAGCGATCAAAAACGAACGCGATTGCTACCAAGCGGGACGGCCTTTTCGCGCGCAGCGATGAATGGCTGAGCGCGCGCTATGCGACCAGCCCCCGGAACACCTGCAAGCACCAGGACGAAATCATGATCTCCTTCGACGTGTGGCTACCCATTATAGTCAAGGCGGAGGAAACACAGTGAAGCCGAGAAGCAGCGCGGCATCTCGCAGCTTTTTGTCGGTGGCGACGATTTCCATTTCACCCGCACACTTTGCGGCAGCCAGATGCTGGGCATCGTTGGTTCGGATGTAAATGGGCAGAGTTTGCGACAGGCACGCCCGCACAACAGCTTTGTATTCGACGCGGACTCGGTGGTCGATCTCGACAATGGAGATCGCGCCAGAGCTGACATCCGCTTCAAGCACAGTCTGCACTATTTCAGCCTCGCCAGCGGCCAGCACTCCTCCCACTTCCTTTCGGCAAACCGTGGCCCAGAATTCCAACAATGAGAGGTCAGCCGTTACGCAGAAGGAATGGCTGGCAAGGTAACTGGCGAAGACGGGCGAATCGCTCTCCGGAGTGTAGAGCTTCACCAGACAAGATGTGTCCCAGTAGCTCATCAAGCACGCTCCGACCTGAGATCATCCAGAATGGCTTCGGTCGATGTTCCCGCTTTGCCAGTGCCTACCGAATTGCGAAGAGCGTTCAGCCTCATGAGCCAATCCTGGTGCTGGTGAACCGGCGCTGCTACAGCGTCGCGCTCTTCCTCGGAGAGAGCCAGCGCGAGTCCATCCCGCAGCAGCCTCTCCAATCGCATGGCTTTGGGGGCCGCAATGCGCTGCATGACATGATCGATCTCAAGAGCCAGTGAACTCATGGCGTGAATATCTTCACTGCGGCCTGAGATGTCAATTCCTGAAACGTCACCCCGTGACACTCGTGCGCGCGAAGCGGACGTCTCTCACCAGAGCCTCCAACATCGACGACATTGGAGTACACACTGACTTCGTCACCGTCACCTCGCCGGTTCCATCCCGGCCACCCTCGCGAGGGATGACCTGTGGCTTATGGGAGATTACGAGTTGATCAAGCTCCTCACCACGAATCAGCACGTGCAATTTCTTCGCTGTATAGTAGTCGTGAGCTTTAACTTACCGGATTGGGACTTCTACCCAAGAACGAGCTAAAACTCGAGAGTACTTTTTCACCCCACCAAATCCCGGATCACCTGCCCATGCACATCCGTCAGCCGCCGATCAATGCCGTTGTGGCGGACGGTGAGCTGGGTGTGATCGATGCCTAGCAGATGCATCATCGTGGCGTGGATGTCGTAGCAGGTGGTGGGATTGGCGCGGTCGATCGGCTTGTAGCCCCACTGGTCGCTCTCGCCGGCGGTGACGCCGCCTTGGATGCCGCCGCCGCAGAGCCAGTTGGTGAAGACGTAGGGGTTGTGATCGCGGCCTTTGCCGCCCTGGGTGCTGGGCATGCGGCCAAACTCGGTGGTCCAGAGGATGATGGTGTCGTCGAGCAGGCCGCGTTGTTTCAGATCAAGGATCAAGGCGGAGACAGCCTTCGCCATGCCCCAGGCGAGGGGGCCGTGATCGCGCTCGACGTCTTCGTGGCTGTCCCAGTTGCGGCGCGGGAAGCCGTTGTCATTGCCGCTCCAGATTTGCACAAAGCGCACGCCGCGTTCGAGCAGGCGGCGAGCTGCGAGACACTTGCGGCCCATGTAGTCGGCCTCTTCTGCGGCATTGATCTCCGTGGGCCAGACTTTGCGATGCTCCTGGATGCCGTACATCGCTTTCATCGCAGCGGATTCCTTCGAGATGTCCAGCGCCTCCGGTGCGGCAAGCTGCATCTTGGCGGCGAGTTCGTAGCTTTGGATGCGGCTTTCCAGACGCGAGTCTTCCTCGCGCAAGGCCATGTGTTTGCGATTGAGCTGCTCTAGCAGTGCAAATCCCTCGCGGTCGGACTTGGCGCTGATGTAGCGGCCAGCCTTGTGGGGAAACAGATCGGCGATGGGCGTCTCCGCGCCGGGATAAATGATCGTCCCCGCATGCTGCGAGGGCAAAAACGCGCTGTCCCAGTTCTTCGGCCCGTTCGAGGCAAAACCGCGATGATCGGGCAGCACCACAAACGTCGGCAGATTGTCGCTGATGGAGCCAAGCGCGTAGCTCACCCAGCAGCCCACCCCCGGAAAACCCGGCAGATTGAATCCCGTCCCCTGCAGCAGCGTGCCCTGTGAATGCACGCCGGTCTTGCCGACCATATTGTGAACAAAGGCCATGTCATCCGCACAGGCACCGAGCGGCGCAACGGCCTCGCTCAGCATGCGGCCGCTCTCACCGTAGGGCTTGAACTCCCACACCGGTTTCTTCCAGGGCCCGAGGCCGTTCTGGAAGGCCTCCACCTTTTCGCCGAAGTCAGCGTCTTCACCGTGGTGCTTGATCAACGCTGGCTTGAAATCAAACAGGTCGATGTGGCTGGCAGCGCCGCCCATGAAAAGCTGCACCACACGTTTCGCCTTTGGCGCAAAGACCTGGGAGCGATGCGCCGTCTCCGCGCCGGCCAGCGAATGAAACGCGAGCGCGCCAAAGCCTTGTCCGGCGGTTTGCAGAAGCTGGCGGCGGGTGAACATGGCAGAATAGTAGATGATCATACGCCGCTGGCGAGCCCGGCCTTGTCACGCAATCGCGCGAGGTCCGGCGGGAGGCGAATTGCACAGTCGCGCAATCGTGCAAAGACGTTATGGTAGATACCCATGTCAGCCTGGTCGCCGCTCCGCAATCCTGTCTATCGAGCTATGTGGCTGGGCAGCATCGGGTCAAACATCGGCACCACGATGAATGAGACGGCGGCGGTGTGGACGATGACCACGATGACGAGCTCGCCCTACCTCGTGTCCTTGATGCAGACGATGTCGAGCCTGCCGCTCTTCCTGCTGGCCCTGCCTGCCGGAGCGCTGGCAGATCTGGTGGACCGGCGGCGGCTGATTTTAATCGCGCAAAGCGGCGCGCTGCTCACCGCAGTCGGCATGGCGCTGCTGGCCTGGTATGGTGCGCTGACGCAGAGCCTGCTGCTGCTGGCCACCTTTCAGCTCGGGGTCGCCGCTGCCTTCACCATGCCCGCCTGGCAGGCCTTGATTCCGGAAGTGGTGGGCCGCGAGCAATTGTCTTCCGCGATTGCGCTCAATGGCGTGGGGTTCAACATCGCCCGCTCACTCGGTCCCATCCTCGGTGGCCTGCTGCTGGCGGCGCTGGGCCCGGCGCCGGTGTTTGCGTTGAACGCCCTTTCCTTTCTCGCAGTGATCGGGGTGATGTGCACCGGCAGCTACATTGCCACACCACGCAGCGCGCAGCAGGAGCAGATGCTCGGTGCCATGGCCGCCGCCATCCGCTACGCCCGCCATGCGCCCGCCATGCAGGCGGTGCTTTGCCGGGGCGGCATCCACATGTTTGCCGCCGTGGCTCCGGTGGTGCTGCTGCCGGTCATTGTGCATTCGCGGCAATGGGCCGCCGCAGATTTCGGCATCCTCATGGGCTGCTACGGCGGCGGTGCCATCCTGATGGCCCTGCTGTGGCTGCCACGGCTGCGCGAGCGCTTTTCCTTCGACCGCGTGCTGCTGGGCGCCAGCCTGGCGGCAGCGCTGGGTACGGGCATCCTCACGCTAGTGCCCGGGAAGGTGGCCATGGGACTCGTGCTCATGGTGATAGGTGCGGCGTGGATCAGCGGCATCAACACCTTCAGCGTCGCCTCACAGAGCGTGTTCCCCAATTGGGTGCGCGCCCGCAGCTCCGCGATTTACCTCGTCGTGATGCAGGGCGCATTTGCCATCGGCGCGCTGACCTGGGGGCAACTCGCCAGCCATTTCCATGCGCCGGTCACCCTCGGCATTGCTGCAGGCTGCCTGCTCATCAGCGCCCTGCTCACACGTCTGCTGCCCATCAGTCATGTGGAAAATCTGGATCTCAGCCCTTCCGGCCACTGGCTGCCTCACAGCGCGATGACCACCGAGCCCGCCCCCAGCGACGGCCCGGTGCTCATCACCCTTGAGTATCACATCGATCCCAAAGAAGCCCCCGCATTTCGCGCGGCCATGCTGCATCTGCGCGAGGTCCGCCTGCGCGACGGCGCATTCCGTTGCTCCCTCTTCGCAGACTTGGAAGATCCCACCCACTACCGTGAAACCTTTCTCGTCGGCTCCTGGGCCGAGCACCTGCGGCAGCACGAGCGCGCTACCATGGAGGACCAGCGCACCGAACTCGCCGTGCAGAGCTTTCACCGTGGTGCCGAACCACCCCGCGTGCGGCACCTTCTCATGGTCAATCTGCGCGATGTGAAACCCTGACCCTGCGGCAGGATTGCCGAGGACGGGCCATCTACTGCGGCCAACCCCAACACCGTCCGGCGCATGCAAAAAATAAACGCAAATTCATCTTGTCCGGGAATTGGGGTTCATGTCGGCGGTTTTTGATTGAGCAACCAACTCCTCCCCGACCATGACACCGCGCCTTGTTTCACTCCTGCTGCTCGCCGCCGCCACGGTGCATGCAGATCCGCAGCTCTCCTCTTGGCACACAGCCGACTCGGGGCAGTACGCCCGTCTTTACCAGGACACCAGCGCCGAAAGCGCCGGCACAAAGTCCACCACCTGGAGCCGGGGTTCCGGCACGCAAAGCAGCCCCACCTACGCGGGGGTGAGCGAAATCCTCTATTCCACCTCCTGGGTGTACATCCGTACCACCGGCCTCGCCAGCCACATGATGGGGCCGTGGTATTTGGATTCGTCGAAGACGCAGAACTTTCCCAACTTCCCCTCCAACACGGCCACGATCTACCGCATCCCGCGCACGCCGGTGATTCCCGGCACCAAGACGAGCACGGGTTTCGGTGCCACGGGCCGCGCGGTCAATGGCGTGTCCATTTTCGACAGCCGGGACGCCTTTTCCTATGTGAATGCGAGCGCGACTGACGCCACACCGATCAACGGGCTCACCGGAGACGGCATCTGGAACCGCGACGGCTGGGCCAACGAAGGAGTGACGTTTGACCCGGCGCTCGCACATCAGGCGGGCAACAACTACCACTACCACGCGCAACCCATCGGCCTGCGCTATCAGCTTGGAGATCACGTGGACTACAACGCCAGCACCAACCGCTACCTGGAAAGCGCTGCTGCAGTCACGAAACACTCGCCCATTCTCGCCTGGGCGGCAGACGGACTGCCCATCTACGGGCCCTATGGCTACTCTGATCCGACCAATGCCGCCAGCGGTGTGCGCCGCATGATCTCCGGCTTCACGCTGCGGGACGGCACCAATGGCACGACCGCCATCACCGTCCGGCAGGTTCTGCCGCTCTGGGCGCAACGCATCCAAAACAAGACCACGCTGACGAGCGCACAATATGGGCCAGTCGTGAACACCACCTACGCGCGGGGGCACTACATTGAAGATTTCGACTACCGTGGTGACCTGGGCCAGACGCAGACGACCGGATCGACGGTACGGGACTTTGACCTGAACGAGCAGAACGTGCGCTACTGCGTGACACCGGAATATCCCTCCGGCACTTGGGCGTACTTCACGCCGATCAATGCCGACAGCACGCCCCAGTATCCCTACACGACGGGCCGCCAGTATTACGGCAGCCCCACCGGCGGCGGAGTCACCAGCATCACGGAGACGGTCACGACTAGCTGGAGCGGCGGTCCGAACAAAACCGATGTGCTGAATGCGCCAGCCGTGGGCGGCAGCGATGTCACGATCACCTGGAGCGGCATCGAGGGCGGCAGCTACACGGTGCAATCCAGCCCCGACCTCAGCACCTGGTCGAACGTGGCCGCCGGCACGCTGAGCGGTGATGATCATGGGCAGACCGTGGACACGGGTGGTGCCGGAAACACCCGCCGCTTTTACCGGATCACCCGCGCTGCGGCGCTCGCTAGCTTTGACAGCACGGGATATGACTACACCACGAGCACGACGGGCAACAGCACTGCGAATGCTCCCGGCGGCACTTCGACGCGCGGCACCACGGTCACCGTGACCATCACGCTGCCCACCACTCCACCACAGCCGCCGGCCAACCTCATTCCCACCGGCGTGACGCTGGCGGGAAGCATCAGCGGCACCAGCATCTCACGCCCCGCGCAGGGAACGGTGACCGCCACTTTTGTGATCCCTGCCAACGCTTCTACAGGCGCGCAGAACATCGTGGTCACCTTCAGCCCCAACCCGACCTATACGATGACAGGCGCGCTGACGATCAACTGAGCTGCACTCCAGAAGACGGGCGCTTCAAACAATCCGACGGTGCAAAAACTGATTTCATGCCGCAGCATTCCGCGCTCATCTCCGCCATGCAGTTCCGCACCCAGCTTTGCGCCCTGTTGGCCCTCGCGCATGTCGCGACGGCCAGCACGCTGCATCTCTCCATCACGCCAATGGCTGAGAAAGCGCCGCTGCTGCTCGACTCCCTGCGTTACAGCACGCAGGCGGGTGAAACCTTCTCGGTCACGCGCTGCAGTTTTCTGCTCAGCGGCTTTGCCTTGCAAAAAGCGGATGGTACGTGGTGGGAGGCACCGGGTCACATCGCGTGGATCGATGCCGAAAAACGCCGGTTCGACACCGCGCTGGAAAACATCCCTGCGGGCAAATACCAGGCGCTGCGCCTCCACCTGGGCCTGGATGCGAAAACCAATGCATCCTCTCCCGCAAAGTACGCGCCCGATCATCCGCTCAATCCCAACTTGAACGGCCTGCACTGGAGCTGGCAGGGCGGTTACATCTTTCTCGCGCTCGAAGGCAGCTTCCGTGTCCCCGGTCAGGCCCTGGGCGGCTATTCCTACCACCTCGCGCGCGACCCCAACCGCACCGCTCTCACCTTCACCGGCGATTTCAATCTCACCGCCGATGCCACCTCCGCGTTCACCTTCGATCTCGGCACTTTGTTAGGCGGCCCGCAGCCTCTCTCCTTCGTCAAAGACGGCCTCTCCACGCATTCGCACGATGGCGATCCCGTCGTCGCTGCGCTCAAGGTCAATTTGCCTGCGGCTTTCACGCTTCAACTAATAACGAGCAGCATCCCCGCCATAGCGCGGCCCTCGCCGATCAAGCCTCTCTATCTTCCGCAAAACCCCGTGGCCTATCGCTTCACCATGAGCCGCTACTTTCCCATCCCGCCGCTGCCACGGGACAATCCGTTGCTGAAAGAACGCGTCGCCCTCGGCGAGCGTCTGTTCAACGACACGGCCCTCTCGCGCGATGGCACGCTCTCCTGCGCGAGCTGCCACACACGCGCCAGTGCTTTCACCGATTCGCGTCGTTTCAGCACCGGCGTCGAAGACCGCATCGGCACCCGCAATGCCATGCCGCTCTTCAATCTCGCCTGGAAGACCAGCTTCTTCTGGGATGGCCGCGCACCCTCGCTGCGCGCCCAGGCCCTCATGCCCGTGCAGGATCATCTCGAAATGGATGAAAAGCTCGAAAACGTCGTCGCCAAGTTGGAGAAGACATCCAAGGAGCAGTTCGCCCGCGCCTTCGACAGCGCCGAGATCACGCCCGAACGCATCGGCCTCGCCATCGAGAACTACCTCCTCACCCTCACTTCCTATGACTCCAAATTCGACCGTAGCATGCAGGGAAAGGAGCAGCTCTCCGCAGAGGAGCAGCGTGGCTTCGAACTCTTCATGACCGAATACGAGCCACGCATGGGTCAGCGTGGTGCCGACTGCTTCCACTGCCATGGCGGCCCGCTCTTCACCGACCACCAGTTTCACAACAACGGCCTCAGCCCCGTCGAATCAGACACGGGCCGTCACCGCGTCACGCAGAATGACCGGGATCTCTACAAGTTTTCCACACCCAGCCTGCGCAACATCGCCCTCACCGCCCCTTACATGCATGACGGCCGCTTCCAGACGCTCGAAGAAGTCATCGCCCACTACGATCACAATCTCCGCCGCACCGACACGCTGGATCCCAACCTCGCCAAACATCCGCCGACCGGCATCCGCCTCAGCGCGTCCGACAAAGCCGCGCTCGTCGCCTTCTTGAAGACGCTGACAGACGAGAAATATGCGAAGTAGTCCTTCTAGCGGGCAACTGTCCACGGCATCCAGTACGCCTGCACCATCACCAGCACACCCATGAGAATGGCCAGCGCAATGCTGTGCCAGAACACACATCGCAGTACCGTGCCCGCATCCGGACTGTCCGGCTGGCCACCCGTCGCCACAGATGCCACGACAATGCTCTGCGCATCGATCATCTTGCCCATCACTCCGCCAGAGCTGTTCGATGCGACCATCAGCGACGGTGACAAGTGCAGATGCTGCGCGGTCACCTGCTGAAGATTGCCAAAAAGCACATTGGATGATGTGTCACTGCCCGTGAGCGCAACTCCCAGCCAGCCGATCAGCGGCGAGAAAAACGGAAACAGCACACCCGTTCCCGCCAGCATGAGCCCCATCGTCGTGTCGGTGCCCGAATAGCGTGTGGTATAACCCAGCGCGAGCATGAGCGAGATGGTCAGCATCGAAGTTCGCACGCGCCACAGGCAGCGCAGATAAATCCGCACCAGAGACGCGAGACTTCTGCCAAGAAGCATTCCAGCGGTAATCCCCGCCAGCAGCAGCGCAGTGCCCGTCGCAGAAAGGTAGTTGAACGTGAACGTCGCTTTTTCCGGCTCGGGCTTCTTCACGACCGGCGGCATTTTCTGCACCGCGAGATGCAGCGGTGCCAGAGGAATGATCGGCGCCTGCCAGGTGCTGTGCGCCTTCGTGCCAGGCGCATAGCCGTTGAGCATCGTCTTCGCAAACGGCGTGGTCCAGAACCCCACAAATAAGGAAAGCATGATCCATGGAATCCAGGCACGGAACGGACGTTCGATTTTCTCCTTCGGCCCCTTCCTCTCCTCAGCACTGCGCGGTTTCCAGAAACGCAGCAGAAGCACCATCGAAGCCAGCGAGACCAGTCCCGCGGCGATGTCCACCAGCCACGGCCCATGGAAGTTTGAAACCAAAAACTGCACCAGTCCAAAGCTGCCACCGCACACCAGACACGCAGGCCAGACCTCCACCATGCCCCGCCAGCCCACCTGCGCCACCACCAGCCAGAACGGCACGATGAAGGAGAAGATCGTGAGGTGCAGTCCCACGATGGAGCTCAGTACATGCACATCCAGCCCGGTCACATCCGCCAGTGTCGTGAGCGGAATCCCCAGCGACCCAAATGCCACTGGTGCCGTGTTCCCGATGAGCGCGAGCTTCGCCGCTTCGAGCGGTTTGAATCCCAGTCCGATCAGCATCGCTCCCGTGATGGCCACCGGCGC
>Ga0114968_10003672_pt1 | contig 11480 bp, 10 predicted proteins | sample M_130807_EF_Meta_FD_87020 | JGI IMG/M metagenome (GOLD analysis project Ga0114968, IMG submission 87020) | Freshwater microbial communities from Lake Montjoie, Canada to study carbon cycling - M_130807_EF_MetaG | ecosystem: Environmental > Aquatic > Freshwater > Lake | place: Lake Montjoie... | reverse complement strand
CGGGCGCTGCGGTCCTGCCGAGTGCGCGGCCGATGATGACTGCGCGGCGAACGAGACGTGCGCGGCAGGGCGATGCCAGCAGCGCGCGTGCGCGGCCGACCTGGACTGCGCGACGGGTCAACGCTGCGTCGATGGGGGCTGTGTCATCCCGAGCTGCGAGGCTTCGGCCGACTGCCCGCTCCCGTTCGTGTGCGAGCGCTTCTCGTGCGAGTACCAGGCCTGCGAGGCGACCGCAGACTGCCGCGCGGGTGCGGTGTGCTTGGCGGGGCTCTGCGTCGAGTCACAGTGTCAGCTCGACGACGACTGCCCCGCGCCCGATGGCTGCCTCGACGGCGTCTGCCAGCCGCGTGGTTGCCAAGCGGACGCGACGTGCGGCGACGGCTTCATCTGCGTCGACAACCTGTGCGTGTTCACGGAGTGCACGACGAGCGCCGATTGCCTCGGCGCGGACGTCTGCGAGGTCTCGCGTTGTGTTGCGCCTCCGCCCTGCGCGGACGACGCCGCCTGCCTCGACGGCCAGTTGTGCATCGAGGCTGCGTGCGTCGACGCGCCGAATGGCGACGCGTGCGACGGCGTCACGCCGATCGACGGTCTCGGTCAGTACGTCGGGACCCTCGCGGGTGCGCCCGAGCTCCGCGCAGGCACCTGCGGCGGCGCCGGCGGTGAGCGCGCGTTCGAGCTCAGCGCAGGGCTCGGGGTCGTGTGCGTGAGCACTGTGGGCACGGGCTTCGACACGGTCCTCTACGCGCGACAGGCGTGCGACCTGCTCGGTGGCGAGGTGGGGTGCAGCGACGACGCGGTGGACGCCCAGTCCGAGCTGACCTTGGACACGACGGCGGCGCCGCTCTTCGTCTTCGTCGACGCCTACTCCAGCGGCGTGGACGCGGACTTCGTGCTGACGGTCACGGCGGGGGCCTGCGGCGTCCCGCCCGGCTGCACCGTGGACGCGGACTGCGCGCAAGGTGAGGTCTGCGCGTCGGTGGACGGCCAGCCGGGCGAGTGTATCCCGGTACCGCCGGAGTGCGTGGCGGACGCCGACTGCGCGGTGGGCCAGATCTGCGTCATCGATACGTGCGTCGATGGTCCGAATGCCTGCGACGTGGCGACCCCGATCGACGCCGTGGGTGTCTTCGCGGGCAGCACCGCGCGCGGCTCCGTGGTGAACTCCGGCGACTGCGGCGGTGGCGGTCCTGAGGTCGTGTTCGCGCTGCCGGCCGGCCTCGGGACGGTGTGCGCGACGACCGAGGGCAGCGCGTTCGATACAGTGCTCTACGCGCGGACCGCGTGCGGCGACTCGGAGACCGAGACGGCATGCAGCGACGACGACCTCGAAGCGTTGACGTCGCGCGTCACCGTCCCCGCGGCCGAGGGCGACCGGTTCCTCTTTGTGGACGGCTTTGACATCGCCGAGGTCGGGGACTTTACGCTCACGCTGACGAGCGGCGCGTGTGCCTGCCGCAGCGACGCGGACTGCGGCGAGAACGAGCGCTGCCTCGAGGGCGCCTGCGTGGCCGTGCCGGACGGCGGCTGCCTCATCGACGCCGACTGCCAGCAGGGCGAGACCTGCGCGAACAACGTGTGCTTGCCGCCGGTCGCGGCGTGCGACCGCGTCGAGGTGCTCACGCTCGCCCCGGCGATCAGCGTCCAAGGGACGACCGCGGGCCTCGGGCCTTCGAACGTGAGCGCGAGCTGCGGCGGGGGGAATGCCTCCGAGCGCGTCTACGCGTTGACGCTCACGGCGCACTCGGTCGTCAACGCGCGCGTTCAGGGCTTCGACACGGTCCTCTCCGTGCAGGGTACCTGCGGTGATGCGTCGACGGAGATCGCGTGCAACGACGACGTCAACGACGGCGATTTGACCTCCGCGCTGGCTGACCTGAGGCTGGCGCCGGGGACCTGGTACTTCGTGGTCGACGGCTTCGGGGCGAACAGTGGCGACTTCGTGCTGGACCTGACGGTGCGGGCGGACTGCCCGGACGGCGTCGCCGGCACCTACTGCGGTGACCGCGACCTTGGCCAGACAGTCAGCAAGAAGTATTCCTGCGAGGGCGGCGTTTATGCGCCGGGCCCTGGCTGCCTGTGGACGTGCGTCGACGGCGCTTGCCAGGCGCCGCCTGCCGAGGCGGGCACCTGCGCTGACCCGATCCGACTGCCGGCCGAGAGCACCACTGTTCTCGGCAACACGCTGCGCGGCCTGTCCGTGCTGCGGTCGTTCTGCGGCGGGGGCGAGCGCGAGCGCGTCTACCGCCTTGACTTGCAGCGTCGCTCACTCGTGACGCTGACGTCGACCGGCTTCGACACAGTGCTCTACATTCAGGGAGAGTGCGGGAACGAAGCCTCGCAGAACGGCTGTAACAATGACGCCACGCCGCCCGGCAATGGTGGCTCGCGCATGGGTCGCGTCCTGCCCGCCGGTACTTGGTACGTAGTCGTGGACGGCCGCGGTCAAGCGGGTCAATACCAGCTCGACGTGGTGATCTCGCCTCTCTGAGCGGGCTAGAGTCCACCTGAGAGGCTGAGCCGCACATCGGGTGCGGCCAGCCCTCGAGAGTGCTCGATGGCGGCGCCGATCGAGAAGCACTCGCACGCGGCGTTCCACGTGAGGGATGCCGACTGCACCTCGACCTGCGCGCGCTCGGCGAGCGTATCGCCGGCGATGGTGTAGCGGGCGCGCCAGCGCTGCGTGGTCACGCCGAGCTCAAGCGAGCCGCCCGAGAGGGCGAGGTCGCTCTCCGCGAGCCATGGCGTCGGCGCGCGCGGGTCGAGCGTCTCGGGCCGGTCCGCGCCGGCGCGCGACCACAGATACGACGCGCCGACGGTGAGGGGTTGCCAAGTCGCTTGAGCGCGGGCGTGCGCGGCGCTCGGGCCCCCGACGATGTTCAGGGTCGCGGTCGCGGTCGACACACGCGCCTGACCGCCGAGCCCGGTGTCCAGCGGCTGCTCGCCCCGCAGGTCCCACCACAGGTCGAAGTCGAGCGCGGCGTCCGAGCGCGGCGCGGCGAGGCGCTGCGAGAGCCCAAGGAATCCGCGCCGCTCGGTCGCGAGGCGCCGCCATGGGGCTGCGTTGCTTGCCTGCATCGGCGAGGTCGCTCCCGCGCTGGCGCCGCCAAAGGCGGTCAGGCGATGTCTCAGGCCGACGGGTGAGCCCACCGCGGAGAGCTCGCCGAGGAGGTGACCGCTCACCGAGGCTTGCATCGCGGCTTGGGCGTCACCGACGACCTGAGACACACCGGTCGGGGTCCATCGCATGAGGCCGACCCACGTCGGACGGTCGAACGTGCCCGTGAGCTGCGCGGCGCGATGTGCACCCTCAGCGTCGACCACGAGCGCGGCGTCGACGCGTCCACGCCCGCCAGACGCGGGCGTCGTCGCGCTCGCTGCCGCCTGCAGGATGTGGCGCTGCGCGCTGGGCTCCGAGGCGTGTGGGTGGGTCACGATGCGGGTCACCCCGAGCGACGCCTGAGTCGCGCCGGTGGCGCGCGTCACCGCGACCTCGGCGGAGAGGCGTGGCTGGGTGACGATCGAGGGGGGGAGGAGCGCGTGCGCCGACGCTGCCTGACCGAGAGCGGTCTCGCCCCGCGCGGCCAGCGATGCTGCACCGAGGCTCAGCGCAGCATCGCCGGTGACCGCTGCGCCGTGCCGGTCGCTCAGTGCGTTCAGCGTCTCGACGCGGTCATTCGACTGGGCGGTGCGCCAGCGCGTCGTGACGCCACCAAGGACGCCGCGCGCCGAGTCGAAGCCGAGCGCAGGCGTCAGGTCGGCGGCTCGCCCAAGGGGCACGAAGACCGGCTGCTCGACCGCCAGCGCGCCGTGACTGCGCAGGCGTGCGCGGGGGAAGAGCAAGCCGGGTACTCGCTCCCCCAGAGGCACCCACCAGATCGGGGACGCGGCGACCGGCACCGGGCCCAAGTAGAGGACGGGCCCATCGACGCGGGCCAGCGCGTCACGCTCTCCATGGAGCCTTGCTGCGCGCACGCGCCATGTCTGCCCTGCGCAGGTGCACCCCGAGAGCACGACCGCGCGCGCGTCGAGCGTGTCTCCGTCGAGCGTGATGAGGTCCGCGCTCAGAGTGAGCGCTGTGTGCCTGCTGGTCGGGGGTGCGCCCGCCTCAAAGCACGCGACGGAGGCAGGGGCTTCGAGCGGCGTCACGAGCGCGAGCGCAGCGGCCAGCGCGAGCCCGGTCAAGCGATCGCGCGCCTCAGGGCGTGGGCGTCGACGCGGAGGGCGCCGCCGCCGAGCCGCCCGTCGAGGTCGGCGGACGGAAGTCGAGGTACAAGTAGTCGCCCTCCTGCCGCAGGTCGTAGCCGACGACCTCACGGAGTCGGACGACGACGCGGGCGAGGCCCTTCGCTGCACGCGCCTCGACGGACGCGACCGCGGTGGGGAACCACGAGGTGTCGAGGGCGCGGGCGTCGTTCGATGACTGGACCCGCGTATCGGGGAACTCAAGCACGACCTCGTTCGGGTCCGAGGCAACGATGGAGTAGACTGCCGGCTCCGAGGTCTGAATGAAGACGCGCCCGCCGGGCCCCTGCATCTGAAAACCGACCCAGGTCAGGACGCGCAGCGCCCCTCTCGCCTTGACGTTCTCTTTACCCGGCGCGACGTCCTTCAGCCCCGGCTGAACGCCCAAGTATGGGCCGCTCCGCAAATTCGCGGCGGGACGCGGGGCGCCGTCCGCGCGCGCGCTCTGAGCGCTCACGGCGTGCGCCGCGACGACGAGGAGTGCGAGCAGCGGGCGGGGCGTCATCCGTCGGTCCTTCCGTTCAGGGCCAGCCCCGTGCCGAGGCTTTCGCCGATTCACCGCGTCTGCTACCACAGGGGCGGCGACCTGTCGACATGAGGCGGCATCGGTGCGCCGAGGAGTTCCCGAATGCAGACGACGGACTGGGCGCTGGCGCCTGGCGGCTGGCCCGAGGGCGTCGCGTCCCCCCAAGCGGCGCTCTCATGGCACTTGGACGAGCTCGCGCGGTGGCTGCGCGGCGCCGGGGCAGAGGGGCGCTTCTTCGTCGTCTATGTCTCGGGTGACCGCGCCCGAGCAGACTTCGTCGAGGGCTTGAGGCTGAGGCGCGTGGACGTCGTCCCCGCCCCCGGGCGCCTCGGCCAGCCGGTGCACGCCTCGCTGGCCAGCCACCAAGGGGACCACTTCAACGACAAGCTCTACGTCGTGGACGGGCTTGAGTGCGAAGATCCGGAGCGCCTGCTACGTGAGATCGGATTAAATATCGCGACATTGCGGCGCACGGCGACGTGGGCGTGCGTCTTGGTGGAGAGCCCGCGCGCGCTGCTCGCGCTGGAATCGGCGGGCGGGATTGTGCGGCGTCACGCATCGCGGCGCGTGTGCCTGCTCTCGGACGAGGACCCCCGCCCCATCGACGCGCTCGACGCAGCGCCTGCCATCGCGCGGTGGCGGCGGGAGCATCGCGCGCCCGAGCAGGCTTACTGGACTGCGATGGCGCCCGAGTTCGAGCCGTCGCTGACGGACTTCGACCGCTTCGCGCGCTGTGGCTGGGCGGGGCTTGAGCCCAAGGGGGCGCCCCACGCCACGACGCGGGCGCTCCGCGGGCTGCTGACTCGGGAAGTTGAGCCTGCGTTGCTGCCGGAGCGGTTGCGAGCCACGCCCACGATCGCGTTCGCTGCGCAGGCCTACCGCAGCGGCGACGCCGCCGAGCGTGAGGCGCGCAAGCAGCGTGTCGAGACCGCGCCGGCCGGCCCGAACGGCCTAGCCGCTCGCGCGTTTGCGAGCGCCGAGGCCGCGGCCGAAGCGGGCGACCTCGACGCACTCGAAGTCGCGCTGACTGAGGCCGACGGGCTGCTCAGCGCGTTGGCGCTCGAGGCGGACCCTGAGCTGCACTTCGAGGTCATCGAGAAGCAGGTCGTCGTCGACCAGTTCATGGCCCGTCCGGGTCAGTCGCGCCTCGGTCTCGAGCGCCTCGATGAGCTCGCGGTGCGGCTCGCGAGCCCGCTCTGGCGGGGGCGCGCGCTTCTCGCGCGGGCGCGCTTCTCAGCGGACCTCGACCCCCGCAAGGCGCGCGAGCACGGGCTCGCCGCCGCCGCGCTCTTCGACATGTTTCAGTGGCCGAAGTGGGCGGCGGAGTGCGAGGCGTGGCGCTGAGGCGCCGGCCTGCCCTGCTCCACGCGGTGCTCGTCGGGGCGCTCGTGGCCGGTGGCGCGGGGTGCGACTGCGGTCGTTCGCTGAGCACAGCCGAGCGCCCCCGTGTCACGCTCACCACCCTGCGGGTCTTGGAGCGGTCGGCGTCGCAGCCGTCGCCCGTCGTCGCAACGCCCCTCGAGGCTCTCGGTCGGGCGCGCGTGCCCGAGGCGTGGCTGGCACCGTCCGAGCCCGAGGGCGCTGCGTGGCGCGTGGGGATCGGGATCGGGCTGACGACGGTTGCGGGGGACCCACCGACTCTCTTGGCCGAAGGGGAACTCGAGGTCGTCTCGCCCGATGGTCGCACCGTGCCGGCGCAGCCCGTCAGCGCGTCGAGGTCAGTGACGCCGCCTTCGAGCGTGGACGAGGCTCGTGCGGCCTTGGTGGGCGAGACCATCATCGCCTTCGAAGAGCGTGTGATGCAGCTCACAGCGCCCGTCGATGAGGTGCTGGCGCGGCTCGCGGGGCAAGATGCGGAGGGGCGCCTCCTCGCGGTCGACCGCTTGAGCATCGAACGCGCTGACATCGCAGTACCGGCGTTGCGGCAGGCGATCCGCACAGAAGCTTCGCTCGCGGCTCGGGTACGCATGGTGGGCGCGCTCGGCGCACTGGGTGACCCAAGAGCGGCGGATGACCTCATTGCGTTGGCGGACACGCGCGATGCGGAGCTCTTCGTCGCCGTCATCGACGCTCTCGTGCAGCTCGGCGGGCCGAAGGCGCGCGAGTTCTTCGCGTTGATGTCCACGCACGACTCGACGGAGATCCGGGCACTCGTAGAAGATGCCGCTGTTCGGTTGGAGCGGCGCGCCTCCATGAGGCAGCGCCCACACCAGGGAGAGCCATGAATCGAGACGGAGTTGAGCTGAGCGTCGACAGCGGTGTCGCTTGTGTGACCATCCGACGTCCCGAAGCGCGAAACGCGCTGTCCCGCGCGACGATCGATGCGTTCGCGACCACGGTTCACTCATTGGCTGCGCGCGCCGACCTGCGCGCCGTGGTCGTCACCGGCGGCGACGGCGCGTTCATCGCGGGCGGCGACTTGAACGATCTGCACGGTCGAGAGACGCACAGCGACGGCGCTGCGCTCTCCGACGCGATGCAGGCCGCATTGACGACGCTCTCCGGGCTCTCCGTGCCGGTCGCAGCGGCGATCGATGGGCCCGCGATCGGCGGGGGGGTAGAGGTCGCGCTCGCCTGCGATGTGCGCTTCGCAGGGCCGACGGCGCGCATTGCGCTGCGGCAGATTGACCTCGGGGTGACGACGGGATGGGGCGGCGCGCGGCGCCTGACCGCGCTCGTCGGGCGGGGGAGAGCGCTCGACCTCCTGTGGACAGGCGCAACCCTCGACGCGATCGCGGCCGCCGAGTTTGGCCTCGTCGAGTATGTCGTGCACGCACCCGAGACAGCCCTCACGGCCGCGATGCGCTGGGCGACCGCGCTCGCGGAGCGCTCACCGCTTGCCCTCTCGAGCATCAAGGCGCTGGTCGCGAGCCTCGACACGCCCCGCGCGGACTACGAGGCGCTTGAGCGCACGGTCTTCGCCAAGACCTGGGCCTCAGATGAGCATGCGGCGGCAACGCGGGCGTTCATCGATGCGCGGGCGCGGCGGCGTACAGAGAGGCCGAGCGAATGAGCCAAACGCTGACTCCGCGTGGCCGCTTCATCGTCTTCGAAGGCATTGACGGTGCGGGCACGACGACCCAGGCGCGCCTGCTCAGTCGTTGGCTCGAACGCCATGGGCGTGACGTCGTAGCGACCGCAGAGCCGTCTCGCGGGCCCGTCGGTGTCTTTCTGAGAGAGGCGCTCGCCGGTCGCGTGACTTCGAGGGCAGGGGGGCCACTGCCCGCGCCCAGCATCGCGCTCCTGTTCGCAGCTGACCGCTTCGAGCATCTCCATGGCGAGGTCGAACCGGCGCTCGAGCGCGGGGCAGACGTTGTGTGTGACCGATACTTGCTGTCGAGCCTCGCTTACCAAGGCCTCGAGAACGACGCGCAGTGGATCGAGACACTGAACGCGGGCGTGCGCGCGGCCGACCTTGTGCTCTTCGTTGACGTCCCGGTTGAGGTCGCGAGCGCGCGCAGAGCGAAGCGGGGCGGCGCGCCGGATTTGTACGAAGTCGACGCGCTCCAACGGCAGATCGCTGAGCGTTATCGGCAGGCTGCTCGCGAGCGCGTCGGCGAGCGAATCATCCAAATCGATGGGACGCCGGGCGTGCGCGCTGTCCAGCGAGCCTGCCGCGCAGCGTTGCAGGCGTTCATGGAGGGGGAGAAATGAAGGCTCTGCTCACTGCACTCTTGTGGGGGGCGTCCGCGCTCTTGCCCGCACCTGCCTCCGCGTCGGACCCCCCCGCCGCCGCAGCGGAGATCGCGTCGTCGGACCTCGACGCCTTCCTCGCGCTGGGTCCGCAGGGCGTCCTCGCCGCGACGGTCTTCGAACCCGTCGTTCGAGGGCGGCGGTTCGTTGGCTGGCGAGTGGTTTCGTTTCGTGCGGGTGGCCCCCTCGAGGGCGCGCGTGCCATCGGCCCCGGCGACATCATCACGCGGCTCAACGGTGAGCCCCTCGAGCGACCTGAGCAGTTCATGAAGGCCTGGGAGACGCTGCGAAAATCGGACATAGTCTCGCTCGAGTTGGTGCGCGCGGATGCACCCCTCACGCTCCGCTGGCGCGTCCGACGTTGAGGCGCCGCGCGGTCACCGCGGGCGTTGGCCTGAGCGCATGCGCCGCGTGGGTGGTCCTCCCGTGTCTCGCCGATGGTCACGCGCTCTTCGTCGTCCTCGGCGTCGCAGCCCCCAGCCTGCTCGTGTGCCTCTTCGCGCTCGTCCGGTCGCGTCCGTGGGTGAACTTCTTGGCGTTTCCGGCCGCGCTCGCGGGGGCCCACTTCTTCGTCGGACCTCAGCCGCCGACGACGATCATCGCGCAGCTCGCAACGCTCGCGGCGTGGGTTGCGCTCATCGGTCGCGCGCCCGAGGAGGACGCAGCGGCCACGGCCGCCCGCCCAGTCGAGTGGCGCGCGACCACCGAGCGCGGCAGCGTGGCGGGCCGGCCGACGCACGCCGCCGTCGCCGCGACGCTCATCGTCGCACCTTCTCTCGGCGCGTGGGCGCTGTCCGATGTCGAGGCACTGGCCGCCGCGTCGTTCGGTGCGCTCGGTCCACTGGCCCTCGTCGGCGGGAGCCTGCTTGCGACTTGCGTCGGCCTCGCCTTCGCGGCGGACCTCCTTGAGGGCCGCGCGCCGCGTGGTCGGAACATCGCTCGCCTTCGGCGCCTCGCAACAGCGACGGTCTGTGCGTTGGGGGCGTGGGCCGCTGTCGTGATAGCGAGCGCCTGGGGTTGAGGCCACTCACCCGACGAGGCATGCTCTGCCCGATGAAGACGCTGAGTCAGGCTTGGACGCGCGTGGTCGGCTACGCGCTGCTGCTCTGCACAACGCCGCTCCTGTGGGCAATGGTCCGCGCGCTCATGGAGCGGGACTACGTCGCGGCGGGCTTCGAGCTGGTCGCAGCGGCGCTCGTCGGACACCTCGGCCTCGAGGCCGTCGCGCTCGTTGAGGCCACAGAGTGAGCTCGGCGCTGTCCTTCGCGCTCGTCGCGTTCTCCGCATGGCCACTGAGCGCGACGCTCCCCGACGACGCCGTGGTTGCTCGGGCCCAAGGCCCGCTCGGGGAAGTGACCATTACGGCAGCGCGGCTTTCGCGCGCTGCCACTGCGCAGCCTGAGCGGTCGCCGCGCGACGTCGCGCAAGAGCTCGTCGTTTTCGAGCTCCTCGCGCAAGAGGCGACGCAGCGAGGTCTCGACGGGGATGCTGAGGTCCGCGCGGCCCTGTCCGCAGCTGCGATCCCTCGGTTGCTCAGGGCAGTGTTCGAAGCAGCGCATGGGGCGCAGTCCATCCCGCGGGATGCGCTCGAGCGCGCGTACCAACAGAATATCACGTTCTTCGTACGACCGCCGCTCGTCGTCTGTGACCACATCCTCGTGACCAAGAATAAGAAGCGACCGACTGACCCCGACCTCGACGCGGTGGCGGCGAACCTCGCGGCAGAGGTCATCGCGTCTTTCGAGAGGACACCGGCGCGAGGTCGCGAGGACTTTAGAGCGCGCGTCGATACATTCCGCGACGCGGCCGCCCGCGTGGGCCTCGAGATATTCTCCGAAGCGCTCCCCGCCTTTCCGCGGACCGGCGTGATGGTCGAGCCCTTCAGCGCCGCTGTGTTTGCCCTGCAGTCGCCCGGGGAGCTGGCGCCGGTGGTCCAGACCCCGTTCGGCTATCACGTCGTGCGTCTCGACAGTCACCTTGAGCCGATCAATCGGAGCCTCGAGGCGGCCGAGGATGAGCTCCGCGCGCGTGTGCTGCCTGACCTGCGCCGCAAGGCCTTCAGGGAGTGGACTGATGCGCTCGCCGCTCGCTACGGTGTCGCTCTGGACGCCGACGCGCTGACGGCCGCCGAGAGGGAGTGACCATGGCACGACTGGGGTGGAGCTTCCTCGCGGCGACGCTGCTTTGGGCCAGCGATGCCGCGGCCGTGGACGCGGTCACCGGCGCGTCGCCGCCCTCGCGTCCCGCCGGGACCGCACAGGCGACGATCTGGATCACAGGCCGCGGCTTTGCCCCGGGCGCGACAGTCAGCGTGAGCGGCGCGGGTGTGAGCCAAGTTGCCGCGCCCGTCGTCGTGCCCGAGGCCGAGCGCGTGGACGGCGGTCGCGGCGACGGCATTCTTTGGGCGATCGCCGTGGCCGCGGACGCACAGCAGGGCCCGCGTGACGTCACGGTCACGGGGCCTGATGGGACAATGGCGACCGGGCGGGGCATCTTCTCGATCGGGGGCGCTGCACCCGCGCCGCCCACCCAGGCACCGACTCAGGCACCGACTCAGGCCCCCACGGCGCCCGGGAGCGATGTGCCGAGCGCGCCCGAGCCGCCCGCACCGACGGGCGTCGACGTCGTCACCCGCGCGAGCCCGACCTACGGCGCTCAGGGCGAACAGGTCAACCTGTGGATCGTCGGGCGGACCTTCGTTGATGGTGCACGCGTCGAGTTCAGTCAGGCCGGGCTCAGGCCCGCCGAGGCTGAGGGCGTCGGCGAGCTGCCGCTCAAGATCGTCCGCAACGTCCCCGCCGAGAACGGCAAGGCGGACGGCATCCAGTACTACCTGCAAATCGGTCAAGACACGCCCGTGGGTCGGGTCGACATTACGGTCATTGGACCCGACGGGTCACGGGCGACGGGCGAGGGCCTCTTCGAGGTCGTCGCGCCTGGGGCCATGCCTCCCGACCCCGGCATGGGCAACGTCGACGTCGTCACGGGGGCGTCACCCCCCGCGTTTCGCGCGGGG
>Ga0114968_10003663_pt1 | contig 11499 bp, 6 predicted proteins | sample M_130807_EF_Meta_FD_87020 | JGI IMG/M metagenome (GOLD analysis project Ga0114968, IMG submission 87020) | Freshwater microbial communities from Lake Montjoie, Canada to study carbon cycling - M_130807_EF_MetaG | ecosystem: Environmental > Aquatic > Freshwater > Lake | place: Lake Montjoie... | reverse complement strand
TGGATTACAGCAGCCGCGCTGTTCAAGACAGTCTCACGCCAGAACGTGTGCTGGAAATCTTCAAAGAGGGCAACGAGCGCTTCCGCGAAGGCAGGCATCTCACGCGCGACATCGGCCGTTTGGTGGATGCGACTTCCGCCGGTCAGTTCCCCATGGCGGTGGTGCTCAGTTGCATTGACTCGCGCACGCCTGCTGAGCTCGTTTTTGACCTGAGCCTAGGGGATATCTTCAGTGTCCGCATCGCGGGCAACATCGCACGCGACAAGGTTCTGGGAAGCATGGAGTACAGTTGCGCCGTGGCGGGCGCGAAGCTGATTCTGGTCATGGGGCACACTTCCTGTGGTGCCGTCAATGCCGCCGTGGATCTCATTTGCAGCCACCAAACCGCCGCCGAAGCCACCGGCTGTGTGAATCTCGATTCGCTCATCACCGAGATTCAGCAGTCGGTCGATCTCAGCACCTGCAAGAGTGACAGCGCGTGGCTGCCAGGAGAGAAGGCTGCCTATGCGAACGAAGTCTCCCGCCGCAACGTACTGCGCACCATGCGCATGATCACGGAGCGCAGCTCTACCCTGGCAGATCTCGTTCAGGCAGGAAAACTGATGCTCGTCGGAGCTTTGTATGGTATTCAGACCGGCATGGTTTCCTTCTTTCAGACTCAGGGTTCCTCCAAGTCGCCGCTGGCCATACCCACGGTTGAAGCGGTTTGAGTTTTTTCCCTGCCGTCATGTCGTTCACCTTCCTGCGCATCACTGAACGATATGTGCTGCGTGTCCTCGCGCTTGGCTTCCTGCTGGTGATGGTGCTGCTGGGGGCGGCGGGCCTCATCGCCGTGCGTCAGAGCCAGGACATCCGGCGCGGGGTGGAGCAGATGGCTCGCGACCAGTTCCTAATCGCCCGGTTGCGCCAGGATGTGCAGTCGGAAGAAAACACCATGACGGCGGTGCTGCATCAGTTTGCCCAGTTCGAGCTGAAGCGCGCCGACCTGGCCAAACTGCTGCAGGAGCTGGATGAAAGCGACCGCCAGATTTCGCGACTGGGTACTGAAGCGCGGGCATTGGCAGGCGCGGATCTCTGGGCGGATCTGGATCGCAGCGTCAAGGCTTTCACCCAGGAGTCGCACCGGCTGCTGGAAAGCCATGAACAGGTGCCGCGGGACAAACTGGAGATCCTCTTCCTGCATCACGGCCGGGTTGTCGAGCTGGTCAACACGCTCATCAAAAGCAGCTCGGAGCATCTCACCAAGACCGAACACCAGCTCGAGCAGCAATCGCAGGATCTCAGTGATGACTCCACGCTGCTGCTGGGGTCCAGCACCATCCTGGCCGCGATCTGCGCCATGCTGACCATTGCCTTTGCACGTAAAAGCATCCAGCGCATCCGCTGGCAGTCCGAGGAGCTGAGCCGGGTGTCTTGGCACATGCTGCAGACCCAGGAACAGGCTGCCCGGCGCTTTTCCCATGAACTGCATGATGAACTGGGCCAGTCGCTGGCCGCCGTGCGCTCCAATCTGACCAAGGGCTCCACCCACGATCTGGACTCCCTGCGCGCTGACTGCCTGCATCTCGTGGATGAATCCATCGCCAATGTGCGCGAGCTTTCGCACCTGTTGCGGCCTGTCATTCTGGATGATTTTGGCCTGGATGCCGGCCTGCGCTGGCTGGCGGAAAAGTTCGGTCAGCGTACGCGCCTGAAGGTGGATTACGTTTCTGACTTCACGGGGCGGCTGGCAGATGAAACGGAAACGCATCTGTTCCGCATCGCCCAGGAGGCCTTCACCAACATCGCCCGGCATTCGGAAGCCACGGTGGTGAAAATCAGCCTGGCACATCGGGATCAAAACATCCTGCTCACCATTGAGGACAATGGCAAAGGCCTGCCCAATCACACCGGAGATATTGTTTACAGTCCCAGCCTTGGCATGGTGGGCATGCGTGCACGGGCACGGCAGTCCGGCGGCGAGCTGACCGCCAGCAGCGTGATGCCACAGGGGCTTCGCATTGAGGTTGTGATTCCACTCCAGGTGCCCACTGTCTGACCAGGATAGCGGGAGCGGTTCGCCCTTTTGCTCTGCTCCCCAAGAATCTTATTCAAACGGTCTGACGGCGGTACCGTGCTGCCTGCGGATGGGAGGAAACAGGAACGTGGTCTTCGAGTCCAGCGATAATGAGTTCGCGATTTTCAATCTTCCAGTCCTGCACCATTTCCTCGAGTTTCTTGATGACCGTATGATCAACCAGATGGGTGCCTGAGAGATCGACTTTTACCCTGGCATGGTCATTGAGTGAGAGAAGATGTTTGCGGAGGCCAAGCCAGTTGCTGAAAATGGCTGCTTTTTTCACGTGCATGATGGGGTGGTCCCCATCTTTCATGATTTCGGCATGTGGAATGAAGAGGTTACCAAAGGGCGTGCCGCTGATGACATGCTGCAAAAGTTTGACGACGATGCCCGCTGCAATGCCAATGAGCAGATCGGTGGCGAGGGTTGCAATCAAAGTGACGACGAAAACGATCAGCTGACCTTTGCCCACCTCCCACATGTGATGGAATTCTTTTGGGGAAGCGAGGTTATAGCCGGTGAAAACGAGCATGCCTGCCAGCGCAGCGAGCGGGATATTGTTCAGCAGCCAGGGCACACTGGCCACGAGAAAGAGCAGGAAGCTGCCATGCCAGAAGTTAGCCCAGCGGGTGCGGGCACCATTGTTACAGTTGGCGGAGGAGCGGACGATTTCTGAAATCATCGGCAGGCCGCCGATGAAGGAGACCAGAGTGTTCGCGAGGCCTACGGCGAGCAGATCGCGGTTCAGATTCGTGCGGCGCTGCCAGGGGTCAAGCAGATCGACGGCCTTGGCGCTGAGCAGTGACTCCAGGCTTCCGATGAGGCAGAACATGACGATCCATTTGATGCTGGCACCGGATGTGATGGCGGAAAAATCCGGGAATTTGATGCCATCAAGAATGTTGAGCGGCAGGTTGACCAGCTTGTCCGGGCCCACTTCAAAGGAGTGGCTTTGGAACTGATACATGTGTTTGTGGCCAAGGTCGAAATAGAAGGAAAGCGGCACGGCGACCAGAAGGACAATCAGCGGTCCAGGGACGGCCTGAACAAATTTGTTTTTGATCAACATTCGTCCGAACAAAATCACCAGGGCGATGCCACCGATCAGAGCAATCGCAGGGTTCATGTGAATGATGCTGTCTGGGATTTCTGCGAGCAATTCCAGCGGTTCTTTCGCATGGACGGCAACTCCCAGGGCAACGTGAATCTGCTTCGAAATGATGATGATTCCGATGGCTGCGAGCATGCCATGCACCGCCGCCACGGGGAAAAACTCACCCAGGGTTCCGAGCTTGAAAGAGCCAAAGATGATTTGAAGGCAGCCAGAAACCACGCCGACCGCGAGCGCCTTCTCATAGCCAAGCTCACTGACCGTGCCGAGCACAATGGCGATCATGCCAGCCGCAGGCCCCTTGATGGTCAGCTCAGAGTTACTCAGGAAGGGGGTGAGCATGCCGCCGATCACGGCTGTAAAAATCCCCGCGATGGCTGGGCAGCCGCTGGCTTTGGCAATTCCAAGGCACAGTGGAAGAGCGATTAAGAAGACCAGAAAGCCAGAGAGGATGTCTTTGCTGAAATAAGCTTTGAAGCCGGCGAAGTTGCCGACTGGCACGGGGCCTTCGGGTTTGGGTGCGGTAGTGGGTGAGGACATATGGGCGTTTGGATTACTGAAGGTAATGGATGCAGTGCGTCGTCATGCCGCCGGTTTTCAAAAGATGTTCCCTTATGAGGGGGGGGACGGTGAAGGCCAGCAGGAGTAAGTTTGGGGGAAATTAGAAATGTACGGTCATCTGAGTGTAGCAAAAGTGCGCGGTGCTATGGGCACCAGTCTGCGCCAGATAGCTGCCAGCGAGGAACATGGCGTAACCGGCTTGGAGGGTGACATGCGGGTTGATCTTGTACCAGGCGTTGATGTCGAACTCAGTGCCGCGGTATCTGCTGCTGGCGGAGGTCGCGGCGGCGTTGAGAGGGCGAACTGCGGTGGTGGTGTTGGCCCCGTACCAGGCGTCGCTGTTCGTCGCATTAAAAAAGGCCATGGCATCAAACGTCACCTTCAGCTTATCTGTGGGCTGGAGGGTGACGTTGAGCTGAGGATTGCTCAAGTTGGCGTAGGCGGTGGTGTCCATGAACCCATACAGCGCGTGATTGCCGGGGAAGAGGTTCTGAAAAGTGGTGCTTTTACCATCCGCCGCATTGCCGTCGCCGGAGGCGTAATTGTACTGCAAGCCAATGCGGGATTTCCAGGCATCCTGGAAGTTGTAACCCACAGCCCAGTGACCGGCAAAAGCCTGCTGGGCAAGGCCTCCTGCCCGGCCAAACTGCAGGTCCAGTTCCACATCATAGTCCCAGTTGTGAAGCTTTTTAGGGTCGCCTTTCCATAGTGTGCCCAGTGTCCAGACGTTGGTGTTGCCCACAGCTCCAATGGGCGGACCCGCAACGACGGGGGCCTTGTTGGCCATGTAGTTCAGCAAATAAAAATCCGTGGTGCTCTGCCAGGGGACCAGCGCTGCTGAGGAAAAGTAGGCACCGGTCACGACCGCATTGCGCGGTTCATGAACATTGAAGTAATCCGAAGTGTTTGGCTTGTTTTTAAGGAAGGAGACAGGGCTGCCCGTGAACAGATCCATAAACCAGGTGGAGGCCTGGTAGTGCAGTTTGATCGAATCCCACATGTTGGTGGAGTTCTTCCACTGGGGATTGCCCAGCAGGCGCTGATTGCCATAATTCCAGCCCTGACGGCCCGCCCGCAGACTCAGCCCATGGTTTTCGTCACCAATGGCCGCCCAGCCTTGCAGCAGGTCGAAATAGTCATCCCCATCTGCCCCAAAAGATCCTACGTTGTTGGGGCGTTTGCCGCCGATTTCGCGGATGTCCTGGCCTTGGAGGTAGAATTTAAACCAGCGGTTGATTTGGAAGAGGGCACCGAGGCGGAAGCGGGTGAGGAGCCAGTCAGAATCCTGAGGTCCGTTGACCGTGGAGTTGAAGTCGTTGTTGTTATTGCGTAGTTCGAAGCGGGTGTTGAAATGCTCGTCGAAGGTAATGTGGTTGCTTGCAGCTGCATAGCGTTGCAGGACGGGGCGGCCGTCGTAGAAGTTGGTGGGGCCGAATCCGGTGGATTGTGCAATGGTAGGTGATTGAGCGACAGCACTTAAGCAGGGAGTGAGCAGTGCTGCGGCGAGCAGTACCAGAGGGGACAAACGAGGGGTTGAGTGTGTCGGATTCGGCAAAAACATTCGATTAGGGTCGTATCATTGCAGACTCCGGGGCACAAATCTGTCCCCTTGAGAGGGTAAACTTTTCACCCTGTGCACGGGGGGGCTGGGGAATAGGCCATCAGCCGAATTAATGGCGGGGGGAGCGCTACGGCCGCCCGGTATAGGAGGATTAAGCAGACCGCCCCCCGCCTGCCGGTGCTTGAATACCCCCTCTCAAAGGGATGGCGGAATTCTCTCAACACGGGTTTAATCAAGGTACCCTTAATGAGCATTCATAACCATTCCTCCGCACCTGGGGAGCGCCTGCGCCAGGTGGTCGATCATGCCGCCCATTTTCTGCCCACTCAGGGGCCTATTGGAGTGTTTGTACACCACAACACGCTGCACTCGCTGCAGCACAAGGTGTTTGAAGAGGCGGTGGTGGAAGCGGCTGGCATTTTTGGTGCCGAACCCTTTCTGGCCGAGGAAACCTACCAGGCCGAGCATGCCCGGCAGCGCATTTTTGACGAAGACATTGAGGATGTCATCAGCCGCGAGCCTGACGCCGAAGTCCTGCCGGGGAGGATTACGCGCCGCCAGCTGCGCCGCGTCATGCTCATTCCCGGTGTGCGGCGGGTGAACGGCATCAATATTTCCTGGCAGATTGAGGAGGGGGACTGGCTGGAATCTTTCCGCCATGACCTGCCGAATGCCGCCGCGAACATGCTGGGTGCCGACACCCCGCAGGCTCTGTGGGACGCCTGTCTGTCCCGCGTGAAGCCGCAGCCTTCCCCATCTCCTGGCAAAGCAAAGCGCCCGCGGGATGCGGTGCTGGCCAAGTTTGGAATCGACATGGATCTGCTGATTCATCCGCCGCTGATTCGCCTCACCGGGGCCTACCTTGATCAGGGCATCGCCTACTGGCCGATGCCGATGCGTCAGGAAGGCCTGCTTAAAGCCGCACGGCGGATCATGCCGCAGCCGCTGGCCCTGTTTCCGGCCCGTCTCAGTGGTGTTCGCGAGGCCTTCCTGAGTCAGGAGGCTCAGGACATGGATGCGGAAACCGTGATCCTCGACGCACTTCACAAGCTCGCGGTGCCTTCGGACCAGTGGGATGCCTTCATTACCCAGGAACTGCTCGCGCTGCGGGGCTGGGCGGGCATGATTCGCATGCTCGAAAATGACGTCACGCTTGCGCCACACGACCGCATCCGCTGCTCGATCATGGAGTTCCTGGCGTTGCGGCTCACGTACACGGTGGTGGCACTGCGGGACATCGCCGGAGACACGGCTTCCTGGCATTCTTTCGAGCTTCCCGCGCCGCGCTTTGACCCGCTGACCCACGTTGCGCGTGTTTTCGATGTCGCGCAGCTTCTCGGCATTACCAGCGATGTGATGAGAATCCTGTCGAGTGAAGAGCTGACCCGTCTTGATGACGAGATCCTGCATTGCAACGAGACCGAGCGCCGTCGTCTGCTGCATCTAGCTTACGAACGGCGGCATGAGCGGCGCATTCTCATTCCGCTGGCCAAGCATCGTGCCATGCCGGGCATTGAGCCCGAGAGCGACCGCCTTGCCGCGCAGGTCGTCTTTTGCATCGACGAACGTGAGGAGTCCATCCGTCGTGCGCTGGAGGAAATTGATCCGAGCATTGAAACCGTGGGAGCGGCCGGCTTCTTCGGTGTGGCAATCAATTATGCCGGTATTGATGATGCAGACGGTGTCTCCCTCTGCCCAGTTGTCGTCAAACCCGCCCACTCTGTGCGTGAGAGGCCCCTGGATGACCATGCGCATTTGCACGAGCGGCGGCAGGGACTGCGGCGCGCCTGGGCCAGTGTGATGCGGCATAGCTTCATCTCATCGCGCACGCTGGTGCGTGGCTGGGCCAGTACGGCTTGCCTGGGCTTCCTGAGTCTGTTTCCGTTGGTGCTGCGTGTGTTCACACCGCTCGGTTACGGCCGTTTCATCAGGCGGCTCAACCAGGCCTTCCTGCCTGAACCCAAAACCGAATTCACCTACATGCGCGATGACGAAGCTTCGCGTGATGCGACCACGGGACTCATGCGCGGTTTCACCACCCAGGAGCAGGCGGATCGTGTGTATGCCGTGCTCGGGCCTGCTGGCCTGCACAAGGCGCATGCACGGCTGGTGGTCATTCTTGGTCACGGGTCCACCAGTTTGAACAATCCGTATGAGTCCGCCTATTGCTGTGGTGCCTGCGGCGGACGCACGGGCGCGCCCAACGCACGTCTGTTTGCCATTATCGCCAATCGTCCTGAAGTACGTGAAGCTCTGAAGGACAAAGGCGTCGTGATTCCAGAAGACACTTGGTTCCTAGGCGGCTATCATGACACCTGTAGTGATGATATTGAATTCTTTGACCGCGAGCTCATGCCTGAGTCGCATCGCGCGGACTTTGTACGCGTAAGCCGGTCGCTGGACAAGGCGCGCACGCTGAGCGCCCATGAGCGCACTCGTCGTTTTGAAGCCGCCAGCCCGGATTTTTCACCCGAGCGAGGCTTGCGGCATGTGCAGGAACGTGCTGAACACATCGGCGAGCCCCGGCCTGAGTACGGCCATTGCACCAATGCGGTCAGTTACGTCGGACGGCGTCGGTTTACCCGCGGTCTGTTTATGGACCGGCGCGCCTTCCTGGTTTCCTACGATGCGACGAAGGATCCTGACAATGCAGCGCTGGGACGGGTGCTGGGTGCCGTGATTCCCGTCTGTGGTGGCATCAACCTCGAATATTACTTCTCGACAGTGGACAACGAAGTCTATGGCAGCGGCACCAAACTACCGCACAACATCTCCGGCCTGGTGGGAGTCATGAACGGCTATCAAGGTGATCTCCGCACAGGGCTACCGGTGCAAACCGTGGAGATCCACGAACCGGTGCGCATTTTGTTTATTGTCGAATCCACCCCGGTCCGTCTGATGAGCGTCATCAAGGCGAATCCAGAACTGACCGAGTTTGTCTGCAACAAATGGATCCGCCTTGCCACCATGGATCCTGATGACGGTCATATCGAAGTCTATCGTGACGGCGTCTTTGAAAAGCTCGCAGGCGATGAAGAGCCGCTCCCTGTGGCCCCCAACTCCAGGGCCTGGTATCAAGGTAAAATGGAGCATCTCTCGCTCGCCCGTATTGACCCCAGGGCTGGCAAGGCCGCTTGATCGCTCTGCTTTAGCCCTCCTCACTCGTTCCTCCAAATGTCGCCCCAAACGCTGCTTCTCATCCTTATTGCCACGCCTGGCCTGCTCTTTCTCGGTTTCAGCCTCATCTGGCTCGTCGGCATCCATGTGCCTGAGCGTGCCATCTCACGCCTCACCAAGGCGGTTTATTCTCTTTTGACCATTCTGTCCGCCATGATTGGGTGGAAGATGTGGCAGGGGGGGCTTGCTTCGGTGCGCGTATCGCTGGGAGACTGGTTTACGGTCGCTGATTACGGTTTCCCGATTTCGCTGCTCATCGACAGGCTTTCATTCCCGCTGGTCTGCATCACCGTGATTCTCGCAGGTGTGGTGGGCTCGTTTTCGGTGCGCTATTTGCATCGTGATCCCGGCTTCTACCGCTTCTTCCTGCTGTTGCATCTTTTTACTTTTGGTGCCTTGCTGGTATTCACCGCCGATTCACTGGATCTGCTCATCGCTGGCTGGGAGATTGTGGGCATCACCTCGGTGCTGCTCATCGGCTTCTTCCAATACCGGCCGGATCCCGTGCGCAATGCATTGCGGGTGTTTGGCACCTATCGAATCGCCGATCTGTTCATGCTGTTGGCGGTCTTTCTTGCGCATCACTGGTTTCACACGGCCTCATGGGGAGGCATGTTCACGGGGGACTGGCCCGGCCACAGCAACAATCTCGATGGCAGCGCGGCCGCAGTCATCGCCGTCCTGCTGGTGTTTGCCGCCAGCGGCAAATCCTCCCAGGGACCGTTCTGCGGCTGGCTGCCGAGGGCCATGGAAGGCCCCACACCTTCGAGCGCTGTTTTTTATGGCGCCATCTCCGTGCATGCGGGTGCGTATCTGCTGCTGCGCGTTGAACCGCTGATTCACGAGTCCAAAGCGGCCACAGGTCTGGTCATCTTCATTGGTCTGACCACCGCCTTCCTAGGCACTCTGGTCCATCGCACCTGCGCGGATGCAAAAACCTCGCTTGCCTATGCAGCGCAGACCCAGCTTGGGTTGATCTTTGCCGAGATCGGCTTTGGGTGGACGACCTTTGCCGTCATTCACATGGTCAGCCATGCGGTGCTGCGTACGCTGCAGTTTCTGCGCTCCCCCTCCATGCTTCGTGACTACAACCGCGTGCACTCCGCCGCCGGAGGCAAGATCAACCCCACGGGCGGCTATTATGAATCTCTCCTGCCTCTCCCGGTACAGGTTTGGCTTTACCGGTTTGCTCTTGGTCGTGGGTTTTACGACTCCATTCTGGACCGCTTTATCCTTGCCCCAGTGAAAGGTCTCGCACGCATGCTCGCCATCTTTGAACCGAACATAACCGCCAAGACCGCCGCTGAGACGGTGAAAAAACAAGCTTCCTGAGCCAGGCCCATGCAATACCTTTCGCTTCCCTTCATCTCCACTGGCATTGCCTCGTTGGCGATGGGTGCCATCCTTTCATTGACGGGCAAAAAACCGCGGCCCATCGCGATTTGCAGCGCCCTCGTTTCGCTGGTGTGCTTTTTGCTGGCCACGCGTGAGGTCGGTGTCGCCGGTCATGGACGTCTGTTTGATCCGGTGCTGCCATTTTTTGACGCCGACGGTCTCGACGCCGTGCCCATGGCCTTTTATGCCGCATTGACGGCCATTTTTGTAACACTCGCTCCGAAACGTGATGCCTCAGGCAAGGCGCTGGCGGGCATGCTCATGGTGTCAGCAGCAACGCAGATCGCTTACGCCGGCACGAACCTTGCCGTTCTTGTGACCGGCTGGTGGCTTACCAGCGTGCCGTTTGTCCTTGGCATGTTCGGCAAACATCAGGGGCAGAGGTATGCCAACGCCATCCTCATCACCAGTTGTGCTGCATTGACCGCCGCCATCGCTGTCCTGCAGACCACGCAGATGGAAGATCTATCGCATACAACGATGCTGGCGTTTGGCCTGATCATTTTCGCCGTCATTCTGCGAAAGGGCGTATTTCCGCTGCATGGGTGGATGGTGAGCGCCTTTGAGCATGGTCCGCTGCTTCCCACGGCCTTGCTTTTCAATGGTCATCTCGGTGCGTTGCTCATCGCCCGCTCTGAGGCCATCGCGCTGCCGCAAACCGCGAAGCATGCTCTGAACATCCTGGGTCTGGTCGCACTTGCCACCGCGCTGATTACGAGTGTGCGTGGTCTGGTGGAAAAAAAGCCCCGCCGCTTGCTGGCCTATCTTTGCCTGAGCCAGGCGAGTTTCATTCTGGTCGGCCTCGCCACCGCGAATGCCGAAGGCATCACCGGCGCGCTCATTCACTGGCTCGTTGTCTCCACCGCCTCAGCAGGGTTGATTTGCATCGTTCGCGTGCTCGAAGTCCGTGTCAGGGTCATAGAAGATCCGTCGGGACATCTCGGTCTTGCCACCAAAACCCCGCGTCTGGCCACCTTCTTTCTCGTCTGTGGCCTCGCACTCATCGGACTGCCCGGAACGCTCGGCTATTGCGCTGAAGACCTGCTTTTTCACGGGGCCTTGGAAAATCATCCTTGGGTCGGTCTCTGCCTGCCGGTGGCTACCGCCTTCAATGCGATCAATCTGATGCGTCTTTTCAGCATTCTTTTCCTCGGAGTGCTGCCCAAGGACGTCATCGACATTCCTGATGCTCTGCCACGCGAACGGTGGCCGCTCACCGCCTGTGTCGTTTTTCTGATTTTTGGTGGTCTGCTTCCGAGCACCATCATTGGCTGGCGCGCAGATGCCGCACACGTCATTGAGAAGGCCCTAGGTGTGGCCGGAGACGGTCACTGATCTCCCTCATTCCACCAGCGCAGCAGCAACTGCCGGGCACGGTAATCCCATGAGCAATTGAAAACGGGTCCGAATCCATCCGTCAATCAACGCGGCTTTTCTCTGGTTCCGCGAGAGCAGGTTTGCCCCTGGAGAATGGGGGCGAAGGCCTTCTGAAGGGTGGGATGCAATGAGGCTGCAGTCCCCGCTGGGACGAAGGATTCCAGGGACGCGCACAGCGCATCCCTACCATCCAGAGTGGCGCACGCCGGAGGGCTGGTAGGGAACCGCTGTGCGGGTCCCAAGTTTCGGGTCTGTGGC
>Ga0114968_10003661_pt1 | contig 11501 bp, 12 predicted proteins | sample M_130807_EF_Meta_FD_87020 | JGI IMG/M metagenome (GOLD analysis project Ga0114968, IMG submission 87020) | Freshwater microbial communities from Lake Montjoie, Canada to study carbon cycling - M_130807_EF_MetaG | ecosystem: Environmental > Aquatic > Freshwater > Lake | place: Lake Montjoie... | reverse complement strand
TGCAATTTACTAACCTGTTACAGCTAGCAAACCTGCGACACTCATTCCAAGCGCCCACACTTATCGGTTGTCAAATTTTTAAAGAACAAGGTATTCGGTATTTTGTATTCGGTACTGCCTGAACTCGGTAGAACGTATTATAACCTAGTTTTGAACTTCTAACTTCGGCTTATTTCTTACAATTTGGAGCTATCTTTCAGCAATTTGCCGTTAACTAACCGGTTTGCTGCGACTGGCTTTTGTTGCACCCCTGCTTTGGTAGAAGCAGAGAAACGAGATTATGCATGGATTAATTTGCCCTGTCAAACGTAATGCTGAAATTTGCCTGAAATCTGGCTTTTTTTTAGATTTATTTTTAACTATAAGACAAATCCAAGGGTTAACCCTTTAGTTTTGTGGCAAATTGATGACGAAATTTTTGCACCTTTGGTGCAATCACAAACTGGCAATAGCCTTGTTCAGGGTGCAGTGCAAAGTAATCTGCGTGATATTGCTCTGCAGGCCAAAACTTGGCCGCCGCATGCAACTCGGTACAGACCGGGGCATCGTACGCACCGGATGCTTCTAAATGCTTAATGTAATGCTCAACCACCTCTTGCTGCGCAGCATCCTGATAAAACACGGCAGACTGATACTGCGGCCCCACGTCATTGCCCTGACGCCCGGGGGTCGTGGGGTCGTGGGTTGCAAAGAACACTTCAAGTAACGAGGCAAAGTCGGCCTGTTTGGGGTCAAATTCGATTTTCACAACCTCGATGTGGCCGGTCTCTTTGCCACAGACCTGTTCGTAGGTTGGGTTTTGCACTGAACCGCCACAGTAGCCTGACTGCACAGACAGCACCCCTTTCATAGCGGTAAATACCGCCTCGGTGCACCAAAAGCACCCCCCGCCAAAGACGGCCGTTTGGGTACCCGAACTTGCCTGAATCGGCTGATTTGTATTTTGCATAAACTACCTCAAGGTAAGGATCCACTGCGCAAGTTGCAGCGCATCTTGTTGATTTACGTGCGGCTGAGCAGGCATCGGCACCGCCCCCCAGCGCCCTCGCCCACCCTGGCGAATGGCGCTTGCCAGATACTCAAGCGATTCAGGTTGTGCGGCGTGGCGCTGCGCGATTGCCTGAAGACTTGGGCCTACCCGCTTGGCGTCGAGCTGGTGACAACCCAGACAGTTTTTTTTACGCGCCACCTCAAGGCCTGCGTCCAATGACAAAGCGGAAACAGCCTGTGCCTGTGTGGCAGTGGCAGTGGCAGGTGCAGGTGCAACAGGTGAAGGTGAAGATAAAGGTAAAACTGACTGCGCCCCAACAACTTGAGGCGCAATCAAACTTAAACAGCACATCAGGGCAACCACCAGTCCTGAATGCCGCTCTAGTAAAGACTTATTCGTCAAACGCATCCGTCACAGCTCCGCGACTTGCTGTACTGGCCAAGCGGCCAAATTTGGCCAGCACGCCCCGGTTGTAGCGCGGCTTGGGCTGAACCCAAGTTTTGCGACGTGCGGCGATTTCAGCTTCGGGCACATTCAATTGCAAGAGCAACTGGTGTGCGTCGATGGTGACGGAATCCCCCTCTTTAATCAGGCCGATCAAGCCACCGACAAACGCCTCGGGCGCAACGTGACCAACCACCATTCCCCAAGTGCCGCCAGAAAAACGCCCATCTGTGATTAAACCAACGGACTCGCCCAAGCCCTGGCCGACCAGGGCAGAGGTGGGCGCCAGCATTTCACGCATCCCTGGCCCACCTTTAGGGCCCTCATAGCGGATGATGACGATGTCGCCGTGCGTAATTTTTTGGGCCATGATGGCCGCCATGGCGTCATCTTCTGAGTCAAACACGCGCGCAGGCCCCGTAATAACAGGATTTTTGAGGCCGGTAATTTTGGCAACTGCGCCCTCAGGCGAGAGGTTTCCCTTCAAAATAGCCAAATGACCCTGCTTATACATAGCGTTACTAATCGGGCGGATGACTTGCTGCCCTGCTGGCGGCTGGTCTGGAACATCTTTTAAGACTTCAGCAATCGTTTTGCCAGAAATCGTCATGCAGTCGCCATGCAGCAAGCCCGCATTGAGCAAAATTTTCATCACTTGCGGCACACCGCCGGCCCGATGCAGGTCGACTGTCAAAAATTGGCCCGAGGGCTTCAAATCGCACAAGACAGGCACGCGTTGACGCACAGCTTCAAAATCGTCGATGGTCCAAGGCACTTCAGCAGCGTGCGCAATGGCAAGAAAGTGCAGCACTGCATTGGTTGAACCACCAATCGCCATAATCACCGAAACGGCATTTTCTAGCGACTTGCGTGTAATGATGTCACGGGGCCGACGATTGTGTCGCACAGCGTCAACTAAAACCCGTGCAGCCTCAGCCGCGTTATCGATAGCGACCTGATCTTCGTTGGCCAGCGTACTCGAGTATGGCAGCGCCATCCCCATTGCCTCAAACGATGAACTCATCGTGTTGGCTGTGTACATCCCGCCGCACGAACCCGAGCCAGGAATCGCCTTTTGCTCGATCGCTTTGAAATCTTCTTGACTCATACGGCCCATGGTGAACTCGCCCACCGCCTCGAACACCGAAACAATGTTCAAGTCGCGGCCTTTATGCGAGCCGGGCTTAATCGTGCCACCGTACACGTAGATACCGGGGACATTCATACGGGCAATACCAATCATGCCACCAGGCATGTTTTTATCGCACCCACCTACAACCACAACGCCGTCCATCCACTGACCTTGTACAGCGGTCTCAATACAATCAGCGATCACTTCGCGTGAGACGAGCGAGTATTTCATGCCCTCTGTACCCATCGACATCCCGTCAGAGATGGTAGGAGTACCAAAAACCTGCGGGTTGCCCTTCGCCTCGCGAATCGCAGCAATCGCAGCGTCAACCAAAGGCTGCAAGCCACTGTTACAAGGCGTAATGGTCGAATGCCCATTAGCCACGCCAATCATGGGGTTCGCGAAATCGGCTTCTTTGTAGCCCATGCCGTAATACATCGAACGGTTGGGCGCGCGCGTCACGCCTTCGGTAATATGTTTAGAACGCTCGTTATTTGCCATGAATGAACACCTAAGGATGAATGACGAAAAAAAAATCAGAATAGCCTTTAAAGCTAACCCTTCTTCGGGCAATCTGTCAAAGCAGATCTCCGTTAAATCTGAAAGGTTATTATCGGACATCTTTTGACCGGTGGCTCACGATGCTGCAATTTCCCGACTTTGACCCTGTTGCTCTGCGCTTAGGCCCGCTCGCCATTCATTGGTATGGCTTGATGTACTTGGTGGGTTTTGGTTCGGCCTGGCTTCTGGGGCGCTGGCGCATTGCCCACAACAAGTCGCGACTCACGGTGCGCGACCTTGAAGATCTGATTTTTTATGGCGTCCTAGGCGTGGTAGCCGGCGGCCGTCTCGGTTACGTGTTGTTTTACAAACCTGCCTATTACTTAGCCCATCCGCTCGAAATCACCTACCTCTGGGAAGGCGGCATGTCTTTTCATGGTGGTTTGCTAGGCGTATTAGTGATGATGTTTTGGCTTGCGCGCAGTCGCGGCTATAAGTTTTTTGAAGTTGCCGACTTTGTCGCACCACTCATCCCGTTGGCGCTTGCAGCAGGCCGACTGGGCAACTTCATCAATGGTGAACTTTGGGGCAGACCGAGCACGTTGCCTTGGGCGATGGTGTTCAGACAAAGCGGCGACGGCATCGCGCGACATCCCTCTCAGCTGTATCAACTTGGCCTTGAAGGCTTAGCGCTGTTCGTACTGGTTTGGTGGTTTGCCAATAAACCCCGGCCCACCGGTCAAGTCAGTGCCATGTTTTTGATCGGCTACGGTGTTTTTAGATTTATCGCTGAATTTGCCCGAGAACCAGATGATTTCTTAGGCTTGCTCGCCGCGGGAATGTCGATGGGACAGTGGCTATCGGTACCAATGGTATTTGCAGGAATATGGCTATTTTTCAGAGCAAGCGGGCAACGCTAGCGCCAAAATGAAACGTCTGACCGCAAGCAAAGAGCCTGCGTGAACCAAGACAGACTTGCCATCAAGCAACGAGTCTGTGATGCCACAGACTCGTTGGTATAGATGCCCCGCTCGTGCCGTTTAGGCCGGCATCTCGAACCGTAAGTTCAAGTTGGCCGCGATCTGCTAACTTTGAGCGCGTCTACTAGAGACCCGCATACCCGTCTAGCTATCCCGCAACCTATGTATGCCATAAGCATTGGTTCTGAGAATATATGACCTAGTCACGAACACAGCAGGGACAAACTGTAAACACCTTGGTAGGCGTAAGAATTAAATGGAGGGCGTACTCACCAAGTCACGTTACCGAAGTGTGCTTGGTTTGGTGCGCGTTGGAGTGAGTTCGATTAGCGTGCGACGGAACTCACTTGATCAACGCGCTTTAGGTGGAGACTTTGGAAGTGCAGCATCGAGCATCGCGTTCATGTCGCCAATTCTACGCTTGAAGTCGCCAACAGCCAAACCACCCAGGGGGCCGTCGGGCGCTTTCACCGATAACAATTCAATCGCAACCTGAATCGCAGCCATCACCGCAATACGCTCGTTGCCCGAGACTTTGCCGCTGCCTTGAATACGCCCGGCCAGTTGGCTGATGTGTTGGGCTGCAGCCGTCAAAGCCTGTTTTTCTTCGGGAGGGCAGGCCAAGGAATAGTCTCGGCCTAAAATCGAGATGTCAACGCGCTCCATTATTGAGCCCCTTGCTCGGGCGCAGCAGACGCGCCAGGTAATCGCTCTAGTACGGCTTCGATACGCTCTCGTGCCTGCGCGGTTGCTGCGCGCAAGGTCAAGACCTCGTGCTCGCGGGATTGAAGTTGAGCCTGCAAAGTAGACTGCTCTTGCTTAAAAAGATCGAGCGACCCTTGCAGGGTTGCCTGCTCTGATACAAAAGCGTCAACCTTACGGGTCAGCGCCTTCGCTTGTGTTCCTTCTTGTGCGAGCTTAGCCTGCAGCGCGTCACGCTCTGCCTGCGCCTGAGACAAATTGACACGCAAAGTACTCACCTCAGAGGCAAGCTCTTGTGTGTATGCAATCAGTGTCGCTAAGCGAATTGAAAGTTGGTCGAGATCTTCAAGCATGGCGGTATGGTAAAGCAAAATTGAGCACTAGAGCGAAACACTTGCTGCGTGGCTGCTCTAGCGAATCTGGTACAGAAACATTTATCAAGATAAAACGTGACATCGACTTCGTTTTGTCAGTTTGCGTTCAGAAATCTATGTTACGGGATCCACTGCAAGCCTTATTACGTTACGAAATGTTAATACTTTGCGCAATTCGGCACATTTTGTGGGCAAATTAACACAAGTCTAGGGAAAACCCCATCGTCTACGGGTAAGTTCAGGGTTTGCTTTGTGGCTGCACTCCATTACCATGCAAGCCTTGCTAGTTCTCTGACGAAAATACGAGCAGAGGCTGAAATCAAGCGCAACCACGGTGTGTCCAACGCACACCTTGTCTCAACAAATTTTTAGCAGCGCAGTTAAGGAGCTACCCATCATGCAGCTTAGAAATAAACAGGACTTCTGGTCAGGGGTGATGTTCATCCTGCTTGGCCTTGGATTCGCCTGGAAAGCCACCAGTTACTCGATGGGCACTGCCGCCCGAATGGGTCCCGGCTATTTTCCTCATTGGCTTGGCATCATCATGGCCGTTTTGGGCGCGGTGATTTTGTTAGGCTCTTTGCGCCCTAAGGCCGAGAAGACAGAAGTCGCCAAGTTTGACTTCAAGATTCTGGCCATCATTATTTCAGCGATTGTTTTGTTTGGTCTCCTTCTGCGCCCAATGGGTCTGATTTTTTCTCTGTTCTTGTTGGTGGCCGTCAGCAGCTTCGCCAGCCATGAGCACGACTGGAAAGTCACCGGTCTAAATGCGCTCTTCTTGACAGTGCTGTGCTGGCTGTCGTTTGTGAAAGGCCTCAAATTGGTGTTTCCAATTTGGCCCGCCTTTCTTGGTCTGAACTAAGGAGCACCTGTTCATGGACTTATTTAATAATTTAATGATGGGTTTTGGCGTTGCTTTCACGCCTGAAAACCTGACCTACGCACTGTTGGGCTGTTTGCTTGGCACCTTGGTAGGCGTGTTGCCTGGCTTGGGCCCTGTGCCAACGATCGCAATGCTGCTGCCGATCACTTATGTGTTGCCTCCGATTGCAGGCCTGATCATGTTGGCCGGTATTTATTACGGTGCGCAATATGGCGGCTCAACCACCGCTATTCTTGTGAACCTACCGGGCGAAACCTCTTCGGTGGTGACGACACTTGACGGACATGCCATGGCCAAAAACGGCCGTGCAGGTGCGGCGCTGTCTATCGCCGGTTTGGCTTCGTTTTTTGCAGGTAGCGTTGCAACTTTGCTGTTGGCTGCCTTTGCCCCACCACTTGCTGAAGTCGCGTTTAAATTCGGCCCTGCCGAATATTTTTCGTTGATGGTGCTTGGCTTGGTCGGTGCGGTCGTACTGGCGTCTGGCTCGCTGGTTAAGGCCATCTGCATGATCTTGTTGGGCCTATTGCTTGGCATGGTGGGTACCGACGTGAACTCTGGTGTCGCCCGCTTTGACTTTGGCGTGCCCGAGTTGCAAGACGGCTTGGATTTTGCAATCGTTGCGATGGGCGTGTTCGGCTTTGCTGAGATCATGAGCAACCTTGAGCTCAGAGAAAACCGTACTGAGATCGCCTCAAAGATCGGTTCTCTGTATCCGAATTTGCAAGAATTTAAAGAAGCTTGGCCAGCAGTTGTACGCGGTACGGCTTTGGGTTCAATGCTGGGGATTCTGCCTGGCGGTGGAGCGGTACTTTCGTCATTTGCTTCATATACCCTTGAAAAGAAAGTGTCGCGCAACCCAGAACGCTTCGGTAAGGGTCATCCTGCTGGTGTGGCCGGCCCTGAGGCCGCCAACAACGCGGGCGCTCAAACCTCGTTCATCCCGCTGTTGACACTGGGCATCCCAAGCAACGCTGTGATGGCGCTGATGGTTGGGGCCATGACGATTCACAACATCCAGCCTGGTCCACAAGTGATGACCAGCCATCCACAGCTGTTCTGGGGCTTGATTGCTTCAATGTGGATTGGTAACCTGATGTTGGTCGTGTTGAACCTGCCGCTTGTTGGTATTTGGGTGAAGCTGCTCAAAGTTCCTTACAAAATCTTGTTCCCTGCGATCTTGGTGTTTTGTACCATCGGTGTGTACTCACTGAACTACAACACCTTTGACATCATGACCACCTCATGCTTTGGCATCATCGGTTATGTGTGGGCCAAACTGAAGTGCGAAGGCGCGCCATTACTGCTGGGCTTGGTGCTCGGCCCACTGATGGAAGAGAACTTCCGCCGTGCCTTGCTCTTGTCACGCGGTAACTACGGCACGTTCCTTGAGCGTCCGCTCTCGGCCTCGCTGCTTGGCGTTGCTGCAATTCTGGTGATCATCGTGGCGCTGCCTTCCATCAAGAAGAAGCGTGAAGAAGCCTTCGTAGAAGAGTAAATGAATGTCTAGCATCAATAGCAAAACGTACGAGCCCTCTACCCCCACCAAAGTCGCTTTTATCGGACTGGGGGTGATGGGCCTGCCGATGGCAGGGCATTTAGCCAAAGCGGGTCATGACGTCACGGTGTACAACCGTAATGCTCAAAAGGCGCAAGCCTGGGTCAAAGAGTTTGGGGGGCGCGCCTGCGCCACCCCTCGTGAAGCGGCTCAAGGCGCGCAGATCGTGTTTGCGTGCGTTGGCAATGACGACGACTTGCGTAGCATCGTGCTGGGCGCTGACGGGGCCTTTGCGGGCATGTCAGCGGGTGCGACCTTTGTCGACCACACCACGGCGTCGGCTTTGATTGCGCGTGAACTCAGCGCGTTAGCCAAGCAGAAGTCGCTTCGCTTTATTGATGCGCCTGTGTCGGGTGGTCAAGCCGGCGCAGTCAACGGCATGCTGACCGTCATGTGTGGCGGCGACGCGGCAGAATTTGATGCTGTCAAAAATGTCATCGCTGTCATGGCTCGTGCGGTCACGCTCGTGGGCCCTGCTGGTGCGGGTCAATTGGCCAAGATGGTGAACCAGATTTGTATCGCTGGCTTAGTGCAAGGCCTGTCTGAAGGCATCGCCTTTGGGCAAGCCGCTGGCCTGGATATGAAGCAAGTCATCGAAGTCATCGGCAAAGGTGCGGCACAAAGCTGGCAGATGGATAATCGTGGCACCACCATGGTCGACGATAAGTTCGAATTTGGTTTTGCGGTTGATTGGATGCGTAAAGATTTAGGTTTAGTGATGGACGAGTGCAACCGAAACGGCGCACGCGTTCCAAGCATTGCCTTAATTGATCAGTTTTATGCCGATGTCCAGAAAATGGGCGGCGGCCGTTGGGATACTTCTAGCTTGATTAAACGCCTACGCTAAAAGAGGCTGCAGTCATCAGCTAGGGTGAGCAGTGCAGAAATGCACTGTTTTTTTTTGCCTGAGAAACTGGCCCAGGGCGCTGGCAAAGGAGTTGGCTGCGGACTGTGTTCGGACTGTGTTCGGGCGCTGACGTGGGCTTTGCTCTAGGGATCGCTAAGGCCCTTGTTCAGGCAACGCTTGCACCGGCGAGGGCTGCGCGCCTTGCTGTCGGTCTTGAGTCGAATCGATTTCGGGCGATCGTTTAAAAATTAAAGGCGATAGCTCGTTCAGCGCTTGGGTGTAGACCTCGCGCTTAAACTCAATGACATCATCGAGCGAGACCCAATAGGGGCTCCAGCGCCAGGCATCAAACTCGGGGTGCGGCGTTGCCCGCAAGCACACGTCCGTGTCGCGCCCAAGCATACGCAGCAGAAACCAAATCTGCTTTTGTCCTTTGTAGTGCCCGCGTGATTCGCGCCGGATAAAGGTATCGGGCACGTCATAACGCAACCACTCGCGCGTACGTCCTAAAATGCGGACATGGTCAGGCAATAGGCCGACCTCTTCGTGAAGTTCGCGTAGCATCGCCTGTGAAGGGCTTTCGCCCTGGTTGATGCCGCCTTGCGGAAACTGCCAGGCATGTTCCCGTATGCGCTTGCCCCAAAAGACCTCGTTTTTTTGATTGACGAGGATAATCCCTACATTTGGACGGTAGCCTTCGCGATCAAGCATGGCCACTCCCTGCGAATTCAATACAATGCAGGTGATTATACGTACCTGTTGGGCAATGTGCCCTAATAAAATTTAGCTCCTATCTCATGCGCGCATCCGCCTTTCATATCAGTACCCTAAAAGAAGCCCCTAACGACGCCGAAATCACGAGCCATCAATTGATGATGCGTGCGGGGTTGATACGCAAACTGGCCGGCGGCATTTACAGCTACATGCCTTTAGGCTTGCGGGTCATTCGCAAGATCGAAAATATTATCCGCGAAGAGATGAACGCCGCAGGTGCACTCGAGCTCTTGATGCCTGTGGTGCAGCCCGCCGAACTGTGGGTCGAGTCAGGCCGTTGGGAGCAATACGGCCCCGAGCTTTTACGCATGAAAGACCGACACGGTCGAGATTTTGTCTTACAACCGACCTCTGAAGAGGTCATCACCGACATCGCGCGTAACGAAATTCAAAGCTGGCGACAGTTGCCAGTCAATTTTTATCATATTCAAACAAAATTTCGAGACGAGCGCCGCCCCCGCTTTGGTGTGATGCGTGGCCGCGAGTTCACAATGAAAGACGCTTACTCGTTTGATCGCGATGTGGTCAGCGCACAAAAAAGCTACCAAATCATGTTTGACGCGTACATGAAAATTTTTGAACGGATGGGGCTGACCTTCAGGGCTGTCTCGGCCGACACCGGATCGATTGGCGGCTCGCAAAGTCACGAGTTTCAAGTGATCGCTGACATCGGCGAAGACTTGATCGTGTACGACCCAGCCTCAGACTACGCTGCCAATATCGAGCTTGCCGCGGCGCCTTGCCTGATTGAACAACGCGGCACCCCAGTCGCGGCCATGAAACTCGAACCCACGCCTGGTGCAGCCAAATGCGAAGCCGTTGCGCAATTGCTAGGAGTGCCGCTGGCACAAACCATCAAATCGATCGTGCTCGCGACCGATCTCAAAGATCAACCCAGTCAAGTTTGGCTACTGTTGTTGCGCGGGGATCACGAACTCAACGAGATTAAGGCGGGCAAGATCCCCGGACTCAATCACGGCTTTAGATTTGCCACTGAAACAGAGATTGTTGAACACTTTGGCTGCAAACCGGGGTACTTAGGCCCCGTCAAGACAAAACTACCTGTCAAAGTGATTGCCGACCACACCGCCGCCAAGATGCATGACTTTATTTGCGGCGCCAACCAAGAAGATGCCCACCTCAGCGGGGTGAACTGGGTGCGCGACCTGCCCGAGCCAGATTTGGTGACAGACTTACGTAATGTCGTCGCGGGCGACCGTGCCCCCTCAGGCAACGGCCAGCTCGCAATCCAACGAGGCATTGAAGTCGGGCACGTGTTTTATCTTGGTACAAAATACTCTGAGGCGATGAAGGCGACTTTTCTTGACGAAACTGGTAAGCCAGCGCTGATGGAGATGGGCTGCTACGGGATTGGCGTGACCCGCTTGGTCGGTGCCGCGATCGAACAAAATCACGACGCCAAAGGCATTGTCTGGCCTCGCGCACTCGCGCCTTTCGAAGTAGTGATTTGCGGAGTGGGTTGGGGCAAAAGCGAAGAGGTTCGCAGCGCCTGCGAGTCGATTTATGCCTCACTCAAAGCGCAAGGCGTTGATGTCATTTTGGATGATCGCGATTTGCGTCCAGGCATCATGTTTGCCGAATGGGAGCTCATTGGCCCACCCGTCAGAATCACAGTAGGCGATCGCGGCCTCAAAGACGGTGTCGTTGAACTGTTATGTCGCACCGAAAGTGAAGCCACACGTGTCGCGCTTGCTGACTGCGCCACGCAAACGATCGCACGACTATCGCAGGTGTAAAGCTTGAGTACAAAGTCACAAGCGGTTTACCCGCCGTCAAATAGAGGCTTAGCGATGCAACCGCCGGCGTTTAAGCACAGCTTTGCAGTACGTGTGTACTATGAAGATACCGATATGGGCGGCGTTGTTTTTTACGCCAACTATCTAAAATTCATGGAGCGAGGTCGCACCGAATGGCTGCGTGCTGTCGGCGTGAACCAGTCAGAGCTCGCCGCACGTGAGCAACGTGGGTTTATGGTAACAGCGCTAGACATTCGCTATGTCAAGCCTGCGCGCCTCGATGACTTGTTACAAATTGAGAGCGCCGTCACACGAATGGGCCGAGCTTCGTTACACTTCCATCAGACGATTTACTGCGCCGGTGAACTTTTAACGCAAAGCAATATCCAAGTATGTTGTGTAGAAACCGTTAACATGCGGGTCGCAGCGATCCCTCAATCAGTACGAACAAAATTTGCAGTAACTATTCAGGAATAAGTGATGCCAACTACCTCTGACATGTCGATGCTCTCGCTGGGCTTAAATGCCAGCATCCCCGTGCAACTGATCATGCTGCTCTTG
>Ga0114968_10003658_pt1 | contig 11508 bp, 11 predicted proteins | sample M_130807_EF_Meta_FD_87020 | JGI IMG/M metagenome (GOLD analysis project Ga0114968, IMG submission 87020) | Freshwater microbial communities from Lake Montjoie, Canada to study carbon cycling - M_130807_EF_MetaG | ecosystem: Environmental > Aquatic > Freshwater > Lake | place: Lake Montjoie... | reverse complement strand
AGCGGTGGAGTATCTGAACTACGCCCAGGTAGGTGGTATTCCGGCCGCTCTTGATCGCTTGAATAAGGCCGGCGTCTTGACCGTCGGCTTGGCCGGCGAGTCGAAGAAGTCGATCTACGACCTGGACCTCGGTTCTACACCGGTCGCTCTCGTGGTCGGTGGTGAAGAGAACGGCATGGCCCAGCTCACGCGTAAGCGTTGCGCTGAAGTGGTCTCGATTCCTCAGTTGGGGAAGATCACTTCCTTGAACGCCGGTGTGGCTGCATCAGTGGCCATGTTCGAAGTTGCGCGTCAGCGCAGCCTGCGTCGTTAGTCAGTTGGCGGCTTCGACTCACTCCAGTTAGCTGGCAGTACTTCGGTGCAGAAGGCACACCGGGTAGCGGCCAGTGGGATTTCAGACAGACAGGCGGGGCACTTGGCCCTCGTCGGGGTCTCATCGGCTTCGAAACCCAAGTTCCGACGCAGCGCGTTGAGGGGCTTCACGACGAGGAAGAACATCACTGCGGCAATCACCAGCAGCGAGATGACGGAGTTAATAACTTCGCCATACTTAAAAGCACTCTTGTTGATATGGAAGGTCAATGCGGCGAAATCTGCCTTGCCCGCCAGAGCCGAAATGATGGGCGTGAAGAGACCCTGCACAATGGCGGTCACGACAGCGGTGAAGGCGGCACCGATTGTTACGCCGATTGCGAGATCGATGGCGTTGGCACGTAGGGCAAAGGATCGAAATTCCTTGAGGACCGTTTTGGACTTGTTGATTGCGGACATAGTCCCATTTTCGCAGAGATGGGCGAACTACGTGCTCCAAAGGCCGCAACGATCTGGAGCCGGCGGTGGGGGTCGAACCCACGACCTACTGATTACAAATCAGTTGCGCTACCACTGCGCCACACCGGCTAGGTGGCGTAACGGCTGTCTTTATTAGTAAATCAAACAAACCTGACCCTTTCCTCACTATCAACTATCTAACGGTATTGCACGAATATGACACGAAGCGTTCCCCAGAGCGTTCCCCTGAGCGTTCCCCAAATCCGTCACATCGTGTTCGTAGATTTGTGGGGTGACAGATACCCCCAGCACCCTGACCGTCCTCTCGTGGAACGTGAACCGTCGTAAATCGTCTTGGGAGGACATCAAGCGGTTTGGTGCTGATGTAGTCCTGCTCCAAGAAGCCACAGGTTCCGACTTACCTAAGAACCCTGATTTCAGCATTGTTGAGCCACCAACCGACAGTTGGACTATTCATAATGGTGGAAACGCCCACGGCACAGCCATTGCGGTTATGAACTCCGACTTGGATTTCACTGCTCTCACACCCGTGCCACTCGGGTTCGCCAGCAAGGACACCGTGCAGTCCTCACACCCCGCACAGTTCTCGGTGGTGAAACTGCCTCTCGGCAAAAAGGGAACCTATCTAGTCAGCCTCTACGGCATTTTCCAAGACGGTTGGGCTGACGCCTCTATGCACCGAGCCATCTCTGACCTCACCAACATCTTTACGAGCGGGGCAGACGTGTTGGTAGCGGGCGATATCAATAACTTCAGGGGCTACACCATTGACGGCAAGGAGAGTTCGCTTCGTCGCAGCCAAGCCGTCTTTGAGCGTCTCCAAATGCTTGGGCTGGACTGTATTGGGCCGTTCTCGGCTTCTGGGCCACTACAGGGTTGTCCGTGTGGGGATACTGAAAAGTGTGACCACGTGCGGACATACAGGCATATGAACAAGGACAGTTCACGACCGTTTCAGTTGGACTTTGCCTTTGCTAGTTCTGGGCTACGAGAACGCCTCGTGAGTTGCAAGGCGTTGACCGACCAAGAACCTGAACTCTGGAACCTCAGTGACCACGCACCAATAGAAGTGGTTCTGCGTTGTTGAACTTCTAAAGGTGAGTTACTTCAAGGATTTTGCAAAAGAGACAAGCACCAATGCGCGCTCACCAAAGTCGCCTTTGTGCATTTACAGAGCGCTTGTAGGTGGTATCCACACTATTTTGATATTTGGTGTCAGGGGCGCAACATATTGGTTGTTCCAAGTGATGCTTCCAAGTATGAGTTTGTCGCCCGAGTTCAAGTACTGAACCTGGTCGACGGTGGAATAGAGCGGCACGCCCAAAATCCCGAGAAACGTGAGAAGGCCAGTAGCGCTCTGTTTCCACAACGCCCCCACCCGACAGGCCTCAAACGTGGTGATAAGCCGGTGGCAGTACTGACCCGAGATTGATGAAGGTAAGAGACCACCTAGGTCGTTGCTGAATGAGAATCTCCGAGAACCAGATGTGAAGTTCGGAACAGGGTTTGACACTATGTATGTTGCATTTGAGCACTGAGTGGGGATGCTTGGTACCTCAATGCCAAAACTCGTCATTTCCCAGTAAGCACCACTCAAACCGCCTTGTTCATCCGTCAAGATTTGCTGACACATCGCATTGGTCCCTGCATAGGCGCTACCCGTAGTCCAAAGCAATGTTGCAGGCAATGAGCCTTGTCCATCAGCCCCGGCGTCACCCTTTGGACCCTGCGACCCCATATCACCCTTTAGCCCTTGCGAACCAGCGTCACCCTTGGCTCCCGTGTCGCCCTTCAGGCCTTGCGGCCCAGTCTCGCCGGTCAGACCTTGCAAACCTCTGGGCCCGGTCAAACCGGTCAAGCCCTGAACACCTTGAATACCTTGCGGCCCAGTCGCTCCCGTGTCACCCTTGGAGTTCCACGAAATAGGAGTGTTGCCTTTGGCGCAGGTCACGGCCCCGGTGGTGTTGACGTGGTTGAGGCTGCCACCAGAGATGTTTAGGCAGGCGTAAAAGACCTTGGGAGTAGAGGTAGTCGCTGCCACGGCTACTGCAAATGACCCCGCTGTTGCCCCGAGGACTAGTCCTGCAATAAGGGTGCGAGTTGACTTGGATACGTGCTTCAAAATCATAAATAGCCTTCCGGTGCTTTGTGTTATTTCTAGCACTTCCTTCGTGCATTATCTGAAAGTTTTTACCGTTGGCCGTTGGCCGCTGGAGTGCCTAGGCCGCCACCCTATTGAAAAGTAAAGGCGCCACCGCTTACAGACCAACCGGGTGGCAGGTGTTGTGGCTCACCTGAAATGTTGGAGGACTTGACGCCCTTCAACTTCGCCCACTTGAAGTCAGCGTTAGTTATGTCGGTTGAGTAAAAGCCACACTCTTTGAGTTGTGCGCCCTTGAGGTCTGTATCCAAGAGAATGGAGTTCTTGAAAGTGCTGTTGGTCAAGTTAGCGCCAAAGAAGTTCGCATTGGTAGCGTCAGCATCTGTGAAGTCCGTGCGCCTCATATGGGCGCCGTAGAAGTAGGTGGAGAATAAGTTGGCCTCGCCGAAGTAGGCACCTTCAAGGTCCGCAAAAGCAACGTTTGCATTTTGGAGGCTCGCCTTGCCAAAGTTTGCCCCACGAAGGTTGGCGCTCGTCAAAATGGCTTCGTCAAGGATTGCACCGTTGAGGTCTGCGTCACGGAGATTTGCTCCCGTCAAGTCAACTCCTGCCAGATTGCAACTGCTCCAGTTGATACCCCGAAAGTTTTTGCCTTGAAGTGACGCATCATCGGCGGGACAAACCGGCCAAGAAATCAGATGGTGTTGTTTTATGTAATAGCCGGCAAATAAGACGGCGAGGATTACTGCGACATTGGTTATTTGTTTCTTCAGTGGGCTGCTGTCTCCGGTCATATTTAGACCCTATCTCCCTACTATGACGGAGATTTCTAGTCCTCAAAGAAGTTTTCGTCCAACTTGTAGATGGTGTAAGTCTGGACTTCAGTCACGCCGATTTGGTAGTCCACCATTATTTCGGCGAGTTCCTCTCCGTCAATGAGGATTACTTGTTGGTGCTTGTTCTCCTCGGCGGCCTTGCGTGCTCCGTCAGTGAAATGGCTTGCCGTGATGAACACGCCCTTGGTTACACCCTTGCGACCCATTGCTCCCATAAAGGCGTTGATGGTGTCGCCGTTGATGGCGGAGCCTTGCTTGTATCGCTTGGACTGAACATAGATTTTCTCCAAGCCCAACTTGTCTTGGTTGATAATCCCGTCAATGCCTTCGTCGTTCGGCCCACCAACGTGGCTGAGGTCGTTCTCGTCACCGCCGTAGCCCATTTTGAGTAAGACCTTCAGGACAGCCCGTTCCATAAACGACCAATGCTCGGTGCGCAGGCGGTCAAGCACTTCGGAGGCAACGGCATTGCGAAGCGTCGCTACCGACTGCTCTAAGCCCTCAACGGGAGAAACACCTATTGCTGGAGGGTCGTTGACGGTAGGGGGAGTTGGGTCTATGTCCTTGCGGATGCGCTTCTTTTCTCGGGTGCGCTGGTGCCATTCCTTTAGACCATCAGTTTCTTCAAGGATGTCAATGGTGACACCGTGAGGATTATCTGCAAGTAACTGCTTACCGAGTTCCGTAATCACGTGCATACCTCGCCCGGGTCTTGATACTGCTCGGGCAAAGACGAGGTAGGCCAATGCCCAGTGGACACGACTTTCGGCTCGGCTGGAGCCACCCTTGATGGTCTCGGCGGCTTCGTCAGCGGTTAGGTGCTGATGCTCAACTACTTGACTGCAAATGTCACGGCGGTGTTGCGGCACCCCGTCGGAGAGGGTGTCCAGCACGTCCGTGAATAGTTCGTCGTATTTAGGAATAGCCATAGGGATAACGATAAGTCATTCATTCAGGTGCGTGGGCGCTGTAATAACCATCCGAAAGTGTCCGTTCATCTACTGTAAATCCAAGAGGGGTGACTCAAATGGACTTCATAACGCATTCGCATCAGCACGCAGATGCCGTTTTCACTAATGCTGAAAAGAAGTTGGTGCTTGACGAGATTCTCGGAGTAATACGGGGAATATCAGATTATGACCTAGTCTCGCACTTCGAGGCGGCAAAGCCATCTAAGAGCATCAGTAAGACCATCAACGCTCTCCTTAGAGTGAGGCTCGTCGCGCTGGGATGGGTCGCCGAGTCACCGATTTTCCAAGCAGCCGGGTATAAAGACAAGCATTGGCGTTTGGACTTTGCGAAGGAGCCGATTTCAGTAGAAGTCGCGTTCAACCACGGTGAGGCGATTGCGTGGAATCTAATGAAGCCAGTTTTGGCGAGCCGACTCAATCACGTTGAAAAAGCAATCCAAACTGATGTCGGCGTCGTTATCTGTACGACCAAGGCAATGAAAACAGCCGGGAACTTTGATAATGCGGTTGGGGAGTTTGAAAAGTTTGAGCGCTATCTCAACCCTTTGCAGGAAGTGCTTACTGCACCCATTTTGCTTGTCGGACTCCAGCCACCAGATTCTTTTCACATTGACCAACGCAAAGAAGGCCGAAAAAACGTTGGCTTCGTCGTTCGCCACGAGAACTTCTAAGAGCCTTTCGCTGCCTTCGTATCTGCGGCCAGCACCGCTCCGACTCTCTCAACCAAGCCCACTACGAGTGCATTGCCCATAAAGAATGCTCGGCGAGCATCACCCAGTTCACCTTTTTGAGTGTTTTGTGTCCATTGGTCGGGAAACCCATTGAGCCTCTCTAGTTCGAGTGGCGTCAAACGGCGATAGCGATTTCCCTGACGAATAATGTGCTTGAAGCGGGATGCGGACGTGCCACCTTCACCGGTGAGGATTGTGCGGCTGGGGTTTGTCAGGAGGTCGGGGAAAGCCATCTTGCCTTCGGCGTAGGAATAAGTCGCGCCACTTTCTTTGTGGGTACGCTCTATTGATTTGGCACCCTTGAGGTACTCCCATTCAGATATCCGGTCTCCCGGAACCCAATATTCCGGACCCACCTGTTCGTTCTCGGCGAGTACGTCTGCCAGAACGTACTTCTTGCCCGAATATTTTGCCTCAGACTTCTCCGTATATGCCTTGCCGGCCAGACACACTCCAGAGGAAAGAAATGGCGACTTAGTCGCACCTGTGGAGAAGGTGGCGGTTAGGACGTCCGGGGAAGCCGACACGTCTACTATCTCCAACTCTTGATGAAACGACTGAATAGGTAGCGCACGTGCCAGCACACCACTGGAACGGATAATGAGAGCCGCCTCTGATTCGGTGAGAGCCTTTTTGCGAGTTGTCTTGGTCGCCACTATAAATACTCGGATGCGCCGTTGGGGGAAGCCGTATTCGGCGGCGTTGACGATTCGCCACTCAATCAGGTAGCCAAGTTCCCCAAGAGTGTTGAGCATTATGGCGAAGTCGCGGCCTCTCTGAGTTGCAGGGGATTTCAGCAATCGGTCTACGTTCTCTAAAAATATGTAACGGGGACGGTTCTTTTCCACAAGCGCGCGAATACTCCACCAGAGGACACCCTTTTTGCCCTCAAGCCCTTTGGACGAGTTCAGCGACTTCGCTACTGAGTAGTCCTGACAAGGAAAGCCCCCAACGAGAAGGTCGGTCTTTGGAATGAGTGTCGACTTACTCTCGGCGTGGCGCTCAACCAACTCGGTGATGTCCACGTTGGTATGACCCTCACTGCCAAAGTTGAACACGTAGCAGTCAGACGCGTGCTGAGACTTTGTTGATGGTTCCCACTGGTTGGAGAAAGTAGTTTTCCAACCGGAGCGAGCAAGGCCTACGCGAAAACCACCAACGCCTGCGAACAGTTCGGCGACTGTGCCGACCACCCCATCACCGCTCGGCTCCACGTAGCGCTTTACCTTGAAACTCATAGTTCTTAGATGATACGAGAGGCGTGAGACATAACCTCACTGGCGAAAATGTCGCCCACACAATGGTGCAATAGGGCTGTGCTAAACCGTGGTTATTACTTCTAAGGAGTTTTCCGTGCGTTCAGTATTTTCAAAGTTGAAGTTGTCCAAAGGCTTGATGGCAGGCCTGCTCCTTGGCGGAGCCCTCGGGTCTGTCGGTGTTGCCGCAGCCACTTCATCACCTTCAACTACCGTGTTTTACGCCTGCCTCAATGTCAAGGCTGGAACAATGAACTCCATCACGACTGTGGTCGCCCCAAAGTGTGCCAAAGGCAACGTCAACATCAGTTGGAACGCCACTGGACCAAAGGGTGATACGGGTAGCCAAGGTGTCGCTGGCCAGCAGGGCTTGAGAGGGCTGCAAGGGTTGACTGGGGATACTGGACTACGAGGGTTGAAGGGTGACACTGGAGAGCAGGGCGCCAAGGGAGACACCGGAGAGACAGGCCCTATTTGGACCTATCCCGCCACTCTTCTTTGGACGGTGTCTAGCACGCAGTTCAACCCGACTGAGAGCCAGAAATCAACAATCTGCTACACACTCAGTCACACAGCCGGTGTTTATAACTTGGACTGCGGTCGCAGCGATAACTCCTTTTTGAGTTACATCTCTCCTCCCTTGCCGGCTTATGCTGCCAACTTGCAGGCTGATGGTGGAATCTGTGGGCATTGGGGATATGGAAAAGCCGCTTTCGGTAACTTCCTGCTCCGTAATGGCGAGATTTTGTCCATCGGCGGCTTTGACGGGGCAAACAACTCACAGGCTCCTTATATTTCGTGTTGGGGCCCCGGTGCTATGACCTCGGGATACCAACCCGGAGACCGATTGATTATTACTGCTATTGCCTACGCTGGTGCAACGGGTTTGTCTATGGAGCCGAGTATTTCCTTCACTTGGAAGCCAGACAGAAGCACAATGAATAACTAAGCGCAACGCACATTTGGTTCACTACACCGAGCGGCTTCAGTGCCGTCTATCTGCCCTTCTAGGGCGAGCAACAAAGTGGTATGACGAACGCTATGGCGATTTGGCGCAGAGCCTTTGAGTGGCGTCTCCACTTTGTGAGTCGCTCAGAAGTCCGTATCGCACCGACTGATGAGTTGATGCTCTTGTTATCCAAACCCACCAAAGTTCATTGTTTCTGCATTAGGGCTGAGCGAGAGCGCCAATAGTCACGGCTAAATCCCCGTCTGGACATCTGAGGCATCTTGGCGCCACGGGAGCCCACTTGTCGTCTTTGAGGTCAGTGTAGAAGTTGGTGACTTTGGTGGCTTTGGACTAGTGCTTGCACGGCTGAGGACGCCATCTGACCAGACAACTGCCTGCTTTAGGTGCGTTGTAATGAAGGCTCGTCGCTTCTCTTCGGGTGTCGTTTGCCAGTCTTCTCCAAGGGTAGGTGTTCTCCCTCGGGTTGTGGCGAGTTGGTTGAATATATTGGCAAGTTGCTGATGAACGTCCTCCGCATAAACAACAGTGCGGGTTATGCAGTAGGGGTGGTTTCGTGAAAAGTTTCTGTGCCGAGGTGGGCAGGCGTAAGCAAGGAGGTTCGCCAGTTCCTCGCCAGAGTTCAGGTCTGCGAGGCGCAAGCCCGTAGGTCGCATTAGACGACCACACTCTCCGCACCGAAGTTTCCCGTCAAGATACGTCTCCTCAGGCTTGATGAGCGAGAGTTGCTTCTTACTCGGAAATAGAAGTTGAAGTTGCACCCAGAAATCCCAAGGAAAAACAGCCTGCCATCCACCAGAGACGACTACTTCGTGGCCCACCAAACGCTTCGCTTGATTTCCGGTAACCCGCTTCCAGCCGACATAACGAGGGTCGTTGTAGATAGACCGAAGGACTCTAAGTCGCTCGCTGGCGGATTTGCGCATCACTTCTCCGAGCCAAGCAGGGCTAAGCCAGATGTCCTCTAAGACATTTTCAGTCGTGGCGTATATCGCCAAGCCTTGGATGTGGCTAAATGTATTGAACCAAGAGGGGTTCGGCTGAATAACGCCGTCACGACGCTGGTAGCCCGGCCACATCCGGCCCCGCCAGCCCGGAAGGAGCATTGTTTTTTCGTGACTCCTTTTAGTTCCGGCAGAACGCTTCTGGTTATCTACGAACCCTGCGTAGATGGCCTTACCAAAATCTTGCCAACCTCGTTTGGTGTCTCGATAGTGGCGTCTGGTTGTCTCAAAGGTCACCCCGAGTGCTTTGGCACGCTGTGCATACTCCCTGCCCTGCGGGATGTTGCGGGTAAACCGGCGCACATCAACAGCAACCACTCTCTTATCGCCATAGGGGTCTTGGGCTGCAGCAGCGAATAACGCTTCAAGTCCGCCCTGCCACGTTGGAACTTTGACGGAGAGTGCGTGGTCGCCCCATACCCCAACTACCGAGGCATTTTTGCCAGCAAGGTGCTTCTCTAGCCGAGCGAGTTGTCTACGCCCGTTGCGTGCTTGCTTCGGGTCACTGGTGCGGAGGTAGGTGTAGATGTGCTGATGAGGCTCTCCTCGGTCAAAAAAACATTTCTCAATGCAGCGTTCTCGATAGTCACCATTGCACCAACCGCAGTAGGTGCTACTCGTGTGCCAATGCAAACGACCACCATTGGTTGATGCCGTAAAGGCTCTCGTGCGGACAGAAACTTCTGGGAAAACTGGTTGTTCTTCGGTATCGTTCATCACTCTCCTTGAGGCTGGGGAGTGCGACAATACTGCGAACAAGTGTTCGTGTCCACTAGTTGCGTCCTATATTCCCCAATGTTTTGACATCTCCTTGCCCTTCCTCAAACCACTCTGCCAGTCCTTTCGTGGCAGCGTTTTGCAGGTCGGTCTTTTCTCGGGCGTAGACGTCCAACGTGATTTGCAACGAGGAGTGACCCAGTGCTTTGCTGATACTCGACAAGTCAATGCCTAGTGTCAAGCCATTGATGGCAAAACTATGGCGTATGGAGTGGACATTGACAGGCCGCAGCCCGCTTACCCTCAGAAAACGGCGAAAGTTGGCTGAGAAGTTAGATACCCAAACTGCCTGACCGTTGGCGGTGGTGAACACTTGACCTGTTTCAACCCAACTATCGCCAGCGTTCGTCCGCAAGATGTTCTGAGCGACTTGATGGCGAGCCAAGGCGTCAGCAAGGGCTTGCCCGTAGGAAAGGGTGCGAACTGACTTTGCGGTTTTTGGTGGCGAGAAAGTCGGTGCGCCTTTTACGGCACCATCATTGCGTGACCCCCGTAACTCAACGAGGGTTCGCCTAATAACAAGGGTGCGGGTAGTGAAGTCAATGTCTTTCCACTGCAGACCCAACATCTCTCCTAGTCGTGCGCCTGTCAGTATGGCTAAGTGGATAAATAAGTCCATCTCGCTATCAACGGCAACCCCCATTGCCTCTCTGCACTCGTCTAGCGACCACGGTTGTTTACAGAGTGTGGGGTCACCCTCCTGCCTGCGCATTGGTTTGGTTCGCCTGATGGGGTTATCGGCAAGGAGTTGGTGGTTCTGGGCTGCACTAAAGACACGGCTCATTGCGGCTCTCAGTTGGTTGACTTGTGACGCAGAGCGGGTCTTGCGGAGTTCTAAGAAAAACAGCGAAAGTTCGGTTGATTTGATGTCCGTTAGAGCCATTTCTCCAAAACGAGGGAACGCCAACTGTTCTAGGAGGTAGAGATACCCCCGTCTAGTCACTTCTCGTATCTCTTGTCGTGCCTCACCCTCTAAATGCTGCTGGGCAAAGGCTTGAAAGGTGACCTTGACCTGCTCGTGGCTATTCGGAACTCGGAACTCCTCTCGTTCTTGTAAGAGTTGGCGACGAACCCGTTCAGCGTCACGGCGGTTGAGTGCCGTTCGTTTGCGATAGGCAGTGGAGCCGCTCTGTGTGCGCCCAATAGGTATCTTGGCGAACCAACTTCCCTTTGCCTTGTCGTAATAGACGGAGCCTTCACCCGCAGTGTTCATTGCGACACCGATTTGCAAGAAAACAGGGGGAAGCGTTCCCCTAGAGCGTTCCCCTCACACCTAACGGCGTGACGAGTTGTGCGAAAGCCCTTGGTATTGCTGGAGCCGGCGGTGGGGGTCGAACCCACGACCTACTGATTACAAATCAGTTGCGCTACCACTGCGCCACACCGGCTAGGTGAGTAGTAAGGCTACTAATGATTTTCGGGGGCGTAGGCTAGGGATGTGGCTGACCAGATAACTGAATCACCAGAGCGTCCGAAGGGCCGGTATCAGCCCGTCCCGCGCGTCACCGGCGCAATCCTGCTTACCTTCGCCCTCTTTGCGTTCTTCGCCCTTCGGGCGGTGCCCTCTGTTTCGGTTGATGGCAAGGTCAAGCACCACAACGCCACGACCACGGCGGAAGGTGGCGTTACCACCACCACGTTGGGCCGAAGTGAGGTGCGGGTGCAGGTGGCTAACGGCACCAAGACGGCGGGGCTGGCCGCGGCCGTCACGGCACGGCTGATGACTCAGGGTTGGAACATGCTGCCCAAGCTCAATGGCCCCCGTGTGGGCCACACGGCGATCTACTACAAGTCGGGCTACGCATCACAGGCCGTGGAGATTCGTCAGTACCTCGGTGCGGGCACCTTGCAGCTCTGGACCGGTGCAGCCCCGGTGCCCGGTGCGTTGGACGATCAGATCATCGTTCTGCTCGGTCCCGACATCTCGAACTAGTGGTTCGGAAGTTCAACACCGAATCGCGTGAGTGCGGCTCGAAGTACGTCAACTGACATTGGACGTAATTCTTCAATCGGACGATTGCGATGCCGTCTCACGCCAAGGTCTACTTGCGCGATGGCGTTAACGCCGAAGTT
>Ga0114968_10003657_pt1 | contig 11513 bp, 8 predicted proteins | sample M_130807_EF_Meta_FD_87020 | JGI IMG/M metagenome (GOLD analysis project Ga0114968, IMG submission 87020) | Freshwater microbial communities from Lake Montjoie, Canada to study carbon cycling - M_130807_EF_MetaG | ecosystem: Environmental > Aquatic > Freshwater > Lake | place: Lake Montjoie... | reverse complement strand
TCTAGGACATTGCCTTTGACTGCAAATTCTTTAAACTGTTTGAAAAAAGTCATTTGATTTCGATTTAAATAAGTGAGTAACATGAACTAGACCAGAACAATCGGTCCATTTAAATTACGCCATTTCTTAGTTTAATTCACCCTTTGTCTCAGGAAAAAGAGGATACAGACTAGCTGCATAGAAATGAATTCAACTTCCTCCAGTAATCTCGGCAAATGCCTTATTTGATTACTGAATTTTCAGTAACCTTGCATTCAAATAATCCACTATGCCAGCGCCCATTGCAATCAAAAAACCACAGCTCCTTGAAATCCATGGCCACCAACGCCAAGATCCCTACTATTGGATGAATGATCGGGAAAATCAAGAAGTGATCGATCACTTGAATGCTGAAAATGACTACCTAAAAGAGGTCATGAAACCCACAGAGGTATTGCAAAAGGAACTTTTTGAGGAGATGAAAGGGCGGATCAAAGAACAAGACGAAAGTGTCCCCTACTTTAAGTCTGGCTATTTCTGGTACACGCGATACGAAAAAGGATGTGAGTACCCGATTTTTTGTAGAAAGCTGGGGAGTCTAGAAGTTGAAGAAGAAGTTATCCTAGATGTGAATATGCTTGCTATTGGAAAGAGTTACTTCCAAGTTGGCCAAGCTTCGACGAGTACCAACCAAAAAATCCTCGCTTTTGCAGCGGATGAGGTGGGGAGAAGGATTTATACGCTCCACTTTAAGAACCTAGAAACTCAGGAGATGTTGGAAGATCAGATTCCTGAAGTAACAGGCAATTTTGTCTGGGCGGCAGATCAAAGCAGTATTTTTTACTCCAAACAGGACTCCGAAACACTCCGATCCAATCAAATATTCAAACACATCTTGGGTAACCCCAGCTCCACAGATCAGCTCGTTTACGAGGAATTGGATGAGGAATTTTCTTGCGTAGTACACAAAACCAAATCGGAAAAATACATCCTCATCCATTCGGAGAGTACCATCAGTTCCGAAGTTCGATTTATCCCAGCAGATCAACCCACGGCACCTCTTCAAATCCTGCAAGCTCGAATTCCACATCTGGAATATGCCGCAGACCATTATGGAGAATATTTCTACATCCGAACCAATGACCAAGCACAAAATTTCAAATTGGTCAAAGCCCCCATCACGTCCCCAAGCAAAGAAAATTGGAGTGAAGTAATCCCCCATCGACCAGAGGTGCTGCTGGAAGATTTTGATTTGTTTTCCAAGTTTCTAGTGACGCAAGAGCGGAGTATGGGACTGACACAAATTCACATTCAGCCTTGGGAGGCTGAGGGGGAAGGGCATTCCCTTCCTTTTGACGATGAAACCTACACCGCCTATGTGAGCATGAATCCTGAGTTTGATACTACCTTGCTTCGGTTTGGATACAACTCCCTAGTTTCTCCAAGCTCGGTTTACGATTACGACATGGTGACCCGCCACAAAACTCTCTTGAAACAGCAGGAAGTGGTGGGTGGACATGAACCGAGCGACTACCATTCGGAGCGTATCTGGGCCAAGGCGGCAGATGGAGTTCTCGTTCCCATCTCCTTGGTGTATAAAAAATCCACCTTCAAAAAGGATGGCAAACAGCCGCTGCTGCTCTATGCCTATGGCTCTTACGGATACAGCATGGATCCCTATTTTTCGGCAAATCGACTGAGCTTACTTCAGCGCGGCTTTGTCTTTGCCATCGCCCATATCAGAGGCGGAGAAGATTTGGGAAGGGCATGGTATGAGGACGGCAAGCTTCTAAAAAAGAAAAATACGTTTACCGATTTTATTGCTTGTGCAGAGCATCTGATCCATAGCAATTATACCTCTCCCGCTAATCTTTATGCCATGGGTGGAAGTGCGGGAGGATTGCTGATGGGAGCAGTCATCAACATGCGCCCAGATTTATTCCAAGGGGTAGTCGCTAATGTGCCTTTTGTAGATGTGGTCACCACCATGCTCGACGAAAGTATCCCCTTGACTACTGGGGAGTTTCAAGAATGGGGCAATCCTAAGGAATCAGAATTCTACGAATACATGCTTTCCTATTCTCCTTACGATAATGTCACAGAGCAGGCCTATCCAAATCTACTGGTTACCTCTGGATTACATGATTCACAAGTGCAGTATTGGGAACCTACCAAGTGGGTGGCCAAGCTACGGGAGCTAAAAACAGATCAACATACCTTACTGCTCTTTACCAATATGGAAGCAGGGCATGGAGGAGCGTCAGGACGCTTTAATCCCTTGAAAGAGATTGCTTTGGAATACGCTTTCTTGCTGATGCTGGAAGAAAATCTTCTTCAAAACTAGAATAAAAGAAAGAGTAAGAAATTCGCTCATATTCCTAGATTGGTAGTCCTAGAAAAACTGAAATTTCCCTAACTTTGGAAACAAACCTATTCCATTTCAATTCATGAAAATTGCCTTAATCGCCCATGATGGTAAAAAAGCCGACATGGTTCATTTTTTGAGTGGATTCAGGGATGCCCTCCATCGAAGTGATATCGAACTCGTTGCTACAGGCACTACGGGTTCGCATATTGAAAAAGCTGGATTTGAGGTAGAGAAACTACTTTCTGGACCTTATGGAGGGGATGCCCAAATTGCAGCACTGGCTGCAGAAAAGAAACTGGCTGCCGTTATTTTTTTCAGAGACCCCTTGGACAAGCACCCCCACGAACCGGATGTGCAAATGCTCATGCGGATCTGCGATGTACACAACATCCCATTGGCAACCAATCCAGCATCTGCTGGGCTACTGTTTAAAGCGTTGACACAAACCTATGGAACCTAAAACAATCAAAAAAATTGGAGTGCTCACCTCTGGTGGGGATTCTCCTGGCATGAATGCGGCTATCCGTGCCGTAGTTCGTACTGGATTCTATTACGGTATCGAGATGTATGGCATCTACCGAGGCTACGAGGGAATGATCCAAGACGATATCAAGAAACTAGACTCACGCTACATCACCCAAGTTTTGGAACGTGGTGGCACCTTCTTAAAATCAGCACGCAGTGCAGAATTCAGAACCCCAGAAGGTAGAAAAAAGGCCTTTGACAACTTGCAAAGCCATGGCATCGATGCCTTGGTGGTGATTGGTGGAGATGGCTCCTTGACTGGAGCACACCTATTCTTCGAAGAATATGGAATTCCTGCCATAGGACTACCTGGCACAATAGACAACGACCTTTCCGGCACAGACCTTACGATTGGATTTGATACCGCCTGCAATACTGCCATTGAAGCCATCGATAAAATCAGGGATACCGCTACCTCCCACGACCGCCTGTTTTTTGTGGAGGTGATGGGTAGAGATGCCGGCTTTATTGCAATCAATGCAGGGATTGGAAGTGCCGCAGCAGCCATCTTAATTCCTGAGCGAAAAACCCCAATTGATGCCCTGATTGAAAAGCTAAAAACCCGATCCAAAGCAAAAAAATCCTCCAACATCGTCATTGTGGCAGAAGGAGGACAGAGTGGATCTGCCCAACATATCGCGGATGAAGTAAAAACATTTCTCCCACACTACGACATCAAAGTCACCATCCTAGGCCATTTGCAGCGTGGTGGATCCCCCTCTTCTTATGACCGACTACTTGCCTCCAAACTAGGTGTTGCCGCCGTAGAAGGACTGCTACAAGGCAAATACGACATGATGGCGGGGATGATCAACAACAAGGTGGTTTACACCCCTATTGTCAAAGCAATCGTAGACGACAAGGAAGTAGATGACGAAGATTTGCGTATCGCGAATATCTTGTCTACTTAAAACATAAAAAGAGGGGCCGAAGCCCCTCTTTTTATTTCTTTAAAATCAAACTTGAATTAGCGGGAAGGTACATCATCCCTTTTTTAACCGTGACCCCTTCCGAGTTATAAATCGGGGATCCAAATCCTTCTGGTATCGGCAATTCCAATCCTTCTTTTCCTAGATGATGCAGGACCAAAACTTCTTGATCTGCACTGCGACGAACAAAAGCCATCACCGACTTGGGATAGGTTTGCTTGACAGACTCCAGGCTTCCTATGGCCAAGGCCGGGTTGGATTGACGTAAAGCAATCACTTTTTTGTAATGGTTAAAATAGCTTGAGCCATCTTTGCGCTGCTGTGCCAATGGAGTGACTGTCGCATCGGTGCTGTACTTGGGTTCAATCCATCTCGCTCTTTTCGAATCCTTTTCTTTGGCATCCCAAAGGAAAGGCTCACGGATTTGCTCGTCTGGCTTAAGTCCAAGCATCCCTATCTCCTCCCCGTAATACAAATAGGGAGCGCCTGGAAAGGTCATCAGGATTGCCAATGCCTGCTTGTACTTCGCAGGGTCCTGCTTCAAATCATTCAACAAGCGAGGCTGGTCGTGATTGGACGAAAAGGTAGCATCGATAAAATCAGACGTAATGCCTTGGTAAAAATCGAGTACATCCTTTTGCTTTTGATACAATACCTGTCCATTCTCGGTATTCAAAGCCTCAATCAGCGTGTAATGGAAATCAAAATTGAACAAGGCTGGAAGACCAGGTAAATAGGGTGCTACGATTTCTTTTTTGTCATAGACCTCACCTACCAAGTAGATGTCGGGCTTGATGGCCTCCATTTCCCGGCGGAACTCCTTCCAGAAGGCATGGTTGTCGAGCGGTCGATCGTCTGGGAAAATATGCTTGGCAGCATCCAAACGGAACCCATCTACCCCCACTTCTTCCAACCAGAAACGTCCAATATCTACGATTTCTTTACGTACCTGAGGAGAATCAAAGTTTAGATCCGGCATCCCTCCCCAGAAAAATCCATAGTAGTAATCTTGGCCTTGCCCTGGATCATGCCACTGACGAATGTTATCCGAATCCAAGGTGACCGTTTTCTTATTTAAGTAGGAAGCAATGGTGTACTTTTGTGCCCAAACGTAGTAGTCTCGGAAAGCATTTTCTCGACCTGTTTTGGAGGCTTGAAACCAAGGATGGTCACTTGCAGTATGATTGATAATGAGGTCAATGACCACCTTGATGTCCCGCTTGTGGGCTTCATCGAGGAGCCTTTTGAAATCGGCCATTGTCCCATAATCTGGATGCACCGCCTTGTAATCCGTCACATCGTATTTATGGTAGGTTGGGGAGGGCATGATAGGCATAAACCAGATTGCATTCGCGCCCAACTCCTTGACGTAATCCAATTTCTCTGTCACGCCATTGAAGTCCCCAATCCCATCTCCATTCGAATCGCTAAAGGATTGCACAAAGATTTCATAGGTCACTCCCGCCTTTGGCCAATAGTTTTTGGCTTGTTGCGCTTGAATCTGGACACTGCTGAACTGAACTAGCAAAAATGTCAGCAAACTGAATACGAACTGTTTTTTCATAGTGATGTAAGGAAAAGAAAAAGTCACCTGCTTCAAGTGACTTTTTCAAGATTTAGGGACTAATTAATTGGATTTTCCTGTGCTTCTATTCAAAAGAACTGAAATTTCAACTTAATTTCTATTCACAGCATTCAACATGTCAAAGGCCAACTCAAGGCGCTTGACAAAATTCTCCTCCCCTTTGCGAAGCCAAACGCGTGGATCGTAGTATTTCTTGTTGGGGCTATCTGCGCCTTCTGGATTCCCCAACTGGCTTTGAAGATAGCCTTCGTTTTTCTTGTAATAGCCAAGAATACCTTCCCACATGGCCCACTGCATATCGGTATCGATATTCATTTTGATGGAACCGTAGCTATTTGCCTCGCGAATCTCCTCTACCGAAGAACCAGATCCTCCGTGGAATACGAAGTTAAGTGGCTTACCAGTAGTACCGTATTTGGAGTTGATGAAATCCTGAGAATTTTTGAGGATGATTGGCTTCAAGCTCACATTTCCTGGCTTGTATACGCCATGCACATTGCCAAAAGCAGCTGCAATGGTGAAAAGGTCACCGATTTCTCGTAGGTGCTCGTATGCGTAAGCAACCTCCTCTGGCTGGGTGTACAATTTGGATGAATCTACATCGGAATTGTCGACACCATCTTCTTCTCCACCTGTTACACCCAATTCAATCTCAATCGCCATGTCCAATTTTACAAACTCCCGGAAATAGGATGTAGAAATCTCAATGTTCTCGTGTAATGGCTCCTCAGAAAGGTCAAGCATGTGTGAACTATACAAAGGTCTTTTGTAGGCTTGGTGATAAGCTTTACCTGCCTCAAGAAGTCCATCAATCCAAGGGAGCAACTTCAAAGCAGCATGGTCCGTGTGCAAAATTACAGGTACGCCGTACGCTTCTGCCATTTGGTGCACATGATGTGCTCCAGAAATACCTCCTGCGATGCTGGCTTGCTGCTTGTCATTGGCCAATCCTTTGCCTGCAAAAAACTGGGCTCCCCCATTCGAAAACTGAATGATCACAGGTGAGTTTACCTTTTTGGCGGTTTCCAGAACAGCATTTACTGAATTGCTGTTAATTACATTGACCGCAGGCAAGGCAAACTCATTTTCCTTGGCATAGGCCAATAGATCACGCAATTCTGATCCGTATTTTACTCCAGGTTTAAATTTCATAGTGTGCTTAGGTTTGATTACTGCTTGATAAAACGCTTGTGAAGTACGCGCTTGGCATCAAATGCCTCAAAGATATACAACCCCGATTGAATTCCAGCTAATTCAAGCTCTAAAATCGGCAGGGCTACACTTCCTTTCCCCTCAAATACCAAATTATCCATAATATTCGGTAAACAATAGGAAGCGGTTGATTTGGGTAAATATTAAAATTAGGACGGATTTCCTTTTTTAAGCTGGAAAAAGGGCTTCTATTTCACCTAAACAGATTTTTATCCTGATTATTGTTTCTAACTTAGCACGGTTCCTAAACGGAATTCAATCACTTCAAACGAATGAACGATAGTAATACAGACCCTAATTTTTCACGAAATTCTTTTCGCCATCAAGCCTTTGGAAAGGTCTTGAACTGGAAGAAAACCCAAGATGGGCTAACAGGAAGCAGTGTTTTTGCGAATTTTAAACTTACTGTGTATCAATCGGGAATTGTCCGAGTGCAAGCGAGCAGATTTGAGTCCTTTGAATCAAACCCCTATTCAGTCATCGTTCAACCTCAGAAAGTAGATTTTGAACTGGAAGAATTGGGGGCGCAATTGGTTTTAAAAACCCAGCATCTTCGCTTAGAAATCAACCTTGACTCCTTCTCTTTGACATTTTTTGATTCCCATGGAATGCTCCTCAACCAAGATGATTCCTTTGGCATTTCCTGGATTGGAACTGAGGTGACGGCCTATAAAAAACTGCAAGCAAATGAAAAATTCATCGGTTTAGGTGAGAAAACGGGGAATCTCAACCGCTTTGGAAATGCCTACACCCATTGGAATACAGACTACTTTGCCTATGGAGTTGGCGATGATCCGCTCTACTTGAGTATCCCATTTTACTTAGGCGTACATAGCCAAGGGCACTACGGCATATTCATGGACAACACCCACAAGTCGCTGTTTAACTTTGGTGCTTCCAACAATCGATTTGCTTCTTTTAGTGCCGAGGACGGAGATATGGATTATTACTTTTTCCATTACCCAACCATCTCAGAAGTAATTTCAGCCTACACCTGGCTCACCGGGCGCATGCAAATGCCACCCATGTGGGCCTTGGGCTTTCAGCAATGCCGCTACTCCTACTACCCAGAATCTGAAGTCTATGCAGTAGCACAGGCTTTTCGTGATAAAAAAATGCCGGCCGATGTCATCTATTTAGACATCCACCACATGGAAGCCTACAAAGTGTTCACCTTTGACGGCGAAAAATTTAACAACCCCAAAGCGATGATTGCTCGCTTGAAGGAAAAAGGATTCAAGGTAGTCGTGATCCTCGACCCAGGCATAAAAGTAGAATCGAGCTACGCACCCTACCGCGAAGGCTTGGAACAAGGACTATTTGTCAACTACCCTGACGGGCAAACCTACGAAGCACAGGTTTGGCCGGGTTGGTGTGCCTTCCCAGATTTCACCAAAGCTGCTACCCGCAGCTGGTGGGAAGAGAAAATGGCCTTTTACACCGAAGCAGGTGTGGATGGGTTTTGGACAGACATGAACGAGCCTGCCTCCTGGGGTCAATGTACGCCTAACCTCCTGGAGTTTGATTTTGAAGGCGAAAAAGCTTCCCATCGCAAAGCTAGAAATACCTACGGCATGCAGATGGCACGAAGTACGCAGGCTGGCGCTTCCCGACAATCTCCTGAAAAACGGCCATTTGTACTGACGCGCTCTGGTTTTGCAGGAATCCAACGCTTTGCAGCTGCCTGGACTGGGGACAATGTAGCCTCCGAGGAACACATGCTGGCTGGCATTCGCTTGGTGAATAGTCTTGGCATGAGTGGGGTTGCTTTTGCAGGCTACGATGTAGGTGGATTTGCTGGAGAAGCAAGTAAAAATCTATTTGCCCGATGGATGAGTATCGCTGCTTTTTCCCCCTTATACCGAGCGCATTCCATGATCAACACCAAGGATGCCGAACCTTGGGCATTTGGAGAAGAGGTAGAAGAGATCAGTCGCAACTACCTGAATTTTAGATACTCACTACTTCCAACCATTTACAGTGCTTTTCACCAAAGCACGCAAAATGGTCTACCGCTGTCTGCTTCCTTAGCAATCCACTTTCCTCAGGACGAGACGATCTACCAAACGGCTTTTCAGAACGAATATTTGTTTTGCAATACCTTCCTCGTGGCGCCAGCGGAAAGCTTCCGCGAAATAACCAAGGTCTATCTCCCACAAGGAGAATGGTACTACTTGTACTCGGATCAAAAACACCAAGGAAGTCAAGTCATCTACCAAGACTCCCCGCTCAACTACCTGCCGGTGTATGTACAGGCAGGGAAGCTTTTTGCGCAGCAGTCCCAAATTCAACATACAGGTCAGCAGCATGATGGAATCCTAAGCCTCCACCTCTACAAAGGAAAGACGGGATCTACCTATGTGCATTACGAGGATGCAGGAGAAGGGCTAAACTACCTAGATGGCGATTACTTCAGTCGGGAAATTCAGTACCAGCCTGAAGGAAGTGCTTTAAAAATAAATCAATCAGAAGGCAAGTTGTCCAGTCAATACCACAGCATTCGACTCTATTTCCATGGTTTTGAAGCGCTTAGCCCAGTAGTGAATGGAATGGCCCAAGCACTCAACTCAAGTGACTTTGGCTTTTTAGGTAAGCTCACCGAGTTTGATCCCCTACCAGACCAAACACACCCTTACTTTCAAATCAAACAGTTGCCTTACATCGAATTCAAGCATTCAGCAGACGAATTGGAAATTAAGGGACTGAATTGATCCCCCCACATTTTTACCAACCCAACAATGACCCAAGAAAAAAAGAAGTTGAGTTTCTGGCAGATCTGGAACATGAGTTTCGGATTTCTAGGAATTCAGTTTGGATTCGCACTACAAGGTGGATTCATGTCTCGTATCTTCCAAACCCTCGGCGCTGAAAAAGATGCCATCCCCTTTCTTTGGGTCGCTGCTCCACTGACTGGACTTTTGGTTCAGCCCATTGTCGGTTATTTGAGTGACCGCACCTGGCATCCTAGATTCGGAAGAAGAAAGCCTTTCTTTTTCTTCGGTGCTGTGATGAGTACCATTGCCTTATTTTTTGCCCCCTACTCGTCTGCACTCTGGATGGCCGCAGGCGCACTTTGGATATTAGATGCGTCCATCAATGTATCGATGGAGCCCTTCCGAGCCTTGGTGGCAGATAAACTTCCTGAATCGCAGCGCTCCTTTGGCTTTGTAGTTCAAACTCTGATCATTGGTATTGGCACCTGGGTGGCCTCCAACCTTCCCTGGCTGATGACCGAGCTCGGAGCCTCAAATACTGCTGCTCCAGGGGTAGTTCCTGATTCAGTCAAGTACGCGTTTGGGATCGGCGCCTTCGTATTATTTACCTCCATCCTCTTTACCATCCTCAAGACAGAAGAATACCCACCAGAAGACTTGGAAGCTTTTGAACGGGAAAAAGAAAGCAAAAAGGGCTTTTTTACAGGAATGAAAGAGGTTTTTCAGCTGATTGTGAACATGCCAACAGTGATGAAACAATTGGGTCTGGTCCAGTTTTTCTCTTGGTTTGCATTTTTTACCATGTGGAGCTTCGCTACACCAGCCATCACGGAGCACGTGTTTGGGGCAACGGACACTAGCACCGAAGCCTACAATAATGCAGCCGACAGCGTAGGAAATTACCTCGGTACCTACGGCCTAGTTTCCATGTTTTTTGCCTTGATTCTCTCCTTTGTTGCAGCAAAAATCAAAATCAACCGAAGGCTACTTCATTTAGCCAGTTTGATTGCTGGAGGAATAGGATTTATTTCAATCTATTTTGTCACTGAACCCTGGATGCTTCACGGCTGCTTTGCTTTAGTGGGTATTGCCTGGGCGAGCATCTTATCCATGCCTTATGCCATGCTTTCCGGTTCGGTCGAACCCAATAAAATGGGCGTTTATATGGGTATTTTTAACATGTTCATCGTGATCCCCCAAATTATGGCTGCCTTGGGCGGTGTCAACTTCCTGTACAAACTGCTTTTTGGGGAAGCGGTCATCAACACCATGCTGTTGGCAGGAACGCTGCTAATCCTTGCTGGCCTTTCCAACCTGCTGATTACAGATAAAAGGGCCACACACGATTGAGCTGCTGACTTAAAAATCAAAAATCGGGGAGCCTTTCATTAAGGGCTAAAAAGGAAATTCCTTCGTTAAACTCGGGAAGGAAACAAATCCATCATGGGTTTTTAACAGCTCCTTAACCTATTTATACCTAACTTTGGACTTGATTTGGGCCTTCAGAAATGTGGAGTAGAGCAAACAGGGGAAATAGCTAAAAATGCAAGAGCGAAGGAATTCGGTAAAATCATGTTGAAACAAGTGAAGATATCGGTATTGATGGCGGTGTACAATACCGATTTCACTGTTATAAAGCGAGCAATTGATTCGGTATTAAACCAAGATTACAAGGATTTTGAGTTGATCGTCATTGATGATGGAAGCACCAACAACAACAGAGAAGCCTTAATCAGATACATCGTAGCGCATGAAGACCGGATCTCCTACATTCGCCACAGCAACCGAGGCCAATCGGAATCCATTAACCGTGGAGTACTGAACAGTGTGGGAACTTACATCACTATCTTGGATAGTGACGATGAATACAAAACCAACCACCTGAGCTCCTGTCTCCTCGAGATGGCATCTGCCGACTTAATTTGCTCCACCTCTGAAACAGTTGTTTCTAGCCAAGAAGACTATTTTGTGCCAGACAAAAACGATTTGAGCAAGCAAATTCACTTGGATGAAGCGACACTATTTGGAACTCTGTTTGGCCTCAAAGAGGTGTTTCTAACGCTAGGATTTAAAGGAGGATTTGCAGCAGACACCGACTTTTTTGAACGTGCAAAGGCCAAGTATCGAGTAAAAAAAGTTGATCTACGAACTTACATTTACTACCGGAACAACCCAAATAGCACCTGCTCCCAAGTAAAACT
>Ga0114968_10003656_pt1 | contig 11513 bp, 12 predicted proteins | sample M_130807_EF_Meta_FD_87020 | JGI IMG/M metagenome (GOLD analysis project Ga0114968, IMG submission 87020) | Freshwater microbial communities from Lake Montjoie, Canada to study carbon cycling - M_130807_EF_MetaG | ecosystem: Environmental > Aquatic > Freshwater > Lake | place: Lake Montjoie... | reverse complement strand
TCGGCATATCCCCTCCCGCCCGAAGAAACTCCAACAACGTCGCTGCCGCTGCATCCGGATCGGCGAAAAAAGCCTTTTGGGTAAATTCCCGCAATAGTCGCAAAACAGAGTCCCGACCTAGGTTTTGCTTTAACCGCTCCTGCAAGTTATTTAGTTCGGCCTTTAAGACGGGGTCTGGGGAATGGAAAACTTCCCCTTCCTCGTTTTTCTCAAGATCTTTTGATGCATCCTTCGGATGGAATGCGTTCTCATGCTTCGATGCTTGATTCCTTGAATCTACAGTCTGGGAAACCACTTCCTGTTTCTGCACGCCACGGAAGACAACCCACACCAAAAGAAGAAGCAAAAACCCTGCTCCAATATAGATGATAATCTTCCTCATCGACGTATTCTCCAACCTACAAAGAGAACGGCAAGTCAATCACCCGAAGAGGTCCTGCTTTGGCTAGATTTCTAATTCTCGCCGAAAGTCGGATTCGGCCTTATCTTCAAAACAGTTGTGGATATTTCGATCGTCACCCCAGTTTTTAACTCGGTCCGCTGGATCGACCTTTGTGTGCGCTCCGTCCGGCATGCCCTTCAAGGTCGAAACTATGAGCATATCGTTGTCGATGGAGGCAGTAAGGATGGGACTCTCGACTATCTGAATCAGCAGAAAGACATACGGCTCATCCCAGGGCCGGACAAGGGCATGTACGACGCCCTGAACAAGGGCATGGCTGCCGCACGGGGTCGCATCCTGGGTCATCTCAACGCCGATGAGCAGTACGACCGGGCGGGTCTAGCCCACGCCCTCGGGAAACTTGAGAGAACGGGAGCCGACGCTGTTTTCGGCCCCACCATCATGCTCGATGAGCATCTGAACTTTCTTTACCTCTTCAACCAGATCACCGTTCCCCGCTCTATCGATGCAGACTGGCACATGCCTGTCCAAACCTGCTCGTTCTTGTTCCGTCGTCAGATTTGGGAACGCTGCCCCTACCCTACTGACTACCGGGTCGTCGGCGATCATGTCTGGTTTCGCCGCCAGATGAAGCTCGGCCTGAGCCTTGTCTCCATCCGCATAGCCATCGGCATCTTCACCTGGCACCAGGACGACATCGCCAAACGCCTGGGTTCTCACGGCGAAAGTGCCTTATCAGACGTGAATCGAAAATCCCTTCCCATGCGCGTCACTAAACTCATTTTCCGCATAAAGCATCTGCTCCAAGGCGGCTTGATTGCACCCCGACGCCTCTCATTCGAACTTGTTTCTACCAACCAACAACCCCGCCCCCGACATGTCGATCACGCAACCCTAGGACTATGATTTTCCTTCCACACGAGACGCCGGGAATCGCCAGTTGATAGAGCATGGCGCCTTTTGCCAACACCCAACAGAGAACAAGGCATTGAACCTCTCAGAAATCACAGTGGTTGTCCCTGTCTGGCAATGTGCCGAGCGGATCCAAAAGCATTTTGAAGTCGTTCGCAGACTCTCTGCTGCCGGCTGCCCAACAATCTGGGTATGCAGTTGGAGCGAGGATGGAAGCCATCAGCTTGCAAAAGAGGAATCCGAGAAATGCGGGGGCCGCTACTTTTTGACACCCCGCGGTCTCTACACCTCATGGAATAAGGGGATTCAGGAATCCTACACATTATACACCTATATCAGCACTGTCGGGGAATCCATTCAACCCGAAGGTTTGGCAGATTTTTGGAATCTGATTCGAAAAGTGGAAGCTGACATTGTTTTTTCACCCCCCCTATTAAGTTCAAACGAAAGGGATCGGAGACAGATTCTTCGATGGCCTATTTATAAAAACGCACAGAAACTTAAGGTATTCGATCAAAAGATTATACCGACGAGTTTGATTGGCAGCATTCAATTCGCCTCCGGGTTTAGCTGTTTGCTAGGATCATTTTCCTCATGCCTTTGCCGAACATTGTTCATGAAAGAGCATGCATTTCCTACAAGGTTTCACCACTACGGGGACACGGCTTGGTTTTCCATAAATCTCACCCTTGGCCGTTTTGCCTACTCTCATAGGGCTGTAGCCGATTTTCAGTTTCATGACGGACCAGCGAGAAAGATCAATCCAGCCCATCGTCGACTTTTTCTTCGATTGATTTGTAGGAGCACTTTTCGCAAGGGCAGTTTTTGGAGATCAGTTGTACTAAGTTATTGTCTCTATGTACGATATTTGGATTTGAAAAGGGGCGTACGCCCAAAGCGGTATTGGTACCTAAATCCCAAGGTTTTTTTTATTCGTATTATGCGCGCCATTTGCGAGCGGCTCATGAGTATCCGAAGCGTATACTTAACTTACGGCTCTCGTAAGTAGGGATTATAACTAGTCATACGATATGCCCTTTTCAGAGTATTAATTGTTTTTTGATCTAAGTTTTCAGGCCAGGGCTCTGGCCCTACTTTTTGGATGCCCGACTTTCTCTCAATGGGCCTCGCCAGCGTGTTATCCCCGGTACAATGGACAAACTGATAAAAGTCCGTCAGGCATTTTTCGGAAAAGGTTAGATTCCAAAATTCGCAGATCCATCGAATGTGCTCCCTTGGAAAAGAAGTAAACTCTTCAAGCTTGATTCGTGGCATCGATTGGATGGAAGAAAGATACTTTCCGTATTCGCGAAAAAAGCTTTCCGGGCATAGATCAAAGTACTTCCCAAAGTTGTCAAAATTGCTTTTCCAGGCTGAATAAGGGTCGCGCATGAGAACCAGCGGCTTGAGCGAAAAGCTCCTTCCCAGCTCAATCATGGTTTCTAGCCGATAAGAAGGTTTTCTGTCCCGCACGAGCCCCTTCATGAAGTTTGCCGTGCTCCAATCCCGGATAATGATCGTTTTCCCATTTTCAGCGGCTCTTTTCTGAAGTTCTCTGACCTGCTCCGCAAAGGTTCTGCTTTCAAGGTCTCGCTGCTCATCATTGTTGATAAGACCGGACCATTCTTGGGCTTGTTCCAACATCGGTTTAAATGAGCCCCATGGGTTCACCTCGGAGAGAACAATCACGTTTTCCAGAGAACCCAGAATTCGGTTCATGAGCGTCCCGCCAGAACGACTGTAACAGATCAATACGGGGAGCATTTTTCTGCTTAGAACTTTCAGATAAGACCTATAAGGTTCGACGTTTTTATTTATCTTTTTTTCTGCTTACTATATTCCAGGAGGCAAACTGATGATTGTCGGTCGGTTCGTGTCGTTGTATAATTTTTTCTTCCATAAAGAGAATTTCATATTTTGAAAACAAATCTTGGAGGTGAGCCTTGTCTGAAAAATGCACGTTTCCTACTCCACAGAATTGCCCTTTTTTATAGTTAGTCCGGGTGTATTTATCATCTGTCACTTGCCCATCTTGATAATCAGTGTGACTTGTTGAAAACCAATCAGAGCCAATAAATATCCCACCAGAATTAAGGGAAGCGTACACACTTTTAAGAGTGCTCTTAATTCTCGTAGTGATGTTATGCGTTATTGCTGCTCTGTCTACCACCAAATCAAATGATCCAGCAAAAGGTTGATCTTCCGTAAAGTCACCAACCACAATATTGTTTGCAAGTTCGGGATATCGTTGGTGCAACTGCGCAACAATGGTTTGGCTCCCTTCAATTCCGTAATAGTCCATTCCCAAGGCGCGAAATAAGGGGATGTTGGCTCCTGCTCCACAGCCAAGCTCCAACACTTTCCCCCCGGTTGCAATGAGTGTTTTGCAATGCCGATGCACCAAGCTAACAATATCAGACCAAGGCCAAACGGATAGATGCGTATTAGCTGCGTAACGCTGTTCCCACTCGTGACTAAACCCCATCGGCTTTGCCTTTTGTAAAGTTGATCTTTCCTGATCCACAATTCATCCAATAGTCGACGATCCCCATGCAAGGCTCAAATTCTCCCCATCTTTGGAGGTAAACTGGGTGATTAAATTCTTGATAATCGACCTTGATATATGCAGTCGCAAAGTCGCCCTCATTCAAATAGTTTCGACCTAGTGATCCGGCCAAGAAACGACTTGCTGAGAAATGCTTACAAAGATTAATTACCAGTTCTGATTTCTTGCTCTTGATATTTAGACTGGATAAACGAATAATATTTACCTTGATTTCAAATTCTGCCAGCCAAAATTTTAACTGCTCCCAGCACAACTGAGCTAGATTTGTAGCGGGAAACGATAGTAGATGCACAAGTTTCGGATAGTATTCTTTAAAATACGGAGCTTTACTGTAGTTCATTTCTATAGACTTTAAGTGTTTAGCGCGCCAAGGCTTTGAGTTGTCTACCTCAGTTTCAATCAGCGTCGAAGACGTGTGACCTTTTGTTTTAACTGGGACTGTCAGCCATTGTCCTCCCTGGGGGGTCTTAATTTTATCTCGGCTCATCAAACTATTTTTTTCGAATTGAACGGCATCCATAAAAATAAAAATATCTGATCGTTGTATTTTTTCAAAATAACCAAGCCAAGGCAGATAAGCTGGTTGATGTGCGCTTAGGATCATAAGTGCTTTTTTAGTGTTCGAGCGATGCTCATAGCTTCCTTTTCGCTTAAGTTAGGATAACATGGTAAAGAAACTGTGGTACCAGCTAAGTTCAAGGCCATTGGGTATAGGCTTAGGTTTTCTGAAAGCTCTTGCTTCTCTATAGGAACAATTGCTCGCACTCCATTTGCTTTTAGTGATCGGATAACTTCCGATGGGTCATCACTACGCATTACTGCCCGATAGCGTACTGAGTGACTGGCTGGCGAAATGCTGTCGAGCATGCTCAATCCCGAAGATTGATAACAATCGAATATTCGTTCGCGTTTTTTTACGAATAAGGGCATTTTTCTTAACTGAACCCGGCCAATGGCGGCCTGTAGATCCGTCATTTGAAAGTTAAATCGAGCCATTTCATCATGGCGACTATCAAATTCTCGATAGTCTTTCAGTATATCAATAAACGTCTTGTCATAACTGAATACCGCACCACCTTGTCCGCCTGAAGTCATCATTTTGGTTGCATAAAATGAACAAACCCCAATCTCCCCACGCAATCCGATTTTTTTACCTGAAATCGTTGCACCTAACGACTGGGAAATATCTTCAATTAATTTAAAGCTTCGTTTGGCTGGCAACTCAACCGGAATGCCATACATCGACGGCGCAATCAATATATCAATATTTGCGCTACTTGCTGCTGACACATCTACATTCGGACCACCAGCGCTACAGTCAAGATATACGACTTGTCCGTTAATAAGGGCTGCCGCATTCCTCAGTGAAGAGCAGGCGTAAACAGGTAGGCCAATGCGCTTGTTGCAGCCCTTTAAAACCCACAAAGCCAAATACAAAGCGGCAGAACCGCTGGATACTGCCAAAGCATGGCCCTCGGGGATCTTTAAAAAACGGCATAATTCGTTTTCAAAGGCCTCTACCTCCCGCCCTTGAGCAACCCACCCGCTTGCAATAACACGCTCTGCCGCACATTTTTCCTCAACGCCTAAGGTGGGAATGTTATGGGGAATCATGCCCATCCGGTCCAAGTCTCAACTTTATTTAAAGCCGGATATTCAAGTAACACTTTTTTCGGTTTATTTGGTAACGCTTCAGGTCTCACGTCAATTAAGTATTTTACCTTATTTAAAAAAAAGTAAGCTGGGTTATTGCTTTCAAGGCCTCGCAAATGAGGCAGAAGTGTCTTGAGAGGTTTACTGATATCAATTTCGTTGTCTTTTGGAAAACGTCTAACATGGTATGAGCTAACTCCTGACTGCTGAATTCCAGATGCAATTCCATCTGGCCACTGATTTAAAATTTTTGTAACCATCATAAGAGACACTTCTTGATCAAGTTCTCTCACAAATGACGCTGTGTAGCCGTCCTCAATTTGAAATCGAGCTCGCATGATTATATCGCCCGCATCGACCTCGGTAGCCGCTAAAATAGCTGACATTACATACTCTTTTTTTTCTTCCTTAAAAGAATGGTAAATTGGCGCCCACCCACGTCCTTCAGGCAAATCAGACGAGTGAATTACTACAACATTGCGATATTTTGCGGCATCTTTTATAATCCTACGATAACTCCAAAGTACGATCAGTTGGAAATGGTTCGGATTTTCAGGGAAAACCGCCGTGACCTTCACTTCATATTTTTCGACAGGAAAGTAGCTATAAAGCATCTTTTCGAAATTAAATTCGTCAAGGTTGTTTAAAAGAAAACAAATACGAGGACGCATTACAGTTGGATTGCTGAAAACTTGGCAAAGTCGCGCCATGCTCTGCGTCCAAGTAATCGCCAGTACATATTAGGCGGAAATCCTTGCCCGTCCGTAACGCGACGCATCGCAAGATTCGTCTCGGTAAAAGTTTCGCCCGTCTTAATATTAGTTGCTGCAACGATTATGCGCTGAAAATTTTTTTTGTTAACAAGCTCTCCTTGTGTCGGACGCACAAGCCTACTCCCTAATAATGTATCTGCTGTTCGAATTGTTTTAATCCATTCAGTCAGCTCATCTGGTTCTGCTGAAAACCAGTGATCTGGACCTGGCATTTCTTTGCCTAGTGTAAAATGCTTTTCAAAGATTCTGGCACCGAATGAAATCGCCATCGCCGCTGCCAGTGAGCTTTGGGTGTGATCAGAAAATCCAAGCAGCAAGCCTGGAAATGCGTTTTGCAAAGTAGAGAGTTTATTTAGATTCACATCGGCTGGAGGCGTTGGATATTGCGAGGTGCATAGCAATAAAGCTGAAGGGTAATTATCAAACCAACCGATCGTCTCGAGAGCTTGATGAACTTCCGAAAGGTCACTCATTCCGCAGGAAAGAATTATCGGCAAACCTGTTTTAACGTAATCTCTCAAAAGGGGGAGATTAGTAAAGTCATCTGAGCCCACTTTTATTGCGGGCACCCCAACTTTCACTAATAACTCGAGGTCGCTACGGTTTTGCGGTGTAGAGAAAAATGTAATCCCAACCGATTCGCAATGAGTTTTAATGGATTTCCAATGTTCAGGCGGAAACTCATAGCGCTTAAACATTGCTAACATCGATTCTGTCACGCTCTTATTCTGAGATTTGTAGGTAAAGGATTGCTGTGCATCGCCACAGAACTCTTCTGCCTTAAACGTCTGGAACTTAACGGCATCGGCCCCTGCCGACTTTGCGGCTTCGATCATCTGCTTAGCAAAGGCAAGATCGCCGTTGTGATTGATACCTACCTCCGCAATACAGTAGGGGGGATCGTTAGGTCCTATGCTACGGCCGGCGATTTCAAATGGTCTGATTTGATTTACCATGATGATGCACACCTTGCTTGAGCTAATTGAATAGACTGTTCAACTAAAAGTATTTCTACTATCCGCTGCGTGCCATCTGCATCGACTAGCTTAGAAGCCTCCTTTGACAGAGTTGCAAGCCGTTGCGTGGTCATAGCTTTAAGGGCTGTTGCATAATTTGGCGCCTGGACATTTGTATTCCATCCAAGGTTGATCGCGACTCCGCCCCAATCTAAAGCCTGGGCAATAGCGGCTTGATTTTCTGCCAGAATAACGACCAAAGCGGGCACACCGAGGGCGCAGCGTTCCCAGTTGCTGGAACCCCCACCACCAATCACCAGATCTGCCTGCGCTATCAGTGCAGGCATGTAATCAACTTGGCAGTGATAGCTCCAATTCTGCTTCACGCACATTTCCCTGATACGCTCCCTGTCCGTATTTGCTTTGCCAACGACGACATCCACATGCTCAGCCTTTCCGAAAAGCGCAATACCATGCATCGCTTTAAGTGTTTCGCCTTGATCGTCTCCAGCGGTAAAAAATACCAGTAGTTTTTTAAAATCCCTGATTTTGCCTGCTTGCTCTTGACGTAGCTTTTGAAATTCTTTTTGGAGCAAGGCATATTTGGGACCCAACAGCTTTTTGCACGAAGGCGGCACTAATGCTTTATACCGCTGCATATTGTCTGGAAAATAATTTTGATCTAGCAGTATATCGCAAGCGTGCGATCGATTGGCCAGATCATCAATCACCATTAAGCTCTTACAATATAGGCGCAGTTTTTCTTCCCATTCGACACCAAGTCCGTAATGATCCACCACTAGCCAATCCGCTTTTTTGCCATTCAATGCTTCGATAGTCTGTAAGGCGTCTTCAGCTTGGGTCACGCCAAGGTTGTTTGGGTTGTTCTTGCCTGGATTGACTGTGGTGGCTGCAGGTGCCGGCAACACCGATACCGGCATCTCCTTACTTAGCAACAGGGGGATGAGATTGCCCGGGAGCTCACGTGATACAAAACTTACTTGTACATCTTGGTCACGCAGTCCTTCTGCCAACGCCAGACACCGCATAAGATGCCCACTGCCAATTCCAGTGCCCGAATCCACCCGAAAAATGACCTTCATGCCAATTGTCTACCCAGGATAAAAGCCTCTGCCGCTTCCACCCCAACTATGGACCCACGCCAGTGGGCTAGGTGTTCCACTGCTTTGCGTGAACGCGGGTGTGGCCAGCGTCTTAACTCTTTTGCGTAAAGATCCAATGCGGCCATTTTTTTGGGCAGAGTGCCCGAAATATCCACAAAGTAGTTGGGGGAAAATGATGGGGCGCTATGGGGTAGCTGCCACTCAGTACTTGAAGCCACCTCAAAGGATAAGAGCTTTTTCACTGGGTGACCGTTTTGGGGTCGGCATGCCGCGACCACAGCCTCGTGAATTCGGCGGTGGTCAATATTGACATCCCCGCAATGATGAGTGAATAGAGTGTCTGGCTGGTGTTTGGAAATGAGTTTTTCAACCGCCTTAACAATGTCAAGCAAAGGCGAAACATCCATTTTATTGTCGGGAAAATCACCAAAAGATACCGATTTTACGCCGAGGATGTCGCAGGCTTGCTGTGATGCAACACGACGATCGTTTAACTCTTTCTGCTGGTCTTTTTGGCTGTTCTCACGCGAAAAGACACCGTCGGCTAGGAAAGCGACGTGCACAAGACCACCTTCATTAGCCAGCTTCGCAATCGTGCCGCCACAGCCAAGGACTTCGTCATCGGGATGAGCCGAAAGTATTAGTACAGATTTCATTTTTTTTCTAATAAGAACCAGCTTATATCGTCATCAGGAAATACTGGATCTCTATGGTAAACAAAACCATAGTCAACCAAAGCTAAGTCAGGATATTTATCTAGCATTTCGCCCGCAAAATCTCTTTTGAATAATCGGTTGGCATGGCCTCGATAAGTAATTGCAACTGGGTGCGGGTTGTAATATTCGGCTAGTAGAATAAAACGCTTCGAAGCTTTATAAAGTATTTTATAAACATTTGGAAGTTCATCTGGATCTATGTGTATTAGCACGCCTTTTGAAACCACAAGATCTACTTTCTCGCGATTTCTGTAGTCGAGAATTGAGCCTTTAAAAACATTGCTTCTACCGATTAGGCTTACCAGCCGCTTTGTCGCAGTCGGATTTATTTCAACTGCTTTAAGGTGAATGCTAGGATACAGGATCTGAAGCGCTTTTAAATTAAGTCCGACATTCGCACCAATTTCGAGGGCGGATTTAATGCCACTTCCCGCATATTTAGGTGCCTTGCAAAAGGTGCTGAGATTGGTGGCTACCATTTCAGTACAGTCGTTGCGATTGATGTATTCTGAGCCAAATTTACCTGCCCAAAATCCTTCTTGTGAGGTCATTGATTTTTTAGTTTTCATGATTAAAGCTCCCTCGGTTTTTAAACATAATTTCTGCATAAATCCAATCACTCTGTGTGTCTATATCCTGTACTCGCCAGCGCGGAATCACCACTGGGAACGAGTGCTTTTCAAATACCTTAAACTTTTTTATCCAAGCCTCCGGTCTGCCCCAGTAAAACTGACCAGCATCGTGCAAAGCGATGGGTAGATCCTGCGATCGTTTATCATAATGCTCTGGAAAAAACATTTCTACGCCTCCGCCTGAGGACTTCTTGAATGACCGGAAGATAGTCACACCGAAGTCGGTTGCCGCAAAAGAGTATGCCCAGTCCCCCGATCGGATTGCATTTAAGCCGTTCTGGAGATCTGTGACCTGAATAAATGGTGCGGTTGCATAAATACAGCAGACAGCCTCAAGGTCTAGATTTTGATCTAAAGCCCACTGTGTCGCATGAGCCATCACCTCAAGAGTGCCTGCATAATCACTGGATAGTTCTGCGGGTCTCATGAAAGGAACTTCCGCACCCCATTTTCTGCCGACATCCGCAATTTCAGCATCATCTGTGGAAATGATGATTCGATCAAAAAGTCCAGATGCTCTGGCTGCCTCGATCGACCATGCAATCATCGGTTTCCCGCAGAATTCCCTGATATTTTTGCGCGGGATCCGCTTGCTGCCACCTCGGGCAGGGATAATTGCTACGTTCACTTTAGCAATTCCTTCAGCGAATCCACAACCCTATTCTGGCATTTCATAGAAAGTCCCGGATGAACGGGAAGGCTAATCGCGCGACGGGAGTAATCTTGAGCAATGGGACACGGTGAAAACTTGCGCCGTTTGCTCATTCTTTTTTTGTAATAATGAAAGTTTTGGACAGGGAGATAATGTAGATTTGCCTTAATTCCAAAGTCATGAAGCTTTCGAATAAGAGTGTCCCGATGCTTCATCGTTTGATTTTGAGGCGTCGTGACGACGTAAAGGTGCCAAGCAGAATTGGCTCCTTTTGTCGGCGCGGGAAGATGGAGGTGGCTCTTCTTTAGTTGCACACTGTAACTTTTGGCGATTTGCCGGCGTCTCTTCAGGAACTGTCCGATCCTTTTCAGCTGACTCCTTCCAAGAGCAGCCTGAATCTCGGTCATCCGGTAGTGATTTCCTAATTCTAACTTCTCGTAGTACCAAGGATGGCGCATGGAGAAAGACCTCATCCTGGTGTCTCGGGTAATCCCATGAGTGCGGATTCTGAGGAGTTTTTTGTAAAGTTCGGGGGAATTGGTGGTAACCATCCCCCCTTCACCCGTTGTGATAATCTTCACCGCGTGAAAGCTGAAAACACATAGATCCGACCACCGGCAGGATCCCACTTTTTCTCCTTGGAATACCGACCCAGTGGCATGAGCGGCATCTTCCACCACCTTGAATCCATACTTTTTTCGCAGTTTATCCAAAAACTTCATGTCCACGGGATTGCCGGCAAAGTGGACTGGGGCTACCACCTTGGGGATGTTGCCTTTCTTTGAAGCTTTTTTGAGCATCTTTTCCAAAAGATGCAGATCCATATTGTATGTGCCCCACTTGATATCCACAAAATCCACCTCGGCACCGCATCGAAGGGCGGCGTCGGCCGTTGCACAGAAAGTGTTGGGAGAAGTCCACCAAAGGTCGCCAGGCCCCATTCCCAGCACCATGGCAGACAGATGGAGTCCTGCGGTGGCAGAGCTGCAGGCAACGGCATGTTTCGCACCACAGAATTTTGCAAAGTCCCGCTCAAAAGCCTCGATTTCAGGACCTTGGGTGAGGAAATCGCTTTTCAGGACCCGCGTAACGGCACGGATGTCCGAAGCATCGATCGATTGGCGCG